>NPIE01013270.1_pt1 | contig 40158 bp, 41 predicted proteins | sample 8637661 | NCBI WGS metagenome assembly NPIE01 (sample SAMN07420842, study PRJNA396082) | bioreactor metagenome | isolation source: sample BA12 brine-fed electro-methanogenic bioreactor BA | place: Japan: Kochi | collected 2016-12-09 | reverse complement strand
TTCCTGGAAGAATTCCTGCTTTAAAAATAATTGTCGGGCATACCCTTTAGGGCACAAGCGAATGCCTGAGCTGCTATTTTCTGTAGGGCGGGTTTCCAAACCCGCCTGGTAATAAACCGATGTACCCTTTCCCCGAAGGGGATGCTTCCCTTCGACAAATTCAGGGCAAGTGTCTGGCCATGTGCTCTGGGCACGCAAATCACGTTGCGCATTTGGATATGCGCCCTACAAAAAACAACGTACCCTGAGCTCCGTCGAAGGGTACGTTGCAATGATATTAAATTTATTCCTCATCCAATCCCCAGCTCATCACCTTTTCGGGCGTCAGCTTGATGAGCAGGTTCTCATCATCCTCGATCCAGGATTGCGGCTCTTCATTCAACACGCCCTCCTCCCCCAGGTAGCGCGTGTAGATCCAGGTGATCTGCCTGCGCATGAACTCGCGCGGCTCCTCCACCAGCTCCGCCTTACCCTCCAGCACCACTGCCTGGTTGTCCACATGGTCGGTGGTCGTGTCGATCGCCGCCGAGATCATCGGGTTATGCTGGATGTTGCGCACCTTCTGCGTGCTGCGGAAGGCACTCATCCATAGGCTCTCCCCGTCCCAGCCATACCACACCGGTACCACGTGTGGGTGGTTGTCGGCATCGACCGTGGCAATGCGGGCTATTAGGACTCGTTCTAGAAAATTGTTGGTTAATTCTTTAGATTGATTTCTGTTTTCCACACTGTTACCTCATTAATTGGGTTTAATAAATACTTTTAAAAATAAATTTTGAAGGAGATATTCACGTTATAGTTACCAAACAAATTTTGCTCCAATATTGGCCAAAATAACTTTCAAATTTATGGATTAAATATTTTTCATCGCCTTCTGATGCTGCCCAGATTACGCCTGAAACAAAATCGGCGATTTGAATAATAGGTTCCTTGTTTGAATCTAAAAATTTTATAGTCGGTAAAATTCTTTTTATCATCCTTTGATTATCTTTATTATCATTATTATTACGCAATTCTATCCAAGCTTTTTGTTTTCTATCTTGTTCCGTCTCACTTCCTAATTGGTCAAACCACATTTCGCCAATACCAGGAAATATATTTAAAAACAATGCAAATTGACCATAAATTGCAACTGACAAAATTTCATAATCTAAAACTTGATTTCCCTTTGGCGTTGTGCGAAAACATACTTCGCTTAATTCATTTTTTACAGCCCTTATATTAACTGGAATTATTTTTGCTTCAGTAGTAAATATTTGATCTAAAGCCCATATCAAACTTTTCTCTATGTCGATATCCTTTTTAAGTGGACTTTCTTCGGTTTTATAAAAAAAATGACTCCATTTCATTTCCACATCACTACTTCCACAAAGAGAATCCTTTATAAAATTCCATTTATTAACCAAAATATCCCGATTTTTTAATTTGAAAATAAAACCACCGTAAACCCACGTTTGAGATTTACTATTTCTAAATATGGTCCCTCGTTCATCACATGCAAGAATATACTTGGTTATACACATTGTTACCCCTTTTATTTATCTAATTGTTATATTTAGCAACCAGCTCCCGCCTCAACACCTTCCCCACCCCTGTGCGCGGCAGCTTGTCAATGAAGACCACCTCAGTCGGTACCCTGTAACCCGTCAGGTCCTTGCGGCACCAGTCGATCAATTCCTCACCCGTCAAATCCGGGTCCTTGCGCACCACCCAGGCCACCACACGCTCGCCCTGGGCCATGTCCGGCACGCCGGCCGCGGCGCACTCGGCCACGCCCGGATGCGTGATCAGCACCGCCTCGACCTCATTGGGCCAAACCTGAAAGCCACTCACTTTGATGAGGTCCTTCTTGCGGTCGACGATGAAGAAAAAGCCGTCCTCATTGCGCGCCGCCATGTCGCCGGTCTTGAGCCAGCCTTCTTCATTCAGCACCTTGGCGGTTTCGTCGGGGCGCTGCCAGTAGCCCTGCATCACCTGCGGCCCGCGAATGCACAGCTCGCCGGGTTCACCGGCGGCGACCTCGTTGCCTTCGGCATCGATCACCTTGCACTCGGTCGACGGGATCGGCAGGCCGATGGCGCCGTTATAGTCCTCAAGGCTCATCGGATTCATGCAGGCCGCCGGGGAGGTCTCGGTCAGTCCATAGGCCTCGATCAGCGGCACCTTCGTGACCGCTTTCCATTTTTCGGCGACGGCGCGCTGCACCGCCATGCCGCCGCCGAGGCTGAGGCGAAGATGGCTGAAGTCGACCTGGTCGAAGCCGGCCGTGTTCAAAAGGCCGTTGAACAGAGTATTGACCCCGGTGATCGCGGTGAACGGCTCCTTGTTCAGCTCCTTGACGAAACCGGCCATGTCGCGCGGGTTGGTGATCAGCAGGTTGCGCCCGCCGAATTTCAGGAACACCAGGCAGTTGGCGGTCAATGCAAAGATGTGATAAAGCGGCAGGGCCGTGACGATGATTTCCTTGCCTGGATCGATCAGGCTGCCGAGCCAGGCCGAGGCCTGCTGCACATTGGCAACGATGTTGCCGTGACTGAGCATCGCACCCTTGGATACTCCGGTCGTGCCGCCGGTGTATTGCAGGAAGGCGAGATCCTCATGCCCCAGCGACGGAGTTTCCAGCGTAGCCGAGCTGCCGGCCTTGAGCGCCGCAGTGAACCGTATCGCGCCGGGCAGATCGTAGGCGGGGACCTCCTTCTTGACGTAACGCAGCGCGAAATTGATCAGCGCGCCCTTGGGGAAGCCGAGCAGGTCGCCGACCCCGGTCACGAATACGTGCTCGACCGGCGAATCATCGATCACGCTTGCCAGGGTGTGGGCAAAATTCTCGAGCACGACGATCGCGCGTGCACCGGAATCCTTGAGCTGGTGCTTGAGCTCGCGCGCGGTGTACAGCGGGTTGGTGTTGACCACCACCATTCCGGCGCGCAGGATGCCAAATAATGCGATCGGGTATTGCAGCAGGTTGGGCAGCATCACGGCGACGCGGTCACCGCGCTCCAGGCCGAGCGATTGCAGATAGGCGCCAAAGGCCCGGCTGCGCGCTTCCAGCTCGCGATAGCAGAGCTCGCGGCCGAAATTGACGAATGCCACCTTGTCGGCGAATCTGTCGCAGCTTTTATCGAAAATATCGACGACCGAGGCAAACTCGGTCATGTCGATCTCGGCTGGAACCCCGTTCGAATAATTCTTGAGCCAGGTCTTTTCGGTCATTTTGATTGTTTCTCTTTTGGTCCGTCTACCCGCCTTCTAGGTTCGCACACCGCGCCGCGGCTGACAAGCCTGCCGGCTCGGTTATCAATCCAACCAGACGGCAACAGGGGGAATTAATGCGTTTCCGCGGAGCTATTGCGCGACTCCAGTGCAGATCCCGGCATGGACAAAGCACCATCTGCTGCAATCCAGGGGCAATTCAGGAGCAATCGGGTTTGCCTCGCTTGCAGGCAGGCGTTTATCATCCGGACAAGACGATCACGAAGCTGCGGGGCCGGGACATGGGTGAACAGAATGTAAGCCAGGGCAGCAGCGAAGGCGAGCGCCGCGCGTTTATGAAGGCCCTGCTCGGCGAGGTCCGGGCGATGGAGGACATGCTCGAGGCCGGCATGTTCGAACGTGGCGTGCGGCGAATCGGGGCCGAGCAGGAAATGTTCCTTGTCGACCGCGCCTTCCGGCCGGCAATGACTGCGATGCAGCTGCTCGAGACCATGGACGATCCGCGCTTCACGCATGAGCTCGGGCTGTTCAATCTCGAGGCCAACCTGTCGCCGCTGGAGCTCGGTGGGGATTGCCTGCGTCGGCTCGAGCTCGAAACCGAGGAGGTCGTGGCCCTGGCGCGCCAGCATGCGGCACAGGTCGACAGCCAGATTGCGCTGGTGGGCATCCTGCCGACGCTGACGCGTGATCACCTGGGCCTGAATTCCATGGTGCCAACCGCCCGATACTTTGCGCTCAACGAGGCGCTGCGGCGTTTGCGCGGCGCCGATTTCCAGATTGCGATCAAGGGCATCGACCAGCTCAACTTCCAGCACGACAATCTGATGCTGGAGGCCTGCAATACCAGTTTCCAGGTGCATTTCCAGGTTGCGGCCGAAGAGTTCGCGTCGCTCTACAACATCGCCCAGGCCGTGACTGGTCCGCTGCTGGCGTCCTGCGTCAATTCACCGATCCTGCTTGGCAAACGGCTGTGGCACGAGACCCGGATCGCGGTATTCGAGAATTCGATCGACGCACGATCGGAGACCCTTGCCGCGCGTGGCCTGAGGCCGAGAGTGCATTTTGGTGATCATTGGATCGATCGATCCGTGATCGAGATCTTCCGCGAAGACATTGCGCGCTTTCGCGTCATTCTGACCACCGAGTTCGAGGACGATCCCGTCGGCATGGTCCGGCGTGGCGAAGTCCCGAAGCTGAATGCGTTGCGGCTGCACAACGGCACCGTGTATCGCTGGAACCGGGCATGCTACGGGATCTCCGACAACGGCAAGCCGCACCTGCGGATCGAGAACCGCGTCATTCCCTCCGGTCCGACGGTGCTCGACGAGATTGCCAATTCGGCGTTCTTCTTCGGCATGATGTCACGGCTGTCGAACGCCTCGGAGGACGTGCGCGATCAGCTCAGCTTTGCCGACGTCAAGTCGAATTTCATGTCGGCCGCGCGCGACGGTCTGCGCGCCCAGCAGGTCTGGTTCGACCAGCGCCAGCTGCCGGCCCAGCAGCTGATCCTCGAAGAGCTGCTGCCGATGGCCGAACAGGGTCTGAAGGAGGCCGGAATCGATGCCGGCGACATCGAGCGCTACCTCGGCGTGATCGAGCAGCGCGTTTCCAGCCGCCAGACCGGTGCCCGCTGGCAGCTGCAGTCGCTGGAGAGAATGGGTGAGGAGGGCAGCGCGCATGAACGATTTCGGGCGCTGGTCAAGAGCATGGTCGAGCAGCAGCAGTCAGGCAGGCCGGTCGCGGACTGGCCGCTGGCCGAGTTCTGCACGGCCCAGGACTGGCGCGAAAGCTACCGCAGCGTCGGCCAGTTCATGGCTACCGACCTGTTTACGGTGCGCCCGGACGACATCGTGGATTTCGCCGCCAGCCTGATGGAGTGGCGCTACATCCGGCATGTTCCGGTCGAGGATGATTCAGGCCGGCTGCTCGGTCTGGTCAGTCACCGCCAGCTGCTGCGCCTGATTGCGCGCGGTCTGGATCATGATGGGCCGCCGGCCATGGTGCGCGACATCATGCGGCCGGACCCGGTTTCGGTCGGCCCGGAGACGACCACGGTCGACGCGATCCGGCTGATGCGCGAGAAGCGGCTCAGCTGTCTGCCGGTCACGGATAACGGCAAGCTGGTCGGCCTGGTGACCGAGTACGACCTGATCGTGGTTGCCTCGCGGCTGCTTGAGAGCGTGCTGGGTGAAGCCTGATCGCGTGCGATTTTCATGCCTCGGGCTGGTCGCGTTCGTACTTCTGCTGGCAGCTTGTGCCGAGCGCAGCGACGACGAGACCCGCTTGCGCGAGCGTCTGGATTCGATGGAGCAGGCGATCGAGGAAGGGCGCGTTGGCGACTTCATGGATGCCGTCGCCGAGGACTTCACCAGCGCGCGCGGCGACCTGAACCGGGCCGGCCTGGGGTTGTTGCTGCGGCGCGAGCGTCTGGCGCGGCAATCGATCTCGGTCCAGCGCAGTAATCTGCAGATCGAGTTGCACGATTCCGGGCGCGCGACGCTGGCGTTTCATGCGCTGGCCACAGGCGGCTCCGGCTGGCTTCCGAGCGAGGGTCGGGTGTGGGCGATCGAGACCGGATGGCGCCTCGACGGCGACGAATGGATGCTGGTGTCGGCCGACTGGCGTCCAATACTGGGTACTCGCTGAGCCCCGAAACCGCTACAATACCGGGTTTGCAGCCGAGACGATCCGGCGGCCTCGCAGGATCGCGATTCCGGTTGCCGGGTTTGACTTTCCAGAACACGCGCGCAGACCCCGAATCCGATTTTCAACCCCATACTCACTCAGGAGCATTCCAGCAATGCAGCGTACTCTCTCGATCATCAAGCCCGATGCCGTGGCCAAGAATGTCATCGGTGAAATCTACACCCGCTTCGAACGCGCGGGTCTCAAGATCGCCGCCGCGCGCATGGTCCACCTGTCGCGCGAGCAGGCTGAGGGTTTTTACGCCGTCCATGCCGAACGCCCGTTCTTCAAGGACCTGGTCGAGTTCATGAGCTCGGGTCCGGTCATGATCCAGGTGCTCGAGGGTGAAGATGCGATTGCACGCAATCGCGAGCTGATGGGTGCCACCGATCCGCGCCAGGCCGCGCCGGGCACGATCCGCGCCGACTTCGCGACCAGCATCGATGCCAACGCCTGTCACGGCTCGGATGGTGAGGACACCGCGGCCCAGGAAATCCGCTTTTTCTTCGGCGAGGATGAGATATACTCGCGTTGATTTTTCAGCGGTTTTTCTGACCCATGGCCGAGCTTGCCGTCAAGACGAATCTGCTCGGCATGAGCCGGCAGGCGCTCGAGTATTTTTTTGCCGAACTCGGCGAAAAACCTTTCCGGGCGCGCCAGATCCTGCAGTGGGTCTACCAGCGCGGGGTCACCGACTTCGCGCTGATGACCGATCTGAGTCAGCGCTTGCGCGATACGCTTGAAGAGTTGGCCGAGATTCGGCCGCCCGCGGTGCTGCGCGAGCAGCACTCCGCCGATGGCACGATCAAGTGGGCGGTGGCCGCCGGCAGCGGCGCGGTCGAGACCGTGTTCATTCCGGAGCCGGGCCGCGCCACCCTGTGCATTTCCTCTCAGGTCGGCTGCATGCTCAACTGCACCTTTTGCTCGACTGCGGTGCAGGGCTTTACCCGCAATCTGACGGCCGCCGAGATNNGATCATCGGCCAGGTCTGGCTGGCCGATCGGCGTATCGATGGCCGACGCATCAGCAACGTGGTGCTGATGGGAATGGGTGAGCCGCTGCTGAATCTCGACCAGGTCCGGCCGGCGCTGGAACTGATGCGCGATGATCTGGCCTACGGGCTGGCCGCGCGCCGCGTAACGGTATCGACCGCAGGGGTGGTGCCCGGCATCGATGCCCTGCGCGACGGGCCGGGGATCGCGCTGGCCGTGTCGCTGCATGCGCCGAACGACGAGCTCCGCAGTCGTCTGGTGCCGCTCAACCGCAAGTATCCGATCGCCGAGCTGCTGGCATCCTGCAAGCGCTACCTGGCCGAGAAAAAGCGCCCCAAGCAGTCGATTACTTTCGAGTACACCATGATTGACGGTGTCAACGACATGCCCGAGCTGGCAATGCAGCTGCGTCGCGTGCTGGCGCACCTGCCAAGCAAGATCAACCTGATTCCGTTCAACCCGTTCCCGCAGACGCCGTTTCAGTGCAGCTCGCCGGAGAAAATCGCCCGCTTTCAGCAGATCCTGCGCGACGGCGGATTGATCGCCACGGTGCGCAAGACGCGTGGCGACGACATCGACGCGGCCTGTGGCCAGCTGGTCGGTAAGGTCCTTTCGGGTGGCCAGCGTCGGGCGCTGGTCCAGCAACAGCTGGCGCGGCAGGCGCTGGCATGAGCATCCGCGTCGGCCGTCCGCTGTTGCAGCTGCTGGCGCTTTGTGCGCTGCTGGCAAGCGTGGTCGGCTGCGCGTCCAGTGCCGGCTCAGGTCGCGGCAACGAGCCGGGACGGGTCGGGTCCTCGATCGACCGGGTCAGTCCGGTGCGGGCGGCCGAAGCCAATACCCGGCTAGGAATCGGCTACCTCGAGCAAGGTAAGCTGCAGATCGCGCTGGAGAGGCTGGAGCTGGCGGTGCGTCAGGATCCGAAGCATGCGCCGGCGCATCTGGCACTTGGCATCATCTATCAAAGCATCGGGCGCAACGATGCGGCGCTCGATCACATGAAGACCGCTGTGGCACTTGCGCCGGGGGACGGCTCGGCGCACAATAACTACGGAGTGTTGTTATGTCGCGTCGGCCGTTTCCGGGAAGCCGACCGGCAGTTTATGGAGGCCCTGGAAGATCCGTTCTACCAGGCGCCGGAGGTGATTCTCGCCAACGCGGGGTCCTGCGCTCGGCGCTGGGGCGAAATCGATCGCGCCGAACGTTACCTGCGCGAGGCCTTGGGCTATGATCCGGATTTCGGCGAAGCGCTGTTCAGCATGGCCGAACTGTCACATGAGCAGCAGCGCTTGCTGCCGGCACGCGGCTTTCTTCAGCGGCTGGAGTCGCTCGGGCCGCTGAGCCCGGAAGCGCTACTGCTGGCGGTCCGGATCGAGCGGTCGCTCGGCAACGAAACCGTGGCACGAGAGTACGCGGACCAGCTGCTCCGCCGGTATCCGGGCTCGGCAGAAGCCGAGTCACTGATGCGAGACCCCATTGAACCAGACCGAAATTCATGACTGAACAACAAGAACAAGAACAGGACAAGGCCTCCGAGTCCGTGGCCGCACTTCCTGGCCGGCGGCTGCAGGCGATGCGCGAGCAGCAGCAACTGTCGATTTCCGAGGTGGCGAGTCTGCTGCGGCTTCCGGCCCGAACGATCGAGCAGATCGAGCGCGGCGAGTTCGACCGAATCGGCTCGATCTATCGGCGCGGGTATGTCGCCAGCTATGCTCGATTGCTGGGTCTGGATCCCGACCCGTTGTTGAACCAGCTTGGGCCGGCCGAGAGCGAGCCGCTGCGCCCTGTATTACCGGTCCGCCGTTCGAGGCAAAACTGGGGCAGATTGATGAACTTCGCAACCTATGCCCTGGTCAGCGGCGCGATCGTCGCACCGCTGGTGTACTTTTTCGTGCTCGGTGGTGCCCGCCTGTTCGAATCCGAACTGGCAGGGGTGACACAGACTACGACCGAATCGGAACCCCAGACAGCGCTTCGCGCACTGGGTTACCGCGAGCGGGTCGTGGATGCATTGGCGTTGACGGAGTCGGGTGACTCCGACCGGGCATCACTCCATCTTTCCGCTTCGGCCCTTCCGTTGAATGCCATGCGCCCGGCCGAAGCAAGCTTGCGTCCCGAGCGCCCGCTTGAAGAGCCCGAGGTGCCGGAATCGTCGCCCGAGCCGCCCGATCTGCGCTCCACGCTGCGCCTGGATCTTAGCGGTGATAGCTGGGTCGAGGTCGAGGATGCACGTGGCGAACGGCTGGAGTTCGATTTGCTGCGTGCCGGCACCACGCGCGAGTATTCCGGATATGCACCATTCCGCGTGCTGTTCGGACGAGCCCATGAGGTTTCAGTGCAACTCGACGGTCGGGCGGTGACCTATGCAGGCGGCGATCGGGCGGGTGTTGTCGAGACCGTGATTGGCGCTGTCGAGGCCGATTCCGAGGCCGTGGAGCCCGTCGCTCAACACAACTGATGCCCGGGTTGCGGGCAGAATCAAGCCTGACATCGCGGCCGCAGTGCCGCTGTGGCCAATGGTTTCCTGCGGCCTGAGTCTGGAGTTTCCTGGAATGAAAACCCTGCAATCGATCCGCGGGATGCACGACATCCTGCCCGAGGAGTCAAGTGCCTGGCGCTGGCTCGAGCAACGGCTCGAGCAGATTCTTTCGGCCTACGGTTTCGACGAGATTCGCCTGCCGATGCTGGAGCGCACCGAGCTGTTCACACGCGCGATCGGGCAGGGCACCGACGTGGTCGAGAAGGAAATGTATGCCTTCGACGATCGCAATGGTGAAAGTGTCTGCCTTCGGCCCGAGGGCACGGCAGGGGTGGTGCGTGCCGTGCTGCAGCACGGTCTGCTCAACCCGCCCGGGATCAAGCTTTGGTATCGCGGTCCGATGTTTCGCTATGAGCGGCCGCAGAAAGGGCGCCAGCGTCAGTTTCACCAGACCGGGGTCGAGCTGTTCGGGCTCGAGGATGCAGCGGCTGATGTCGAACTGCTGGCCCTGGGAACTCGCATCTGGCGCGAAATCGGGATCGATGACCGGGTCGAGCTGGAGATCAATACGCTGGGTGATCGAGCGGATCGTTTGCGGTATCGCGACGCACTGGTTACCTTCCTGCGTCCGCATGCGGCGGCGCTGGACGACGACAGCCGCCGCCGGCTCGAGACCAACCCGTTGCGAATTTTCGACAGCAAGGTGGACACCACGCAACAGATTCTGCGCGATGCGCCGCGACTGGTCGACTCGATCGGCGATGCGGCAAGAACACACTTCGATCAGGTCTGCGCGATGCTGGAGCGGCTCGGAATTCGCTACCGGCTGAACCCGGGCCTGGTGCGCGGCCTGGATTACTACTGCCGAACCGTATTCGAGTGGACTACCGACGCACTTGGTGCACAGGGCACGATCTGTGCCGGTGGGCGCTACGATGATCTGGTGGAAATCCAGGGCGGTCGGCCGACCCCGGGGATCGGCTTCGCGATGGGCATGGAGCGTCTGCTCGAGCTGCTCCGGCGTGACTGCGACAGCTTCCGTATCGCGCCGCAGGCCTATCTTCTCGGCAGCGATGTGAGCGAGCGCCTGGCCCTGGCCGAGCACCTGCGCGGCGACTGGCCGGAGCTGCGAGTCGTCACCGATCTGCAGGGAGGCAGCTTCAAGGCCCAGTTCAAGCGGGCCGACCGGAGCGCTGCGGCACTGGCCCTGGTGCTGGGCGAAGACGAGCTCCGCGAGGGCCGCGTGACCGTCAAGTTCCTGCAGCAGGATCGAGAACAACAGTCTGTTGCGCGTGATCACCTGGTTGCCTGGCTGCGTGAAACCCTTGATCAGCAAGCCTGAGCCCGACGGTGTCGCCGGCTGTACGCGGTGCGCGTAATTTGCTGGCGCTTCCAGTATCATCCCGAATGATTTGATGCGAGATCCATTCCATGGCGGTTGAACTCTACGACGAACACGAACAAAGCGAACGCGTCCGCAACTGGATGCGCGAAAACGGCGTCTCGGTGCTGATGGGGGTCGTGCTTGCGCTGGCCGGGATCTTCGGCTGGCGTCAATGGCAGGATTATCAGATAACCCAGGCCATGCTGGCCAACGAGTATTACGCCGCGGTGCAGCGTGAGGTCGAAGCGGGCAATCTTGAAGCGGCGGCGCAGCAGTGGGCAAGCCTGCGTGAGGCCGTCGGCGAGCATGGGTATAGCGCGCTCGCGGGACTGCTGATTGCAGGAGAGCACGCGGCCCGCGGCGAACTTGATCCGGCGGCCGAGATCTATGCCGAACTGCGTCAGGGTAAATCCTGGGACGCGCTTCAGCCGCTGTTGCGAATCCGGCTCGCGCAGCTCGAGTCGGCGCGCGGTCGATCGGACTCGGCGCTGTCGTTGCTGCAGGGCGCGGCACCGATCGGATTCGAAGGTCTGTGGCAGGAATTGCGCGGTGACGTGCTGCTCGACCTCGGTCGATATGCCGAAGCTGTTGAGGCCTATGCCGCAGCCGTCGAGCGCTATCAGGGCGAGGGTAATGATGTGCGCCTGACACAGACCAAACTCGAGCACTCGCGTTCGCTGGCCGGAAGCACGGAGCCATCATGATTCCTCTGCATCGTCCGGCCGCGCTGCTGGCCTTGCTGCTGGTTTCGGGCTGCGGCATGTTCGGCGACAAGGATGCCGAACTCAAGCCCATGCAGCTGGAACCGATTGCGGCCGACCTGCGGGTCGACCGGATCTGGTCGCGCTCGGTCGGCAAGGGGCCGGGCCGCAGTGGCGCGGGTCTGAAGCCGGTGTTCAAGGATGGCTCGATCTGGGTTGCCGACCACAATGGGCGCATCGAGGCCCTGAATCCTGCCAACGGTCAGCGCGAGCGACTGATCGAACTCGATTTGCAGCTATCGGCAGGACCTTCTGTGTTCGATCGTCAATTGGCTGTCGGCACCATCAATGGGCAGGCAGTGATGCTGGACCGGACCAGCGGCGAGGTGCGCTGGCGCGCCCAGCTCTCGTCCGAGATTCTGGCACCGCCGCTGCTGCAGGACGGAATCCTGATCGTGCGCTGCATCGACGGTCGGGTGTTCGGTCTCAACGCCGCTGACGGTCGCCGGGTCTGGGTTGATGACCGCAGCGTGCCGTTGTTGACATTGCGCGGCAACTCGACCCCGCTGCTGCGTGGTGGACAGGTTTTCATCGGCCATGATGATGGTGCGGTCTCGGCACTGGATGTGCAGACCGGCGAGCGCCTCTGGGAGCAACGTGTCAGCACGCCCGAAGGTCGCAGCGATCTGGACCGTCTGGCGGATATCGATGGGTCGATGGCAATCGTGGGTCTTGATCTGTATGCGGTCACCCGGCACGGAAGAATGGCCTCGATCGCACTGGATTCCGGGCGCCTGCTGTGGGTCAAGGACCTGGCTTCACACTCCGGCGTCAGTGTTTCACGGGCACAGCTGGCCAGCGTCGACATCCGCGATCAGATCTGGATGCTGGACCGGCGTAGCGGTTCCAACTTGTGGACCAATGAGCGGCTGTTGCGCCGGCACCTGACCCGGCCGGTATTCCAGGGCAGCTTCGTGGTGGTGGCCGACCGTGAGGGCTACCTGCACTGGTTGTCGGCCGAAACCGGTGAATTCGTGGCCCGCGAGCGTGCCTCCCGCAGTCCACCGGCGGCGGCACCGCTGGTGGTCGACAGTACGGTGTTCATGCTCGATCAAGATGGCAAGATGTCGGCCTGGCGCATCGGATCGCCAGGTTGAGGATGCGCGCTTGAGCCAGGGCGGCCTTCCGGTCGTGGTGATTGCTGGTCGTCCCAACGTCGGCAAGTCGACCCTGTTCAATGCCCTGACACGGACGCGTGATGCGCTGGTTGCGGATCAGCCCGGGGTGACCCGCGACCGCATTTATGGCCGCGCTTGTCTGAGTGAGCGCAACGTTATCCTGGTCGATACCGGCGGTCTGGATCCGGATCCGGATCCGCTGATTCAGGATGCAGGTCGCCAGACCCGCGTGGCGCTGGAACAAGCCGACCTGATTGCGCTGGTGGTCGACGGTCGCGGCGCGGTCAGTTCGGAAGACCTCGAAATCGCGGCCCGACTGCGGGTATTGGGAACGCCGGTCGTGGTGGTGGTCAACAAGACCGACGGGATCGATATCGAAGGGGCCTGTGCCGAGTTTTCCGCGCTGGGTTTCTCGGCCCCGGTGCCGATTGCGGCTGCGCATCGGCGCGGGCTCGACCGGCTGGCGGATCGGATTGTGGCGGACTTGCCCGAGGAACGACCGGACGATATCGTCATCAATGCTGCCGATGTGATCCGGCTGGCTTTGATCGGGCGGCCCAACGTCGGCAAGTCGACGCTGCTCAACCGGCTGGCCGGAGATGAGCGGGCAGTCACCGCGGACCAGCCCGGAACGACCCGGGATCCGGTCGCCGCCGAGCTGGAGCGGGGCGGGCGCAGCTTCCATCTGGTCGATACCGCGGGCATTCGCCGGCGTCGCCACAAGCACGAGGCGATTGAATCACTCAGCACGCTCAAGGCGATGCAGGCGATGGCGCAAGCCGATGTGGTCTGCCTGCTGCTCGATGCCGATGAGGGCGTCACCGATCAGGATGCCCGCCTGGCCGGGCACGTGGTCGATGCCGGTCGCGGCATCGTGATTGTCCTCAACAAGTGGGATCAGCTCGATGGTCGACGCCGGCAGCGCCTGCTCGAGGAGGTCGGTGATCAACTCCGTTTCGTCAACTGGGCACCGGTGGTGATCCTCTCGGCGCTGCATGGAAGTGGTATGACGCAGTTGTTCGACGCGATCGAGACGGTGCATGATGCGGCCTGCCGCGCATTGTCCTCAGGACGTCTGAGCCGGGTGCTGACCAGGGCGGTGGAAGCCCATTCCCCACCGGTGGTGCATCGGTTCTCGGCAAAGCTCCGCTATGCCCATCCGGGCGGTAATTTTCCAACCCGGATCGTCATTCACGGCAACCGCACCGAACATGTGCCCGAAACCTACCAGCGCTATCTGATCAATCGTTTTCGCGCCGAATTCGATCTGCCGGGTGTGCCGATCCAGCTGGTATTCCGCGATTCGGACAATCCCTATGCCGGTCGACGCAACAAGTTGACCGGTCGGCAGATCAAGCGTCGTCAGCGATTGCGCAAGCTCCATGGCTGAACAGATCGCGCCTGAGGAGGCGCATCGACAGGCACTCGTCGGTGAACTTCGCTTGATCGATCTGCGTGATCAGGCCGAAGTGCTGGCCAGCGGTGTCATCGAGATCGCCGAGCCGCTCGCTGACCGGCCGCTGCCGCAGCTTCTGGCCGAGAGCCGCCAGGCCGTGGCTTTGATGTGTCAGCGTGGTGTGCGTTCGGCACGCCTGTGCGCCGAAGCTGCCGATTCCAGCCCGGTGCGCTTGCTCAATGTTGCCGGTGGCTTCGAAGCCTGGCGGGCGGCGGGTTTACCGGTGAATGAGCCTCGATCCCCATTTTCGGCCCGGGAGCGCGAGCGTTATCTGCGCCACTTTGCATTGCCTGAAGTCGGCGAGGCCGGTCAACTCAAGCTGCGCCGCGCCTCGGTACTGCTGGTCGGTGCCGGCGGTCTGGGTTCCCCTGCGGCCCTGTACCTTGCGGCTGCCGGTCTTGGCCGGATCGTCATTGTCGATGATGATCGGGTCGAGCGCAGCAATCTGCAGCGCCAGGTGCTGCATGCCGAGGCCGGCATCGGCCAGCTCAAGGTCGACTCGGCCAGCGCCCGGCTGCGCGCGCTCAATCCCGATATCGAGATCGAGACGCGGGCGCTGCGGCTGGGCCGCGACACGGTCGATGCCTGCGTTGCCGATGTCGATCTGGTAATCGACGGATCCGACAATTTTCCGACCCGCTATCTGCTCAACGCGGCCTGTCTGCGCCACGCTCGACCCTTGCTGTACGCTGCGGTCGAGCGATTCTCCGGCCAGCTCGGCCTGTTTGCGCCCGGGCGATCGGGCCAGCCCTGCTATCGCTGCCTGTTTCCCGATGCCCCGGGCCCGGGCGAGGTGCCGAACTGTGCCGAGGCTGGTGTGCTCGGTGTGCTGCCGGGCATCATCGGCACGTTGCAGACACTGGAGGCGCTTAAAATGCTGCTCGGCCTCGGGGACAGCCTGCTCGGGCAGGTGCTGGTCGTTGACGGCTTGCAGATGAGTTTTCGCAAGATCCGGGTTTCGCCGGACCCGGAATGTCCGGAATGCGGTTCTTGACGGCACGCCGCCGAGCACTGAAAACCAGGCCAGGTCACTGAACGCTCGTTGTTGAAAAATCTTCCCCGTAGAGTCGCCCCCGAAGAGTCGTCCCTGCAGTATCGTTCCTCAACAACAGCCCTTGAAAAATCCCGAGTCAGCACTATCTTGTCGTTGAGGCCGCCGAATTCGGGGCCTGGTGGAATCGATTCCATGAATGATTCCGTTTTCAGTACGACCTATTGCTCAATGGAGGATAGAAAGATGACGACGTTTGACCTTTCCCCGCTGTATCGCACCGCGATCGGTTTCGATCGCCTGGCCGACATGCTCAGCAGCGCCCAGCGCGTCGAGTCGGGCGGCTACCCGCCGTACAACATCGAAGCGCACGGCGATGATCGCTACCGCATTTCCATGGCCGTGGCCGGCTTTGCCGAAAGCGACCTGGAAATCCTGACCGAACAGAACACGCTGATCGTGTCCGGTTCACGCGCCGAAGACGCCGAGCAGGAGGGACGTGAGTTCCTCTACCGCGGCATCGCGACGCGTAGCTTCGAGCGCCGCTTCCAGCTTGCCGATCATGTTCGCGTGGTCTCGGCTGCACTGGAAAATGGCTTGCTGCATATCGATCTGCAGCGTGAGCTTCCTGAACGCATGAAGCCGCGCAAGATCGAGATTGGCACCACCCGGCCCAGCCTGGAGGGTGATGCAGATCCGGCAGGCACCGCTGAACGCAGCGAGGCTGCCTGAGCCGTAGCCCCGGTCCGATAAGGACCTCTTGACCTGCAGCGCCGGCACCCGCCGGCGCTGTAGCGTTTGCGCAACGGGCGGTCAACTTCGCAGTGCAAACATGAATTCCTGCATGCCGTTGTTGAGCAATACCGTGCGCTCGACCCGAAACTGCGGCAGCATCTTTTCCAGCGCCTTGGGGCTGTGGCGCGGCGCGGGCACCTGCTCGGCAGCAATCATGCTCGAATGCAGCGCGCCGTCGCGGTCGAACCGCCAGGTTCCCGGCTGCGCCGGCATGCCGGGTGCTGCATAGTGCACCAGCGCATGCATGCGGCAGTGCGGCGCCGCATGCGCTGCGAGGCGTTCGGCCAGCTGCAGCATCTGAGGGACATCAAGGTAGTCGAGCAGGTCCCAGGCAAGGATCCGGTCGACCGGAAGATCCCAGCTCTGCGACGGTAGCCATGAATCAGGCAGATGCCACGAGCTTGGCAGATCCGATCGTGCTGCCTGCAAGTCGGCGACAATCAGGCGCGCGCGTCGGCTTTGTAGCCGGAGCAGCAGCCCGTTCTGGGCACAGCCCAGATCCAGCCATACGCGATGCCGCGCGGCCTCGGTCTCGACCAGCAGGTCCTCCAGCAGCGGAACCCGGACCCGGGCCGAATCCTGCCCGGTCGGGCGCTCGGTACGATCCTCGATCTCCTTGTCCCGACGACTGGTGCTCGGCGCAGTCGAACTCAGGCGTGCGCCCCCGAGCCGGATTTGCTGGAAGTCTGGGTATTCTTGATCGGCTCGGCAGGCGGGCGTTCAGCCGGGCTGCTTGCCGGCTTGACCGCAGCCGCAGCCGTGCCGAAGGCCTTGCGGAAGGCTTCGTTTTCGGTGTCCATGTCGATGGTGCCGCGGAACCGGGCACCGTCTTCAAGGCTGATGCGCGGCGCGAAGATGTTGCCGGTGATGCGTGCGGTCTTGCGGATACTGATCCGTTCCGACGCGTACAGGTCGCCATTGACCGTGCCATCGACAAGGATGGTATGGGCGAAGACCTCGGCGTCGATCGAGCCTTTGGTACCGACGGTCAGGGTGTTCTTCTTCAATTGAACCGTGCCCTTGAACTTGCCTTCGACGACCAGGTCCTCTTCGCCGCGCAGTTCACCCTGGATCGAGATCGAGGGGCCGATACTCGCAATCACGCCGCGACCCGGATTGCTGTTCTGGCCATGGCTTTCGGCCGCTGCTGGGGTCGGGGCGGGTGCTGCATGGTCGCGCTTTTCGTGGTCATTCATGTCGCGCTTGTGAAACATCGATGGAACTCCGGATTGGTTTGGGATACGCCATCAAGGTACTGCCGCGCCATCTTCAGGTCAAGATGGCAAAGTGTGCGTCGCATCAAGGAATGGCAAATTGATCATCGCTAATCGCCGAACGCGCGAGTTTTTGCGTTTTCGCGGCGCGATCGGGAGTACCCTTCCGGCCGATGAAAAACGTCCAAGCGAAATTGATTCTGGTTCGTCACGCGCAGGCTTCGCTGGGTGCCGCTGATTATGATCGCCTGTCGCCGCTCGGGCATCGACAGTCGGGACTGCTGGCCGCGCGCCTTCGCGGTAGCGCATCGGCCGCGCTGATTCGCGGCGAGCACCTGCGACATCGGCAGACCGCCGATGCGCTGGGCGTCGGTGCCAACCGGGTCGAGGTCGATCCTGGACTCAACGAATACAGCGTCCAGCCGCTGCTGCAGGCCGCAGCCCTGCAGGCCGATTCCCTCGGTCTGCAGTTTCCGCCGGCCGAGGCGCAGGCCGATCCGCGCGCTTTTCTCGATGCCTTTCTGGCACTGTTTCCCGCCGTGCTCGATGCCTGGCAGCAAGATCGGATTCGCTGCGAGCGGAATGGCCGCTGGGACGAATTCAGCCGGCGCGTCGCGGCGGCGGGCAATCGACTGGTCGAGCGTGCACAGGCTGAAGGCTGCGTCATCGCGTTCAGCTCGGCCGGAGTCATCAGCACACTGACCGCGATGCTGCTGGCCAGGGACCTGAGCTGGCAGCGTAGCCTCAATGTCGCGTTGTACAATGCTTCGGTGACCGAGTTGCATCACCGCGACGGTCGCTGGCATGCTGTCGCGGAGAATTGCGTCGAACATCTTCCCGACCCCGGCCTGTTGTCGCTGGCCTGAGTCCGGGTCCGACATCGATCGAGGAGGATCATGGCCAACAGCCCCGTTACCATCATCACCGGCTCCAGCCGCGGCATCGGTCGGGCCACGGCCGAGTTGCTCGCCGCTCGCGGCCACCGGGTCGTGATCTCGAGCCGCAATCAGGACAGCTGCGAAGCGGTCGCCTCGGCGATCCGCGAGGCGGGCGGCGAGGCCATCGCATTGGCCTGCCATGTCGGCAAGGAGGAAGATCGGGCGGCGCTGATCGAAAACACCGTGGCCGCGTTCGGTCGTCTCGATCAGCTGGTGCTCAACGCCGCCAGCAATCCGGTCTACGGCGACTCGGCCAATGTCGATCAGAAGGCATTCGACGTGATCATGCACAACAACGTACTCGGCTCGCTGCGCCTGGCCCATCTTGCGCGGCCCGCGATCAAGGCTGCCGGCGACGGTGCGATCGTGCTGGTCTCGTCGATCGCCGGTCAGCTGGGAAACCGTGTCATCGGTGCCTACGGGCTTTCCAAGGCGGCGGAAAACCAGCTGGTCCGGAATCTGGCGCTGGAATTCGGCGGCGACGGGATTCGCGTCAATGCGGTCGCACCCGGGCTGATTCGTACCGATTTCTCGCAGGCGCTGCTGGCCGACGAACGCACGGTCAAGCACTTCGAGCGCACCACGCCACTGGGTCGCATCGGCGAGCCGGAAGACATCGCCCGGGTCATCGCCTTCCTGGCCGGCCCGGACTCGGCCTGGCTCAGCGGCCAGGTGATTACCGCCGACGGCGGGATTACGGTGACCGGCGGGTTCTGAGGCCGTGGCGCGCGCCGCGTTATTGTTGCTGCTCGCCGTCTTCGGCCTGCAGTCGGCGGCAGCTCAGGTCTACCGCTACGTTGACGAAAATGGCATCACGGTTCTTACCAACATCAAACCGGATTTCAGCATCTACCCGGATGCAGCCAATGTCGGCTGCTACGGCACCTGCATTCGCGGCGTGGACTGGCATGCAACGCCGCTGCGGCACGATTCGTTTGCCGAAGAGGTCACGCTGGCCACCGAGCGCTTCGGTCTGGATCCGGCGCTGGTGCGCGCCATCATGCATGCCGAGTCCTGGTTCAATCCTGCGGCGGTGTCGCACGCCGGGGCCCAGGGCCTGATGCAGCTGATGCCGGCGACCCAGCAGCACTACGGTGTCGAGGACCCGTTTGATCCGCTGCAGAACGTGATTGGCGGTTCGGCCTACCTGGCCGATCTGTTGCGCCGCTATGAAGGTGACTGGCAGCTGGCGGTGGCTGCCTATAACGCCGGCGAAACCGCGGTTGCCCAGTACGATGGCGTCCCGCCGTATGCCGAGACCCGCGAATATCTGCGCCGCATAGGCATCCTCCGCGATCGATACCGGGCGCGCTGAGAACGATTGCACTTGTTCAGACTGCGAAATCGACACGTGCTTTCCTGATCAGCGTTTCAGCACCAGGTCGATGGCGCCGCCGCGCAGACCGACGTCTTCGCGCAGCACCCGGTGGTCGCGGGCGGTGAGGCGCTGGAACTGGCCCGGACGTAGCCCGGCCGGCAGGAACACCGGCCCGAAACGAACCCGCTTGAGCCGCGCCACCTGTGCGCCCACGCTTTCCCAGAGCCGACGCACCTCGCGATTGCGGCCCTCCATGATCGTGACCGTGTACCAGGTATGCCCGGCGGTTTGCTCGCCGATCACCAGGTCGCTGAATCGTGCCGGGCCGTCTTCGAGCATGACGCCGTTCATCAGCTGTTCCAGCTGCTCGTCGCTGACCGGACCGCGGACGCGGCACAGATACTCGCGATCGACCTTGCCCGAGGGGTGCATCATCCGATTGGCCAGTTCGCCATCCGTGGTCAGAAGCAACAGCCCGGCGGTGTTGTAATCGAGCCTGCCGATCGCGATCCAGCGCCCGTCGCGGATCGCCGGCAGCGCGGCAAACACGGTGCGCCGTCCTTCCGGATCGCTGCGTGTCGTGACTTCGCCCTCGGGCTTGTGATAGATCAGCGTCTCGTGGCGGGCACGCTCGGCGGCTACTTCGTAGTCGACCCCGGCAAATCGCAGCCGGTCGCCGATTTCGAGATGCTGGCCCAGCGTGGCCGGGCGGCCGTTGACTCGCACCTCGCCGCGCTCGATGGCTTCCTCGATCTTGCGCCGGGCACCGAGACCGGCGCGCGACAGTGTTTTCTGGAGCCGCTCGCCGGGCGCCTGCAGCGGTCGTTCAGTCCGGGCTGCGGACGTGCGCGTCGTCGGTCGGTCCGGGCGAGTCCGTGTCGGCTTCGTCCGCGGCCTGCTTGTCGCTCGCCGGGTGGTCGTCCGGGTCTCGCTGTCGGCTCGACGCTTCGCTCCGGATTTCGTCCGGTTCGACTCGGTCCGGTCCCGGGTCTGTGGCTTGTTCCTGGTCGTTCTCCGACTCGCTCCGGTGTTCGCCGGTTTCGACGGCTTGCTCATGATCGGGATCCTCGTGGGTCGCGCGGGTTTTGAAGTCCAGTTCCGGCTCGAGGTTTTCGAGATCGCGGATCTCGGCCAGCGTCGGCAGGTCATCCAGCCCCTTGAGGCCGAAGTAGTCAAGAAATGCACGTGTGGTGCCGAGCAACTCGGGTCGACCCGGGACATCGCGCTGACCCACGACCCGGATCCATTCGCGCTCCTGCAAGGTCTTGAGAATGTTGGCGCTGAGCGAGACACCGCGAATCTGCTCGATCTCGCCGCGCGTGATCGGCTGGCGATAGGCGATGATCGCCAAGGTCTCGAGCAGTGCGCGCGAGTAGCGCGGCGGCTTCTCGGCCCAAAGGCGCGAGACCACCGGCATGATCGACGCGCGAATCTGGAGCCGGTAGCCGCCGGCAACCTCGACCAGTTCGCAGGCACGCCCCTCGAGCTCGGCATCGAGCATCGCCACGGCTTCGCGGATCGCTCCGTGCCCGGGCTGGCTGTCCTCGTCGAACAGGCTGTTGAGCTGATTCAGCGACAGCGGCTGGCCGGCAGCAAGCAGAGCGCCCTCGATCCAGTTCTTGAGTTGTTGCAATTCCATGGCCTGAGCTTCCCTGTTCGAGTCCCGACTTTCCTGTCAACGCCTCAATCCGATGAGTGGGCGAAATGCTGCCTGCCGCCGGTGCCGGGACCGCGAAGCGGGTCAGTTTTCTGCCACCGGCGAACGCAGGTAGATCGCGCCGAACAGCTCCTGCTGAACGATATCCACCAGATGTTCGCGCAACAGCTCGAGCACGGCGAGGAAGCTGACCACTGCGCCGAGGCGCCCCTCTGCCAGATCGAACATCTCCTCGAAGCGCACGAACTCGCGATCGCGCAGTGTATCGACGATCCGGCTCATGCGCTCGCGTACGCTTAAAGGTTCGCTCTGGATGTGGTGCTGGGCGAACAGCTCGGCGCGCAGCATCACGTCCTTCAGCGCCAGCAGGATCTCGCGCAGATCGACTTCCGGCGGCAGCTGTACCGGTCGATGCTCGACCGCGCTGGCGCCGGCCAGCATCACGTCGCGTTCCAGCCGGGGCAGGGCATCGAGGTCTTCGGCAGCCTGCTTGAAGCGTTCGTATTCCTGCAGCCGGCGGATCAGCTCGGCGCGCGGGTCGCCTTCCTCATTCTGTTCCGGTTCGGGTCGTGGCAGCAGCATTCTGGATTTGATCTCGGCCAGGATCGCGGCCATCACCAGATATTCCGCGGCCAATTCAAGCCGCATACCCTGCATCATCTCGATATAGCCGGTGTACTGGCGCGTGATTTCCGCGATCGGGATGTCGAGGATGTCCAGATTCTGACGCCGGATCAGATACAGCAGCAGATCCAGCGGACCCTCGAAGGCATCGAGGAAGATCTCGAGCGCGTCGGGCGGGATATACAGGTCGTCGGGAAGTTTCAGCAGCGGCTCGCCGCGCACCGTGGCGAGCGGAATCTCGGCTTGCTTCTGCGGCAGATCGGCGGTCTCGGTCATCATCGAAAGTGTAGCAGTTGCTCACCCCCGCGTTGCTTCGGGACGACTGTGCAGGACCTTCGCCGATCGCACGCTCGACAGCAAGCACGACGCAAGATCACTCCGACAACAGGTCGAACGGCGCGTTGGCGCAAATCGATATACTGCGCAGCGATGGTTCAAGCTCCACGGAGTCCGTCCATGCTGTACCTGATCATCGGCCGCGACCGGCCGGATTCAACGGCGGCCCGCGCAGCTGCCCGTGATGAGCACCTGGCGCGAATTCGCGCGCTCCTCGATGCAGGGCGGCTGGTGCTGGCCGGGCCATTGCCGGCGATCGATGCCGAGGATCCGGGGCCGGCCGGCTTTGCCGGCTCCCTGATCGTGGCCGAGTTCGAGTCGCTGCAGGCGGCAAGATGCTGGGCCGAGACCGACCCCTACATCGCCGCCGGGGCCTGGCGCGAGGCCGAAGTCCATCCGTTCCGCCAGGTGCTACCGTGAGTGTCGATCGCGTCGAGAACATTCGCGAGCGGCTGGTGGGCGCGCTGGAGCCGCGGCGGTTGGAGGTGCTCGATGAATCGGCGCTGCACGCGGGGCATCCGGGTGCGCGCGACGGCCGCGGCCACTTCCGCATCCGCATCGATGCGCCGCTGCTTGCCGGTCTGCCCCGGCTGGCGGCGCATCGCAGGATTTATCAGGCGCTGGGCGATCTGATGCAGACCGATATCCACGCGCTCTCTATTGAACTGGAATCTGAATAATGCGTTTCAAACTGTTGTTATTAATGATTATTATGGTCATCGCAGGTTGTGATGAGCGTGATTCCGGCCTGGTGAACGACCAGGATGTGGTGCTGGTCGAGGTCGATGGCCAGCCGCTGACCAAATCGATGCTGGAATACCTGATGACGGTGCGCGGCGTTGAAGAAGGCGATGTCGACGGCATGCGCGCGCTGTTCGATGAACTGATCCGGCTCCGGGCGGTGGCCAACGCGGCCGAGCGCGACGGCGTCTCGCTGCGCTCGGAAGTGCGGGCCGAGCGCATGCTCAAGGACATCGAGGTGCAGTACGTCCGCTATCTGGAGCAATTCCAGCGTGACAACCCCGTCACCGACCAGGACGTGCTCGCGGCCTATCGTGAGCAGCTGCGAAGATCGGGCGACACGCGCTGGCAGCTTGAGACCATCGAATTCCCGGAGCAGGGCGCTGCGCTGGAGACGGTCGGCCGCTTGCGCTCTGGTGAACTCGAGTTTCGGCAGGCGCTGGAAATTGCCGCTGGGCAGGGGCGGCTTGCGCGCCGCACCGGCTGGGTCGACGCCTCGCAGCTGCCGCCGTCGTTCCAGCCGGCACTTGCGGCTACACCGATCGGTGAGGTGGTCGACGAGGTGATGCCGTTCGAAACGCGCTGGCTGGTGGTGCGTGTAGCCGAGCGCGAAGCTCTGCAGACGCCCTCACTGGACGATCTGCGCGAAGGCATCCGACGGACACTGCTGCGCGAAAAGTCCCAGGCCATGATCGACCTGCTGTTCGAACAGTCCGAGATCACGCCGATGCTGCCGCTGGAAGCGAGCGAAGATCGCCAGGCCGACGACTGATATCTCTACGGCAGCTCGACTCTCGAAGGCGCAGTCCAGTCCGGCGCGCGATGTTCGACCACGACTGTGGTGTAGATGCCGCCGCGAACGCCGAACTCGGCGCTCAGACGCATGAAGCGGGGCGCGGTGGCCGCGACCAGGTCAGCCAGAATCTCGTTGCTGACGGCCTCATGGAAAGCGCCCTGGTCGCGAAAGCTCCAGACGTAGAGTTTCAGTGACTTGAGTTCGACACAGAGCCGGTCCGGCACGTAATCGATGCGCAGCTCGCCGAAGTCCGGCTGGCCGGTCTTGGGGCACAGGCAAGTGAACTCCGGGATCCGGAAATGGATGGTATAGTCCCGTCCGGGTTGCGGGTTCGGGAAGACTTCAAGGTCCTTGCTGGGGAACGAGGGCATGTGGATTCCTTCGGGTCACTCGCGACGCAAACTCATAGAATAATGGATTGTCCGCATAGCGGATGACAAGCCCAACGGAGCCTTAGCCTCTCTCATGCGCCTGACCGCGATCAAGCTGGCCGGATTCAAGTCCTTCGTCGATCCGACCACGATCCAGCTTCCGTCGAACCTGCTGGCCGTGGTCGGCCCTAACGGCTGCGGCAAGTCCAACATCATCGACGCGGTGCGCTGGGTCATGGGCGAGACCTCGGCCCGCCAGCTACGCGGCGAATCGATGAGCGACGTCATCTTCTCCGGCTCCAGCTCGCGCAAGCCGGTGAGCACGGCGACGGTGGAGCTGATGTTCGATAATTCCGACGGACGCGCCGGCGGCGAGTTCGCCAGGTACAGCGAGATTTCGGTGCGGCGTCAGGTCAGCCGCGACGGCCAATCGGCGTACTTTCTCAACGGCAGTCGCTGTCGTCGCAAGGACATCACCGACCTGTTTCTCGGCACCGGCCTCGGCCCGCGCAGCTACGCGATCATCGAGCAGGGGATGATTTCCCAGATCGTCGAGGCCCGCCCGGAAGATCTGCGTGGCTTTCTCGAAGAAGCCGCCGGCGTGTCGCTGTACAAGGAGCGTCGGCGAGAGACCGAGAACAGGATCCGGCACACGCGCGAGAACCTGGAGCGATTGACCGACCTGCGCGAGGAAGTCGGCAAGCAGCTGGCCAAGCTCAAGCGCCAGGCCAGGGCGGCCGAGCGCTACCGCGAGCTCAAGCAACGCTACCGGAACGAGGAGGCGCGCCTGACCGCCTTGCGCTGGCGCAATGCCCGGCAGCGCATCGACCAGCAGGCGATGGCGCTGCGCGCGACCGAAACCGATGTCGAGCGCGCGGTCGCGGCCCAACGTGAAGCGGAGAAGGCGCTGGAATCGCTGCGCGAGCAGCAGCATCAGGCATCCGAACATTCCTCTTTGGTGCAGGCAGAGCTGTACGAGGTCGCCGGCGAGATCGCGCGCCTGGAGCAGGCGATCGAGCATCAGCGCGCGCTGATCAACCGTCAGAAAAGTGAATACGCCGACGTCGAGGCGCAGATCGGCGAGCTGCAGCAGCACCTCGTGCTGGACCGCGCCCAGGTCGAGGACGTGACCTCGCGGCTGGCCGAGCTGGAGCCGGCGCTGGGCCAGGCCCGCGACGAGGAACAGCAGGCCCAGCAACGACTGGAGCAGGGCGAACGCGAGCTGCAGGAGCGCCAGGAGCGCTGACAGGCTGCTCAGGCCGACGGTGCGAAGCTGCGTCAGCAGGTCGAGTTGCTGCGGCTCCGGATCGCGCACGCCGACGAGCGCATGAGCCAGGCGGCGCAGCGTCTCGAGCGGCTGAAGAGTGATGACGGCGATGCGCGCACCAGACTGGAGCAGGAAGCGGCCTCCACCGTGGCCGAACTCGAAGCGCTGGCGACCGAGCTCGCGTCCGCCGAGCAGGCCTTCACGGCTCGACAGGACGAACGTGCCCGGCTGCGTGAAGCCGTCGAGAGCGGCCGCGCCACACTGGAAGAGGCGCGCGGTCGACTGCGCGAAGTCCGCGGCCGGCTAGAGTCGCTGCAGGTGCTGAATCGACCCTCGGCCGCGGCGGATGCGCGCGCGCGGATCGAGCGCGCTGGCTTGGGTGCGGCACCGACGCTGTTGCAGGCGCTGGACGTCACGCCACGCTGGCAGAACGCGGTCGAAGCGGTGCTGGCGCGCTGGCTGGAAGCGCGCGTGATCGATGGCCCGGTGCCGCGCGAGGCGATCGGCTGGTCCGGGATCGGGGTGGTTTCGGCAGATTCCGGCACTGCCGAACCGGGCAGCCTGGCGGCCGAGGTTAAGGGTGCCGGTGCGTTGACCGCGCTGCTGTCACAGGTGCGTTGCGCCGAAGACTCGGCGTCGGCCTGGTCCATGCTGGAAGCCCTCGGGGCGCATCAATCGGTGATCACGCCGGAAGGGTTCTGGCTGGGGCGCGGCTGGAGCTGGTCGGAGGGCGAGACCGAAGAGCGTGAGCAGGGCAGGCTGGCGCGCCAGCAGGAGATTCGCAAGCTCGAAGCCGAGCAGCGCAAGCTCGGACAGACGCTGGAGCAGGGCGATGGCGAGCAGCGCCAGCGCCAGCAGGCTCTGCGCGAAATCGACGAGGTGATCGAGGCCGAGCGTGCGGTGGTGCAGCGCCTGAAGTCTCGTCAGGCGCAGATGCAGGGCATTCGCAGCGGCCAGGAAAGTCGGCGCGAGTCGCTGGACCGCCAGCGCCAGGCCCAGCAGCGCGAGCGCGAAGAACTGGCGCAGCGTCAGCAGCAGGATCAGCAGGCGCTGGGCGAGGCCCGTCGCGAGCTCGAACAGGCGCTGGAGGGCATGCAGTCGGTTGCTGGCGAGGAAGCCCGGCTGCTCGAAGCCCGCAATGCGCAACAGGCCGAGCGCGAGCAGCTGCGACAGAGCTACCGTGAGTGTCGCGATCGGCGTGAGCAGGTCGCGCTGAAGCTCGAGTCCAGCCGCGCCAGTCTCGATTCGCTGAAGCAGGCGATTGCCCGCATGGATACGCAGGTCGGTCAGCTGCAGGGACGCTTCGTCGAACTGTCGCAGGCGCTGGCGCACGGTGACCGGCCGGTGCGCGAACAGCAGGCTGCACGCGACGAGTTGCTGAAGCGGCGACTCGAGGTCGAGGAACGCCTGAAGCAGGCACGCGCCGCGCTCGAATCGCTGGAAGCGCAGTGGCGCGAGCACGACGGCAAGCGTCAGCAGGCGGCAGCACAGGCCGAGCAGGCACGTCAGCACCAGTCGGAAATGCGGATCCGGCTGCGCGAAATAGAAATCGAGGCCGAGCGTCATGCGGCACGCGTGGCCGAGCTGGACGCCGATCTCGATACGCTGGTGGCCGAGCTTCCCGAGGAGGCCGCGGCCGAGGGCTGGATCGATGAACTTGCGCGCCTGGAGCAGAGCATCCAGCGCCTCGAACCGGTCAATCTGGCCGCGATCCAGGAGTTCGAGCAGGAGTCTGAGCGCAAGGACTACCTCGATCGCCAGCACGCCGATCTGGTCGAGGCGCTGGACACGCTGGAGCAGGCGATCGCCCGAATCGATCGGACCACGCGCACGCGCTACCGGGACACCTTCGAGCGAGTCAATGCCAACATGGAGACGCTGTTCCCGCGGCTGTTCGGTGGCGGACATGCACAGCTCGAAATGGTTGGCGACGACTGGCTGACCGCAGGTGCGGCGATACTCGCGCGCCCGCCCGGTAAGCGCATCAGCCGGATTCACCTGCTTTCCGGTGGTGAGAAGGCGCTGACCGCAGTGGCCTTCGTATTCTCGATCTTCAACCTGAATCCGGCACCGTTCTGTCTGCTGGACGAAGTCGACGCGCCGCTGGACGATGCCAATGTCGGACGATTCTCCGAGCTGGTGCGCGAGATGTCGGACAAGGTCCAGTTCCTGTTCGTCACCCACAACAAGGTGACGATGGAAGTCGCCCAACAGATGCTGGGCGTGACGATGCGCGAGCCCGGCATCTCGCGCCTGGTCTCGGTCGACCTCGACAAGGCCGTCGCGCTGGTGGCCAACTGAGCAGGAGGGAACCGTAGCGATGGAACATCTGCGATTGATCCTGATCCTGATCGGGCTGGTGATTCTTGGCCTGATCTGGTTGCTGCACAAACCCGAGGGTCGGCGTTCGGCGCCCGGTGCGCGCCGGCGCGAGCCCAGGATCGAGGGGCAGGCGTCCGACAAGCCGTCGGACGAGCCATCGTCTGCGCCTGCTGCAGACCGGCACGCCGGCGAAGTCGCGCCGGAGCCCCGACAGACGCGACTGCCCGATCTGGGTTCCGAGTTCGAGGAAGTCGCCGAGCGGCCGGTGCGTCGCGAACCGGTGCTGACGCCGCCGCGCGCTGACGCGCCGTCCGAGGCTACAGCAGACGCTGCGAAGCCGGGTCCTGCGGCGGCGATCGAGCAAGCCGCAGCGGCCGAGACCGGTGCCCTGGCCGCGGGCGCGTCGCGGGTCGTCACGCTCTACCTCCGCGCACGCGGGCCGCGCAGAATCAGCGGGCTGAGCCTGCTCGATGCGGCGATCAAAGCGGGTTTGCGCTTCGGTGAAATGAAGATCTTCCATCGTCGTCATCGCGGCGAGCCACGTCCGGTGTTCAGCATGGCCAACATCACCCGTCCGGGCAGTTTCGATCCTTCCGGCTGGAACCTGTTCGAGACCCCAGGCGTCGCCCTGTTCATGACCTTGCCAGGTCCGGTCAGCGCGCTTGATGCCTGGGATGCGATGCTCGCGACCGGACAGCGTCTTTCCGGGATACTCGAAGCCGACCTGCTCGATGATGCGCAATGCCTGCTGACGCGTCAGCGCATCGCGCAGATTCGTGAGGACATGCGCGGCTTCGATCGCCAGCACGGCCTGCACTGAGCACGATGACTGCGGCGGAATCCAGCGTTCGGGACCGCATGCATGCCTTGCGCCGCGAGCTCGACGAGCACAACTACCGGTATTACGTGCTCGACGAGCCCAGCATCCCGGATGCGGAGTACGATCGGCTGCTGCGCGAGCTCGAGGCGCTGGAGGCCGCACACCCGGAGCTTCGTGACCCCGATTCACCAACCCAGCGTGTCGGCGCGCGGGCCGAGACCGGTTTTGCCGAGCATCGCCACGAAGTCCCGATGCTTTCTCTGGCCAATGCCTTTTCGCGCGACGAAGTCGAGGAATTCGACCGGCGCTGCCGCGAGACCATCGACCGCGAACAGATCGTCTACACCGCCGAGCCCAAGCTCGATGGGCTTGCAATCAGTCTGAGCTACCGATTAGGCCGACTCGAGCGCGCGGCCACGCGCGGCGACGGCAGCATCGGCGAGGACGTCACGGCCAATGTCCGCACCGTGCGCTCGATCCCGCTGCGACTGCGCGGTGATGACATCCCTGATGCGCTGGAGGTTCGCGGCGAGATCTTCATGACCCGCAGCGGGTTTTCGGAACTCAATCGCGGCCTTGCCGAGGCTTCCCGGAAGACCTTCGTCAACCCGCGCAACGCCGCCGCCGGCAGCCTGCGCCAGCTCGATCCTGCGATCACAGCCGCGCGCCCTTTGCGGTTCTACGCCTACGCTGCGCTGGGCCAGAACCTGCCGGCCTGTCAGTCGGACCTGATGAGACATCTGGCATCGCTCGGATTGCCGGTCTCCGAGCTGGTCGAGCGAGTTTCCGGCGTCGACGGCCTGCTCCAGTATTACGAGTTGATGCAGCAGCGTCGCGACCGACTGGACTTCGACATCGACGGCGTGGTCTACAAGGTCGATGATTTCGATCAGCAGCAGGAGTTGGGCTTCGTCAGCCGCGCACCACGCTGGGCGCTGGCGCACAAGTTCCCGGCCGAGGAAGAGATGACGCGGGTCGAGCGAATCGACGTTCAGGTCGGGCGGACCGGCAAGCTGACACCAGTCGCGCGACTGGAGCCGGTGTTCGTCGGTGGCGTCACGGTCACCAATGCGACCCTGCACAACCTCGACGAGATCCGGCGCAAGGACGTGCGCGAAGGTGATTACGTGATCGTGCGCCGCGCCGGCGATGTGATTCCGGAAGTGGTCCGATCCATACCTGAGCGCCGCAGCTCGGAATTGCCGCAATGGCAACTTCCGGAGCACTGTCCGGTATGCGGCTCGCACATCGAACAGGTCGAAGGCCAGGCCAATGCGCGCTGTTCCGGGGGGCTGGTCTGTCCGGCCCAGCGCAAGCGCGCGCTGGAGCATTTTGCCTCGCGCGCGGCGATGGACATCGAGGGCCTGGGCAGCAAGCTGATCGACCAGCTGGTCGAGGCTGGCCTGGTATCGGACCCGGCCGACCTGTACCGGCTCGAGCCCGAGACTCTGGCCGGTCTCGAGCGCATGGGCGAGAAATCGGCTGCCAAGCTGGTCGAGGCGCTTGAGCGCAGCAAACAGGTCGAACTTGGCCGCTTGCTGTTCGCGCTCGGAATTCGCGAGGTCGGCGAGGTCAGCGCAGGCTCATTGGCGCGCCACTTCGGCGCGCTGGAGCCGATCCTCGAGGCCGATCGCGAAACCCTGGAGACCGTGCGCGACGTCGGGCCGGTGGTTGCAGGGCACATCCGCGAGTTTTTCGATGAATCACGCAACCGGGATGTGCTTCAGCGACTGATCGGGGCCGGAGTGACGTGGCATGTCGACCCGGCCGTCGAGCCGGGCGCCCAGCCGCTTGTCGGGAAAACCTATGTGCTGACCGGCTCGCTCGGGTCGATGACACGATCCGAGGCCAAGAAGCGGCTCGAGGCACTGGGCGCGCGTGTCACCGGCAGCGTTTCCGGCAGCACCAGCGCGGTCATTGCCGGCAGTGATCCGGGCTCCAAGCTCGAGCGTGCGCAGGAACTCGGCATTGAGATTCTCGATGAGGATGGCTTGCTGGAACTGCTGGGCGGGAATTGATCCCGATCATCTTCGGCGAAAGCCTGGATCGTAGAATGAATTCGACCGGCGCGCGCCGGCTCAATTTCTGAAGGAGGCTTGAGCGATGTCGAACGTCAAGGAAATCCTGGTCCCGGTCGACGGGTCCGCAAATTCACTGCGCGCTGTGCGCTATGCGATTGGCCTGGCGGGCCCGTTGCAGGCCCGGGTCCGGCTGTTTTACGTCTTTCCGGTATCATCGGTCGAAATCATCGGTATGGCCGGCATGAGCCGAGGCGACATCGAGCGTGCCGCTCAGGGCGCGGCCCAGCGGGTATTTGACAAGCTGCACGAGGAAATCGGTGAATCGGCCGTGCAGATCGTCGATGAGACCTCGATCGGCGACCCGGCCGAAGAGGTCATTCGCTGCACCGAGGATGATCCCGAGCTGATGGTCATCATTGGCCGTCGCGGCCTTTCGAGAATCCAGTCGCTGCTGCTGGGCAGCGTCAGCGAGAAGGTCGTGCGGCATGCGCATAGCCCGGTGACCGTCATCGTCTGAAACTGGCCCCGGAGCGCCGTTGCGCGTCCGCCCGGCCGGCTCAGATGTAGCGGGTGGGGTCGGGCAGGCCGGCCGCCTCGAAGCCCTGCTGTCGAATGCGGCAGGAGTCGCAGCGGCCACAGGCGTGGCCATCTGCGTCGGCCTGGTAGCACGACACGGTCAGCCCGTAGTCGACCCCAAGATTTGTTCCGAGCCGGATGATATCGGCCTTGCTGAGGTGAATCAGCGGGGTCTCGATCTCGACCGGCACACCCTCGAGGGCCGAACGGGTGGCCACGCGTGCCAGGTCACGAAACGCGGCGATGAAGGCCGGTCGACAGTCCGGGTAGCCGGAATAGTCGACTGCGTTGACGCCGATGAACAGGCGCTCGGCCTGGATCGTTTCGGCAAAGCCGAGGCCGAGTGCAAGCAGGATGGTGTTGCGGGCCGGGACGTAGGTCACGGGAATTCCGGACCCGCCGTGTTCCGGAACGTCGATCTCGTCGGTCAGGGCCGAGCCGCCGATGGCGCGCAGATCGACCCGAACGGTTCGATGTTCCACGGCTCCCAGCGTATTCGCAATTCTCTCGGCGGCATCCAGCTCGGAGCGGTGACGCTGCCCGTAGTCCAGAGCCAGACTGTGGCAGACCAGCCCCCGATCGCGCGCGACCGCCAGCACCGTTGCCGAATCGAGGCCGCCGGAAAGCAGTACGACGGCATGTGCGGTGCTCACGTCGATGCGCTTGGCCGTCGGAGCCCGTTTCAGTCGAACGGCCACAGCCGACTGAGCAGTCCCGGCCGTTTCTCCTCGTCGATCAGGTCGGCGTAGTTGAATTCCAGCACCCTGCGGGTGTCGGCAGCAAGCTCCGGCATTTCGAGTCGTTCGTAGGCTTGCGCCATGAGCTGCAGCGCCTCGACCGTGGCCGGCGCCCCGGGGTAGTTCTCGATCACGTAACGGGCACGGTTCAGCGCCGCAATGTAGGCCTTGCGGCGCACGTAGTACTCACCGACCGCGATCTCGTACTCGGCCATGATGTTGCGCATGAATACCATGCGTTGACGCGCGTCGGCGACATAGCGGCTGTCGGGGAACAGGCGAATCAGCTCCTGAAAGTCCCGAAACGCCTGATGCGCAGTCTGCTGGTCGCGATCACTGGCACGCCCCGGCACCATTCGGCTCAGAAAACTCATCGCCTGGTCGTAGTTGACCAGGCCCTTGAGGTACCAGGCGTAATCGACGTTGGGGTGGGTGGGAAAGGTCTTGATGAAGCGATCGAGCGTCGCGATCGCAGCCTCCGGCATACCACCCTTGTATTGTGCGTAGGCCATGTCAAGATTGGCCTGTTCGGCGTGCCTGCCGAAAGGAAAACGAATCGTCAGATTCCGGTACAACTGCACCGCGGTCTGGAAATCCCGGGCGGCCAGTACCTTACGCGCCTCCTGGTACAGTTGTTCAGCGTCGACCTCGTCCTCACGTTCCTTGTTGCCGCCGCAGCCTTGCAGCAGCGCGGCCAGGATCAGAATCAGAGACAATTGGCGCATGATGATCGGAATCCGGTGGTTTTGGGCCACAATGATAAAGCGTACGCGGATCGAATGGGACGCGAGCGCGCGGGCTGCGACCTCGATGCATTACCGATGAGCAAAACCGAATTGATTCAACGTCGCTTCGAGGCCACGTCCGCGCAGTCCGGTCAGCGTGTCGATCAGGCCGCAGCCGCAGTCTGGCCGGAATTTTCCCGGAGTCGGCTCAGTGACTGGATTCGAGCCGGCGAGCTGCGCGTCGACGGTCATGCCGTGAAGCCGAATTTTCGTTTGCTGGAGGGCAGTCGGGTCGCGCTGGACACCGCATTTGGCCCGCGCCCGGACACTCCGGAGCCCGAGTCGATTCCGCTGCGCGTTCTGGTGGACGATCCGGCACTGCTGATCATCGACAAACCGGCCGGTCTGGTGGTGCATCCCGGCTCGGGCAACTCAGCGGGCACACTGGTCAACGCGCTGTTGTACCTCGACCCCGGACTTGCCGCCTTGCCCCGGGCCGGTCTGGTGCACCGGCTCGACAAGGACACCAGTGGCTGCCTGTTGGTAGCGCGTACGCTGCAGGCGCATACCGTGCTGGTCCAGCAACTGAAGCGGCGTGAGATCGAGCGCCATTACCTTGCCGTGGTCTGGGGGCCAATGGTGGCCGGGGGCTCGGTGGGTGCGCCGCTGGGTCGGCATCCGGTCGACCGGCGCCGACAGGTCGTGCGCGCCGACGGTCGGCGGGCAGTCACGCACTACCGTGTCCGTCAGCGCCTCAACGGCGCGACTGCGCTGGACGTGAAGCTGGAAACCGGCCGCACCCACCAGATCCGGGTTCACATGCAGCACATCGGCCATCCGCTGATTGGCGATCCTGTCTATGGCCGCAAGGGAAGCCCGCGCGGTCTCGACGAAGCGCAGCGCGAGGTCTGGCGAACATTTCCGCGTCAGGCGCTGCACGCCTGGCGGCTGCAGCTGAGCCATCCGTTGAGCGGCCAGCCGGTCTCGGCGGAAGCGGCGATTCCAGCCGATCTGGGCGCCCTGATCCGGAGCCTTGCACTTGATTGAGGCCGCAATCCAGGCCGAGCTGCCAGCGGCGGTCTGCGGGTTTTCCACCACGCGCGCCGGCGGCTGCAGTCGGGCACCGTTCGATTCGCTGAATCTTGGCGAGAATTGTGGCGATCGGGCCGAGGCGGTCGCCGAGAATCGGCAACGACTGCGTGCCGGATTGCCGGCAGCGCCGTGCTGGCTGCGACAGGTTCATGGAACGCGAGTGCTGCATCTCGATGACTGGCTGCCGGGGATCGAGGCGGATGCGGCCTGGAGCGATCGGCCGGGGCAGGTTGCCGCGATCCTGACTGCCGATTGCCTGCCGATCCTGTTGGCCGCAGATGATGGGGACTGCGTAGCAGTGATCCATGCCGGGTGGCGCGGTCTGGCTGGCGGGATCGTCGAGGCGACCGTCCAGACCTTGCCGGTTCGGCCGGAGCGGCTGCATGGCTGGATTGGCCCGAGAATCAGTGCCGCGCGCTATCCGGTCGGACATGAGGTGTTCGAAGCCTTCGCCGAGCACGCTGACGCGTTTCAGCCGCTTGCACCCGGACGCTGGCTGGCCGATCTTCCTGCGATTGCGATCGCCCGGCTCGAGCGGGCCGGCTTGGGTCGGATTCGCGACAGTGGGCTGTGCAGCCACGACGATCCGAGATTCTTCAGCGTGCGTCGCGATTGCCGGAACGATGGCCGCACCGGCCGCATGGCGAGTCTGGCATGGATACGCTGAGCATCGCCGCGCTCTGGAAGCGGTTTTCGCCATGGCAGTGTTCCGGTACCATGTATACGGGAGCAGCAGTGTGCCAGGATCGGCCTGGATTCGATCCGGCATGCTTCAAGGAAATCAGACGCATGCAGACCAACCTGCGCGGCCGCCACCGCACAAACATCCTCGGAATTCGCGTAGCCGCGGCCTTGGTCCTGCAGATTTCACTCTCGGCATGTGGCGTGCTCGGAGGGGCACCTGAGCCGGAGCCGGAGCCGCGCGCTCCGGTCGGGCAGCCCGCGGCTGAACCGGTGTTCGAGCCCAAAGCCAGTGTTGCCGACGCGCTGCAGTGGATCGAATCCGGGGACTTCGTGCGTGCGCAGAACCTGCTGCAGCGGCTGCTGCTGGAGCAGCCCGGTGCACCGACGGTCCGGCTGTTGCTGCGTCAGCTGCGCGAGACGCCGGAGTCGCTGCTGCCCGGACCGTACCGGGAAATCGAGTTGACTCCGGGCGAGTCGCTTTCGGCAGTGGCCGAACGTGAGCTGGGCAATCCGCTGTATTTCGTGGCGCTGGCACGTCTGAATGCAATCCACGAGCCGCGCCGTATCGCGGCCGGTACGCGTCTACGGGTGCCGCAACAGGCGGCCGCCCCGGCCGCGGTCGACACCGAGTCGGAGATTAGGCCGGGTGGCGACACGGTAGAGCAGGATCTGCTTACGGTTGCCGATTATCTGGTCGCAAGCGGTCAGCTTGAGCAAGCATTGAACCTGATCCAGTCGACACTGGAGGATCGTGGCGGTTCGGAACACCTGCAAACCAGATTTGTTCAGCTCGGGCTCGAGCGGGTTGACCACTGGAGCTCCGAGGGTCATCTTGATGACGCCGAAGCGTGGATCCGCGAGGCGGCGGCAGTGGTGACCGATCCGGTGCTTGCCCGGCGGCTCGAGGATTCATCGCGCCAAGTCGGGATGCTCCGCTTGCTGGCAGAAGCGGATGCGGCACGTGATCGCGGCGACCTTGATCAGGCGTTCGGCGCAGCGCGGCAAGCGCTGGAACTGAAACCCGACGAGCCTCGGGCGCAGCAGCTCGAGCGTCTGCTTCGGATCGACTGGACCGAGCGCCTGCATGAGGATGCGTTGCGGTCCTGGAGAGCGCGCGATGTGGATCAGTCGATTCGGCTGTGGCAGCGCTTGCTCGCCGAGGTACCCGACTTCGAGCCGGCCCGGATCTATCTCGAGCGGGCGCTTGAGCTTCGGCGTCGACTGGAGTAACCTCAGCCCGCTCCCGGTCCTGGGAGTCCGGGCCGGTTTCGAGGGAGCAGCTCGGATTCAGCCGGGTCGATGCTTGCGCAAGGGCGTAACGCGACTGTCATCGTCAGTTTTGCCTGTGCTTGTCTCGTCGGCACCCGACGGGTTTGCGCGTGCCAGATCCAACGTTGCATCCAGGGCCGAATCCAGTGCTGCATTCTGATCGCCGGGCTGCCAATCGCCGGTATGGATGTGCGGCTGCGCCGCGATGAATTTGGATGCAGCGCGCCGCTGTTCCTCGAGTTGCAGCGCAAGCCGGTTGAACTCTCGCATGGCCGAGGAAAACTCATCGCGCATTTCGTCGTCGAAACGGAAATCATATTGCCCTCGCTGCAGGCGCTTGAGGCCCCATGCAAGGCGCCGCAGACCGACCTGATGGCGTCGGATGATCCAGGCAAGGCCGGCAAGTACCGCGAGCATGGCTGCACCAAACACCAGTGCCAGCATTGTCAGCGTGGCGCGCGCTGTACGCTCCAGACCCGATCCGTCCAGCGCCAGCCTGACTTCCCCGACCCGGCGCGCCTGGAACCGGACCGGTACTGAGAATTCCAATTGGCCTGATTCGGTTCGGTAAAGTTGGATGCCGCTGTTCGGGCGCGCGACTTGCTGGCCGATCGGTCGGGTCAGGGCTTCGCCCTTCAGATAGGGGTTGGTGCTGGCCTGGATCAGGCCATCGCTGTCGCTGATGTGCAGATGAACGACTTCCGGGTTGGCCGCGAAGTCCGATACCAGCACAGCAAGCGCGGTGGTGTCTTCCAGGATCAGGGCCTCGGCCGTCTCCTGTGCCACGAGGCTGATCAGTGCATCGCCGAATCCATAGCTCGCATCGGCCATCGCCTGGCGCTGGCTGGAATGGATATGGCTCATTCCGACTGCCATGATCAACGCAACCATGCTGCCGATCAGCGTCGGGCCCCGCCAGGCGCGGGATTGCCGCCGTACGTTGCGCAGGATGCCGCGTCGTCGACCGTCGATGATTTCTTCGAGTTCGTCAACAACCTGGCGTGCATTGGCCGGGCGCGATGACGGTTCAAGCGCCATCAAACGGTAGCCGAGGTCGGTCAGCTCACGCGGTGTATCCGGCCGCGTCGGCTGCAACGGCAGAATATCGTGCGCGGCCGCCTGACGCAGCACCGAAGCGCAGTCCTTGCCGCTGAACGGCAGCTTGCCCGAGAGTAGCTGATACAACACCACGCCTAGCGAGTACAGATCGGATCGCGCATCGGCAGCATGGCCGAGGAGCAATTCCGGTGCCATGTGGCTGGGCGTGCCGGAAATTTTGTCGTCGTCGAGGCTGGAGGCTTTACCGCTGCCAATGGCGGCGATGCCGAAATCCATGATCTTGATCTGCCACGCCACTGCATCGTAGTGAATGTTGGCCGGCTTGATATCACGGTGAATGACACCGTTGGCGTGGGCGTAATCAAGTGCGCGTGCAATCTGCACCATGATTTCGAGGATGTCGTCGATGGTCAGGCGATCATATTGCTCAGGCTGCAGCCAGTCCTCCAGTGTGCCGCCGGGCAACAGCTCCATGGCCAGGTAGGGTTTGGTCTCAGCCTGGCCGACATCGAATACCGTGACGATGTTGGGGTGCGACAGTCCGCCCGCAGCGCGGGCCTCGCGCAGGAAGCGCTGGCGTGAGGATACGTCGCCGGCGAGCCGGCTGCGCAGAACCTTGATCGCCAGATGTCGATCGATGCGACCGTCGAAACCCTCATAGACGATCGACATGGAGCCTCGGCCCAGTTCGCGGACGATCTCGTAGCGACCGATGCGTTCCATTGCCCGGATTGCTCAGCGGGGGCAGCGATGATGCTTGCAACGCCCGATGTGCCGGGCGTGCTCGACCGAGACGCCAGGAATCGTCGTCAGGAGGCTCATCGCAGCAACCACACCAGCGCGGCGGCAGCGGCGATGGCACCGAATGCCAGCGCCAGCCATCGGACAGCCGACGATGATGCCGCTGTGCTGTTCGAGTTCGGATCGACAAAGCGCAGCCGGGTTCGTCCGAGCCGGATTTCGTCGCCGTCCATGAGCGCTTGCGAGAACACCTTCTGCCCGTTGACGAAAACGCCGTTGGTCGAGAGCAGGTTGACCACGCGCCAGCCCTCGTCGGAGCGCACCAGACGTGCGTGCTCGGACGAAATGCTGGGTTCCTCAATCCGCAGTTCGCAGCTGGCAGCCCGTCCGATGGTCATCCGGTCGGAGTGCAGTTCATAACGCCGCGGATCGGCCCCGGATTGCCCGTCGGCGGCAAGCCGGACCAGGCTGGGTCGGCGGGTTGCCGGAAGAACCGTGCTCGGAGTCTGCTCCAGCACTTCCGCGAGTTGCTCGCGCGAAAATGCCTGAGTGCCCTGCGGCCCCGCCCGAGCGCCGGAGGATTCCGACGGCTTTTGATCTTCGCTCATGTCACGCTACCGTCTGTTGCTTGTTCTATCGAGTATAGCAACAGGTTCTTACGGAATAAAGCGGCGCGATTCGGTCGGGCGCAGTCCGGGCGATACAGGTAGAATGTCGTCCCGGGTCACAACACCGGGCGCTCCCCTTCATGGCTTCTCTCATTTTCGTTACCGGCGGTGTCGTTTCCTCGCTCGGCAAGGGTATCGCGGCTGCCTCACTGGCCTCGATCCTCGAGGCCCGCGGTCTGCGCGTGACCCTGATGAAGCTCGACCCCTACATCAATGTCGACCCCGGCACGATGAGTCCGTTTCAACATGGCGAGGTGTTCGTCACCGAGGACGGTGCCGAGACCGATCTGGATCTCGGTCACTACGAGCGTTTCGTTCGCACCCGGATGACCCAGCGCAACAATTTCACCACCGGCAAGATCTACGCCAATGTCATCGCCCGCGAACGCCGTGGCGATTACCTGGGCTCCACGGTGCAGGTGATTCCGCACATCACCGACGAGATCAAGGCGGCGATCGAGCAGGCGGCCGAGGGCTACGATGTCGCCTTGATCGAGATCGGTGGCACGGTCGGCGACATCGAATCGCTGCCGTTTCTCGAAGCGATTCGCCAACTCGGCAGCGAATACGGGCGTCAGGCCATGTTCATGCATCTGACCCTGGTGCCTTATCTGCGGGCGGCCGAGGAGATCAAGACCAAGCCGACCCAGCATTCGGTCAAGGAACTGCGCTCGATAGGGATCCAGCCCGACGTACTGCTGTGTCGTTGCGAACGGATGTTGTCCGACGGCGAGCGTCGCAAGATCGCGCTGTTTACCAATGTGCCGCACGAGGCCGTCATTTCCGCGGTCGATGTCGACAACATCTACAAGATCCCGCTGTTCTACCAGCGCCAGGGCCTGGACCGGATCGTGCTTGACCGGTTGGGTCTCAAGGCAGGCTCTGCCGATCTGTCGGACTGGGAGGATGTGGTCGAGCGCCGCGCCCGTCCGGAACATCTGGTCACGGTGGCGATGGTCGGCAAGTATGTCGATCACGCCGATGCCTACAAGTCCCTGAACGAGGCGCTGCTTTCCGGCGGCCTGGCCGATCGGATCCGGGTCCGGATCCGTCCGGTCGATTCAGAGCAGATCGAGCAACAGGGCCTCGACGCGCTGGATGGCGCCGATGCCATCCTGGTGCCGGGCGGCTTCGGCGAGCGTGGCTTCGAAGGCAAGATCGCGGCCATTCGTCATGCGCGCGAGCAGCGCATTCCCTACCTGGGCATCTGTCTGGGCCTGCAGACCGCGGTGGTCGAATTCGCGCGCAACGTCTGTGGGCTGGAAGCTGCAAGCTCGACCGAAATGAATCCGGATACGCCGCACCCGGTGATCGGTCTGATCACCGAATGGCTCGACGAGCAGGGGCAGCGTCAGCTGCGCGACGAAGGCTGCGACCTGGGCGGCACGATGCGTCTGGGCGCGCAGCGCTGTCGTCTGGTCGAGGGCACGCGGGTACGCAAGCTCTACGGCAAGGACGAGATCGTCGAGCGGCATCGCCATCGTTATGAATTCAACAATGGCTATCGCGAGATTCTCGAGCAGCATGGACTGAAGATCGCCGGACTGTCGATGGACGGAATGCTGGTCGAGATCGTCGAGTTGCCGGAGCATCCCTGGTTCGTCGGCTGTCAGTTCCATCCCGAGTTCACCTCGACGCCGCGTGACGGCCATCCGCTGTTCACCGGCTTCATCCGGGCCGCGCTGGAGTTCGCCCGCAACAGCGGCCGCGGTGAGGTGTCGGCATGAGCGTGCAGATCGGCGATGCCGGTATCGGAGTCTTCGACGCCGCGCTGGACCAGCCATTCTTCCTGATCGCAGGTCCCGACACGCTGGAATCGATGCAGCTGTGCCTGGATGTGGCCGGTCATCTTGCTGAAGTCACCCGGCGCCTCGGGATTCCCTACGTGTTCAAGGGGTCCTTCGACAAGGCCAACCGCACTTCGGTCAAGTCCTACCGCGGCCCGGGCGTGGATGAGGGCCTGAAGATCCTGCAGACGGTGCGCGAGCAGATCGGCGTTGCAGTGCTGACCGACGTGCACGAAGACTCGCCCATCGACGCCGTGGCCGAGGTTGTCGATGTGCTGCAGACCCCGGCTTTCCTGTGCCGTCAGACCAACTTCATCCAGAATGTCGCGCGTGCCGGCAAACCGGTGAACATCAAGAAGGGCCAGTTCCTGTCGCCGTGGGAAATGCGCACCGTGGTCGAGAAGGCCAGAGCTGTCGGCAACGAACGGATCCTGGTCTGCGAGCGCGGCTTCAGCTTCGGCTACAACAATCTGGTTTCCGACATGCGCTCGCTGGCGATCATGCGCGAGACCGGCTGCCCGGTG
>NPIE01004027.1_pt1 | contig 40229 bp, 30 predicted proteins | sample 8637661 | NCBI WGS metagenome assembly NPIE01 (sample SAMN07420842, study PRJNA396082) | bioreactor metagenome | isolation source: sample BA12 brine-fed electro-methanogenic bioreactor BA | place: Japan: Kochi | collected 2016-12-09 | reverse complement strand
CGTGTCCAGATGGATTCTGCGCCGCTGACTAAAATGTGATATAATCGGCATTGAAGTTCCTTCGGGGCAGGGTGAGGCGAACGCCAATTCCCGACCGGCGGTGAGGGGCGAGGCCCCAAGCCCGCGAGTGCTTCGAGCCAACGAGAAGCATTGATCCGGTGCGAATCCGGAGCCGACGGTAAAGTCCGGATGAGAGAAGGACAGCAGCGCGAGAGTTCCTGCTTGCTTGAAGCCCCGATGCATATCGGGGCTTTTTGTTGTCCGAGGTGAGGAGAGTGGTGTGATGAACCCAGGTAAGCGGTCTTTCATAGAACGGGCGCGCTACTTGCTCGCCCTGCTTTTGCTGATGCTGTTATGGCAGGGAGCCATCTGGGCAATGGACGATACCAGCCAGCACTTCCTCATTCCCGCGCCCGTCGAGGTGGGGCACCGCTTCTTGCTGCTGCTGCGCAACGGGACGCTGCTGCATCACAGTGGGGTGACGTTACTGGAGATGGGATTGGGGCTCTTATTGGGAACAGTGACTGCTTTACTGCTGGGATACGCGGTCGCCCGGAGCCCCCTCCTCTCCCACCTGCTCGAACCCCTCATCGTGACCTCCCAGGCGGTGCCCATCGTCGCCTTGGCCCCCCTGCTCACAGTCTGGTTCGGGCCGGGACTACTCTCTAAGGTGCTCGTGTGCGCGCTCATCGTCTTCTTTCCCATCCTGGTCAACATATCCGCCGGGCTCCAGGGGATACCCCGACAACAGCGAGACCTTTTCCACCTGCTGGAAGCCACGTGGTGGCAGCGTTTCCGCTATCTGGAAGTGCCCGCCGCCCTGCCTGCCTTCCTAACGGGACTGCGTGTTGGGGGCACGCTGGCAGCGATGGGCGCCGTCGTCGGGGAGTTTGTAGCTTCAAGAGAGGGGCTGGGGTATCTGGTGAAACAAGGGCAGAATCTATACGACACCCCCCTCATGTTCGTCGCCATTCTGGCCCTCGCTATCATCACGCTGAGCAGCTATGGAGCACTGAGGCTGCTGGAGCACTCTGCGCTTTGCTGGCGGGAGCCGCGGTGACTGCCATATGGTCTCTTATTGAGTTCCCACGTCCCGCGGAACATCCACGAATATCGTGACGATGGGTAAACGCGCCCGTTTGACCTTTGACGTTTGGCTTTTGATGATTCACAAGAGGAGGGCATGATGTCAGGTATAAAGTCTCGTATGCTGTTATTGGTAATGCTAAGTTTTTCTCTGTTCGCAGGCTGTCGCGGATCCAGCGACTTGGAGGCCATCTCACTGCCGATGGGCTACGTCGCAAACGTCCAGTTCAGCCCCTTTTACGTGGGGATGGAACGGGGCTATTTCGAGGAAGCCGGCTTCGAGATCACCTTTGACTACCGCTGGGAGACCGATGGTCTGCGACTCGTTGCGGCAGGGGTGGTACCTTTCGCCATTGCCAATGGGGACCAGGTAATTCAGGCGCGTAGCCAGGGGCTGCCCGTCGTAGCCGTGGCCTCCTGGTATCAGCGCTTTCCCGTAGCGATCCTCTCCAGCACCGACATTCCCCTGAACTCCCCTGCCGATCTACGCGGACTCAGGGTGGGAATCCCGGAAACCTTTGGTGCTTCCTACATCGGATTGCAGGCCCTGCTGAAGGCGGGGGGCCTCAGCGAGGAGGAGATCGATTTGCAGGTGATCGGATACTCGCAGATACCCGCGCTCACAGCGGGCAGAGTGGACGCCGTGGTCGTCTACGCCAACAACGAGCCCGCCGTCTTGGCAGTAGCGGGTATCCCCTACAACATCCTCCACCTGGCGGATCATGTCAGCCTTGTCTCCGCCGTGATCGTCTCCAACGAAACGCTAATTGCGGAAGAGCCGAAGCAAGTAGAGGCCTTTGTGAATGCGTTTCTACGGGGCTTGGAGGATGTCCTCGCGGACCCGGACGCCGCCTTCACCATCGCTAAACAGTACGTCGAGGGGCTGGAGGAAAACGCTCCAGCCCAGCGGGCGGTGCTGGAGAGTAGCGTGGAGTACTGGCGAGCGCCGGCGCTGGGCCACTTCAGGGCAGAGGCGTGGGCCACGGCCCAGCGAACGATGCGGGAGGCGGGACTGATCGAGCAGGTGGTACCGGTGGGAAGTCTCTACACAAACCGGTTCATCACCGAATAGCCGCCGATGAACAGCCGCAGAACAACAGTACCTCAGCCGTTTTTGGTCGTGGAGAAGGTGAGCGCCACCTTCTGCGGTCCCACTGGAACCACCGAGGCTCTGGAGGGCCTCTCCTTCGAGGTGAATCAGGGCGAATTCGTCTGCCTGATCGGGCCTTCAGGATGTGGAAAGTCAACCTTGCTGCGCCTGGTGGCAGGCCTGCTTCCCCCCACCGGGGGCGAGGTACGGCTGGAAGGCGCTCCTCTTCGCGCTCCCGGCCGACGCGTTGGTCTGGTCTTTCAACAGCCGGCGCTGCTTCCCTGGCGCACCGTCGCGCAGAACATTGCCCTTCCCTTGCAGATGAAGGGGGTGGTAGCCCAAGAACGCGAGCGCCAGGTGCGAACTTTGATAGAGATAGTGGGGCTGACGGGCTTCGAGGGGGAATTCCCCGCCAATCTTTCGGGCGGCATGGCGCAGAGGACAGCGATCGCGCGCGCGATAGCACAGAACCCCGAGGTGCTCCTGCTCGACGAACCCTTCGGCTCCCTGGATGCACTCACGCGCAAGCGGATGGGGGCGGAGCTGCTGCGTATCTGGCAGACCCACCGCCGCACAGTGCTGATGGTGACCCACAGCGTCGAGGAAGCTGCGCTGCTGGCCGACCGGATCCTCGTGCTCAGCCCCCGTCCCGGTCGCCTGATCGCGGAGATCACAGTGGATCTCCCTCGACCTCGGGATCCCTCCCTCCGGCTGGAGCCGGCTTTTCAGGAGGTAGCACTGCAGCTACAGCAGGCCCTTCTCAGGGGTGAAGAGCTGGCCACAACCTGGGAGCAGGCGGGCTGACGAGCTACCACAAGACCGAATAGCGCGCCACAATCTCCTGTGCATAATCCTGCATGCTCAGGCGGAGAGCGTCCGGCTCCACCACCTCCACGGCGCCTCCCAATCCCAACAGCCGCGCCCGCGCCGTCTCGAAATCGGGAAAGGGAATTTCGATCTCGCACCAGCCCTCGGCGTCGGGCGGACCGGCGTATGCTTGCGCCTCACGCGCACCGCTGCCCAGATACAAGGGAAGCCAACGCAGAGCCTGGAAGAGCACCCGCACCCGCACCCGGAATTGCACGCGCCCTTCGGCCCACTCGGCGCACCAGGCATGCCAGAAAGCCTCCAGATCGAAATCCACGGGACGCGCGAACCGCTCACCGGTCGGTCGCACGTCCATCAACTCCACAACCCGTCGGGCACGAGTCCGCTCGCTATAGGAGAAGACGAGATACCACTCCCCGGCCTTCGCCACCAGTCCGTAGGGTTCGACGAGCTGCTCGATCTCACCGGCAAAGACGGGACGATAGGTGAGCCATACGCAACGATCTTCCCAGACCGCCTCATGCAACACGCGGAGGTGAGGAGTTGCGCCTGTCGTCTGCTCCCACCCCCCCGCATCGAGATAGAAACGGCGGCGAACACGGGCCTCGTCACCCTGCCGGGCCGCGGGCAGCGCAGCGGAGAGCTTGAGCAGCGCCGCCTTGAGCTCCCGGCTCACGCCAAGTTCGGCGAGCGGCGCGGGGATGCTGAGCATGAAGAGGGCCCGAACCTCACCTTCGGAGAGCCCGGTCAGGCTGGTCCGGTAGCGATCCATCAGCGCGAAGCCCCCATCGCGTCCCTGTTCGGCGTAGATGGGAATCCCAGCCATGCCAAGGGCATCGATGTCGCGATAGATGGTGCGCACAGAAACCTCCAATTCCTCCGCCAGCTCACGCGCAGAGAGCTTGCCTCGAGTCTGCAGCAGCATCAACAGAGAGAGTAACCGATCGGCGCGCATTCGACCTCCTATGAAACTCAACTACAGATCACACAGCTTTTACGAATGGTTCTACTGAAAAACACGTCTCACTCCGGAAGGCTCCGAAGCAATCAGAGATATTTCCCATTCTACCACAAAACACTGACACTAGATGTCATATTTAAAATTGTATACTTATCATAGATCGAGGGCAGAGGGCCCTTCACGAGTCTGCCTTCGGTTCAGTAAAAACCATCTATCAGTAAAGGAGTAGAAGATGAACGCAATCGAAGTCCGCATCGTCAACCTGGAGCCACTGCGCGTGGCACGCTTTCACGGTTATGGGGAGGAGCCGGAAGAGATCGCCTGGAAGAAGCTCGAGGCATGGGCCGAGCCGAAGGGGCTGCTGGACTATTCTGACGCCCATCGCATCTTCGGGTTCAACAATCCGAGTCCCGCTCCCGGAAGCGAAAAGTACGGCTACGAGTACTGGATCACGGTAACACCTGAGGAGACCGAAGGTGAAGAGGTAGAAATCGTCGAGTTCGCCGGCGGTCTGTACGCTGTGGCTTACTGCGAGGTTCAGAGCCCGTGGGATGATATTCCCGCCACGTGGCAAAAGCTGGTCGCCTGGCGGGAGAACAGCCCCTACAAGGCTGCCGGGCACCAGTGGCTGGAGCAGCACATCCACGTGGAGCGCCCGGGGGAGGAGTTCGATCTCGACCTTCACCTCCCCATCGCGCGATAACACAACAGCAACTAGAAGGAGGGGGCGACTTCTGCCCCCTCCTCCTGCTATCCCTCGGGTGTGTGACTACAGGCAGTGGGCTATGAGCGATCCGCCGCCTCCACCAACGCCACAACCAGCTCCCGGCAGAAGGCCGGAATGTCGGCCACGACCCGACCCCAAATCAAGTGGTCCTCGCGGAAAGCCGCCTCGTCCACCCAGGTGGCGCCGGCGTTGAGAAGGTCGTCTTTGATCCCCAGGGAACCGGTAGCCTTCCGCCCCTGTAGGATCCCAGCCGAGATGGGGACCAAGCCTCCGTGGCAGATGATGGCGATGGGTTTCCGCGCCGCATCCATCTCCCGCACCAACTTGAGCACTGCCTCATAGCGACGCAACTTATCGGGAGCCCATCCCCCAGGGATCACCAGGGCCAGCAACTCCCCGCTCTCCAACGAATCGACGAGGACATCGGGCTTGACGGTCAACCCGTTCTTCCCGTGGACGGACTTGAGATCCATCCCGGCGGCAACCACCTCCGCCCCCTCCTCCTGCAAGCGCATGAGGGGGACGTAAAACTCCAGATCCTCCACCCCCTCCGCAACCAAAATCGCGACTTTCTTTCCGGTCAACCGCATGTCAAACTCCTTTCAGCTAATACAATCACACGAGCGAACGACAAGGATTGCTTCCCCTGCTTATCGTCCGCAAAACAACCCTGTACTCGGGACGGCTTACGCCCAGCCGACCTCCAGGATACCGCTGTGCTCTAGGCGAAAATGGATGGCCCAAATCCCCCGGGCGACCCCCCGCACTGCACCCTCGGACAAGGGCTGCCCATTCAACATCACCGTTCGGGGGGACTCCAGCAGGGCAAGCCAGACCTCTCCCACGGCGATACGGTCGAGGCGCAGCTCCATGCGGACCCGCTCCCCTTCCTGCTCCCACCGAAGCACCTCGCCCCCCTGCGAGATGTGGAAGGTGGTTCCGACCAGCTGGGGCCCCGCTTTGACAGGTCGCACACTCAGAAGCGCGCAGTCGTGCGCTCCCAGCATGAAGGTGGGCAGCGCTTCCCCGGCTCCCAGACGCTGATAGCGACGATTCCAGAAGTCGACGATATGGTAATCCCGGCGCGGATCGAAAGCCGGCAACGCCCCCGGCAGCGACCGAGGCTCGGAATCTGATTCCCAGTTGAAAAGCGCCACGAGCTGCCAATTTCCCCAGGCGCGCGCCACCGGCGTCACAATCTCGGCGGGCATGGGAGCGCGGAAGAGATCGAGAACGTCCATGCCCTCGATGAGCGGGGGCAACAGGGTCGCGGCTAACGCCCGCCGCTCAGCAGGAACCTCCGACAGGTCGTCGGAGAGAACCAGTGACCCGCCCGAAAGCCCCAGAAGCGTCAGCTGGCTCCGCACCTCGGCGGCGGTGAGCTCCGTCTGCGTATCGCGCACCATGAGATTATCAGGGTCGTTCGTCCACCAACGTCCGTGCATCCATGTCCGTGCCGCCGTATTCCGCAGGCTGTTGCGCAGCGCAGGCAGAGTCGGATCGTCCCGGAAGGAGAGATGGACACCCGAAAAGCGAGGCTCCCAATAGGGGGCCGTATCGGGGCCGACGCGCATGGCGTCTACTAAGCCTAGAGAGGGTCCGAGGGGGGCCCCACAGCCCACAAGATACGTCTCCGGGGCGGCCCGGCGGATGATGCTCAACGCCTGACGGTAGGCCTGCGCCCGGGTGAGGTTGGGATTATAGCGCCGTCCGGGGAGCGCCGCAGCGTAAAGAAAATCGAGCTTCAGATAGGGAAAGCCCCACTCTTCGACGGCGGTACGAATGAGGCGCCGCAGATGCTCCTGCACGCCGGGATGGGTAGGATCAAGGGCGCGCGCAATGAAGCGGTTGGCCAGGAATCCCGCTGCGACATAGCGTCCCTGCTTCGTGCGCAGGAGCCAGTCGGGATGTTCCTGGGCGAGACGCGAGCGAGGGTGAGCCGTGAAAGGTCCCAACCAGAGCCCCGGTTTGAAGCCCGAGCCTCGAATGCGCTCTGCGAGCCACTCCAAAGGCTGGGGAAAGCGCTCATTTTGCTCCGTCCAATCCCCCCACATCCGCTCGTACCCCTGATCCAGCTGCATCACTTCCAGAGGCAACTCGTCGGCGAGCAGAGCCGCCTCGGCCAGGTTCCCCATCACGTCACCCTGGGAAACCTTCGCCCAGAAGATGTACCAAGAGGACCATCCCGGTGGCGCGGCGCGCGGCGGGCGGATCTCCATCTGACGGGCCACAGCCAGGGCGTACTGTGCCAGAGGATCGATGTTGGGCAAGGGCACCCATTCCAGGTAGAACCATTCGGAACTCCGCGCTTCTCCTACGGCAAGCGGGACATCATCACATTGGGATTGAAGGGTGAGCGCCAGATGCGCGGGTCGGAGATCGGCGTAGGCCTGCACAAACTGATCGGCCAGGGAGGCGCCCCCCGCCACGAGGGCCTCGGAGGTCGTGATCAAGGCCCCCACGGATTCGCTCCAAAAACGGGCGTCACGGCGTGGCCAGGGGGCGCGGGCGTTCTTCATCATGGAGGCATTGATCAGCCGCTGCGCCAGGATGGGAGAATGATCTCCATCAGAGAGGGGCAGAAAGCCAGCCGCCGACCAGGATTGCCAGCCGTTGCGATAGAAGCCGGTGACCGTGCCGGATGGTCTCAACTCTCCAGGGGGGACTTCGAAGAAGAAGCGTCGCAGGCGCAGCGGTGTTGGACCCTTGTTGATCACACTGAGGCGCAACAACACAAAAGGCCGCGCCGTGTAGAGACGCAGCCGCAGGGAGAGAACCAACCCATCCGCCTCCTGATAGGCAACGTAGAGCTCCTCTCCTGGGCCATGGACGTCCTCAACCTCCCGACGTTCCACGGAAGCCGATCCCACCTCCCTGGTGGTGACGCACCGAGAGCGGCGTCCCTGCCCCACCTCCACGCCTGCGTGCCCGGTTAGGTTACGCCCGTGGCTCTCCAGGCGGAAAAGCCCCGGTTCCGGAGACCAGTGCAAATCAAAAGAGGGACTCCTCAAATTCAGGGACATGGGAGAATTCTTCCCCCGCTCAGAGCAACACCCCGGTGGACGCAGGCATCTCGGAGACAATGCAAACAGCCCTTCTCATTCCGCCAGAGGACGAGTCTTTCACCAAGACGGGTCACGCCCACAGGCTGTCGCTCTACCTGTCGCGATTCAAGCACCGCGCACCACTGATCATGAATCATGTAGGCTCCTTTGCACTCTCAAACGCATTCCTTGATGGACTCAACTTCACGAAGCCTCTCTCGCGGGGTGCCCTCCAATCGCGCCGATAACGCTCTCATACCCGTAAGCGCCTCCATAAACGGTACGCAAGTCAGCCGGAAAGGGGTCGCCGCATCCCGTCACGCTTCACCGGCATCAGGTGCTTCTTCCTCCCGCAAGCGCAGATGCAGCTCCCGCAACTGCTCTTCCGAAACGGGAGAGGGCGTATCGGCCATCAAATCGCGGGCCTGAGCGGTCTTGGGGAAAGCGATAACCTCTCGAATATTAGGGGCGTCGGCAAGGACCATGACCAGCCGATCAATGCCAGGCGCGATTCCGCCGTGAGGGGGCGCACCGTAAGAGAAAGCCTCCATCATATGCCCGAAGAGTTCCTCGAATGCCTCATCCGTATAGCCCAACATACGGAAGATATCCCGCTGAATGCGAGGATCGTGAACGCGGATACTGCCGGAGGCCAGCTCATAGCCGTTACAGATAAGGTCGTAGGCGTCGGAGAGCACACCCAACGGGTTGGCCCGCATCTCCTCCAAGGTGAAGGGGCGGGGCATGGTGAAGGGATGATGGGCCGCGTCCCACCGCTGCTCCTCCTCCAACCACTCAAACATGGGGAAATCGAGTACCCAACCGAAAGCCACCAGGTCGGGATCAACCAGCTCCAGTCGGTCGCGGAAAGTGAGGCGCAGGGCCGAAAGCGCCGCGGCGACCACCGCCGGTTCATCCGCTACGATGCAGACCAGATCCCCCACCCCGGCCCCAGTTTGCTGCTGAACAGCGTCCAGCTCGTCCTGCGAAAGATACTTCACCGGCCCACGCACCTCGTCCGCGCGGAAGGCGAGGGTCACGAGTCCCTGGGCGCCCTGATTGCGCGCGATCTCGATCAGCTCGTCAATCTCCCGGCGGCTGTAGTCGGCGACGCCCGGGGCACAGATAGCCTTGATGCGCCCCCCAGCGGCCGCCGTCCCGCTAAAGACACCGAACTCACTCTCCCGAAGAGCCTCGGTCAGATCGACCAACTCCAGCCCAAAACGCAGGTCGGGCTTGTCGGAACCGAAGCGCTCCAGCGCCTCGGCGTAAGAGAGCCGGGGGAAGGGAGAGAGCAGGCGTTTGTGCGGCGTCACCGCGGGCACGAGCGCCGTGAACATTCGCTCAATAAGATCAAGGACATCCTCACGCTCGGCAAAGGCGATCTCCAGATCCAGCTGGGTGAATTCGGGCTGGCGATCCCCCCGGAGATCCTCATCACGAAAACAACGCGCGATCTGGTAGTACCGCTCGAAGCCGGCGACCATGAGGAGCTGCTTGAGCTGTTGCGGGGATTGGGGCAGGGCGTAAAACTCACCGGGGTGCAGGCGACTGGGCACCAGATAGTCGCGCGCCCCCTCAGGGGTCGATTTGAAGAGATAGGGGGTCTCGATCTCGTAGAAGCCCTCCTCGTTCATGAAGTTGCGGATAAACTGCACGACGTCGTGGCGCAAGCGGATGGCGTGCTGCATCCGGGAACGCCGGAGATCTAGATACCGGAAACGCAACCGCAGCGCCTCGTCGACGGGAGAATCTTCGTAAATATAAAAAGGCGGGGTCTGCGAGGGGTTGAGGATGTGAATCTCTTGAGCCTCCAGCTCGATCTCGCCGGTGGGCCATTCAGTATTGACCTGGTCAGCGGGTCGCGCCTGCACAACGCCACGCACCTGAAGCACGAACTCACTCCGCGCCTCACTGGCGAAGGTGTGGGCCTCCGGGGACTGATCCTGATCGACCACCACCTGCGTTAATCCCGCACGGTCGCGCAGGACGATAAAGATCACGCCACCATGATCCCGGCGCAGGTGGACCCATCCTGCCAGGGTTACCTCTTTCCCAACGTCTGCCGCCCGCAGCGCGCCACACGAGTGCGTCTTCAACATATAGACCTCCTGAGTATGCCGGCGGGCAACGATGGCCCGCAGTGCACGTGATGAATAAGAAGCTGATACAGGTTACTTCATAGTCGGCGCCTGGTCATCCAACGCCACACCACTGCACCCAAGATCAGTATCCCGCCGCCGACGGCAGCGGGAACAAGGGGCGAGGTACTCCGCACCGGCGACCTGCCCTGAACGGGCACCCGATCGGGCACATTGTAACCGGGCGTGGGCGACGTCGAACTGGCGTACTGAGGGGCAGCCGTAAAGACAGGTAGCGGCACCTCGGGTTCCGCCTCACCGAAAGGAATCTCGGTGGGTGTCGGCAAGCGAAAGGGAGTCGCCGTTGGGGTCAAGGTCGCCGTCGGGGTCACCGTCGGCGTGGCGGTAGGTGTGAGCACGGCGGTGGGGGTCGGCGGAAGCGGCGTCGCGGTGGGGGTCGCCGTTGGCGTCAGCGTGGGGGTGGGAGGAGGCAAAGTCGCCGTCGGCGGCGGCTGCCCTTGCCGGTACTCAGCAGCAAGGGCAGCCGTCAGATTGAGATAGGTGTCGCCATACGTCTGCGACGGCTCGATGTGACTCCCCTCCAGCCATTCATTGAAACTGGTAATCGCCACCCAATCGGCGTTGCTCTCCCGGGCCCCGCGCCACGTCTCGCGATAGAAGGCCCCACCGTTACGCGGGCGGACGAAGGCGTCGGAGCGACCTGTCACCAGATCATCGTAACCGGGCATCGTCGTCGCCACCCAGTAACGAAAGGGCCCGTTCTCCGCGCTCCAGCGACGGACCTCATTCCCCCAGCGCACCAACACGGGAGCCGGATCGGCGGTCCAGGCAACTGAGTAGAGATAGAGACCGTCAAAAGCTGGCAGGTATTCGGGCCGGGTTCCTTCGGCGATCCAGATCATATTTCTTCCCGGGTCGATCTGCTGCCGCAACACCTCCCACGTCGCTACGGAGTAGAACTGCTGTCCCCAGAAGAAGACAACGGGGCGTCCCCCTACGCGGAGGTAAGCCCCGTGCGGAGCATGGCGGTCGCGTACCGCCACCAACGCCTCGACCAGTTGTTCCTGACTATTGATAAAGGGGCCCGCAATGTCCACCGTCAGGGCCGCCCGCAAACCGTGAGCCTGCGCTTTATCCAGCAAAATCCGCATATTCGTCTCGGTCTGGTTATTCTCCACCTGTGGCCCATACCAATCGAGAATCAACGCATCCAACCCCGCCTGACGGGCCAGTTGGACGTGGCGCTCAATAGTGGCAGGATCCGCGGAGAGATAAGGCGTAATCGGCTGATCTGAAAGGGGCTTTTCCCACGTGGTCCAGTCGAACCAGGCGTAGTAGAAAGCTACGACCAGACGCTCCCCCTGAGCCTGAACCGAAGTCCCTCCCAGCAGCAGAAGACAGACCAGCAACAGGACGAAGATACGTCCCGCTGCGCTCCTCTGCTCTCCCAATCCTCGTCCCTCCGTTGGCCTCATCAAACGTCCCACCTCGACCCGAGTATAACTCAGGGTCATCAGAAGACAACCGCACCGCCGACCGCGAGCATCTCCTGCAATTTATGCACACGCCTCAGGGGAGCCCTCCACAGAGGAAAACCCACCGAGGAGCAAAAAAGATAGCAGGAAAGGGACCCACACTCCCCTCAACCCTGGACAGGGACTCTGCCCGTAGTATAATAGTAGCGGAATCGCGGTGATGAGTGAGCTTCGCGAAGTGCCCCGCACTTCCGGAACACAAAAACTCATTCCGCCAGATGACAGACGTTCAGGCGGCGTCCTTACATTCGATTGACGCGATTCGCAGCGGATGACACCGGAAGCTCCTGAGAAGATGGCTAATCTGATCACATAACGAGACCGGCTAGCGCCGGTATAACAGATCTGAGGTAAAGATGGAGAATCTGATTTCTATACTCACGGAAGGTGCAGGATCGATCCTGGGTTTTATCGTGGCGCTGGTGCCCGCGATCATCCTACACGAGATGGGTCACATGTTCATGGCGAAATGGCTGGGCGTCTGGGTTCAGGAGTTCGGCATTGGTTTCCCCCCGCGCATCAAGAGACTCTTCCGCTGGCAGGAGACAGAGTTCACGCTCAACTGGCTGCCCTTCGGCGGTTTTGCACGCCTGGAGGGGGAACTCTACGATGGGCTGCAAGGGGGCAAAGCGGAGATTTCCGACGAGGAGACCCCGCCCACCCCGGAGGAACTCCAGCAGCGGGAGGAGGCCAAGCGACATAGTCTAAACGCGCTCTCCCCCTTCAAGCGGATCCCGATCTTCGTCGCCGGCCCGACGATGAACTTCGTGCTGGCCTTCGTGCTGGCGGTCACCCTCTTTCTGACCGGCTACCCTGAGATCCACGGCTACGAGGTGATCATCACTGACGTCGTGGCCGACTCACCCGCCGCTCAGGCCGGGCTTCGGTCCGATGACGAGCTCATTGCGATCAACGGTGAGCCTATCGAAGAGATGACCGACGTCACGGAGACCACGAGCGAGCATCTGGGACGGGAGATAAGCCTCACGGTGCTGCGGGAAGGCGAGGAGTTGACCGTCTCCCTGGTCCCCCGCGAGAATCCACCGGCAGGCGAGGGCGCCATGGGTGTGGCTATCGGGGCTCGGGCCGAGTACACCCTTCAGCAGGCAACCCTGCCCCAGGCCATCGTGGAAGGGGGGCGCATGATTGGGCGCATTGTGGGTCTTACCGTAACGGCCCCGATCCAGATTATCCGGGGGCTGCTGCCGCTGGAGATGGCCCGTCCTGTCGGGGTCATCAACGCCAGCCGGCTGGCCTATGCCACGCTACAGGAAAGCATCGAGCGGGGCATTCTTATGCCCATCCTGGAACTGCTGATCATCGTCAACGTCAGTCTGGGCATCTTCAATCTGGTACCCCTGCCGGTGCTGGATGGGGGGCACGTGGTGCTCAATGTAGTCGAGGGTATCCGCAAACGCCCTTTGAGCCCCCGACTGGTGGAGCGGGTGATCCAGATCGCCATGGTCTTCTTCATCGCTCTCTTCCTGGTCATGATCGTCGTCGATATTCTCTATCCCATTGTTTAAGCGCGGTGGGATTTTCCAGAAAGCCAGAAGAAATAACGCATGAAGAGTCAACGTCAAGACGCTCACGTTCGCGCCTGGGAGCGCTTCGAGCGAGAACAGAAGGCCCCACTGCGCGAGGAGTTGGCCTTTCTCTCAGGTCTGCTGGGAGAAGAGCTAGAGCGGTTTCAGCGAATCTGGGATCAGCTGCCGCTCGGGGAACGGCGGCTGTTGATGAAGCAGCTCCACATCTCGGCAGAGGAGGACGTCTGCCTCGACTTCACCGCCATTTTCCGTATCGGGCTCGGCGACGCCGACGCAGAGATCCGCGTCACCAGCATTGAGGGGCTGTGGGAGGACGAAGACGTCCGGCTGATCACTCCACTCATCAACCTGTTGCAGGGGGACGAAACGGAAGCGGTCCGCATCGCCGCCGCACAATCCCTGGCGCGCTTCGTGCTGCTGGGAGAGTTGCAGAAAATCCGACCCCGTCCCTTCCTCCAAGCCTACGAGGCGCTGTGGGGCGTTCACGAAAATGAGCACGCTTCGGTAGAAGAGCGAAGGCGCGCCCTGGAGTCTCTGGCCTATGCGGGAAAGCCGGAGGTCAGCGATGCCATCCAACGGGCCTACGAAGGCGAAGAGGAAATCGTGCGGATTAGCGCCGTCTTCGCCATGGGACGCAGCGCCGATCCTCGCTGGAGCCAGATCGTCAGGCAGGAGCTCCACAGTCCAGCTCCGGAGATGCGCTATGAAGCTGCCCGAGCGAGTGGAGAGCTGGCCCTGCAGGAAGCGGTCCCCGATCTGATCGAGTTAGCGGAAGATGTCGACGCCGAGGTGCAGACGGCAGCCCTCTGGGCATTGGGGCAGATCGGCGGGGAGAAGGCCCGTCGCACCCTCCAGCGCTACCGGCATGCCGAAAACGCCGCCCTGCGCGAGGCGGCCCGCGCCGCGCTGGAAGAGCTGGATTTTTTCCACGGTGACCTTGACCAGTTCTTCGGTCCGCCCGAGGCGTTCAGCGGCGAATCCGAGTTGGAATGGGAACCGGAGGAGACGTGGGAGGGCGGGTCAGGAGAAGACGAGGACGGGGGATGGGAAGACTAGCCCGGACGCTGCGCCCCATGATCCTTAGCCTCCTCCTACTCCTGGCGCTCCCCCCGAACACGAGCGCTCAGGAAGCCAACCCGACCGCTGCGCACACGTATACCTTCGGGCAGAGCCTGGAAATCACCTTGACTCCAGCACCGGGGGCTTCCCTGGAGCGTGCCCGGCTCTTTCTGCGTACGGGAAACGGCACGCACACAGAGGTCTTCCGGCTGACGGCGGTGGAGGGCCGCGTGCGCTATCAACGAGATCTGCGGGAACGCCCCCTCACCCCCTTCACCGCGATCCACTATTGGTGGGAATACGGGGAAGAGACACAGCAGCGCACTGCACCAACGACGTTCCTCTACGAGGATAACCGCTTTCAATGGACAACTCTCAAGGAAGGGAGCCTGACGGTCAACTGGGTGGATGGCGAGCTGAAGGCCCTGGCGGCAGCGTTGGATGTCGCGCGCATTGCCCAAGAGCGCATCGCGGACCAGCTGGGACTTGCTGAGCTCGAACCCGCGCACATCTACATCTACCCTTCGAACGCCGATCTCCAACTGGCCCTGCGCCTGGCCGGCATCGAGTGGGTGGCGGGAGAAGCCCGACCGGAGGTCGGCGTGGTGCTGATCGCCATCCCGCCCACGGCGGAGGCGCGCCCGGCATTGGAGCGGCTGCTGCCCCACGAGCTTGCCCACCTGGCCCTCTACCAGAGCCTGGGTCCGCAGAGGTACCCTACCCTTCCCCCCTGGCTGGCGGAGGGAATTGCCACCGCTTCCGAACTACGCACCGATCCGGCTTACGCCGTGACGCTGGAACGAGCGCAGAATCAAAACACTTTGCTTTCGTTCACGGAACTGTGTGAGCCCTTCTCCGCCCTGGGGCATGAGGAAGCCCTCCTCGCCTACGCACAAAGCGCCAGTCTGGTGGATTACCTCCGCCGGGTCTACGGCTGGTCGGGGATACGCACGCTGGTGGCAGCCTATGGGGATGGTCTCGCCTGTGTTGCGGGCCCCCGCCGGGTACTGGGTATAGATCCGGCGACGTTGGAGCGCTCCTGGCGCGGCTGGCTGGAGACGGGGGAACTTCCGGCAAGTGATGTCCAGCAGACGTTGAGCCTGGGGCGGATTGTGTTGTATGACATCGCCCCGTGGCTGTTGCTGGGGCTCTTCGTCTCACTGCCGGTGGTTTTCCTGCTCATCGGGGGCCGCCGCGCCTCCAGGTGAGAACAGCCCCTTCAGGTCTCCTCATCCTCGATGCGGAGAGGGAGCTCCACGTAGAAGGTAGAGCCCTGGTTGAGCGCACTTTCCACCCAGACGCGCCCCCCGTGGTGCCCCACGATGGACTTGACGAGAGCCAATCCCAGGCCGGTGCCGGAGATGTTACCCGTTTCCCGGCGGCTGATCCGGTGAAACTTCTCGAAAAGGCGCAGCTGATCCTCGGGCGCGATTCCAATCCCCGTATCCGTCACGTGGATGACGGTGCTCTGTTCCGAAGGGCGCAGTTCCAATCCGACCTTCACCTCTCCTCCAGCGAGCGTATACTTGATCGCGTTGTCCACCAGATTGCTCAGCGCCTGCCGCAGTAGCGTCCGGTCGCCTGTGACAACGGGCGATCCATCGGAGGGTTCCAGGTGCAGGGAAATTCCTTTGCTCATAGCCCGGGCGCGCATGTTATCGACCGCCTCAACCAGCACCACGCCGAGCGCCGTCGGTTCGCGTTTGATGCCCACTCCGGCCTCGATCCGGCGCAGATTGAGCAGGTCACCGATCAACGCGCTCATCTGCTCGATGCCATCCAGGATGCGCTCCAGATATTCCTGCTGCTTCTCGTTGAGGTCGCCGACCATCATCAACATCGTGGCATAACCGCGAATGAAGGTCAGGGGCGCCCGGAGATCGTGGGAGACCGTTGCCACAAAATCGGACTTCATCTCGTCCAGCTCTTTAAAATGGGTGATGTCACGCAGGACGATCACCCGCCCAGCGGAAGGATCACGGTCCGCGGCGGTGATCGGCGCAATGCTGGCGTAGAAGGTGCGTCCATCGGCAAGAGGCACCTCGACGGCGGGAAGCCCCTGCTCCTCTTCGGGGGGCTCCAACAGCGCCTGCTCCAGAGGAGCCGGCAGATTCAGGTTGGTAACAGGACGCCCATACGCCGAATCGTCGAGCCCCAACACCCGACGAGCCGCAGGATTGATGAGCAACAAGCGCTGCTCCTGATCGGTGACGAGAATGGCGTCGGTGGTGCTGGCGAGAATGGCTGCCAGGCGCTGACGGCCGCCCTCCGCCGCGTGGAAGAGCCGCGCATTTTCGACGAGCACCGCAGCTTGACTGGCCAACGTGCTCAAGAAGTTAACACGGGCCTCGTCAAACACTTCCTGTTCGCGGGCGCCCACCCACAACACCGCGACGGTGCGATTCTGCGAGCGCACGGGAAAGGCAGCGAGTCCCTGCAACGGCCCGACGAACAGCGGCGTACTCTGCTCCCGTTGCAGATCGGGGTTGATCAACGCCGCGCGGCGGCGATAGAGCGCGCTACAAAGAACGCGATCGAGGCTGGCAAAAGCTGGATGGGACAGCCCAACGGCGAAGGTCTGTCGCGGGCGGTTGGTGCCCCGATGTAGCAACACAAAGCGCGCCGTGGCAGCGCCCGTTTCCTCCAGGGCCCCCTCCAAAATCAAGGGCATCCCCTCCTCCAGCTCCAGGGTGGCGGAGACCGCCTGGGCAATCCCCAGCAACAGGGAAAGATCGTTCAGGCGGGCGCGCAGTCGTTCCCGCATCTGCTCAAAGGCGCGGCCCAGTTGGCCCACCTCGTCGGCGCCGGAGACGTGTACCGGCACACTGAGATTTCCCTCGGCAATGTGACGCGCTCCCTGAGCCAGATCCTGCAAGGGAGAGGTCACCCGTGCAGCCAGGAGAGGAATCAACAGCAACAGGACCAGGCTGGTCGCGAGCTGCACGGCCAAGATGGGATTGGAGATGGCCGTCGCCGTCTCCAGCACCACAGAGAAGGGAAGCTGCAGGACCAGAACTGCCGGAACCCCCCGCACTTCACGAACGTGTGTGAGCAGCCGCTCACCGTCCGGCCCGATGTCCTCATAGGCTCGCCCAACCTCGACGGGGTATTCCACGAAGTTCACACTGACCGTCCACGGTCGGAGCATGCGTTGGGCCTCAGGATGAACGACAATAACACCCCGATCGTCAAGAATGAAACCTAAGCCTGCACCACGGGTGAGCTGGAGCGCTTCGAGCGCGCGCTGGAGGACGGGGTTGACCTCCAAATCCACCCGGCCCAGTAACGCGCCTGCAATCGCCTCATCGTTCTCGGTGAAAAGGGGCTGGACAAAGGTGAGGCGCCGGACACCGGAGGGCAATTCGGTCAGGCGGGTCTGCTGAGCAATGCCGAACGTGAGCGCCTGGTAGACGGCAGTGGTCTCCTCCTCAGTTAGGACGCGATCTTCCGGAGCGACGCCTGAGGGCACGATCGCGCTTACCTCACCTTCACTATCGGTAAGGAGGAGCTCCTGAAAGAAGGGAACAACCTTGAGATCCAGCTCCAACACGGCCTCGCGCTGCTGCGGATCCAGGAGCAAGGGGTTTGTGACGAAGGTATCGAGCAAATTCGCGCCCGTGTAGTAGAAGTTCTGCACGCTTTCGCTGGCATTCGTGGCGCTGCGCGTCATCTCCTGGATGGCCTGATTGCGAGCCAATCCCATCCCCCGGCTTGTCACAGCCAGGACCGAGACGAAGAGTCCCATCAACAACGGCACGACGATGATGAGCAAGAACCGGGCGCGGAGGGAGCGGCGGGTGACAAAGGCGACCTCTCGCCGGGAGCGGGGCCACCAGCCGGGCTTGAGCCACATCAGTGCCTCAAACACCCCGCCTACAAAGAGTCCTCCGAGCAGCCAGAGAAGCAGGGCACTGGTCACAGATTCCCACCCATACCCCAGCGCCACGACCAGCCCCTGACCGAGAGTCTCGGCAAACCGGTTGATCCCAAAAACAACGAGCGGCGCAAGGGTCGAAAAAACCAGCGCAACGAGGGGATGTCGCAACATCTCAAAGAGGAGACCGACGTACGGCTGGCAGATGAGATACCCCGCCAGCACCGCCCAAGCCACGAAAGCAAAGGCATCCAGAAGCGGCTGCCCATGGAAACCGACCCGCAGCAGACCGGCTACGAAACCAAGCACCGCCCCAGGCCCGACGCCCAACCAAATCGTCCCCCCCACGACCACCAAGAGGGAGAGCAGCGAAAGAGAGGGGAGATCAGGAAGAAAGGTGGGCGCGCCCACAAAGGCTACCGTAGAAGGAAGGCGAGAAAGCACCAACGCCCGGTGGGTGAAGAAGAGCAGAAGCAGCGCCACCGAAAAGCCACCCCACTTCATCCCCTGCCAGCGAGCAAAGTCACGACGCCGGGCCATCACCAGAGCCAGGAGGCCGAGCACGTATAGGGTCAACAGCAGCCAGCCGGGGAAGGTGGTGGGGAAGACCAGGGAAAAGCTATCCCACGGCAGCCACAGTCGAAGTTCCAAGCCCATAAACGCTTCCTTATGCTAACGCCGTGCGGCTCCGAAGTTCGCCATCCAACAACCAGCCTCGCGCTTCGTGAGCCTTGAAGTGATTTGCCATCATGATACCCCGAGGCGCCAGATCGTGCAAGCCCAAGTTAGATTCAAACCACAGAGGATTCGTCACCTGGAGAGGGACCCTAACCCGGGGGCCCGGTCTTGTCCCGAGCCTTACGCCCGGCTAGTGCCTCTGCCAACACCCGGGCCAACTCCTCCATTTCCGGGGGCTTGGGCAGCCAGTAGGTAAGGCCGAGCGCCTCCAACTCGGCCAGGTCACTCTGCAGAGGATAGCCGCTCAACATCACCACCGGCTGGGTTAAGCCGTGCCGGTACAAGGCTTCGAGCAGCGCACGCCCTCCCAACTCCGGCATGATGAAATCGCTCATCACCAGCGCGATCTCTTCTCCCCACTGCTCCAGCAGAGAGAGCGCGGTGCGTCCATCCGGCGCATCAAAAACGCGATAGTTCATCAGCTCCAGCGCCCCAGCAAGGGCGGTACGGAGAGCTGCGTCATCCTCCACAATCAGAACGCCCTCACCCTGACCGAACTTCAACGAGGTGGGGACCGCCATCTCTTCCGGTTGGGAGAGAGCCACCGCCGGCAGATAAAGGGCAAAGGTCGTCCCCTGGCCCAGAGCAGTGTGCACCTCGATCTCTCCTTCGTGCTGCTTGATAATTCCGTGGACCTGCGCCAACCCCAGACCGGTCCCCTTTCCCGGAGCTTTGGTGGTGAAAAAGGGTTCGAAGAGATGAGGGAGCACGTTAGGAGCAATGCCGGTACCGGTATCCGTCACCGTTAGTTTGATCCACGCCCCCGGCTTCAGGTCGGGAAGGGGCGCGTCCTCCGGAGCACCGACGAGCAGATGCTCCAGCCCGAAGCACAAACGCCCTCCCCGGGGCATAGCATCGCGGGCGTTGAAGGCCAGATTGAAAAGCGTCTGCTGAATCCGGGTGGGGTCAGCGTTGACCACATACTCACTCGCCTCAGCCTCCAACTCAAGATGGATGTTCTCCGGCAGGGTGCGTTCGAGCAGCCTCATTTGCTCTTTCAGGAAAGGCAACAGATCCAAGAAATGCCGTTCGAGCATCGTGCGCCGGCTGAAATCCACGATCTGCTGGATGAGTTCCGCCGCCCGATCAGCCTGCTCAAGCACCACGTTCAGCCGCCCTCGCACACTCTCGGGCAATGCCGGGACCTGCAGGGCAATCTGAGTGTAGAGCACCATCACGGCGAGGATGTTGTTGAAATCGTGGGCTACACCTGCCGCCAGCTGCCCCACCGCAGCGAGGCGCTCCTGGCGCACCATGCGTTGCTGCGTCTCTTGAAGCTCGGCCAGAGCCTTCTCCAGCCGACGATGGCTCTCCCTCAATGCCTGTTCATCACGCTTGTGCTTTGTGATGTCCTGAACCATCCCAAAAGAGCGGATGATCTCTCCTCCGGGACCCCGCTCGTGAATGCACTTCTCGTGCACATGGCGGACTTCACCGGTGTGCCTGCGGATCACCCGATGCTCGATCTCGTAACTGTCTCTATCCTGTTGGATCGAGGTCAAGTAAGCCTTGTCCACCCGCTCCCGATCCTCCGGATGCACCAGCGATAAGAAGGTCTCGTAGGTAGGTGCACATTCCCGCGAAGCCATCCCCAAAATACGATAGACCTCATCGGACCAGGTCAAACGCTGCGTGGACAATTCCAGAACCCAGCTTCCCACGTGAGCGATCTCTTGAGAACGAGAGAGAAACGTCTGGCTCTCCCGCAGCGCCTGCTCCAGTTGCTTCTGTTCCGTGATGTCGGAGTGCGTCCCCAACATGCGCAGGGGACGTCCCTCACTATCCCAGCCCACAATGCGGCCCACGGAGAGAATCCACTTCCAACCGCCGGAGCGGGTACGCTGGCGGAACTCGACCCGGTACTCGGGAATCTTCTCAGAGACATAATCCTGATAGGTCCGCGCAACGCGCTCTCGATCCTCCGGGTGCAGGCGTGCGATCCATGCCTCGTTGGTTTCGCAGAGTTCGGAAGGATCATCGTAGCCCAGCATCAACGCGTATTCGGTGTTCACGGTCGCTTCACCAGTCTGAACGTTGAGATCATACACGCCCTGAGCCGCAGCCGCCATAGCCAGCCGCAAGCGCTCCTCGCTCTCGCGCAGGGCCAGCTGGGCTCTTCGGCGCTCGGAGATGTCCTCAATGACGGCAATATAATACTCGGGCTCTCCTTCGGAATCGCGTTGCAGGGAAGCGGTGACATTCACCCACAAATAGCTCTCATCTTTGCGCAAATAGCGCTTTTCCAATGTAAAGGTCTTCAACACGCCCCGCAGTAACTGGTCGCTCAACCGCCGGTCGTGCGTCCCATCGTCGGGGTGGGTGATATCCTGGTAGCGCAACGACAACAACTCCTCGCGCGCATACCCGAGCATGGAGCAGAGTTGCTGGTTCACCCGGATAAACTGCCCTTCTAGGCTCGCGTGGCTGATCCCCACCGCGACCTGCTCAAAGGTCCCACGGAAGCGCGCCTCACTGGCCAACCGAGCCGCGTCCGTCTTTTCTCGCAACTCCACATATCGCGCAATCACGTACCCCGCCATCAGACCCGTCGCGATAAGGACCACGAGAGAGATAACCTCGTAAGGAGAGTCAACGCTGAGAACCCACGTCAGAGAGCCCTGTTCAATGAAGATATTATTGAACAGGAGCAGGATGATCCATAGCATCAGCGCGGCCGCCACCGAGGCTGCCAAAATCTTGCCGTTATCGCGCGAGTGCGGCGAAACCGGCAGCCGCAAGAGGCGGCGCACCTCCGGAACGATCAGCGCACACATAGCGATTAAGACTGCCAGGAAGAGGTTCAACACGCCTTTGGCGACGAGACCGTCCAGCACCTCCACCGGCACAGCCGTAAGCGCCCCAGGGGCCCAAAAAGGCGGATTGGCGGAGAGTGCGAGGGGATAGCCATATCGCGTCCCCGCGGCGTAGAGCAGGGCGAAGAGCCCTTGGTCGACAAGGGGGTGATTCCACCAGGCCCGCTCCAAAGCGCGACGTCGGGCAGAATAACCCTGCCACACATACCAGATCAGGATCAATACGGCAGTGACAACGTTAGCCCAGCCGTTGGTCGGCCAGAGAAAGAAAGGATAGAACGCCCCCAACCCAAACAGCCCAGCGATCAAACCGTAACGGGCGCCGTAGGCCATACTCGCGATGAGGGGAAAGCTATAGCCCCACAGAATAGAGAGGGTCAGCGGAGGCACTGAAAAATTAGGGCTGAGAAATGCCCCCAAGAAACCTAGATATCCCAATAGGAGCGCCACGAGAACCTTGCGCAGCTCCCCACCTGAGGCGGAGCTCGCCAGGGTCTTCTGAGATGATTTGGAAGGCGCGTCTATATCCGGCATCGAGCTCTAGTATACACCAAGACGCCGCGGGTGAAACCGCCTTCCGGACCCGTTAGGGGCTGGAAATCTATGACTGACCGTCAGCCAGCCGAAAACGAGTGTTGCAAGCCAACCAAATCGGAAAGTTATTAAGTTTTCGGCCCTTAATGCTACCCCAACCTGCAAAGCAGCCCGCCGTTAACGGCGGGCTGCTTGCTCGAAAATGTCAAAAAAGAGATCACTTGGAAGTTAGTCGTCCCACGAATCGTCGTCGTCGTAGTCTTCGAAGTCGTCGTCATCCTCCCAATCATCTTCGTCCTCGTAGTAGGCCCAGTCGAGCTCGATAGGATTGACGTCGATGACCTCCAACGACTCATCACAATAGCGACACGTGATCTTCTGACCAATACGTGGTTGGCCTGTCAGTTTGATGGTCTCACCACACGACGGACAGACAGCTAAAGACATGATACGCCTCCTGATTACTTGATCGGATATGTACATATCGGAGGTCTTCCGCCCCCGACTCACCCGCATTATAGGCAGGAGGTGTGAAAGGTTGGTGAAAAGGGTGTCGCAGGAAAGTGGCAAACTCAGGAGAGGTGTATAAGTTTTGTCACTATCCTCTACTGTGGGTCAAAGGTGTATCCTACCCCCGGCACGGTGAGAACGTAGCGGGGCTGTGAAGGCTGAGGTTCAATCTTGGCCCGCAGACGGCTGACCAGGCCCCGGACGAGATCCCGCTCTCCCTCACCCGCGTAGCCCCAGACGTGTTCGACGAGAACCTCGGCGGGAAGGACCTGCCCCCGGTGCATCATCAGGGTGTAGAGGAGCCGGAACTCGAGTTGGGTCAGACGCCGGGGGCTCTGATCGCCGACCTGGACCGTCCGCGTTGCAGGATCAAGGGTGAGGTCCGAGACGCTGAGGGTGGGTAACGTGAAAAAGGGCAGTCCGGCCCCCCGCCGCAACAGGGCGCGCACCTGAGCGATAAGCAGCCGCGCACTGAAGGGGCGTATCACCACCAGATCCGCACCCGAATCCAACAACACGACGTGCATCGCCTCGTCGACGTGATCCGTGACCAACACCAGAATCGCCTGACTCTGAGCCCGAATCCGGCGCACATTCGCCAGCGGCGAGGGTTCAACGTTGGCCAGAACAAAAAGGTCAGGCGGCCCCTCTGTAGCAGGTGCGTCGAGCGCCCGCTCAACGTCGGTCGTGCGCTGGACGGTCAAGCCGGCTCGCTGCAACACCAGGGAAAGCACCGCGCTTTCATCCGGGTCCTGAGACATCAATAAAGCGCGCACAGTCCTCCTCGGACAATCAACAGATCAACAGCTAGGCCAACGGCGAATGCCGGCCGCTCGCCGGACAAATCTCCAGGCACATTATACCGCAGCCTGGGATGTACAATTCGGGCGCAGAGAAAGAAAGGGAGCTCATCCACTCACCTGCGTAACGGCATAGGTCAGACCGGTCTCGAGCGCCGCCTGCCCCAATCGAGGCGTCGCCCCACGCGACCACTGGGTCACGAGCAGCTCGTTCTCACCTTGACGCAAGAGACCGCCAGGCAGCCAGAAGCGCTGCTGCGGCCCACGTGACTCCCAATAGCGCCCCACGAGCACGCCGTTGAGGTAGATGAACGCCTTCGCCGGAGTCTGCTCCAACCGGAAATAGAGCGTCATCACAGTGTCCGCCGGTGGCTGGAAGATAAAGGTGGAGCGGTGCCACGTCAGGTAAGGAGCGCCGCCCCGGGGGACGAGCGCCCAGTCGGCATAGCCCGGGAACCCCTGCACGGTACGCTCCCCGGTCAGCCCCCCGCGCATCCGCCAGATGAGTGACGTCCCCGTATCAAGGGCACAGTAGAGAAGGCCATGTCCCCGGGGCGCCACGCGCGGATCCTCAGCTTGACCCAGCGATTCAGTAAGCAACGCCAGGACGTTCTCGGCCCTCAACAGCCGTGCGGGAAGGGGGAGGGTCTGGGGAACAGGATCGCCCTCCAGATCGTCGGGCGGCGCGTCAAGGACAGCCAGATGTTCACCGTTGAGGAAGAGATCGCAGGCGTGACGAAAGGTAAGGGTGACGCTCTCTGCCGGGCCTGTAAAGCGCGCTCGATACCAGGCAAAGCCGCCGTAGTGACCGTGAGTCTCCATCGCCAGGGAGCTTCCCACCGGAAGCAACCGCCACTCCTCGTCGGGGTAGTCGGGCGCCGCCTCCACGAGGGCAGCCCGGGACTCCCACGGGCTCAAGGACGGCGGGGGCTGCTGCACCGGTGCCGACCACGTCACCGGCGCCAGCCAGGTATGAGGATCGCTCCCGCGCCACGGCCCCCACCGGTAGCCGAAGCCTCGGGAGCCCACCTGCTGGACGTAACCACCATCGGCCTGCGGCAGTACGAAATCGGGCCCAATAACCAGACCTCGGGCCGGCTCCTCAGGGGCAGCGAGCCAGGCCGGAGGCGGCGGGGGAAAGGCGCGCCCACCGTCGTCGAGAGGCCAGACGCGAGCCGCCCGGGCCGGTTCCAGCGCCAGCAGCTGCACGGGCCCTTCGGGCCCCTCCAGCAGCAGCGAGGCGGTACGCGCCGGCCCGATGTGAACGGTGAGCCCCTCTTCCCGGCGCTCCGTGCGGATGGGCCCTCGCGTGTGGCGGAGACGGAAGTCATCGGAGAGCAGCAGTTCGCCTCCGGCGGAATTGACGAGTACCAGCAACCGCCGCCGGGCGACGGTCACAGTAAGCAGCGGCTCCAGCGTGGTGTAGTGGAGCCACCCGCCAGCAAAGGGCCACTGCAGAGGCAATACCCGCATGCCCCCGGCAGGCACTTCCAAAGGGGGCGTGGTGAGCGCCCTCTCTTCCAGGGAGAGGCGCAGGACCCCACCCTCCTCCGGTCCACCGCGCAGGAAGACGACCACGCTCCGCCCATCGCTCCAGGCTGCATCGAGCAGAGCCGGATCGGAGGCACGCAGGTCGGTGAAGGGCCGTGCCGCGCCGAGGACGGGCGCCAGGGTCTCCAGCGTGAGGGCGAGGGTGCGCAGCCGGTAGTAGCGTTCGGGCTGCCGCTCGCCCTCGGCGAGCGGCGCGCCAAGACCGTGGACCGTGACCCTCTCCGGTGCCCCCCAATAGCCCCAGGCAGCACCCACACCGGAGGGAGAGAGCGCTAGCTGCCGTGCTCCCTGTCCCACCCAGGCGCCCAGCAGAGGGCGGGGATGTTCCGCTTCGAAGTGGCGCTGCAGGTCTGATTCGTCAGCTCCCCAGGTGAGCGGGGGTCCGCTCTCCACCTCCACCAACCCCGCTGTCGCCAGCCTCGGATGAGGCACCGCATCCCAGGAGACGCCGGCGAAGGGCCACGCCGGCACGCCGGGCAACAGCTCAGCAAGGGACTCACGCAGCGAGTTCGAGAGCCCCTCCGGCGCGCCGGGCGGCGGGCGCCACACCACACCTTGCAAATTGGGGCACGTACGCATGAGGGGGAAGAGCCGCCCCCACCACTCGCGAAGATGACGCCACAAAGCAGCACCGGGTGCGTAGCTGAGGGGGCGCAGCCAGGGCGGGAGTCCGCCGCCTGCGACGCCCCGTCCCACCCAGGGGCCGGGATCAAGCAAGAGGTGCAGACCAGCCTTCTCCACAAGAGCCAGCAGATGCGGGAGGTCCCGAGGGCCGGTGAAGTCATAAAAGCCGGGCGCCGGACTGTGATAGGCCCAGGGAACGGGAAGCAGGACAGCGTTCAATCCTCCCATCCGCAGACGCTCGAGATGGGGCTGCCAGAGATCGACGTGGGGCTGCCGGAAGTAGTGGAAAGTCCCCGCTAGCACGAAGGGAAGCCCACTATCCCCCTCCGCAGCTGGTGCCGAAGAGGAACGTATCGCCGCCGGCCTTCCCATCACCTCTCCCTTTCCCCCAGAGGCTAATCCTGCAAGGCGCAGGCCACCCGGGCCGCTACCTGGGCGTTATGGACCAGTAAGCTCTCGTTGGCCCGGCGGGTACGGTCGCCGCTCAGGGCCACAAGCCGGGCGAGCAGATAGGGGGTGATCTCGCGCCCGGTGATCCCCTGCGCTTCGGCCTCGGTCAGGGCCTCGACGATGAGCGGCTCGACCTCAGCGGCGGGCACCTCGGCGGCAGCGGGAATCGGCGCGGTCAGGAGCAGCCCGGCGGGCAAGCCGAGGGCGCGCTGGCTGCGATAGGCGGCAGCGACGAGGGCGACCTCGTCCACACGCTGATCGACGGGCAGGCCGGAGCTGCGGCTGTAGAAGGCGGGGAATTCCTCCGTACGCCAGCCGAGAACGGGCACACCCCAGGTTTCGAGGAATTCGAGGGTGCGGGGCAGATCAAGAATGGCCTTGGCTCCGGCACAGACGACGATGAGGGGAATGGAGGCCAACGCCGGCAGGTCGGCGGAAACATCCTCGGGATGCCCGCGATGGACGCCCCCGATGCCTCCGGTGGCGAAGACCCGCAGACCGGCGCGGTGGGCCAGATATAGGGTCGCGGAGACGGTGGTGCCCCCATGCCGTCCGCGCACGCCCGCCAAGGGCAGATCCCGCAGGCTGACCTTGGTGGCGCGCGCATCAGTGGCGAGGATCTCCAGCTGCTCGGCGCTGAGTCCAACGGTAGGCACCCCCTCCCAGACAGCGACCAGGGCAGGAACAGCGCCCTCTTCAACAATAGCGGCCTGCATTCGGCGGGTAATCTCCACGTTGGCGGGATGGGCAAAACCGTGGGTGACCAGGGCCGTCTCCAGTCCAACGACCGGTTGACCGACCTCGAGAGCAGCACGCACCTCAGCAGTAACGTGAATGGGTGCTTCAGACATCATGTGAGCCCCCTTCGCAGCATCCGGGCCGCGAGGGCGGCATAAGCCCCGGCGGCAGCGTAAACCTGCTCCATCTCGACGTACTCGTCGCAGGTGTGAGCCCGGGCCGGATTGCCCGGTCCGAAGCCTACTGTGGGGATCTGGCGCACACCGGCGGTGTAGGCCCCCTCGGTGGCGAAGAGCCAGCGGCTCAAGCCGGGTCGCAGCCCGACGTCATGCGCGGCCTGCAGGGTAGTCTGTATCAGGGGATGGTGCACGTCAAGGGCCCAGGGAGGCGAGACTCTTCGGACCCGGTACACCCGACCCGTATGGGTTCGCACCTCCTCCTCGATGACCTTCACCTCGGCGCGCAGCCCCTCGCGGGCGATGATACGCTGTACCTCGGCGAGGGCCTGGGCTTCGGTTTCCCCCAACGTCAGACGGCGGTCGATCGTGACCTCGCAGCGCTCAGGGACAGCGTTCCGGCTCACGCCGTGGGAACGGATCTCGGTGACGGCAAGAACGCCTGCGCCCAGAAAGGGATCCTCGGGCAGCTGCTCTGCCAGGAGCTCCAACCCGAAGATGGCTCGGGCCATCTCATAGATAGCATTCTGGCCCAGTTCGGGAGTGGCGGAGTGGGCTGAGCGCCCCTGGACGGTAAGCCGCATCTCCATATGCCCCCGCTGCCCCCGAACTACCTGCAGGTTGGTGGGCTCGGCGATGAGGACCCAGTCGGCTTCGACGCCACCTTCTTCGAATAACACGCGGGTGCAGGTTCCTTCCGCAGGCTCCTCCAACCCCACAGCGGCGATCAGCACCTGCCCCTCCAGCGGCACTTCCAGATGGAGGAGATGGGCAGCACCGTAGATCATTGCCGCCAGCCCGGCTTTCATATCGCAAGTACCCAGGCCGTACAACCGCCCGTTCCGCAATTCGGCAGCCCAGGGATCGACGCTCCACTGCTCCGGAGCGGCGACCTCGACGGTATCCATGTGCCCGTTGAAGAGCAGCCGCGGGCGAGCCGCCTCTCCCACCGCGCCGAGCACATTGCCGGCGGCATCCATCCGCACCTCGGAGAAACCCAGCCGCTCCAATTCAGCCTGGACGAGCCCGGCGACCGCTCCTTCGGCCCCCGGCAAACTGGGAGTGCGCACCAGACGCTGCAGAAAACTCAAAAGTTCAGCCCGCTCCTGTGACGTCAACTGCCAACGATTCATGTTCCCTTCCTAAACAAGCTATAGCGCAAAAGAGTCTAGTAAGCCCCCTCACCGACCAACATCTTGGGGATCGTGCGCAATATAATGGTAAAATCGAGCCAGGGCGTCCAATGTTCCACATAATAGATATCGAGCAGCACCCCCTCATCGAAGGAGAGCTCGCTTCGTCCGCTCACCTGCCAGAGGCCCGTGAGACCGGGACGGACGGCGAGTCGCTGGCGGTGCCAGCTCTGATACTGCTCCACCTCACTGGGGATGGCGGGCCGGGGGCCGACCAAACTCATATCGCCCTTCAGCACATTGATCAGCTGGGGCAGCTCATCGAGGCTAACGCGCCGCAGGAAGCGCCCTACCCGCGTGCGCCGGGGATCACTGCGGATTTTGAACAACGGTCCGTCCGCTTCGTTGAGCTCCTGAAGCTGCTCTTGCTCCCGCTCGGCTCCCACATGCATCGAGCGGAACTTGTAGATCTTGAAGAGGCGGCCCCGCTCTCCCACCCGCGTCTGGGCAAAAAGAACTGGTCCCGGGGAATCAATCTTGATGGCCAGAGCAATCAGTCCGATGAGCGGAGCGCCCAAGCTCAGGAAAAACAAGGCCCCCACCACATCCATTCCCCGCTTGATCATCACCGCCACCCGACTGAATGCGATCTCCTGGACGCTGATGAGGGGGACCCCTCCCAGATCTCCCACCGAGACCTGCTGCAGGGTCATCTGGAAGAAATCCGGGACGATACGGGCAGCAGCATCACGCCGCGCGCACTCCTGCACCAGGCTGAGAATGCGACGATGGGAGGTCCAGGGCAGGGTGATAATGACTTCGTCCACGCTCTCCTCATCAATGATGTAAGCGAGATTGTTAGTGGGCCCCAGACCGCGGAACCGCCCGATCTCCCCCTCCCCCTTCTCGGGATTGTCATCTACGTAGCCGACAATTGTGTAGCCGAAATCGGGCCGCGCCACGATGGTACGCATGACCCGTCGGCCCACCTCACCTGCGCCGACGATGAGCACCCGCCGCAATCCATGTCCCTTGCGCCGCCGCCAGCTCTGGTAGAGGAGAAGCCCTGCTCTCTCCAGGGAGAGAAGCAGGAGCATCCCCACCCCCGCCTCCAGAAGGAGCAGGCGAGAGTAGACGAGGGGCCGGAACACAAAAGCCAACGCCAGCACCAGTACCAGGGTCTTGGCCACAGCGTTGGAGATACGGTAGACGTGATCCAACCAGTTCCGCCCTCTCCAGTCACTGTAGGCCCCGTCGAAGAGCAGGCTCAGCGGGATCATCACCGTAAAAAGGAAGGCGAAGGGCAGATAGGCTGTCCACGGCGCGTCGTAGATAACATCGGCAAACCACTGCAAACGGTAACGTAACAGATAGGCCAGCGCCAGGGCCAGCATGATCATGAGCGCGTCCAGAGTCACCACCCAGATGAAAGGGACGTTCCGCTTTCGCTCGTTCATGACGACAGCGACTCTCCCTCGCCCCCGGCGAATGGCATACAAGCGAATGCGTAATAGACACTGGTCCTCATCTGCACCTTACTTCTGTCCCTGTCCTCCAATAAGTTGCCGGTAAAGGGCGGCGGTCTCCCGCCCCGTCTGCTGCCAGGTGAAAAAGGCCGCGTGCCGCAACCCACGCTCGCGACAGGTCGCACGCAGCGCGGCGTCGGTCAACAAGCGATGCAATCCCTCAGCCACAGCCCCTACATCCGTCGCCGCAACGGCCAGAGCGGCATCTCCACCTGCCTCGGGCAGCGAAGAGCCACTGCCCACCAACGCAGGCGTGCCACAGGCCAACGCCTCCAACACCGGAAGACCAAAGCCCTCATAATACGAGAGATAGGCAAAGGCTTCCGCCGCATTATACCAGAGGGTCTGAGTGGCAGCGGGGACGTAACCAGGGAAGTGCACCCGCTCCGTCAATCCCAACCTTTCTACCTCTGCAAAGAGATCCTCATAGAGCCACCCTTTACCTCCGGCGAGGACCAGGTGGAGCTGAGAATCCCGGAGCCGGGCAAAGGCCTCTACCAGCGTCTTCAAGTTCTTCCGGGGCTCAAGCGTGCCCAGGTAGAGGATGAACCGGTCCGGCAAGCCTTGCGCGGCGCGAAAGCGCTCCACCTCCGCTCGAGGCACGGGACGAAAGCGCGGCTCGACACCGTGATAGATAACGTGAACGCGCTCTTGCGGCACCCCCAACAACTCCACCACCTCCTGCGCGGTAAAGCGGGAGACGGCGATCACCGCAGCAGCGCGCCGGCAGGCCCGTCCCGTCAACGTGCGGAGATAAACTCGGTTCCCCGGACGAAAAAACTCCGGGTATCGCAGAAAGCTGAGATCATGGACGGTGATCACCTGCGGAGCCGCAGAAAAAAGCGGCCCGACGAAGGCCGGGGCGTGCAGCAGCCGCACGTCAAGACGGCCCAACAAACTGGGAAGGATCAGCTGCTCCCATAAAATGCGTACCGGAGGACGAGCCGTGGGCAGACGCGTGGCTTGCAGGGGAAACACCGAACCATCCGCCAGCCCACCCGGGCCCACCAAGGCGGTGTATGCCAACCCACCATCGGAGGGAAGGGCCTGGAGCAAATGGATAATATAAGCACTGATACCGGCGTTGCGGTACGATGCCGCACCAGAAGCCAGCTGTGCGTTGATAGCCACGAGAGGCTTTTCAGATTTCATAGCCAAGCTCATTATAATCCCCTTTCAAGGGTCAGACAACCGAAGAGGGAGCCGTTAGATCAGGCCAAAGCCGGTTGCGATGAAGGCTTGCCAGCAAGCACAACCGCGATACAATGACTGCCGTATCGAGGTAGCAGTAAAGGAGGTCAAAATGGCAGAGGAAGAATCTCCTCGCAAGGGCGTGCACATGACCGTTCGCGGCGATGTTCAGGGGGTAGGATTCCGCCATTTCACCAAAACCACCGCCAACCGTTACGGCGTCAAAGGGTGGGTGAAGAATATGCCCGACGGCACCGTAGAGATCTGGGCTGAAGGACGCGAGCCGGCCCTGAAACGGCTGCTCCAACAGGTGAAGCAGGGACCGAGCCACGCCCACGTGAGCCAGGTCGAGGTCGATTGGAGAGAACCGGAAGGCACTCATGCCTCCTTTCGCGTACGCTATTGAACGGCAAACGCGTTCCAGACCACAACCTCAAAGAAAGGATATAGGATAGAGGCCGGCAAAGGGGAAAACGCCCGCCTTGACCATCATGCGGCAAAAACCAGAAACCATCGCCTGGATTGTCATGCTCCTGGCGTTCGTGACCTGTATTGTGGTAGCAGTGGGAGGCCCCTTGGGGCTCCGCTCCTTCGTACTTTACGCTACCCGCCCCTTGAACGTGGCCCTGGAAGCGCGGGCCGGCATCGTCACCCTTCAGAGCAGGGGCCGGGGTGCGGTGGAAGTGGTGGGGGAGACGGAGACCATCCTCCCCCAGAGTCGCATCGCGCTCAACAGTGAAGACGCCGAGGGGCTGCTACTCTTCTATCTACCCGAGCAACCCGAGTCACCCGTCAGCACGTTACAGCTGAACGGTATCTCAGAGGTGGCTTTCATCGCCGCCCGCACGCCCCGCTTCGGAACAAGCGCGGTGCCCCACCAGATCGCTCTCCGGGTAGAGGCCACGCGACGGCTTCAGGTCTCCGTAGGAGGAGATGACCGTACCACCATCCTCCAGATCGAGACTCCGCAGGGAGATTTCGACCTGGAAGAAGGGGCTTATACCCTTTCCGTGGATAGCGATCGTACAGAGATCATCGTGAGCCGGGGATTGGCCCGAGTTCCCGATCCCGCCGGCAACTCGCCGGTGCTCCTCTCCGATTCACAGCTCGTCGAGATCACAGCAGAGGGCCGGGGGCCCATCCTCTCGGGGCGTGCGCGCGATATTCTGCGGAATGGAGACTTCCTGCAACCCCTCGCCCCTCACTGGGACGCCTACACCCAAGATCGCCAGTTCAGTGAGGAGAGCAGCGGTAGCGCCACCCGGCTGGAGAATGACCGCTCCTACGTGCGCTTCGAGCGCGAGGGAAGAGGCCACATCGAGGTGGGTATCCACCAACAGATCAACCAAAACATCGAACATCTCTCCTCGCTGCGGGTCGCCGCCCTGCTCCGGGTAGATATGCAGAGTATCGGTTACTGCGGAAATGCGGGAACGGAATGTCCGCTCATGTTGCAACTCACCTACCTAGACACCAACGGCGGGTATCACGAATGGCTGCAGGGCTTCTACTCCGTGGCCGAAGGCCCTTACTCCGACGTTTGCACCATCTGCGAGGGCAATCCTCGGCACATCCAAATCCCCAGAGGCGCCTGGTACCAGTACGCGTCGGGGAATCTGTTGCCTTTGCTGGAAGAACGGGGGTCAAGCCCCGGCACCCTGCTTTCCATCAGCGTCTATGCCTCGGGGCACTCCTTTGTGTCCGCCCTCGACGAAGTGACTCTGTTGATTGAAGAGTAATTGTGATTTTCTCACCCCGAGAAATGGAGACCCCATCGTGAAACCTTCCTCCCCCATTTACCCCCTGGGCAAGCTGCCCCAGGAAGATCTGGTGGCGCTGCTGCGTCACCAGATCATCGATGACCCGAGAGTGATTTTCGGTCCCGGATTGGGGCGGGACGCAGCGGTGATTGCTTTCGGCGACCGCTACCTCGTCGCCAAGACGGATCCCATCACCTTCGCCACCGACGAGATCGGTTGGTACGCAGCCCAGGTCAACGCCAACGACGTCGCCTGTCTGGGCGCGCAGCCCCGCTGGTTCCTCGCCACCCTGCTCATGCCGGAGGGAAAGACGGACCGCGCGCTGGTGGAGGAGATCTTTGACCAGATCCATCGTGGCTGCCGGGAGGTGGGCGCGGTACTGGTAGGAGGACACACAGAGATCACCTACGGCCTCCAGCGTCCCATCGTCGTCGGCGCCATGTTCGGCGAAGTAGATCCGGCGCACCTCATCCGCTCCGACGGCGCCCGGCCCGGAGACGCACTGGTGCTCACCAAGGGCATCGCCGTCGAGGGCTCAGCGCTGCTGGCGAAGGAGTTGCCCGGGCGGCTGAGCGCGCGAGTGTCCGAAGCGATGGTGCAACGCGCGGCGGGCTTCCTGCAGGATCCAGGGATCAGTGTGGTGCGCGATGCCACCGTTATCGCTGCCGCCGCCGAGGTCCATGCCCTCCACGACCCCACCGAGGGTGGCGTCGCCACCGGGCTCCACGAGCTAACGGCAGCTGCGGGCGTGGGCGCGATTATCGAGGAGGAGGCGCTCCCCATCCTGCCAGAGACGGCGGCCTTTGCCGAGGCATTGGAGCTGGACCCCCTGGGGCTGATTGCCTCCGGAGCCCTGCTGGCAGCGGTCGCCCCCGAGGAGACCAGCAGAGCGCTCAGCGCCCTGGAGCAGGCCGGAATTGCAGCCACCCACATCGGTACCGTCCGCGAGGAACCGGGGGTGGTGCTGCGCGGCCCCCAGGGCGAACGTCCCCTTCCCCGCTTTGCCCGGGACGAGCTGGCCCGCCTCTTCGAAAGCTGATGCCGCAGGAGAGGCCCCCCATACCGCCGGACCGAGAGGGACACAGCACCCTCCTCCACCGGGTCTTTCTGCTCACCGATCATCTGGCCCGCTGGCGTCCCAGCCAGCTGCTCCCTACCTGGCTGGCGTTAGCCCTTGTGAGCGGCTGGGCGTGGGTAGGGCAGAGGCCCCTGGCAATTCTGGCGGCCCTCTTCTTCATCCTGAGCGATTGGATCATCCTGGCCCTGCTCCCTCAGACCCGGCGCTCGTGGGGACCTGTCACGCCCTCGTTGCTCGCCCTGGCGCTGCTACGTACGGGGCTCTCGTGGCTGCTTGTCGCGCTGCTCCCGGGACGGCTCCCCCTCTATATCGCCGCCAATCTGGCTCTGAGCGCTGTGGTCGGCTACGCTACCTGGGTCGAGCCCTTCCGCCTGGGCGTCACCCGGGAGAGATTCACCCTCCCTCCGGGGCCGGCTGCCCCCACCCTGCGCCTGCTGCACATCTCTGATCTGCACTTCGAAGGCTGGTCGCCACGGGAAAAGAAACTCCTCGAACAGGTAAAGGCGCTGCAACCGGATCTGATCGTGCTGACCGGGGACTACCTGAACCTCTCCTCAGTCTACGCTCCAGAAGCCCAACAGGGGGCTCGGGAGATTTTGAGCCAGCTCGAGGCCCCTCTCGGCGTCTTTGCCGTCACGGGCAGTCCACCCGTTGACGTGCCGGGCATCGTCCCCGAGGTCTTCGCCGACCTGGACATTCGCTGGTTGGTCGATGAGGCTGCCGCGCTCCAAATCGGGGGAACGGAGCTGTGGCTGCTGGGCGTCCGCTGTACGACGAACGAGACCCACGACGCGGCGACCTTGAAAGCACTCACGGCGCAGATACCGCCCACATCTTTCACGCTACTCCTCTATCACTCCCCGGATCTCATGCCGCACGCCGCCGCGTTGGGCATCGATCTCTATCTGGCCGGCCACACGCACGGCGGGCAGCTGCGGCTTCCGCTCTTCGGGGCGCTTTTTACCAGCTCCGCCTACGGGAAACGTTACGAAATGGGGCGCTATTGTGAGCAGCAGACAACGCTCTACGTGAGCCGTGGGTTGGGATTGGAGGGCCTTGGCTCCCCTCGTGCCCGTTTCCTCTCCCCACCGGAGATCGTGCTGTGGAACATCGGGCCAGGACATTAAACGGGTAGGACTATCGCATTTAGAAAACGTCTTCCATGATGCTGCTTGTTACGCCGCTAAAGCAGCGTCTTCTAGAAGGGATTCTGCCCGTGATTCTAGAGCAAGGGCTACCACAGGTAACGCGTGAAGCCCCGTTCCCGGAACGGCGTGCACCTGTTAGCCAAGTGCGATGGCCCTAATAGATCGGATTAGTTGACATAATGTTGAAGCGTGGTATAAGTAGGCACAGAGAGAAGCCTGAGTAGGCCAGGTGATCGCGCCGCAGTCAGCTGCGGTGAGGAAAGTCCGGACTTCGCAGGGCACGACACCGGGTAACGCCCGGGCGGGGAGACCCGCGGACAGGGCCACAGAGACATACCGCCGACGATTTCCCAGGAGATCGGGTAAGGGTGAAAAGGTGGTGTAAGAGACCACCGGCGCGAGAGGCAACTTTTGCGGCCAGGCAACCCCTGTCGGAAGCAAGGCCAAGCAGAGGGGATGGCGTAAGCCAGGGAGTGACCCGCTCCCTTCCCAGGACAACCCTCGGGTAGGCTGCTGGAGGTACCGGGAGACCGGCATCCCAGAGAGATGATCACCCTTCCGGGCTTTGCCCCGGGAGACAGAATCCGGCTTATCGGCCTACTCAGGCAATTCCTTGTTCAACCGGCTGGACTGGTGAGCGCTGACCAATAGAGAACCGGGCATCGCAAACCCATCGGAACGCCTTGCAGCAAAAACTTCAAAGCTTGTCCAGATCGGGTTTTATGGTATAGTAGGCACTTGTATACGACGGACTTTCCGCTCTCGGAACGCAACGAGAGCAAACCCATGGAGAGGAGGTATAGCCGTCTTGGTTAAGCGTTACTACGAGTTGATGTTCATTGTAAATCCGGAGTTGGACGATGAAGCCACTGAAGCGCTGCTTGAGCGCGTGCGGGGCTACATCAATGAGGCTGCAGGCACCATCATCAAGCTGGATGATTGGGGAATGCGACGCCTGGCTTACACCATTGAGCGCCAGCGTGAGGGGCGTTACTACTTGATGCACTTCGGGATGGATACCGAGCGGGTCAAGGAGTTCGAGCGTCGGCTACTGCTGGCAGAAGGAATTCTGCGGGAGATCATTGTACGCCTGGAACAGGAGCCTGTGGCTCCCGAACCGGCTCCTGCCGAGCCTGAAGCGGAATCTGAACCCGTGGAAGCATCCGCACCCGCTGCAGAAGAAGAGGCTGCGGGTTAATCCCGCCCTCCCCCAACCAAAGACCCCATGGTACGCGGACTGAACAAAGTCATGATCATCGGCCAGCTGGGCCGTGATCCCGAGATGCGTTTCACCGCCAGTGGACGTCCTGTGGCCACCTTCAATGTCGCTACCTCTCGCACCCGTGTTAACGGCGAGGGCGAGCGACAGGAGGAGGTCGAGTGGTTCCACGTCGTCACCTGGGGTGGTTTGGCAGAGCTCTGCAAGAAGCGACTTCACAAAGGCTCCTCTGTCTATGTAGAGGGGCGTTTGCAAACCCGTTCGTGGGAAAGCCCCGACGGGCAAGGCCACTACCGCACGGAGTTAGTGGCCCAAGAGATGATCTTTCTTGAAGGATACGAAGAGGATCTGAATGCCCAAGAGCAAGAAGCCTACTTCGATGAGACCTTCGAGGAAGAGGAAACACTCTAAGTATCAGCAGAGATTCGCGCCCATCACCCCACTGCCGGGCTCCTGAGAAGAGTCCCGGGTGTTGATGGGCGCCAACAATAAAAGGTATAAGGAGAAAAAAGCGTGAGCAACGATAGGTATCGCCGTTCCCGGCGCAGATACTCATCGCGCCAGAAGGTATGTGACTTCTGTGTCAATAAAGTCACTGATATTGATTACAAAAGTATAGAGGTCCTGCGCCGCTACGTCACCGACCGAGGCAAAATTCGTCCCCGACGCCAGACGGGAAATTGCGCGAAGCATCAGCGCCGCCTGGCCAATGCCATCAAGCGAGCGCGCCACATGGCGCTGCTTCCCTTCGTGGCAGAGATGCGCCAGCGATAGCGTATCCTCGGACCAAAGATGGGCATAGGCGTTTATCCTATGCCCCTTTACTTTGTCAAGGCCTGATGGCTCTTTGAAATCCGGGATATTAGGAGTAGATCACAATCATGACAAAAAAAGTGAACAAGATAGCTGAGAAAACCACCAACCGCAAGCAGCTGGCCGGACGGAAACGCGACCAGCATCTACAGCAGATCTTGATCTGGAGCGCTGCTGCACTTGGCGGTATCATCCTGCTGATTCTCGGTGTCGGCGCCGTGCAGGAATTCCTCATCAAGCCCAACCAGGTCGTTGCCACTGTGGGCGAGACGGAGATCAAGGCCGGTGCCTTCCGAAGTCGGGTTAGATATCAGCGCCTGTTGCTCCGGAGCCAGCTAATCCAATACGATAACTTCCTGGCTGAACTCGATCCCACGGATCCGAATAGCGAGGCCATCCGACAACAAATCCAGCAGGCTCGAGCCAGCCTCCAAAATCAACTCACCCCGGAACTCAAGAATCTCCTAGGGGGGGACGTGCTCGACATGATGATCGAGGAGGAGTTGGTCCGGCAGGAAGCGCTCCGGCAGGATCTGACCGTCTCCAACGAAGAGATCACCCGGCAGATTGAACAGTTCATGGGCTACGACCGTGACGCTACCCTTGACGCCAGTGAGAGTCTCACTGAAACGGAGGCGTTGCCCAACACTGTCACCGAAGCGAGATTCCAGGAGAATTACGACGCGTTCAAGAGCGGTTTCCTCAGGGAAGCCGGGCTCTCTGAGGCTGATTTCAGGCAAATGATCGAGGCTGATCTCTTGCGCACCAGGCTTCAGGAGACCTTTACGACAGAGGTTGAGGCCGAAGCGGAACAAGCCCTGGTCAGCTTCATCGTCACCGATACGGAGGAGGCGGCGGAAGCGCTACGCGAGCGATTCATCGCCGGTGAGGATTTCGAATCTCTTATCGAAGAGCTGAATGCCAATGAGGAGCCGCTCAACGGTGGCGGGAGCCTGCCCTGGTACCGGGCCGAGGATCTCATCTCGACGCTGGGTCCGGAAATGGGGACGTTAGCTTTTGAACTCCCCGTAGGCGAAGTTAGTGAACCGATAGCGGATCCCGATGGATTCTACTACGTGATCCATGTTGCGGGCCGGGAGGTACGTCCGGTGGACGACTTCTTGCTGGAGCAGGAGGCTGAGCAGCTCTATGAGGTCTGGCTCAGCGAGCAGATGGAGGAAAAGGTCGAATACTTCGACTGGGAGTCCGTCACGCCAGCTACACCCTGACGCAACTGCCGACAATTCAAGAGGGGGGCTCTGTATAGCCCCCCTCTCTTTGTGAACCGGGCGGATCAAGCTTGCCGCCGGGTCTCAATCACGTTTGGAAGCTGCTCGATCTTGCCCAACACCCGGTTAAGCTTGATAAGATCCGGCACCTCAACGGTGACGTGAATGGGCACAATGTTGTAGCGGTCGCGCTTCCCGGTCTTGACAGAAAGCAAATCCACGTCCTCGTTGGCCAACACCGTCGAAATATCATGCAGAAGCCGCGAGCGATGGTAGGCCGTCACGATAACCTCTGCAGGAAAGGTCTCCTTCTGTTTGCCCCAATCCAATTCAATGACGCGCTCCGGCTCCTCCCGCATCAATCTGAGAATCGTGGCGCAGTCACTACGGTGAATGCTCACTCCTCGCCCCCGGGTAACGTAGCCGATCACGCTCTCACCGGGTAACGGCCTGCAGCAACCCGCGAGACGAGTAAGATAGTTGCCGGTCCCCTGAATCTCTACCGGCGGAGAGCGAGGTGGAGCCTTCTCCACCTGCTTCTCTTCCTCAGGAAGAACAAGCTCATCCTCCTCGGCTTCCTCCCGACGGCGGCGCAGTACGTCCTCGATACGGTGCGCGATACGCTCCGAGGTCACGTCCCCCACCCCCACCGCGGCGAAGAAATCGTCCGGATGCTGGAAGCGCTTGCTGAAGAACCCAGCGACCTCCTCGGCGGAGACTTTCAATCCCAGACGCTTAATCTCACGCTCGACCATGGTGCGACCCTGATCGGCGTTCTCCTCGCGACTCTGCTGTCGAAACCACTGCTTGATCTTCTGACGCGCTCGATTGGTCCTGGTAAATCCTAACTCCTCGTTGATCCAATCGCGGCTGGGTCCACCCCGCCGGCCCAGAATAATCTCGACTTGCTGGCCGGTCTGCAACTCATAATTAAGCGGCATCCATTGATTGTTGACCCGAGCACCACGACAACGATGTCCCACCTCCGTGTGAATATGGTAGGCAAAATCGATAGGCGTAGCTCCCCGGGGCAGGTCGATGACCTTGCCCTTGGGAGTGAAAACGAAGACCCGATCCCCAAAAACGTCAGTCCGAACTGTATCGATAAGCTCCTGAGGATCCTCCTCATCTTGAGAAGCCTCCTGCACACTCTGGCGAAGCGTGGAGAGGTGCTGTAACATCTGCTCGCTCACCTTAACGCCTTGCTCCTTGTACAACCAGTGCGCGGCCACCCCATGCTCAGCCAGGTAGTCCATCTCGTAGGTGCGGATCTGAATTTCCAGCGAATCGCCTCCCTCGGCCATCACCGCCGTATGGAGACTCTGATAGCCGTTTGGTTTGGGATTGGCGATGTAGTCGTCGAACTCCCCCGGAATAGGCGTCCAGAGCCGATGAACGATGCCCAGCACACGATAACAGTCGCGGGCAGAATCGACAACGATACGGTGTCCCTCCGTGTCGTAGATCTCCTTAAAGGGTACGTTTTTTCGCTGCATCTTGCGATAGATACTGTAGATATGCTTGGGCCGCCCTTTGATCTTCCCTGGAATCCCCTCCTCTGCCAGGGCTTGCCGAAGCATGGCGACGTGCTGCCGGACCCGGGCCTGACGCTCTTCTTTACGGGTAGCCAGGAATTCCGCGATTTCCTGATAACGTTGCTCATGGAGCTGCCGGAAGGAGAGGTCTTCGAGCTCGGCCTTCCAAAGCCAGATCCCTAGTCGATTTGCCAACGGGGCAAAGATGTCCAACGTCTCCCGGGCCATGCGGTCCCGATCCTCCGGTTCCAGGCCCTCGAGCGTGCGCATGTTGTGCAGTCGGTCGGCAAGCTTGATGAAGATAATGCGTTCATCATCCTTGGCCATGGCGATAAACATCTTACGAAGACTTTCCAATTCCTGTAAATCCCGCTCGCTGATTCCTTCCTGCTTGACGCGCTCCTCCACACTTTCGAGCTTGGTCACGCCCTCGACAAGGATCAGGACCTCAGGACCGAACTCCTCAAGCAGTTGAGATCGGGTAACAGCGGGGTTGTCCTCAAGAACGTCGTGAAGGAGACCCGCCGCAATCGCAACAGGCTCAAAGTGTAACTCGGCGAGGGAATAGGCGACGTGGAGGGGATGCTGGATAAAGGGCCCGCCCGACTTACGCTCCTGGCCCGCGTGGGCCCGGAGCGCAAACTCGTAGGCGCGGCGCACAAGGGCGCGCGCCTCGACGCCCTGGGCTCCAGCGGGGAGCAGGGCGAGGAGTGGGGGAAGGGATAGCTCGGGTAGATGGGTCATGAGGGTAGTATACCATGGAGTAGGGCAAAGGGTGAATCCCTACAGCAATTCCCAATATGAGATAGA
>NPIE01000544.1_pt1 | contig 40289 bp, 36 predicted proteins | sample 8637661 | NCBI WGS metagenome assembly NPIE01 (sample SAMN07420842, study PRJNA396082) | bioreactor metagenome | isolation source: sample BA12 brine-fed electro-methanogenic bioreactor BA | place: Japan: Kochi | collected 2016-12-09 | reverse complement strand
CGTCGTTGGCGATATTGAAGAATAAGGGATCATTCTAATGAGAGAAATAATTATTCTGGCATGTGAAGAGTGTAAAAACCGAAACTATACTACAAAAAAGAACAGAAGAACCCATCCTGAAAGAGTAACCTACAAAAAATTCTGTCCTAAATGTAGAAAACATACTGAACATAAACAAACCAGATAAAAAAGTTAATGTTGCAGGCTTGTAGCTCAATTGGTAGAGCACTGGTCTCCAAAACCAGGGGTTGCGGGTTCAAGTCCTGCCGGGCCTGCCATAATTCTTAAGCGAGAAAAAAATGTTTAAAAAAATAGCACTGTTTTTTAAAAATGTATATGCAGAATTGAAGTATGTCAGCTGGCCTTCCAGAGATGATATCAAGGAAGGAACTACTGTTGTAATCATAATGTCTGCCATTGTAGCCGTCTTTCTATCTTTAGTGGATTCGGCTTTTGGCTTTTTGATCCGCAATTTATTGATGAGGTAATTTTAGAGGTATTATGATGAAATGGTACGTCGTTCATACTTATGCTTCCCACGAATTCAAAATTAAGGAATCGATTGAAAAAGGTTTGAAGGGAACTCAATTGGAAAAGAACATCGGACAAATACTAATTCCAACCCAAAAAACCTTTCACATTCGGGAAGGTAAAAAAGTAGAACGCGAAAAAAAACTATTCAACAGCTACATTATCATCGAAGCTGATCTAACTCCGGAAGTTATTTCTTACATCGTGGGTCTTCCCGGCGTAACTCATTTTTTGGGAAATGGAAAAAAACCAGAACCTTTATCAGAAGCTGAAATTAATCGGCTGCTTGGTATTTCAGACCGCGATAAATCTGAAACTGAAGATTTTGATTTTATTCCGGGCGACATGGTAAAGATCATCTCCGGACCGTTCAATGACTTTGACGGCGTGGTAGATAAAGTGAGTGAAGACAAACAGAAACTTACTGTTAAAGTTACAGTTTTCGGCAGGGTTACACCTGTAGAAGTTAGAACAGATCAGATTGAAATTCTGTAGTAAGAGGAAAATATGGCAAAACCAAAAGATACAGAACAAGTTGTAAAATTGCAACTTCCTGCCGGCAAAGCAACGCCGGCACCGCCCGTCGGTCCTGCTCTGGGTCAGGCTGGCATAAACATTGGTGAATTTTGTAAAGCGTTCAACGATAAAACAAAAGATTCACCGGGCATGATCTTCCCAGTAGTTATCTATGTAAAGAAGAATAAATCTTATACATTCGATATTAAAACACCTCCGGCAGCCGTGCTTATCAAAAAAGAAGCAGGCTTAGCCAAAGGTTCCGGCACACCAAATATCGAAAAAGTGGGAAAGATCACCAAAGCTCAGATAAAAAAAATCGCCGAATTGAAAATGGTGGATTTAAACGCATACAACCTAGCAGGCGCTATGCGTATGATAGAAGGCACTGCAAGAAATATGGGAGTGGAAGTCGTAGATTAATGCATCCGCGATCCATATCAAAAGCAGGAGATTATCGAAAAAGGAGTGTAAATGGCTAGTAAAAGGTATCGGAATGCTCTATCGATGATCGACAAATCAAAACGTTATGAACTGGACGAAGCTGTTAAAATATTGAAAAGCTTCCCGGCATCGAAGTTTGACGAAACTGTCGAAGTTCATATGAATCTTGGGGTCGATCCTCGTAAGGCTGATCAACAAATTCGAAACTCTTTGGTTTTACCAAACGGCAGCGGAAAGCAGGTTACTGTACTGGTTTTTGCCGAAGGTGAAAAAGCCGAAGAAGCGAAAGAAGCTGGTGCCGATTATGTTGGTGTGGATGAATACGTCGAAAAAATCCAGTCCGGTTGGATGGAATTCGATGTGGTAATTTCTACACCAAATTTAATGGGCAAAATTGGACGTTTAGGACGCGTGCTTGGACCGCGCGGCTTGATGCCAAATCCCAAAGTGGGCACCGTAACCATGGATATCGAACAAGCGGTCAAAGATGCCAAAGGCGGCAAAGTTACTTATCGTGTCGATAAGTTTTCCAATTTGCATATCATTGCTGGAAAGCTTAGTTTCGACGCTGAAAAACTGAAAGAAAACATCAAGGCGATCATTGCAGCGATCGTGCGGGAAAGACCAGCCGCCCTGAAAGGTATCTTTATCAGAAGCATCGCTATTACATCAACAATGGGTCCGGGCATCAAACTCGATATCCCGTCGGCAACCCTGGAAGCAAAGAAGTAGGAGAGAGAGATGGCACAATCTTATAAAATTGAAGAAGTTAAGCAAATCAAAAACAGACTGGAAAATGCCAAATCTATAATCCTGGTAGATTATAAAGGAATTAATATCGAAGAAGTCGATGAACTTCGTAACAGATTCAGATCTGCAAAAGTTGATTATTTCATTTCCAAAAACACTTTCATCAAAATCGCTTTAAACGATCTGGGTATTAAAGACTTGGATAACTATCTGAAAGGACCAACTGCCATCGCATCTTCGGCGATGGATGAAGTGGCTCCCGCCAGAGAACTTGTCAAATTCAAAAAAGACATTATGCCCGATAAAGAATTTCCGAACTTCAAGGTTGGATTTGTAACGGGCGATCTGATGGATGTTGATCAATTGAAAAAACTGGCAGAACTTCCAGGCAAAGAAGCTTTACTGTCTATGGTTCTGCAAGGATTTAACGCTCCTATGACCGGTTTGGTTGGAGCACTTCAGGGCATTCTGAGAAAATTTGTTTATACACTCGATGCCGTAGCCAAAGAAAAAAATAAATAAATATATCTGTGGAGGATAAAATGGCTGATAAAAAACAACAAGTTATCAATATCATTAAAGAAATGACAGTTATCGAACTTTCCGAATTGGTAAAAGAACTCGAAGAACTGTTTGGCGTTACTGCTGCTGCCCCAGTTGCAGTTGCTGCTGCCGGTGCAGCAGAAACTGCAGAAGAAGCAGAAGAAAAAACCGAATTTACAGTTGTATTGACTAGTCCCGGTGCAAAAAAAATCCAGGCGATCAAAGTTGTTCGTGCAATCACAAAACTCGGTCTTAAAGAAGCAAAGGAATTAGTTGACGGCGCTCCCAATCCGATCGTTGAAAACGTATCGAAAGATGAAGCTGACCAAGTCAAAGCCCAGATGGAAGAAGCTGGAGCTACTGTAGAAATTAAATAATTTGGTTGATTGTGACGGAAGTGTGCGAAAAGCTCACTTCCGTTACGTTTATTTATAAGATAATGAAATTTAAGCGAAAATCCGCTTTTTACGCGAAAGGAGAAGACGCTTTTGAAAATTAAAAGTTATTCCCGCATAAGTAAAAAAGCTGAACAGATTGGTCTTCCCGAAGTTGAAATTCCCAATCTGCTTGCCATGCAGGTAGATTCGTTCAACGATTTTTTACAGAAAGATGCTCATCCTCGCAAGAGAGCAAATCAAGGACTGCAGGCAGTCCTCACCTCCATTTTTCCTCTGGAAGATCAAAAGGGTATTTATCATCTGGAATACATTGATTACATCGTTCTCAAAGAAAAATATTCCACCGATGAATGTATCGAAAGAAACCTTTCTTATCAGGTACCCGTAAAAGCCAGAATGCGCCTCAATATCTTCGATGAAGAAATTTTGAAAGAAACCGGTGAAAAAAGAATAAAAAGCACGATCGAACAAGATGTTTTCTTGGGTGAAGTACCACTCATTACTTCGCAGGGAACCTTCATCATAAACGGTGCTGAACGTGTCATCATCAGTCAGCTACACCGATCTCCCGGAATTTTCTTTTCTGAAACAAAACACACCAGTGGCAAAACCCTCTGCTCAGCAAAACTTATCCCCTACAACGGTTCATGGTTGGAATTCACCATGGATAGTTATGATGCAATGTTTGTACTTATTGATAAAAGACGCAAATTACCTGCAACTATTTTATTACGCGCAATAGGACTTTCTACAAACGATGATTTGAGAAACTACTTTTATCAGAAGGAAGACATCAAAGTAAAAGATGCCAAAGAAAGATTTTTAGCCAGTGATGTGATGGATAAAGAGACTGGGGAAATCGTCTTTGAAGCCGGCAGTGAAATTAGTGATGAAGAAATCGAAAAACTGACTGAGGCAGGCATTAAGACCATTTCTGTGGTAAAACACGAATCTGAAATTACCAGAAAAATCCTGGAACAGACCATTGCCAAAGATCAGACAACAAACCAGGAAGAAGCCGTCAAAAAAATCTATACACTTATCAGACCGGGTGAAGAACCGACATTTGAAACTGCTTTAGAATTGTTCAACAGAATGTTTTTCAATGAAAGAAGATACAATCTGGGCAGAGTAGGAAGGCATAAGTTAAATGCCAGACTCGATCTGAATATAGATCCCGATACTCACATCTTGACCAGAGATGATTTCATTGCTATCATTCAGAAACTTATTGCAGTTTACAAAGATGAAGATACTATTGATGATATCGATCATCTGGCAAACCGGCGAGTTCGCACCGTGGGTGAATTGATGGAAGAACAGTTCAATATTGGGCTTTCCCGCGTGGCGAGAACCTGCGTGGAAAGAATGTCAATCGCCAATCCGGATGAGGTTACCATCCACGATTTGATCAATAGCAATGCTCTTATCGCGGTTGTGCAGTCCTTCTTCCTGACAGGTCAGCTTTCACAATTCATGGAACAGACCAATCCCCTCACGGCTGTTACTCATATGAGAAGACTTTCTGCTCTTGGTCCCGGCGGACTCACCAGAGATCGCGCCGGCTTCGAAGTACGAGATGTGCACTATTCTCATTACGGACGAATTTGCCCCATTGAAACTCCTGAAGGACCAAATATTGGATTGATCTCTTCTCCAGCCATGTTTTCCCGCATTAATTCACTGGGATTTCTGGAAACACCTTACATTAAAGTAGAAAATGGTAAAATTACCAAACAGATCGATTATCTGGATTCTTTTCAGGAAGAAAAGTACGTCATTGCTCAAGCGAAAGTAGAGTACAACGAGGAAATGCAGATTATAGACAAACTCGTCTTTGCTCTTCATCGTGGTGAATATATTCAGGTGAAACCGGAAGAAGTTCAATATATGGACGTTTCTCCTCAGCAAATCGTTTCAGTTTCTGCTGCTTTGATTCCTTTTCTGGAACATGATGATGCAAACCGAGCACTTATGGGCTCTAATATGCAGCGACAGGCAGTACCGCTCATCAGTCCGGAAGTTCCCATTGTGGGAACAGGTATCGAAGGCATTGTTGCACAAGACAGCGGTGTGGTTGCCATTGCCCCCTACGATGGAAAAGTTACCAATGTAACTAGTTCCCACATAGATATCAAACGTAAAAATCCTGATGACAGCATCTTGGATATCGGTTTGCAAAATCGAGTTTACCTCAAAAAATTCGCTCGATCCAATCAGGACACATGCATCAATCAGAGACCAATGGTAAAGATTGGTGACAATGTGAAGAAAGGACAACTTATTTCGGATGGTCCGGCAATTGCCGATAGCCGCCTTGCTCTGGGTCGAAATATGCTGGTTGCTTTTATGCCGTGGTATGGTTTCAATTACGAGGATGCCATCATTCTCAGTGAAAATGTGGCTCGTGAGGATATGCTCACTTCTGTATACATAGAAGAGCATGAAGTTCTGGTACGCAACATGAAAAACGGTAAAGAAGAACTTGCCTACGACATTCCTAATGTTCCCATCAAATCACTCCGGAATTTGGATAAAACCGGTATTATCCGGGTTGGTTCCGTGGTCAAAGCCGGCGATATAATCGTTGGAAAGATCACTCCCAAGAACGTTGACATCGATCCTTCTCCGGAAGAAAATCTGATGCGTGCACTGTTTGGAGATCGAGCTGGTGATTTCACCAACAGCTCTCTGAAAGCTAAGCCCGGCATGGAAGGCGTAGTTATCGACGTAAAAGTATTTTCACGTCTGGAAGGTATCGATGAAATCGAAGAGCAGGAAAGAAAACAGGAAGAACTGAGCCGCATCAAACAGGAACGCAACGAAAGAAAAAATCGCATCAATGAATATCTCAAGAATAATCTGGAAGAAATCCTGCTGGGACAGGTTGCCAAAAATATTGTGGATGAAAAGACCAATATGTTCTTTGTACCTTCCGGCAAAAAGATCACCAAAGCAGATCTGAAAAAGATCAATTTTACTCGCATCAACCTCGATTATGATCTGGTGGAAGAATCGCAGATCAATCAAAAAATATATCAGGATATCATCCTGAATGTGAAAAAAGCAGAAGAAGAAAGTACGAATATCTACAAAAAAGCTCAGGAACGCCTGAAGCATGGCGACGAACTTCCCTACGGAGTTCGCAAAATGGTGAAGGTTTATATAGCTAAAAAACGTAAGATTTCTGTCGGAGATAAAATGGCGGGACGCCACGGCAACAAAGGTGTGATATCCCGTATCAGTCCCATCGAAGATATGCCGTTCACGGAAGACGGTGATTCTGTGGATATCATTTTGAATCCTCTGGGTGTGCCTTCCCGTATGAATATTGGTCAGATCATGGAAACTCATCTGGGAATGGCTGCCAAGATCTTGGGCTTTCAGACGGAAACTCCCGTATTCGACGGCGCTACTTTGGATGATATTCATGCTGAAATGAAAAAAGCTAAACTGCCTCTGGACGGAAAGCAAGTTCTCTATGATGGAAAAACAGGCGAACCCTTCAAAGAAAGAGTAACCGTCGGCATTATGTATATGCTCAAATTGAACCATCTGGTTGCAGACAAGATGCATGCCCGTTCCACAGGACCTTACTCATTGATCACTCAGCAGCCCTTGGGCGGAAAAGCCCAACACGGCGGACAGAGATTGGGTGAGATGGAAGTCTGGGCTTTGGAAGCTTACGGAGCTTCTCGACTCCTGGAAGAGATGTTAACTATCAAAAGTGACGATGTTGACGGCAGGACAAATGCCTTTAAGGCAATCACCAGCGGACAGAATCCGCCCAAACCTGGCATCCCTGAATCGTTCAACGTTTTGGTCAGCGAATTGAAATCTCTCTGTTTTGACGTTGAATTTCTGGCTGACAAAGAATGATAGTGGAGGTAACCATTGATCAGAGAAATTAAAAGAGATAAAAGAATAGATAATTACGACAAGGTCAGGATCAAGATCGCTTCTCCGGATGCTATTCGTGAATGGAGCTATGGAGAAGTCATAAAATCCGACACACTCAACTATCGAACTCTTAAACCGGAAAAGGGCGGACTTTTCTGTGAAAGAATTTTCGGCCCTGAAAAAGACTACGAATGTAGCTGCGGTAAATACAAGAAAAAGCGCTTTCAGAACACTGTCTGCGATCGCTGCGGTGTGGAAATAACTTCCTCCCGCGTCAGACGTTCGCGCATGGGTCATATCGAGCTGGCTGTTCCGATCGCTCACATCTGGTTCATGAAAAGCATGCCCAGCGTCATCGGGACGCTTCTCGACATGCCTATCACAAAACTGGAAAGAGTGCTTTATTATGAATCATTCATAGTGCTGAATCCCGGCGATAGCGATTATGAAGTAATGGATCTGGTGGACGTCGATGAATACTATGAAATCCGCGATCGTGTGGGCGACGAATTTGAAGCCTTGATGGGTGCCGAAGCGATTAAAGTTTTATTGGAAGCTCTTAATCTGGAAGATGAAGCCATGAATCTGAGAACGATCATCAAAATGGAAACATCTGTCCAGAAAAAGCAGAAAGCCATCAAACGGCTCAAGATAGTCGATGCTTTCCGTAAATCCGGCAATCAACCAGAATGGATGATTCTGGAAGTTCTTCCTGTTTTACCCCCGACTTTGCGTCCCTTAGTACAACTGGAAGGCGGTCGCTTTGCCACAGCAGATTTCAACGAACTTTATCGCCGTGTGATTACTCGTAACAACCGTTTGCGCGGATTGATCGACATCAATGCACCGGAAGTAATATTGCGCAATGAAAAAAGAATGCTGCAGGAAGCGGTGGATGCACTTATCGACAACTCACGTAAAACCCGTCCTGTCAAAGGACGTGGTAACAGACCCTTAAAAGCTCTGGCCGATCAATTGAAGGGGAAAACGGGACGTTTTCGTCAAAATCTTTTAGGAAAACGAGTCGATTATTCCGGACGTTCGGTTATCACTGTCGGTCCAAATCTCAAATTACATCAATGCGGACTTCCCAAAGAAATGGCAATCGAGCTTTTCAAACCTTTCATCATTGAAAGACTGGAGAAAATGGGTGAAGCCGAAAAGGCGAAAACAGCAAAAAAATTGATTGAAAAACAACGACCCGAGATCTGGAAAATCCTGGAAGAAGTCATTCAGGAATATCCGGTTCTGCTCAATCGTGCACCTACACTGCACAAACACGGTATTCAAGCTTTCATGCCTGTACTTACAGAAGGCAAAGCTATCGAGCTGCATCCGCTGGTCTGTATTCCCTACAACGCCGATTTCGATGGCGACCAGATGGCTGTTCACGTGCCGCTTTCTCACGAGGCGCAAATGGAAGCACGCGTTTTGATGCTCTCATCTCGCAACCTCCTGCTTCCCGCCAATGGTAAGCTGGCAATGGCAACCAACCAGGATATAGTGCTGGGCAATTATTATCTGACAGCCCTGAGAGATGAAGAACCGCCTGAAGATAAAAAAATCAGACATTTTTCTTCTGCAGATGAACTGCTTCTTGCCTACGAACTGCAGGCAATTAAAGCTTATAAAAAGGGAAATCAGCAAAAACTCGATCTGGATATCCATACCTGGATCAAAGTTCTGATTGATGATGAAATTATTACTACAACCATTGGGAGAGTGATTTTTAATCAAATCTTCCCAAAGGAAATTCCTTTTAAGAATTATACTTTCACAAAAGGTAAATTGAACGACCTGGCGATGGATTGTTATGAAGCAGTAGGACAATATCGTACAGCTGAAATTATGGATGCGATCAAAGATCTGGGATTCAGATACGCAACCAAAGCAGGTATCACTTTCAGCGCCAGTGATGTCATTTCTCCCAAGAATAAGAATAAGATTATCGCCAAAACCGAGAAGGAAGTTCAGAAGATCATTCAAAGTTATTTAAACGGCGAGATCACAGAAACTGAACGATTCAATCGTGTTATTGATAAATGGAAGATGACGACCGAACACGTAACAGATGTTCTGATGAAAGAACTTCATGCCGATCAAAATGGTTTCAATTCCATCAACATGATGTATATTTCCGGTGCTCGCGGCGGTAAAGACCAGATCAAGCAGCTCGGTGCAATGCGCGGCTTGATGGACAAACCTTCCCGAAACCTTTCCGAAGGCGTGGCAGAAGTCATTGAAACTCCCATTAAATCCAACTTTAAAGAAGGGTTAACAGTCATCGAATATTTCATCTCGACTCATGGTGCCAGAAAAGGATTGGCTGATACAGCTCTGAAAACTGCAGATGCCGGCTATCTGACTCGACGTTTGGTCGATGTTGCTCAAAATGCCGTCATCATAGAAGAAGATTGCAACACGATCGAAGGATTGGAAATTTCTGCCCTGAAAGAAGGTCTGGAAGTTGTAGAATCACTCTATGACAGAATTAAAGGACGAATAACTGCCGAAGATGTCATCGATCCCATTACCGATAAAATAATCGTTAAGGCAAATTCCGCGATTACAAATGATATGGCTCACACTATTCAAAATCACGGCATCAACAGCGTTAAGATACGAACCGTTCTTACCTGTGAAAGTGAAAAGGGCATTTGTGCGAAATGCTACGGAAGAAATCTGGGAACCAACAAACCTGTAACAATTGGTGAGCCGGTAGGCGTGATAGCTGCTCAAAGTATTGGAGAACCAGGTACTCAGCTCACTCTCAGAACTTTCCATATCGGCGGCACGGCCAGTACCGATGTTGACTTGGCAGAAGTTGTGGCCAACACAGACGGCATCGTCAAATTCGATAAGATGAATACAGTTGTAAACCGTTCCAAGGAACTTGTTTCGATCAGTCACTTGGGCAGGATCATTATTCTGGATGAAGAGACAAAAGAAATATTGGAATCCTACAAAGTGGAATATGCTGCAACTATCTACGTGCGGGACGGTCAGAAAGTTGTGAATGACACAAAGCTGTTCAGTTGGGACCATTACAACAATCCGCTGATCGCTACAGCTAAAGGAAAATTAAAGTTTGAACATTTTGTTAAAGACGTAACCTATAAAGAAGAATTCAATGAATTGACCGGTTCCCGCGAGATCACGATCATCGAATCGAAAGACCGCAAACTGCAGGCTCAATTCAAGATCATTGACGGCGATAAAGAAACTCTTGTGCCCATTCCCACCGGACTGAACGTGGAAATTTCCGATGGTGTTTATGTTCATCCCGGCGATATTCTGGGAAAATCTTCCCGCGTTACCATTAAACAGGGCGATATCACCGGAGGTCTTCCCCGAGTTCAGGATCTCTTTGAAGCCAGAGTGCCCAAAGATAAAGCAATCCTTTCCGAGATCAAGGGTCTCGTTTCTATCGGCGATCTGACGAAATCCGGACGAGTCATCTTTGTTCGCGCGGAAGATGGTACTGAAAGAAAATACGTAATTCCACCCGGAAAACGTATTATTGTGCATCAGGGAGACAAAGTGGACAATGGTGATGCCTTATCCGATGGTCCGCTCGATCCGCATGACATTCTCAGAGCCAAGGGTATTAAAGCAGCACAGAAACTGATTCTGGACGAAATCCAGGAAGTTTATCGTAAACAGGGCGTTAAAATCGATGATAAACACATCGGTGTGATCATACGTCAGATGTTCAAGAAATTGAAAATTTTAAATCCGGGACACACCATGTTCCTGGAAGGAGAAATTGTAGATAGAAATCAGGTAATGAAAGAAAACAAACGCATCGAAGAAGAGGGTGGCGAAGGAGCTACCTTTGAGCAGCTTCTGCTTGGTATAACCAAAGCATCTCTGCTCACCGACAGCTGGCTTTCCGCAGCATCATTCCAGGAAACCACTAAGGTTCTCACGCAATCTTCCATCGAAGGTAAAGTGGATGATCTGGAAGGATTGAAGGAGAGCATAATCATTGGTCATCGCATTCCCATTGGAACCGGAACAAAGTATCACAACCAGATGATCAAAAAAGCTATCGATGAGGGAAAATCAATTGGCGATATCATTCAGGAACTCGCTCATACAGAAGAAGATGAAGAAAAACTAGACGACATTCTTGATTTCTAACAAGATAAAGGCAGCAGAATGTTGCCCAAAAATGGAGGAAAAAGGTGCCTACAATTAATCAGTTGGTAAGAAAAGGGCGAAAAAAAGTAACCAAGAGTAAAAAGAATAGAGCTCTGGCAGCTTGCCCGCAAAGGCGTGGTGTTTGTACCCGTGTGTACACAACCACTCCCAAAAAACCTAACTCAGCTTTGAGAAAGGTAGCCAGGGTCAGATTGACCCATGGCGTGGAAGTTACGGTTTACATTCCCGGAGAAGGTCACAATCTTCAGGAACACAGCATTGTGCTGGTGAGAGGCGGCAGGGTAAAAGACTTGCCGGGTGTAAGATATCATATCGTTCGTGGCGCTCTTGATACTGCAGGAGTCGAAAACAGAACCAGGTCGCGTTCCAAATACGGAACCAAGAGACCCAAGAAGTAGGAGGAACTCGCATGTCACGAAGACGCAGACAAATGGAAAGAGAAATTTTACCCGATCCGAAATACAAAAGTATCGTGCTGAGCCAGTTCATTAATACTGTCATGAAACAAGGCAAGAAAAGCCTGGCTGAACGAATTGTGTATGACGCACTTGATATTTTGGAACAGAAAACAAATGAAGCACCGCTGGAAGTTTTTACTCAGGCTGTGGAAAACGTGCGACCTCTTATCAAGGTTGTGTCACGACGTATCGGGGGATCCAACTACCAGGTTCCCACCGAAGTAACAGCCAAAAATGCTCAGGCTCTGGCTTTCCGCTGGATCATCAGCTACGCCCGTGCCCGTGCCGAAAAAACCATGGTGGAACGTCTGGCGGGAGAACTGCTGGCTGCCTACAAAAAAGAAGGTGCCAGCATCAAAAAACGCGAAGATGTTCACAAAATGGCAGAAGCCAATAAAGCCTTTGCTCATTTCAGAGTGTAGATGAGAAAATCATTATGTCAAAAGGAAGTGACTCAGAAGCGATACGGAAAAAGGATAAAGAAACCTTAAGAAAAATCCGCAATATTGGCATAATGGCACATATCGATGCCGGTAAGACAACTACTACCGAAAGGATGTTGTTCTATACCGGCATCATTCATAGAATGGGAGAAGTTCACGACGGCAATGCTGTGATGGACTGGATGGCGCAGGAAAAAGAACGCGGCATCACCATCACCTCTGCTGTTACCACCTGTTTCTGGAAAGATAGACAGATCAACATCATCGACACGCCCGGTCACGTAGATTTCACGGCGGAAGTAGAAAGATCGCTGCGCGTGCTGGATGGCGCGATCGGTGTATTCTGTGCTGTGGGCGGTGTGGAACCGCAATCCGAAACAGTCTGGCATCAAGCCGATAAATACAAAGTTCCCCGCCTGGCATTCATCAACAAAATGGATCGTTCCGGTGCCGATTTTGAACACGTTATCGATATGATCCACGATCGCTTGACGCCAAATGCTCTGCCCATTCAAATCCCTATCGGTAAAGAAGATAGTTTTGAAGGTATCATCGATCTTTTAAAAATGCAGGCGATTTACTTCGATCAGGAAACGATGGGTGTGAAGTATGCATCTCAGCCCATTCCGGAAAACTATCTGCAGCAGGCAGAAGAAAACCGCAACAAACTTCTGGAACATATCGCAGAATATGATGATGAATTGATGTTTAATTATCTGGAAGAACAAAAAATAGAATATGAACTGCTGCTCAGAACTATTTGCAAAGCAACCAGGTTTCATCAGTTCGTACCCATTTTGTGCGGCTCGGCTCTCAAGAATACCGGTATTCAGACCCTGCTTGATGCCTTAGCAGAATTCCTGCCTTCACCGCTGGATGTTCCAGCTCCGGTGGGAATTCATCACAAAACGGGCAAAGAAGTCGTGGTTGTTCCGGATTTCTCATCTCAGTTTTCGGCTTATGCTTTTAAAATCCAGATCGATAAATACGTGGGAAAACTGGTTTATGTGCGGGTTTATTCCGGCACCACTAAACGCAGCGCAACCATTGAGAATCAGCGCACCTTAAAAAAGGAACGTGTTTCCCGCATATTGCAGATCCATTCCAACAAGAAAAAAGACATTCAGGAACTGCATGCCGGCGATATCGCTGCGCTGGTGGGACCAAAAGATATTCGCACCGGCGATACGCTGACAACGATCAATTATCGGCTGCTCCTGGCAGAACTCACTTTCCCAGATTCGGTGATCGCCGTGGCTGTGGAACCAAAAACGACTGCCGATAAAGACCTTTTGGAAGAAAGCCTCTACAAGCTGACTGAAGAAGATCCGACCTTCAAGGTCTATCAGCACAAGGAAACCGGACAGACTCTTATCTCCGGTATGGGTGAGCTGCATCTGGAGATCATCATAGATAGATTGAAGCGGGAATTTGGTGTACACGCCAATGTGGGAAATCCTCACGTTACCTACAAAGAAACCATCGAGGAACCGGTGGAAGGTTATGGCGAACTGATCCGTGAATTGAACGGTAAAGGTCATTTTGCTGTGGTAAAACTGCGGCTGTCTCCGCTGAGTCCGGAAGAGATAAAACCGGGTAAGAAAAAGAATCTTTTTATCAATTCCATCAGTAATGATGTGATCCCGGAAATTTATTGGAAGGCAATCGAAGAAAGTGCGCTCAATGCCTGTCAGGATGGTCCGCTGATCAACAGTCCGGTAGAAAGAGTAAAGATCGAACTGATCGGCGGTAAATTCAACGAAGTCGATTCCAGTGATACAGCCTTCAGTATTGCCACTTCGATGGCTGTGAACGATGCCCTGCGCAAAGCCCGCAAAACTGCCGTGATCATGGAGCCGATCATGCTGGTAAACGTGATCACACCACCGGATTTCGTGGGAGAAGTGATCGGTGATATCAATTCCAAACGCGGTAAAGTGGAAAAGATCCGTACGCAGAACCAGAAGCAGGAAATCGCTGCCAAGATTCCCATGAGCGAACTCTTCGGGTATGCGACCAAACTTCGCTCCATTTCGCAGGGACGCGCCGTGCACACGATGGAATATCTGAAACATGATAAAGTCCCGCAGAATATCCAGGAAAAGATCCTCAAACGGGTGCGGGGTTATTGATCCATAATGTGAAATTTGAAATGTGAAATGAGACTTTGTGATCTCTGTGACTTGGTGTCTTTGTGGCATAGATGAGAAACAAGCGGGATGTAACCGTTTACGACAAAGTAATCTAAAGAAAAAAATCACATTTAATGAACAATTTTTCAATCAACCTTTTCAAGCTTTAGAAAAACCGACTCCTACGTAACTAACACAATTTCGAAAATAAATATTTTCTTGACCGATTATTTCTAAATTCTCAAATAGCAACGGCTGAAGAAAATGAAAGCGAAAATTATAGATGAAGCAAAAAGGAAGCTGGTGGAAAGGAGGATTATGAAAGAAAAAATCTATACCCACATATCAAAAAAAGCAATTGATAAAATCGTAAATCCGATAGATGACATTTATGAATAAATCTATAAGGAAAATAAATACCATGGCATTTATACACCTAAATCGGCGGAATATATACCATGGTTTTTAGCTGATAGTTGTGGCCAATTGAGAAAACAATGAAGACACTTTTGACAGTAATATTAATTGGACTTTTTACAAGTTCATCTTTCGGACAAATAAGGACAATTCATGTTTTTGTTGCACTCTGCGACAATGAACATCAGGGAATTGTACCAGTTCCAAAGACTTTAGGAAACGGAAAGGACCCAAATAGTAATTTATATTGGGGAGCAGCTTTTGGAGTTAAATCCTATTTTAAAAATAAAACAACCGACTGGAAACTAGTATCAACCTTAAAGACAGACAACCCAATTGTACTCGAAAGACTTTTGTATAAACATGCAACAGAAGAAATTTACATGCTTGCGGACGCTTATGATGGTGAGAGAATTAAGGCTTGTGTTGAGGACTTTTTGAAAACGGCAAATGGACAACTACCTGTAACATTGACTTATGACTCATTAGCACTGAAATTCGGCGGACAAGCGGACTTAGTTGCCTACGTAGGGCACGACGGGCTTATGGATTTTAATGTTGATGTTAAATATACTGATAATGTTAAAAAGAAGAAAGACGTGATCATTCTTGCCTGCTACAGTAAAAGTTATTTTTCGCCAGAAATTAAAGAAGCAAAAGCAAACCCTATCCTATGGACAACTCATTTAATGGCTCCTGAAGCATATACATTAAAATCCGCCATAGACGGGTGGATAAATAATGAAACCGGAACAGAAATTGAGGAAAGAGCGGCACAGACATATAATAATTATCAAAAGTGTGGAATTAAAGGAGCAAGGAACCTCTTTACGACAGGATTTTAAAATGAATAACAACAGGCCACAACAGCACCTATATTGCATGCCGCATATCCGGGTCATCAAGACAAGAAATTGTAACTTTGGAAATCGTGAAAATCAACAAACATAAAGATACAAATGCGGCACGCAACATAGCTGCAAGGCGTTAACCATCAACCTCAACCACCCGAAGCTGGCAGAACGAACCAGCCGGCTGGTTCCAAATTCGCATTTTCCGAATAACCAAAGCTGATTTATTCACCGCTATTTTTTTCGTTTTTTCTCATCAGAATCAGAAATCTGCCTTCCTGCAGATCTTCTCTTGTATAGTTCAATTCTGTCTGCACCACAACTGGAGTGATCACGGCTATCTTCAGCATTGGTTCCATATATTGCAGTTTCTGCGCCGTACCCAGATGGGCGCGGCTGTGAAAATCGCCGTTGAAATGCAGCACCTTGCGTCTGGGCGGAATGCGCTGATATTGCAGAATGGATTCCGCCATTGTATCATCTTTGAGGCATTGAGCTGCATAGAGAGCGTCAATATCCATTTTCATTCCCATCGGGTTATCCGGCATGTTTGCCATATTCTGTCGCATGGTGGCTTCGAATCTTTCCCGATACTCATCTTCCCAGATGAATCTGCGTCTGGCAATGAACTGTTGTTCTGCTGCCGACAGAGAATCCAGAGCAGCGATCCCCTGTTTATTGATCAGGGCGGCATAGCGGCGCGGAATATTTGCCGCCACCAGAGTCAAGCCCTGCTCTTTCACAAAATCAACGATTGGCTTATAATCCGGAATATAATTCGGCCAGGCGCGGGAAGCCAGGATGAATTCTTCCTCACTAATCTCGTCTGCCAGATAGGAATCAACTATCGGCTGCACATCACGTTCAAACATTTCCATGGAAACGATCAGTTCGGGATAGATCCTGTGCATTTCCTGTAGCAGTTCAATTTCCAGTTTATGCAGAAGCGCATCGCCGTGCAGCTCTCCAAAGAATATTACGTCATATTGCAGAGCCTGTTCCGCCATTTCCAGCAAAGTGATCTCTTTTTCAGATTTTGTTTCAATCAATTTATATTCAAATTCTCCGGCTGTCAGTTCCATTGCCATTAAGATCAGCAGCGCAAAAAAGATATATTTCATAAATCCTCGCAAATATATATTATTAGAAAATCGCTTTTTTCAGCAGTTCGGGATCCAGACGATGTTTCGAACCTTCGCCTTCGAAAAAACAATGTTCGCGGATCATGTGGATATTCAGGGGCGTCCAGCAGATTTCCAGCCCGTTTTCCAGATTTTTGAGTGTGATCGATCCTTTGCGGAAAACTCCCGGATGACCGAAAGGACAGATGATCTTGCCGCGATAGGAGTTATAATAAACTTCAAATTTTTCATCGATCACAACGGCTCCGATATAAGATTCAAAGGATTTTTCCGTGAAATAATCCAGCCGGTCGGCAATTTGATCGGTTGTTAAACCCAACTTCTTCAAACTCACTTCATCGGTTCTGATAATTTCATGAAAATGCCGTTTATCATCTCCCAGAAAGCCATCGATGCTCAATTCACCTCGTTTCATGTTTTGATGGATCTTCTTTTCCTGTGGCGTTTCTTTCATATCATTTCTCCGCTAATATTTATTGATCCCTCTGTCCGTAAAAAGTCTTATCTTCCTTATTTTCCCCCTGTCAAGGGGGATCATGGGGGTTTTTTCTTTCATAAATCACCTCACATACTGCTAAGCAAAACTGTCATAATAGATTTTATCTTCGGGAATGCCGCGTTTTTTCAGATCATTGGTTACTGCCTGGATCATGCCGGGACTGCCGCAGAGGTAGGCTTCTGTATTTTGGGGATCTTTGATGAATTCATCGAAGAACGGCATCACATATCCGCAGCGTCCATCCCAGTCGCAGGCTTCCGTTGGCTGTGATAAGATGGGATAGTAAGTGAAGTCCGGTAATTTCTTTTCCAGATCTTCAAACAGTTCTGTCAGATATAGTTCTCTGGCATTACGCGCACCGAAGAAATATCCCATGCGACGTGGATTATCACGTTTTGCCATGAATTCCAACATTGATTTGATCGGCGCTTTGCCGCTGCCGCCGGCTACGAAGATCATATCGGCATTTGTATCGCGAATGAAGAAATCACCGAAGGGTCCCGTAACGTTCACTTCATCACCTTCTTTCAGAAATTCGTGTACCCAGGTAGTGCAGATACCGTCCGGAACTTTGCGGATAATAAGTTGAATGAAATTTTTCTGATCGGGACTACTGGAAATGGAATAAGCGCGGGAAACAGACTGTTTCACTTTTCCATAGCGCGGCGAGATGAGCTGCATGTATTGTCCGGCTTTGAAATCAATTTCCTCCGGCTCGATCAGATCCAATGTCAATTCCTTGATATCGTGCGTCATATCAACTATTTTGCTGACTTTTGCCTTGAATTTTTTGATATTGAAGATCTCTTCCGGAATATCGATCTCGACATCTTCCTTCACTTTCACCTGACAGGAAAGCCGGATATTATTTTTTATCTCTTCAGCATCAAGATAAGGTTTTTCAGTCGGAAGAAGCGGTCCACCACCGGAATCGATCTTACATTTACAGAATCCGCAGCTTCCTCTGCCACCGCAGGCTGATGGCAGAAATATCTTGTTTTCGTTCAAAGTGGCAAGCAGAGAGCTGCCGCCTTCCACTTTTATTTCTTTCTTTTTATTGATCGTGATCTTGCATTCCCCGTAATTGGCGAAGAAATAATCGGCGATCACCAGCAGCAGCGCCAGAAAACCGGAAATGCCGGTAACGATAAGTACTGTGTTTATAATTGTAACTATCATACTATTTGTGATCCTGAGAAGTAAAGAATCCTTCTCGATCTACCCTGGCGAAGGGGTAAAAATTGGAACATTCATTCTCTACATCCAATTTCAGGTGTTTTTGAAATGAGATTATATTCTTCATATGATTAAAACACATTTTTTTTACCCCTCTGTCCCGAAAGCGTTCGGGATATCCCCTCTTGTCAGTGGAGAATATCTTCCATTTCCTCTTTCTCTTCCCCCTGTCAAGGGGGACCGAGGGGGTTAACGTATTAATCATGCTCTTGTGTGTTTTTCTTAAACATGGCTGTTTCATAATATTATTAACTACTGAATAACCACAATTCCCGAAAATCCTACAAAAGCCAGCGCCATGATTCCGGTCGTGATCAGGCTGATGCCGGCTCCCACCAGACCGGCGGGAATGTATTTATCGCGAATTTTCTGACGAATCCCGGCTAAAGCCAGAATTGCCAGCAGCCAGCCGATGCCGCCGCCGGCGCCGAAAGCAACAGATTGCAGGAAAGTATATTCTCGAATTATCATAAAAAGAGATACGCCGAGAATGGCGCAATTCACCGTGATCAGAGGAAGAAAAATTCCCAGAGAATAATATAACAGCGGCGAAAAGCGTTCCACCACCATTTCAGTTAACTGCACAAAAGCAGCGATCACAATGATGAAGATTATGTATTGCAGATAGACAATATCCAGCGGAACCAGAATAAAATGATATACTACATAGTTGATTGCCGATGTCACCGTCATCACAAAAACCACTGCAAAGCCCAGACCCAGCGAAGATTCCACTTCTTTGGATACGGACAGAAAGGAACACATGCCCAGAAAGTTGGTCAGCAGAATATTGCTGGTGAAAATGGCTGCTATAAAAATAATAAAAGGACTCAGTTCCATGTTTTATCCTATTTGCGGTTTGCTTTTTGTATTGATGATCCAGATCAGGATCGCCAGCATGAAGAAAGCGCTGGGAGCCATCACCATGATCGACCATTTCGTCCACCAATCGCCCAGAACGGTGAAGCCGAAGAGCGTGCCAAAGCCGAAAAGTTCCCGCACAAAAGCGATAATCAATAATACAATCGTGTAGCCGATTCCGGCTCCGATGCCGTCGATCATGGCATCGAGCGGAGCATTTTTGCCGGCAAAAGCTTCTGCTCTACCCATAATTATACAATTTGTGATGATCAATCCCACATACGGTCCCAGGGATTTGCTGATCTCGGGATAATAGGTTTTCAAAAAAAGATCGACGATGATCACATAAGAAGCTATGATCAGCGTCTGCACCATCATGCGGATGCGTTTGGGAATATACTCGCGGATCAGAGAAATCGTGAAACTGGATAACGCTAATGTGAAAATCACACCCAGACCCATTACCAGACTGTTGATGAGCAGATTGGTGACCGCCAGAGCCGAGCAGATGCCCAGAATCTGTTTCCAGACTGAGTTTTCGGTGAAAGCGCTGGTTTTAAAAATTTCTTTTTTGGTCATAATTTAGCACCTGTTTCTGCCAGGATGACTTTCACATTTCGGCTGATCATATCTGCCACAGCTTTGCTGGAAGCGGTTGCGCCTGTGATCTGGTTGATCTGATTGGAAGCAGTTTTTTCTTCTTCGGGAATCAATTGAAAAGTCTGCACGATCTCGTCGCTGATGATGATCTTATTCTGAAATTGATCTTTGAACCAGTTTTCGGTGATGCGACCCCCCAAACCGGGAGTTTCGTTCTGATCGATGATCTCCAGTTTCAGGAGATTCTTAAGATCGGCAGAAAGTACTATTAAAGCGTCGATGGTTCCCCACAGCCCTTTTCCGCGAATGGGAAAGCAGTAGCCCAATAAAATCGAATCCTGCACAGTTTCGTAATACTGGATGTTATTTTTTTCTCGTTTGGTAATGAATTCAGAAAATTCGGCTTCGATGTTTTGAGTGGGAAGATCGAATAGCAGCAGAATCGTTTCTTTTAATCTCAGATCGCGATATTCCGTTACCCGCTGGATGGTGAGATGATAGAATGTAGCTAAAATTCCCACGAAGATCAGCGTGATGATGATCATGAAAAACACAGGATAGATGCGGGTTTCGCTGAATGTTTTTTTAACTTTTTCTTCTGCCATCTCATTTCACCTTTGCTTTGTTGAGGCCAAATTCGATGATCGGCATGAAGGTATTTCCCAGCAGCAGGGCAAACATGAAACCTTCTGTGAAGAGAGAATATCTGCGAATAAAAACCGTCAAAAATCCCACCAGAATTCCATAGATCCAGATCGCTTTTTTATGCTTCGGCATGGAAACAGGATCGGTGATCATGAAGACAGCGCCGAACATAAAACCGCCGCTGATAATAAACGGCAGCGGATTCATCCCATAAAAAATCGCTGAAAAAAAAGTGAAGGAAATCAGCAGAGAAAGAATTGCCTGCCATTTGGCGGTTTTTGTGGCAACCAGATATATTCCAGCCAGCAAAATGAGCAGAGCAGAAGTCTCTCCGGCGCTGCCGGGAATCAATCCCAGAAAAAGTCTGGAAAATGGTTCTAAACTGCCGGTGGCATTAAAATTTGCTATCGGCGTGGCAGAAGTGATGGCTTCCGGCTTCATCCAGGCAGCAAATCCACCGGGAAAACTGTCGAAGGGCTGCAGCCAGTTCACCGTCATGGCGTTGGGAAAGGCAATATAGATAAAAGTTCGTCCCACGATGGCAGGATTGAAAACATTCATACCAAATCCGCCGTAAACCATTTTTCCAAAGCAAATCGCCACGATCGCACCCACAGCAACCATCCACAGCGGTAAGGTTGGCGGACAGGTGAGCGCCAGGAGCGTTCCGGTAACAAAAGCGGCTGTTGTCACTTTCCCTGCTTTCTTTTTTCGAATGAAAATGTATTCGGTAAGAAAAGCAGAAAGATTGGAAACCAAAACCAGAATGAGCACTCTCCAGCCAAAAAGGAAAATTGAAAATAATGTGATTGGGGCAAGTGCCAGCAGCACTTTATCCATCATCTTTTGTCTTAGGATCAGGTTGTTCATCTTTTTACAAAAGCGCTCTCAATTTGCGAATGTGCGTGGTCTCTTCATTGATGATTGCGTCCAGCGCCTGTTGAGCTTTTTTATTCTCCAATTGTTTGGAAATAGAGAAGAAAAATAAAATAGTATCTTTTTCAAACTGAAGGGCATGCTGCAGAAGTTCCTGTTTGTCTTTTGCTTTTTGCGCCAGTTGAATAGCTTTAGCCGCATCTTTAAAAACATGCGATTCCACAACCGATTCCAGATAAAGTCCAGCATCCTGCCAACTGGGAGAATCCTGCAGGTCTTTAACATCGATTTGATTTCTCAATTCTAAAAATGTCTTTTCGTGCTCTTTTTCATCATCGCGCAATCTGGTGATGATCTTCATCATTTCGGCATCCAGATCTTGCCTTTGCAAAACTTCATCGTAGAAGGCAAAGCCGTTCTGCTCCATCTTCACTGCCATTTCCACGATATCATTTTTGTTGAAAAAACTCATCTTTTTTCCCTCCTTCTTATTCCAACTCTGAAAGTGTCAATTGGTAAGATCCATTGCTAGAGACCTTTTCAGAGTTTCGATTTTATTCTTCTAAAACAATCCCTGAATATTGCCCTCATCATCGATATCTATCTGCAGAGCGGAAGGTTCTTTGGGCAAGCCCGGCATCCGCATGATATCGCCTGTGATCGGAATCAGGAAGCCGGCACCGGAAGCAACCAGAATGCGGCGCACGGTTACCAGAAAATCCTTGGGTCTTCCCAACAGTGCCGGATTGTCCGATAATGATTTCTGAGTCTTGGCGATGCAGATGGGTAGTTTATCATAACCATATTTTTTGATGGAACGCAGATCTTTTCTGGCATCAGGTTGGAAGTCAATCGCCTCGGCACCATAGATCTCTTTGGCAACTTTCAAGATTTTATCTTCGACCGATGAATTCCAATCATAAAGCGTGTGCATCTGACAGTAATGACCTTCGATCAGATCAACGACTTTCTGAGCTAATTCAGTGCCGCCAGCACCTCCCTCACCCCAATAATCTACAACGGAAGCTCCGAAGCCATTTGCCAGAGCAAAATCTTCTACCAGTTTCAGCTCTTCTTCCGTATCAGTGTGAAATCTATTGATGGCAACTACAGATTTCATGCCGAATTTGCGAATGTTTTCCAGATGTTTACCCAGATTTTCCAAACCTCTTTTGACAGCATCAGGATCGGGATTATTCAATTCTTTTACTTTAACTCCGCCGTGATGCTTGATGGCGCGAACAGTGGCAACCAATACGACAGCCGCCGTGCAGAATTTACCGTATGGGCAGACGATATCAAAGAATTTTTCCGCACCCAGATCGAAGCCGAAGCCTGCTTCGGTAACCACGTAATCAGCTAATTTGAGAGCTGTTTTAGTTGCCAGAATGCTGCTTGTTCCCTGGGCAATATTGGCAAAAGGTCCGCCGTGCACAAAAGCAGGAGTATTCTCGATGGTCTGCACCAGATTGGGTTTGAGAGCATCTTTTAAAAGTGCTGTGATCGCCCCTTCATAGCCCATATCCTTCACTTTCACCGGTTTATTATCATAAGTAAATGCCACCGTGATTTCGCCGATCTTTTCTTTCAATTCTCTCAGATTATTTGAAAGACAAAGTATTGCCATGATCTCGGAAGCGGGAGTGATATCAAATCCGTCTTCTCGGGGAACTCCCTGCGTCTTGCCGCCCAGTCCGATCACCACATTGCGAAGAGAGCGATCATTCACATCCATCACTCGTTTCCAGGTGACAGTACGCGGATTGATGCGATAGGGATTATCATTGTAGATCGAATTATCGATCAGAGCAGCCAGATTGTTGTTGGCAGCAGTTACAGCGTGCATATCTCCCGTGAAATGAAGATTGATATCTTCCATGGGCAGCACCTGAGCGTAGCCGCCTCCGGCAGCACCGCCTTTGATGCCGAAAACCGGTCCCAGAGAAGGTTCGCGAATTGCAACGATCGATTTTTTTCCGATTTTATTGAGAGCCATCGTTAAACCGATTGAGATTGTCGTCTTACCTTCTCCGGCAGGTGTGGGAGTGATGGCGGAAACCAGGATCAATTGTCCCGAAGGACGATCTTTAATTCTCTGCACAGCTTCAAATTTCAGTTTAGCTTTAAAATCTCCGTAGAGCTCCAGATCGTCTTCTCTTAATCCGATAGACTCAGCGATTTCAGTTATCTTTTTCAGTTTTGCCTTCTGAGCAATTTCGATATCGGTTTGCATATTCTAATCACACTCCGGTTCAAAAACTACAAATTTTTTTTAATCTGAGCCAGTTTGGCTACGTGAGATACTTCTTCATCTATGATGGCATCTATTGTTTTTTTAGCATTTTCATTCATTGTTTTTTTACAAACAGAATAGAAAAAGAGAAGCGTATCCTTTTCAAATTTGATGGCAAAATCGATGATCTCTGTTTCATCTTTGGCTGAAGCCGCTAATTTGATGGAGGCATCAGGTTTACTGAAGACATGAGAATCTGTTATAGATCGCAGATAGGAAGCTGCTTCCTGCCAGTCGATCGGATCGCCCAATTCGCTGTAATTTTCTTCCGTTCTAAAACTTTTAAAGGTCGCTTCATGCTTGATTTCATCATTGCGTAATTCTTCCAGGAGCATCTTTGCTTTGGGGCTTAAATCCTTTCTTTTCAAAGCTTCATTATAAAACTGATAGCCGTTTTTCTCGATCTGAATAGCCAGTTCAATTACTTCGTTAACTGAAAAATTTTCCATTTTTGCTCCAAATCATTTAATTTTCTTTGAGAATGTATTCATCGTAAAGAGTTTCAAATTTTAATTTGTGTCCAGCTTCTTCGCTGGCAAGTTTTAAAAAGAGTGTTTCCATTTCGGTTCCCGGAAAGTTACCTGCCAGATCTGTATAGAGTTTTTCCGCCTGGTCTTCTTTTTTCATGGCAACGATCAAAACATCCTGGTAAGTCATATCCTCTCTTGGTTTTACATCTACCAGATAATCGCTAATATGAAGATCGGGAACTTTATTCACTTTGATCTTTTGAAAACCTTTGCTGCGAATATTTTCCAGAATTACAATATGTCCTTTTTCCATATTTTCCAATTCTTTCAACATTTCTTTTTGAGCCTTAAACTTAACTCTATTCTGCAGGTCCTGATAAAACCTGACTGCATCTTTTTCACCATCGATGGCAAAATCAATGATCTCGTTGAATTTATCCTGTTCCATATTTTCTCCTTCAATTATGTATCAAAAAAAAATGAGAACAGGAGCAGTAAAAATTTTACTGCTCCTGCAAATTCGATTAATCTACCGGGCTGAATAAGTCTTTGCCGACTCCGCAAACCGGGCAAACCCAGTCCTTTGGAAGATCTGCGAAAGACACATTATCATTTTCTGCCGGATCGTAGATATATCCACAAGCGTCACATACGTATTTCTGCATTTTCCCTCCTGTTTGTTTGATTAATAATTTTCTATCCACACTTCAAAATGATCTCTGGGATGATCGCAAACCGGACAAATCTCCGGTGCTTCAAGACATTCCACAATATGTCCGCAGTTGCGGCATTTCCAGAAAACCTTTCCTTCTTTCTTGAAAACAGTGTGCTGTTTCACATTGTTCCATAGTTTGCGATAACGTTCTTCATGTCGTTTTTCGACCAGTGCCACTTTTTTGAAGACATCGCAGATTTCCTTAAAACCTTCTTCACTTGCCACTTTAGCAAAGGCGGGATACAAATCCGTCCATTCTTCATTTTCACCTTCGGCAGCACATTGCAGATTCTGCAGAGTATCTGCATAGCAGACAGGATAATCTGCCTGAATAGAAACCATTTCTTGATTGATGCCATGCTTGATAAGCTGTTTCATGAAGAGTTTGGCATGTTCTTTTTCATTGTCGGCAGTTTCATTGAAGATTTCCTCAATCTGGCGAAATCCGTCTTTTCTGGCAACTGAAGCATAGTAGTTGTAGCGCATTCTTGCCTGAGATTCTCCGGCAAAAGCTTTCATCAGATTTTCTTTTGTTTTTGAATTTTTAAAATCCACTCTTTTTCCTCCTGAATTTTTTCTATTTTTTTCACTTTATTAGTCAACTTTTTTAGTTTCAGATTGATCTGATTTTCTTATTTCGGTTCCCAATAACATCTTTTTGGGGAAACGATCAGATCATTATTCTTCATTTCTTTCATTACTTTATCGACTTCTTTTTTGTCCAATCCTGTCAATTCAACAATTTCACCGGCTTTCAGCGGCTCGCCGGAAGATTTCATGGCCTGCAGGATAATTTCTTTGTTTTCTGCCATCATTCCTCCTGATCTGCTCAAGGCAGTTTTCAGCTTTCCCACAATCCGTGAATATTGCACCATTCACGGGCAGCAACGATATCGGCTTTCTTGATGGGGAACCAGGCTTCGGGTGCTCCGCCTACCTGCAACTCGGCACGGCAGACTTTATCTTTGGTGAGTACTTCGATGAACTTGATGTGATGTTTCTCTTCCATCGGATGGGCTGCATTCTGCCCGATTTTGACCAAAACTCCGCCGTCTTTTTCTTCCACATAAGGAACGTGCTTTTCTTGGGTTGCGTCTTCTGTTTTGGCTTCCAACTTCTTCATCGGCTGATCGCAGCAAACCAGAGCCGGTTGACCTTCATTCATGATCTCCACAACATTACCACAGACTTCGCAGTAATAAATTTCTCTTAATTTCGTCATAATATCCTCCTATTTTTTTTACTCAGCAGCCGGCGCTGTGAAAGTGCGCGCAGCCATTTCCTTATCCAGCATCAGGACGCCATGTCCTTTTTCGCCGATGTATTTCAGCTTATCCAGAACAGCCTGCATGGAAGCTTCTTCTTCCACCTGCTCATCCACATACCAGTTCAAAAAACTCTTGGTGGCATGATCGTTTTCCTTAATTGCCAGATCCATGATTTCATTGATAGAATTGGAAATGAATTTCTCATGTTCAAGTGAGAGTTCAAAAACCTCTCTGATGCTGGTAAAATCCGTTTTGGGATCTTCCAGTTTTTTCAGAATAACTCTTCCGCCCCTTTCTTTGATGAAATTATAGAATTTCATGGCATGGAAGCGTTCTTCCTGTGCCTGCACGATGAAGAAATTTTCAAATCCATCCAGACCTTCGGCAGCAAACCAGGTTGCCATGGATAGATAGAGATACTCGGAAAACAGTTCTTTGTTGATCTGCAGATTAACTGCATCTTCAATTTTTTTCGGAATCATTTTTTCCTCCTTGTTCTATTTTTTTAGATTTTTCAGTGCTTCTTCATAATCTGGTTCCTGGGCAATTTCGGGAACCAGCTCGGTGTATTTGACTATTCCGCCTTCGTTCAGGACGATCACCGCTCTCGCCATTAAACCAGCCATCGGTCCGTCTATGATGCGAACGCCAAAGTCTCTGGAAAATTTCGAATCACGCATTTCACTGAGAGTGATCACATCAGTTAAGCCTTCCGCTCCGCAGAAGCGTGCCTGGGCAAAGGGAAGATCACAGGAGATGCACAGCACAACAGTATTTTTCAGGTTTGCAGCTTCCGCATTGAATTTGCGCACACTCATGGCACAGACCGCCGTATCCAGGCTGGGAAAGATGTTCAATACAACTTTTTTACCTCGATAATCGCTCAATTTCACATCTTTCAAATCGTTGCCGGTTAGCACAAATTCCGGTGCTTTATCTCCCACTCCGGGCAGCTCGCCGCTGGTGTTTATCTCGTTTCCTTTCAATTTTAATTTTGCCATTTTTCAGCTCCTTTTTCGATATATTGAAAACTTAAATTATTAATCATAATAAGCAAATTTATCTACTTGATCATTTCAATCAACTGCTTCTCTTTTTCATTCAACACATCTTTGTCGGGAACATATTGCAGCTTGATCTGATCCAGCATTTCAAAGCCGCATTCCTGCAAGATTTTTTCCACAATACCCACACTTTGCCCTCCCCAGCCGTAACTGCCGAAAGCCAGTCCGACCCTGTCTTTGGGAGCCAATCCTTTCAGATAGGTAAGGAATGATGCCACAGTTGGTAAAATATTATTGTTTAAGGTGGGCGATCCCACACAGATGTATTTGGCTGTCAGGATTTCCGTCATGATGTCGGAAATATGGATGTTTTGCAGGTTGAAGAGCCGCGTCTGATAGCCTTTGGCTTCGAAAGCTTCCTGAATGGAATTGGCGATCATCCTGGTGGAGCCCCACATCGTATCATAGATGATCAACGCTTTTTTATCAACTTCATTGGCGCTCCATTTTTTATATATTTCCAGAATTTCCGGAATGTATTTTCGGATTATTAAGCCATGACTGGGACAGATGGTCTCGATCTTCAGCGTTCCCACCGTTTCCAGCGCTTTCTGCACCTGCCTGCCATAAGGCAGCACGATATTGGCATAATATTTGGCTGCTTCATGCATCATTATATTAAATGGATATTCATCATCAAACCGCTCGGAAGAAGCAATATGCTGTCCGAAAGCATCATTGGAAAAGAGCATCTTTTCCTGCGGACAATAGCTGACCATATTATCCGGCCAATGCACCATCGGCGTCTGCACGAAATGCAGCTGGCGTTTTCCCAGTTCCAGCACATCTCCCGATTTCACGGTTTTGAAATTCCATTTTTTTTTATAGTGTTTGGGCAGTCCTTCCACGCCTTGAGGAGAAGCGACAACCTGAGCATTGGGGCACAATTCCATTATCCTGGGCAGCGAGCCGGAATGATCCATTTCGATATGATTCTGAATTACATAATCTATTTTTGCCGGATCAATGATCTGTGAAATTCTACTCAACTGCTCTTCAAACAAGTAGTGTTTCACGTTATCGATCAACGTGATCTTCTCATCAACTATCAGATAGGAATTGTAAGTGGAACCGCGCTGGGTGAGATAACCGTGAAAATTGCGCAGATCCCAGTCGATGCCGCCGATCCAGTAAATATCTTTTTTGATCTCAATTGCTTTCATTCTTTAACCTCCGGTTTTGTTTTCAGCATTTCAGCATTTCAGCTTTTCAGCTTCTCATAGTCACACAATCACAAAGTCCGCCAAAGGCGGATAAATCTCACTTCTCATCTCTGGCACTTCCTGCAAAAATATGTGCTTCTCCCAGCCTGTCTGATCTTGCTGATCTCTGCTCCGCAAGCACAAAATTCTTTGCCATAAACTTTCAAAAAATTCTGGAATTCTCCTGTTTTATCTTCCACGCTTCTATAATCGGAAATAGTGGTTCCGTTATGTTTTATTGCTTCATTCAATACTTCTTTTGTATTCTGCACAATTTTCCGAATCTGGTTTTTCGTGATTTTATTTCCGGCTTTTCTGGGATCAAGCTCTGATCTGAACAAGATCTCCGCCACGTAAATATTTCCTAATCCGGCAATTATGCTTTGATCTAACAGCAGATTTTTGATCGGTGCTTTGCGCTGAGATATTTTTTCTTTCAGATATTTTTCATCAAATTCAGCGGAGAGCGGTTCGACTCCCAATCTGGAGAATGCTTGCACATCATCTTCTTCTCTCATGATCTGAATTTTGCCGAAAGTGCGAATATCGTTGAATATCAACTTGGTTTTATCGGAAAAAATGATCTCTGCCCTGGAATGGGTTGATGTTCTATTAAGATTACTTTCAAAGATCAGTTTTCCGGTCATTCGCAGGTGAATTACGAGTTTGAAATTTTCAGAAGTTTGTAAAATGATATATTTACCACGTCGATCTACTTTTTTCACCGATCCCAAAGTTGTAACGGGAATCTGCCAGATCACTGTGCCCGGACGCAGCTCGCTTATCACCTGAATTTCTTTGTTCAGGATTATCTGATTTAATCCATTGATCACGGTTTGCACTTCAGGCAGTTCCGGCATCTTTCAGCTCCCAGCATTTCGCAGATGGCATTTCGAAAAATTATTTAATTTCATTACAAATTATTTGCATAAACAGATTTAACTTCTTTCGAACATCAATTAATCTATCATTTAACTTATTATATTCTTCGTTATTTATGTAACCCAAATCATGAGATAATAGAAGAAGATATTCCACTTCAGCTGATGATCCCATAGAAATATTGAGAAAATTATACAATTCTTTTTTTGAATTTCTTCCGCATCCTTCAGCAATATTATTTGGTATTGAAACCGCAGCTTTTCTTATTTGTAGAGTAATGCAATATAGCTCTTCTTGAGGAAAATGAAGTGTAGTTTTATAAACATCTAAAACTACTTTATGCGCTTCTTCCCATACTTTCAATTTCTTAAAATCTCTCATTTTCTCCTCGCTTTCGCTGACAGCCAAAAAAGCCAATTGCTAAAAGCTATTCTGCTTGCAAACACTTTCTACAGAAGCCTTTCAGATTTACGTGATGCTCAGTTATCCTGTGTCCTTCGATGATGTTGTCTTCAAACCTGTCGCAGCTGATCGGCAGATCGTAAATTTTTCCGCATTTAATACATTTGAAGTGCATGTGCGGCTCTTTGTTGTATTCGTAACGAACTTCGTTTTCAAAAAGAGACAAACCTTTCAAAATTCCCTTTTCAGTAAATGTCTTCAAAGTATTATAAACCGTAGTCTTGGAAAGTGTGGGAATGTCTTTGACCAATGTCTGAAAGATCATGTCGGCTGTGGGATGCGTTTTGTAATTCTGCAAATATTCCAGAATCTTTACTCTCTGCACGGAAGGCGCAATATTATGCTCTTTTAGAACTTCAACGATATTCTTCATATTTCCACCTTTGTTACAAAATCAACTTTGTAACGATTACAATAATGTAATCAGGGTAATATCTGTCAAGTACGAATTTGGATTTTTTTCTAACTAATCTATGTGCCGATCATTTCCCGCAAACTGACATTCGGATGAGTATAACGGTTTTTGGCGGAAGTTTTTTTATTAAATTCGATCGCTCTTTGCGGACACCAATGGATACAGGCATGACATTGTTCGCATCTATGCTGCCATACAGGTAGTTTATTTTCGTTCAATTTGATATTTTTCACCGGACACACTTGGGCGCAAATGCCGCAACCGTTGCATTTTTCTGTGCTGAAAAAACTTTTATCCGATTTTCTGATATTGGCTGTAAACAGGGGATAAACAAGGGCTGACAGCATTCTGCCAGAACCATTTACTTTGTTTTTCGGAATTGTATCTTTCCGACTTATCTTTTCTGCCAGATCATCAATTACAGGTTCCGCTTTCTGCAGAATATTTCTGGCTTGATGTTCGGATGAAGCATTTCCCATCATCACATAATTGCTGGGCATCAGCAGTTCGCCGAAAGCAGCGATTTTGATTTTCTTCCTCCGGAAAATCTTGTGGAAAGCACCCAGAGCATTACCACAACTACCGGCATAATTGGTTATCACAAAAATATAATCTGATTTTTTGATTTTCAGTTTCTGCACGAATTCTTTGAAAAGCACCGGCATGCCCCAGGCATAAACAGGAAAGACGAATCCCAGTGTTTCAGCTTCTATTGGAGCGGAAAAATCAATTCTCGATGAAACCCGTGTCAGTTCACAATTTTTAAGTTTTTCTGCGATTCTTCCGGCAATAGCCAATGAATTTCCCGAACCGGTGAAATAATAAATCTTATTCATGATCTCCTCCTGAATTATCGGTCAGAGATATAATTGCGTCAAATAGTTGCAAGAAAAAACCTTGCAAAAGTAAATTCATCTTTCGCAAGGTTTTAGTTATCAACTGATTAAACAATTATTTCAGCAGGATCATCTTCCTGGTGCTGGTATATCTGTTTCCCGCTCTCATCTTATAGAAATAGATACCGGACGAAACAGGTTTGCTATTCTCATCTCTGCCGTTCCAGATCGCAGTATGATGTCCTGTCGGAAGAACTTCATTAATCAGAGTCCTTATCTTTTGTCCTTTCAGATTGTAGATTGCGATCTCCGTGATCTCTGTACTTTCCGTTGTGGAAAAATTAATCTTGGTTTCGGGATTGAAGGGATTGGGTGAATTCTGATAAAGAGCATCCACCAGCGGGATGAGCGGGTCATCTGATCCGGTGCCGTCCCAGATTATCACTTCCGTATTGGAGGGATCACTTTCATTTTCCTGATCGTATAATGCAGTAACATAATAGCCGTATTCTCCGGCTTCTTCCAGCATATCCTGATAGGAAAGTTCGGAAGTGGAAGCGATTACTTCATAGTTGCCGCTATCCTGATTTCTGTAGATCTTGAAACTTTGCAATTCGCGGTTGGATTTACTCCTGGCAGAATTTTCAGTCGGCTGGTTATGTTCCCAACTTAGTTCGACCGTCTCATCTTCATTTACAACCGCCAGATTTTCCGGTGCCTGTAGATAATAGAGTTCAAAATAGATCGGCGTAACCTGTCCTTCCAGAACTTCCACATTCTCTTGTGTGATCGTTTCGTAACCGGTCAACGAGGCTGTTACATTATAAATGCCCACTGGAATTTCCAGAGTAAAAAGTCCGGTTTCATCAGGGTTAACTGTCATATTTCCAACCGAAATTTCGACATCTTCAAAATCAGCAAGCGGAATTAGATCAATACTTCCAGTAATTGTGCCAGTAGCTGATGGCATTATCGAGGGGAAGGTGATATAATCCACCCAGGCACAATCATCATCGATGAAGGTGGAGCCATCGCTGCCGTCCTTCACATAGACCCAGTCGAAAGTATGAGTACCGGTTTCCACGGGATAGCTGGCAAATGTCCAGGGAGATTGACCGCTGGCATCCGGCTGGAAATAATCCATTGTTTCATCATCGATCCTGAAGATCAGTCCGTCATAGAAATAAGTTTGCGAGGGACTGTATTCACAGGCAACTTTGTACCAGAAGCTAATTTCGCCGTCTTGCGTAACGTCCAGTGTAAGGCTCATGAAAGAGGCTTGATTATGCGTGATGGGATAGGATTTAGCGCTGGCAGTTCCGCTGTGATATTCATCATAATTAATGCTCCAATCCACATCGTCGATCGGACCGATGATCGTGAAATCTTCGATTGGATTCACATTGGGAAAGGAAATTTCATAACCCTGAAATTCCCAGGGGAAATCATTGAAATGACCGTTTTCGAAATTTTCCACAAAAATGCCGCATTGGGTTGGAAATTCTTCTGTTTCCAGAAATCCGCCCGCTTCCACCGAAAAATAGAACACGATGGGTGAGCCGAAAGGAACGGTAGCCTGAGCAGTGACAGTAAATACTGCATCTACCTGCAGTTCGCTGCCGATGACGCCCAGATTTATCGTTTCCACCTGGACATCGATGCCTACCGCGGGACAGATGAGCGTAGCAAATGCTTCGGGTGAATCAGCAGAACCGTCATTCAGAACAGGAATCGTGATCGTAACTGTCTCGCCTGGATCGAGAACACCGTCGTTGTTGCCGCTGCTGTCATCGATCATCATTTCTCCGATTTCCAGAACCGGGGCATGCAGAGTTATCGTGAAAAAACTCGTCCAGATATCCGTGCCATCGGTAGCATTCAATTCAAACAGCACATTATGCAGATCGGGAACGTTGTCATTTACTGTGAAGGCAAAGCCATCTGTAACAGTAATAATCTGTCCGCTATTGATCGTACCATAATTTTCATTATCATCAGTGATCGTGATATGATCATCATCAGAAGAGATCACTGCATTAACATTAGTTGCATCATCCGAACCGATATTTTCCAGATCAAGGCTTAATAGAATATTTTCGCTGTATTCCACAATACCGTTACTATTACCAGCACTATCGTCTATTGTAAGATCATTAAAAACAACATAGGGACCGGAAGGCGGAATGACAGGTACAATAGCAGTGTAGCGATAATAATTCTGTTTGGTGATCGTAACCAGCATTTCATCTCCCGGCAATTGCGGAGCAATGCTGATGGACAGCGGCATTCCGGTTCCTTCTGCCGTTCCGATAATTTCGTTATCCACGGTTAGTGCAATGAATGATTCGGCATCCGCATTGACCGTAAAAGAATCAAGACCTCCCAGTAAGACGGGATTATGAATAACCGTCAGATTTTGCGGTATTTCCGAATAGACCACACTGAAAGCATCGCCGTGATGGTGAAAAAGATTATAGGTAACTGCTTTATTATTTGTATTGTAGGGCCAATTGGACTGCTGCAGGAAATATTTGCCGGCAGCATTGCCGAAAGCAGGCAATATCCCGCGTGGGATGGGATTTGTATTAACATCCGGCATAAAATCCGGCCAGAAATTATCTATCATTCCCCAGACATATGTATCATTCACAAATGAATAGGAAATCTCCGAAGCGGCGATCACACCGAGGGCACCGGAATTTTGTCCATTGTAGGTATAACGATGGAACTTTTCGGTGAAGCATTCGCTGCTCCAGTTGTATTTTCCGGTCAGACAGTTGATAGATAAGACAAAAACCAGATCCGCATTGGTCAGACCATTGATGTTCGTATTCGTGTAATAAGGTTCGCCCCAGCCTGTTTCCATGCCGTGATCGCGATGCATAAGCATGAAACAGCCGTTATTGATCTTATTATTTATCATCGTGGCATTACCGCCCGTCCAGCCGCCCAGGGCGGAAGGAGAAGCAGGAATATAACCCAGACCGTTGACACCAAAATAATTTAAAACCGTCGCTGTGTTCGTGGCAGTGGACCAGGGATCGTTATTGGGATTTCCGGAATATACTTCATTTATTCTGGAAGGAGTTTTGCCTTGAACATTGCTCCAAAACCCACCCACAGTTTCGGAGCAGATCTGAAACCAGCGTTCGGTCTGCCAGCCCAGTGCTGTGATCGGTTCATGATAGAAAGTGGGATTGGTGGGCGGATTTCGTTCATGATCCAGAAATTTGGTGATCATCGTTTGGAGATTCGTTTCGTTTTGCGCCGTCATTCTGGCTAAAATTACATCCGGCATGCTGTTACCGTTCACATCGGCATAGATGTTATCGGATACGCAGTAACTATTGTAAATCGGCGATACAACCGTATTGCCGGTGGTGCCGTAGTCACCCAGCAGCAGAATGGCAGCCGGCGCCGGATCCCAGCCTGTAGCAGGATCCATAATACTGTCGATATAATTTTCAATAGCTGTGGGAGAGTTTCCACCAATTTCAGTCGTTGTTTTGATGGTTGTAGATATTCCCTGTTCATTTCTGAAGACACGAATTGAATCAGCCCAGGTGAGAAATACCGGATCATCCGGACTGATGATGAGATATTCCGCACCTTCGCGAGTTCCATTGCGGGAAGAATAATCCATTCTGGGCAGAGATGCATAGTTCATGAAAACATCTGACAGGATCGGATCCCACCAGCGACTGCGCAGGCTTTCCACGCCAAATTGCCCGTTTCCACCCGTAAAATTCACTTCCAGTTCGATATCGCGGTAAACGATAAGTTCTCTGGTTACAGGATTGTACTGAAATGGTGTGATTCCCAGCATTACGGCATCGACGCCGCGAATATTGGTCTGTTCTCCCAATTGAATTGGATTTGCCGGATAGAAAGCATCTTGATCGTAAATCGCTCGATTACGATTGTATTCCAGCGGACCGTCTTCCGTATCCAGAGGAATGCGGAAAGCCGGAGCCAGCTCGATATTCTGTAATGACTCAACCCGGTAATTCACGATATTAAGTTCTGCTCTTGCGCCCTGCGGCAGAGCGATGAATCTGCCGCCACCGGGCAGATCGGGCATTCCTTCATCATTTGGTAAAAAATTTCCCGGCAACGAAATCGTGTGCAGCATTTCGCCATCGATATCTTCCTGTGACAAAATGAACTGCTCGATAGAATAATTTACGTTCACACCAAAGCTGCTCTCGGACTGCAAGCTGAAACCCTGCTTTCCTCTGGCATCGTCGTATTGGATGATTTGCGGCTGGCTGAAAAGCGTAAAAGCTGTAAAAATCAAAATTATCAATAACAAATTTCTCATAGTTCTATCCTCCGTTTTTTTATTTCAAACTATCAAATTATTATGCAATATTTATTCCTCAAAAAACTTAAAAAAAAACCTGCCGTATTTGAAATACGACAGGTAAATGCAGGAAAAAATCACTTCATCAGCAGCATTTTGCGGCTCAAAATAGTATTTCCGGCTTTCAGTTTAGCGAAATAAATTCCGGAAGCAACCTGTTTTCCTGAATCATCCGTGCCGTTCCATAATACAGAATATTCATTACTCCCCGCTTGTGTCATCCTGAGCGAAGTCGAAGGACGGGGAACATTAACCTGTGATCCTTCGACTCCTCCCAGAATGACATGTAAAACCTTCACCCTCTGCCCTTTCGTATTGTAAATCACAACCTCCGTGTTCTCCGCCTGCCAAGCCGAAGAATTGCGTAGGCTGGTGAGCTCAGTGGTGAAAGAAAACGAAATTGTTGTGGATGGATTGAAAGGGTTCGGATAGTTGACTAAAAAAGGTTTTCCGGCAGAGACGACGTTATTTGTTGTTCCCACTTCTCCGATCTCTGCCAGAATTTGAGCCATGAAACTGCTGACTTCTGTTTCTTCTAAAAAATAGAGTGGAAATCCCAGCAGCACAAACGTTCCTTCCGGTTGAGCTTTTAGAGCGCAGGCTTCGCCAATATGCTGGCTGCCGCCGCTGGCTTCAAAATCGTAAATGGCGTTGACAGCTTCCGGGAAAATGCAGACGTAAGGCAGCGCTCCGCCAAAAGCCGGATTCAGTTTGTCAGGATCTACTTCCAGTTCGGGATAAATGCTTGAACTGGCACCGGTGAAATCCCAACCGGAAATCAACTGGGTAGATTGCGTACTCAAAAAATCGAGCTTGAAGTAAGTTGGAATTTCGTCAGCGGTTTTCCAGCCGGAGATGATCAGATTCCCACCTGCTGCCAGGTAACAGCCGAGTTGGTTGACATTATTCTGAATAAAATGCTCCGTGAGATCGTCATCATGCCAAATGATCGTGGAAAAATCTGCCATAAAATCTAAATCCGGCGAGCCTTGATCAGCATAATCCCAGCTTGTAAAATCGACCGGCAGAACGGCTTCGTAAAAAAGATCTACCATCTCATCATTGGGATTGCCCACAGTGCCGTTACCGTCGCGCGTTTCATCTATCACCAGAATACCCTGATCCAGCGGAAAGCTGATGGGTGTGGCTTCATAAACATCAGAAAAAGCTGTTTCATAACCGTTGCCTTTTACTGCTTTCAATTTATAGTAATATGTCGTGCCGTTAATTACATCCTCGTCAATAAAACTGGTTTCGGTGATCAATTCTCCATTGAGTTGCAGAAATGTTCCATTTGGCTCATCGGAACGGTAAAGATTATAACCGTCGATGCCTACTTCCGGCCAGAATTCTTCCCAGAAAACGATCACCCTGCCATCGGCAGCATAAGCATTGTTGATGCTTGCTCCCCGAAAATTTTTGGATCTCGATAAAACCCAGCTGTTGGGATCGAATTCTGCATCATCGCATTCTGTTATTGTCGTAATGCAAATTGTTTCCAAGGGTGCGTCGGGAGATCCCTGTACCAGAACAGAATCAACGCCAGCAGGTCCGAAAATGCGCACCGGAATATCGAGATAAAAATCCGTGCCGCTGGTAGATGAAGTCTGAACGTAAGTCATCAGACGCGGAACCGCCAGAGTGGGATTGAAGAAATATGTATAATCATAGGAAGGCAGACCTCCCGAATAAACCCATTGTAGAAAAAACTGCTCGAAATCCAAGCCGCTCACGATCTCACAGACTTCCTGAAATTCGGAAGTGATCACGTTGGAATTCAGATAATCCAGATAATAGGTCTGCAGGATATCATAGAACACGTCATCTCCCACCCGCAGACGGATCATGTGCAGCACCGAAGCTGCTTTTTCATAGGTTACCGGAGTAAAATACATATTCGGATTCGGCGGGTCATAGATTATATAAGCAGTATTTCCCGCCCAGTTTTTATAATAATTCTGAATACTCGCCTGAACGTAAGTGATCATTGCATCAAATCCCTGCCAGGCTTGCATATAAACCGCTTCCGAATAGGTGGCAAAACCTTCCGAAAGCCAGACGTCCGCCCAGGTGAGAGGGGTTAGACTATTGCCATACCATTGATGCGCCAGTTCATGAGCGATCACCATTTCTCCACCATGATTGCCATTGATATTCTGAGCGCCCAGTGTGGTCATCGTCTGATGTTCCATCGCGCTGTAAGTAGCAAAATTGGTGACGGCATTACCGTATTTTTCAAAGGGATAATAGCCGTATTTCTGGCTGAAGACATCCATCATAAAAGGCAGATTGGAAAAATCTTCCTGAGCATTCGTCGCCATACCGGAGGGTACGAAATTCTGAATCGGAATATCTTCATATTCATCCAGCAGCTCTACGAATATCTGACAAACGAGAGAGACCAGATAGGTCGCCAGCGGATCGGCGCTTTCCCAGAAATGGGTCATGCTGCCGTTGCCGTTGTCCACGATCGCCGTGCGCAGTCCGTTGCTGGCAACTAACCAGTCATCACGAACCGTTATCTGCAGATCCACCGTCGCCTTATCCCAGGGATGATCGTAACAGGGCCACCAGTGTCGCGAAGCATTGGGATCGGAAATCGTGAAGACCCGATTCGGCGCAAAAAACATGCCCAAACCGTCCCAGGTGGGAAAGCCGGAATAATCCACCTGCGTCGTGAAAATATCTCCGGGATTCATTGTTCCCAGCTGGATCGTTATCAGGTCGTTCGTATAATCATAGGCGGCAGCATTGCCATTCACTAGAATCGCATCCACATTCATTGCGGTCATTTCATAGCTGATCTCGCTGATGATCTCTTCCGCCTGAACAGTGGCGATCACGCTGCCCACCACTGACTCATTTACATCATCTATTGCCATTGAAATGCTGTAATGCAGAACATCGAAACCGGTGGCAGAATCGGCGCGGGCGGATTCTGTGTGAATTATCATATCCCTGTGCCTGTGATTCGGCGTGTAGGCAGGCGATGAAAACAATATCGCGCAGATAAACAGGATAAAATTCATTGTTGCTAATTTCTTCATATTTCCTCCAAAATCTATTATCGAATCTAATTTTGTGCTCAGCGGTTTTTAGGCAATTGATTTTTCCGGAAATTCAAAACATCCAAAAGCAACCTTGCCATTCTTCGCCTTTACCGTGTTTCAATTCCAGCTTGGTCTGATTAAAAGAGTATTGACGCAAATCTTTGTAGAACTGATCTGCGTTTCAATTCCAGCTTGGTCTGATTAAAAGAGCGAAATCCTCTTTATGGAAGCCGACATATCCAAGTTTCAATCCTTGTTCTGATGGATAACGAATTCAAAGTTTATTGTCCGGAATATTGGAAGTAGCTCCAAGAGTTTCAATCCTTGGTTTAATGGATTTCAAATTCAAAGTTAATTTATTCTCATATTCGGCAAGTGACAGCTTTGTTTCAATCCTTGGTTTAATGGATTTCAAATTCAAAGGCTGTTCCTGGATTATGAATGCTCATTGGTTTTTGCGTTTCAATCCTTGGTTTAATGGATTTCAAATTCAAAGACACGGAAGAGAACAAATTGAGACGATTGTCACTGGAGTTTCAATCCTTGGTTTAATGGATTTCAAATTCAAAGAACTTCTGTATGGCTGGGAATCCCACAGCCGAAAGGTTTCAATCCTTGGTTTAATGGATTTCAAATTCAAAGTTTTATTCTTTACTTTTTATCATTAGTAATTTCCATAGTTTCAATCCTTGGTTTAATGGATTTCAAATTCAAAGTTCGATGGAGCAAGCAAAGGTGCGATCTTTGGGATGTTTCAATCCTTGGTTTAATGGATTTCAAATTCAAAGATTATGATATTGATGAAATGAGAGAAAGAGAAGATAGTTTCAATCCTTGGTTTAATGGATTTCAAATTCAAAGGAAATTGATAGCCAGCTTATCGTCTGGCTTGATTCAGTTTCAATCCTTGGTTTAATGGATTTCAAATTCAAAGGCTTTGGCAGAGCTTATTCTGGCTGGATGTATTGTGTTTCAATCCTTGGTTTAATGGATTTCAAATTCAAAGTGTTTGAATTATGGTGGAGTCAGGCTGCGCACCTGAGTTTCAATCCTTGGTTTAATGGATTTCAAATTCAAAGTGAAGATGGAGATTTATACGTGTGGGAAACTTGGTTGTTTCAATCCTTGGTTTAATGGATTTCAAATTCAAAGTGTGGTATTGCACCGCATCAAGCATTTGCCATATCAGTTTCAATCCTTGGTTTAATGGATTTCAAATTCAAAGGGGAACAGGTCTTGAACTTCAGGGCAACGGGTTCAGTTTCAATCCTTGGTTTAATGGATTTCAAATTCAAAGTACGATACCCTTGTTATGTGTCAATCAACAACAAGGTTTCAATCCTTGGTTTAATGGATTTCAAATTCAAAGTTCCAAAACATTCTCCTTGAAATGATCCCCTTCCCAGTTTCAATCCTTGGTTTAATGGATTTCAAATTCAAAGTTGGCAAAATATGAAGCCCAGGGCAAGATAACATTGTTGTTTCAATCCTTGGTTTAATGGATTTCAAATTCAAAGATCTTCCCAGGCGTGACGCATGGCGTTGGCATACAGTTTCAATCCTTGGTTTAATGGATTTCAAATTCAAAGTCAGCGGATCGGGATAAGCAAGGTAAATATCAACAGTTTCAATCCTTGGTTTAATGGATTTCAAATTCAAAGTCGTTCTGCCATCTTTGCAGTAGTTCCGCTTCCCAGTTTCAATCCTTGGTTTAATGGATTTCAAATTCAAAGATCGGCGGTGAGGAGATACCTCTTCTGGGATTATTGTTTCAATCCTTGGTTTAATGGATTCCAAATTCAAAGCTACGGCGATATTTTTTGCTGGAACAGATTGAGAACCGGTTTCAATCCTTGGTTTAAT
>NPIE01003074.1_pt1 | contig 40298 bp, 41 predicted proteins | sample 8637661 | NCBI WGS metagenome assembly NPIE01 (sample SAMN07420842, study PRJNA396082) | bioreactor metagenome | isolation source: sample BA12 brine-fed electro-methanogenic bioreactor BA | place: Japan: Kochi | collected 2016-12-09 | reverse complement strand
GGACTTTTTGCGACGCCATCAAAACTAGCTGTGGCGGATGCGGGGGTCGGCCAACGCATACCCCAGGTCCGCCAGAAGATTACCGACCAGGGTCAGGACCGCACCGATTACCAGAATCCCCATAATCAGCGGGTAGTCGCGCATCATCACCCCATCGTAAAAAAGCTTCCCCATGCCGGGGATAGCAAAAATCGTCTCGAAGATAACGCTGCCGCCAATCAATCCCGGCACCGACAGGCCAAGAATCGTAATCACCGGCAACAGGGCGTTGCGCAAGGCATGTTTCCAGATCACGGCCTTTTCCGTTAAGCCCTTGGCCCGGGCGGTAAGAATGTAATCCTGGCGGATCACCTCCAGCATATTGGCCCGCATATAGCGGGAAAACCCGGCCAGGCCTCCAAAAGCAGAAACGAAAACCGGCAGCACAAGATGGTGCAGGACATCCAGAACCTGCCCGGACCAGCTCAAATAATCGTAGCCCAGGGATTTGAGTCCTACAATGGGGAACAAACCATAACGTACCCCGAGAAAATCCATCAAAAGCAGTGCCAACCAGAAAGACGGTGTGGCAAAGCCTACAAACACAAAGACCGTGGTAAAACGATCAAAGGGGGAGTTTCGCTTCACCGCCGAGACGATACCGATGGGTACCGCCACGACAAGAATCAAGCCGATGGAAAGGACATTGATCAGGATGGTTACCGGCAGCCGTTCGGCGATTTTGGCGGTCACAGGACGTCTATCCTGGGAAAAAGAATCACCGAAATCAAAGCGAATCAATCGTCCGAGCCATTTTCCGTATTGAACCATCAGCGGCTTGTCCAGATCGTACTGGGCTCGCAAACGCTGCTGCAGTTCAACGCCTACCTCGGGGTTTAGCTGAGTCTGCATGTCCGTTGGTTCGCCGGGGGCCAGATGGATCACCACGAAAGAGATGAGGGTAATCCCCAAAAGCAACGGAACCATCAATAGCAGGCGTTTGAAAAGGTAAAGCAACATGGCAACTCTGGCTCGCTAGAAAATTAATTGTCGATCGTATTTTTCACCTGTGCTATCGATCATACTTTTGTTCTTTGGCGGGCACATGCCAACGGATAAAATTGTGCATGATACCGGCCGGCGCCGGTTCGATCCCCCGAAAACGAGCCGCTACCACCGGCAAGCTTTCAGGTACATAAAGAAAGGTATAGGGCTGCTCTTCAGCGAGTATTTCCTGAAACCGGTTGTAAAAGCGCTTGCGTTCTTTCTGGTCGAAGCTGCGCCTGCCTGCCTCCAGAAGCCGATCCACTTCGGCATTTTGAAAAGCAATAAAATTGAGTTCCCCCGGACCTGTCTTACTCGAATGCCAGACATTGTAAACATCCGGATCGATACCGCCACTCCACCCCAGGATTGTGGCGTCAAAATTACCCGGGTTGATAAATTCCTTAAGAAAGGCAGCCCACTCGACGACCCTTAGTTTGACTTTTACACCCACCTCGGACAGGCGACGCTGAATAATCTCCCCGGCCTTGACCCGCTGATCATTTCCCTGGTTGGTGACGATGGTAAAGGACAAAGACTGTCCGTTCCGGTCGAGCACCCCATCGCCATTACTATCCTGCCAACCCGCCTCGGCCAACAGGGTACGAGCTCGCTGCGGATCGTAGGGATAGCGTGGCACCTCGGGATTATGAACCCAGCTGCCGGGCTTGTAAGGACCGCTGGCTACCTGGCCGAGCCCCAGCAGCACCCCGTCTATAATCTCCTGTTTGTCGATAGCATAGGACAGGGCCTGGCGAACCCTCTTATCCTGGAAAATCGGCCGACGTAAATTGTAACCGAGATAACTGTAAGCGAAAGCGGGATAACGATATTTACGGAACCGCCTGCGGAAAGCCGGGGTGTCGGTCTGCATGGCGTACTGGAGAGGAGTCAATCCCATGTAATCAAGACCACCGGACTGCAGTTCGAGAAACATGGTCGAAGCATCGGGAATCACCCGATAGAGAACCCGCTGGATATAAGGGGGACCTTCGAAATAGTCGAGGTTAGCCTCCAGAACAATCTTTTCTCCACGCTTCCAGTCGACAAAACGATAAGGGCCGGTGCCGACCGGATGGCTGGCCAGGGCACTCTTGGTGACCTCGGTCCCCTCTAAAAGGTGACGGGGATGAACGGCAAATGCCCAACTGATAAGGGCTGTTGCCAGAGGTTTATGGTAACGAACCCGGAAGGTATGGTCGTCGAGAACTTCCGCCTCAGCTACCTGACGATAACGCTCTGCATAGGCGGTAGGCGTTTTGGGATCGACCAGCAACTTGTAGGTATAGAAAACATCCTCAGCGGTGAAAGGCGTCCCATCGTGCCAGCGTACGCCCTGTCGCAGATAAAAAGTCAGGGTCAGGTTGTCCGGTGAAACCTCCCAACGCTCGGCCAGTTCTCCCTCGATATTAAGGTCCTTGTCGTAACGCACCAGTCCGTTATAGACCAATCCGTTTATATCGCTGGAGGTGCCGTCGCTGGCAAGAACCGGCAGCAGGGTGACTGCATCGGCTCCGGAACCGATAATCAATGTATCGCCTGCCACAGGTGGTCCAGACTCTCCCTGCCCAGCCAGGTTGTCATCCCGCCGGTCACAACCGCAGACCAGACTCAAACAAAACAAAAACAGGAGCCCCCAGCCCAGACCAAACCATTGCCTCAACACAATCATGGCAAGGCCTCCGTGACCACCCCGGCGGGCGGTTGCAGAATGAAATGATCCGCGGACAGTTGGGGATTTAATTCAACATCGCTGTAGGCCAGGGAGAAACTCGCCTCCTGCACAGGCATGGTTACGGACACCCGTTGGGGAAAACCGCTCTGATTCTCATCGAAACGATCATAGGCGACTGTCAGCAGTGCAGTTTCGTCTCGAAAGTAGATCGCCTTCACCAGTCTTCCTGAGGCATCGAAGTCAAGCTGTTGCCGGCGGCTGTCATCCCCATTCAGAAGCAATCGATAACTTTGTTCATGCTGGGTCAGGGCACTGTCGCGATAGGCGATAAGGGGCACATCGTACAGGGCCAGCCGCACCAGTTGCTCGGCGGTCAAGGCTGCGCGGGTAAAGCGAGCGATTCGCTCCGGCGTAGCAGTTCCCTGCAAAAAGCGCTGTTCCCTCGGCAGCGACACTCTTAGCACGTCGTCGCGAGCGGCCAGCAGCAACAGCGGTTGGCCGAAGGGACCAAGCACCTCGGCGCGAAGACGACCCGGTTTGGCCAATAATAACACCTGACGGGCCGAAGCCGATCCGTTGGGATCTTCGGTACGAATGCGCGCCATTCCACGCAGGCTGTTAAAGGCACTGGCGTTAATTTGCAGACGCTGCAACAACGCCTGCTCATTCATTTCCGGCAGGGGTAGCTTCGGAGCTGGAACGCAATTCGTCAAAAGCAGTGCCATCCCTGCAACCAGCAGGAATTGATGAAACCGGGGTCGATTGCAGCGCTTCTTTTGCCCCGTTGTTGGCGGCCAGAACATATTAATCATTGGGCAACGCCTTCAGCTTATTCTCCAGAACAGGATTATCAGGGTTTATTTCGAGAGCTTTGCGATAGGTCCGGCGAGCTCGCTCATAAAGCTTGAGAGCGTGGTACAGATCCCCGAGGTGTTCCTGCACCACCGCATCCTCCGCCAGCAGGGTGGCAGCCGCTTCCAGTTCAGGTCGAGCCTCGGAAAAACGGCCAAGCTTGAAATAGACCCAGCCGATGGTATCGAGAATATGTCCTGCATTATTAATGGCCAGAGCACGTTGTGCAAATTCCAGGGCTTCTTCTAAATGAATACCCTGTTCGGCAAAAGAGTAAGCCAGAAAATTCAGGGCCTCGACATGTTGGTCATTCAATTCTATGGCCTTGCGCATGGCAGAGACTGCCGCCTCTGACTGACCGCCCCCCTCGAATACCAGGCCGAGGTGATAATGCAGGTCGGCACTTTGCGGAATCTTGTTCAACCCCCGTTCCAAAATAGCTTGCGCTGATTTAAGGTCGCCCTTTTCTTGATAAAGGGAGGAGAAGAATGAATAGATTTCAGCCCGCGGCGGCAGATCAGGCAACCGTGCTTTTAACAAATCGATGGCTTCGTCCGGTCGCCCCATTCGGTGCAGCAAAAAGGCCATATGGCTGGTGGCATCCGCATAGGGTTCAGCGTCGGATTCAATCCCTTGAAAGGCTTGAAAGGCTTTTTCCCACTCCTGTTGCCGCTCGTAAACAGTGCCGAGATAAAAGCGGAGCTGCGCTGAGTCAGGTTCAAGGGACAGAGCCTTGGTCAATGAGTCGGCAGCTTTGCCCCACTGCTCCTGCTCGATAAGGATTAGCCCGCGCAACCGATAGCCTTCTGCCGCATCGGGATGTTGCCGTATGAGAAGTTCGAGTTCTTCCAATGCCTCCCCAAAGTTACGGGTAGAGACCAGCAAACGTACTACTCGCAGACGAATAGGAACATTCTCAGGATTTCTGCTCAAGGCTTCGCGCAAGACAGCCACTGCTTTCTCAGGCTCCCCCTGGCGCTGAAACAAAGAGGCCAGTTCGAGATAAGCCGATTCGAGATCGGGGCGTCGTTCCAACAGGTCGCGATAGACGTCTTCGGCCCGGGAGGAAAGTCCGATTTCCCGATACACGCGCGCCAAGGTCAGTCCGGCCAATATCGAATCGGGATCACGTTGAAGCAACTGCTTCAACACGCTAACGGCCTGTTCGCTGTCACCGCTGCGTGCATAGGCAACACCGAGGCGTAAATAAGCCTCCTGTTGTTCACTGTCGAGTTCAATAGCCTTTTTCAGATGGACAATAGCTTCCGCATCCCGGCCCTGCTCAAAATAAAGGTTCCCGAGCAACAGGTGGGGTTGCGGGTCTTCCGGCGCATAAATGGAGGCGTCTTCCGCAGCACGAACTGCCGGCTGAAGCTCATTCATGGAAAGATGGAGTTCAGCTAAGAACAGATGGAGATAAGCCGATTGAGGATCATATTCCAGGGCCTGCCTAAGGGCGGCGACAGCTGCCGGATAGTCGCCATCTACAGCAGTAAGCCGTGCCAGGCTAAAAAAATAAAAGGCTTTAGCCTCCGGCTCGTCAATGCGGGAGACGTAACTCGGGGTGGCTGCGCGATTCGCAGTTTCGGCACGGGCAGAATAGACCGAGGGCGCCGGACAACCGGCCAGAAAGGCAATCAACAGGAGAAGAATCGCAGACCTTGCAGCCATGCTGGCTCCTAAGAAGGGACAAAGAGATTATTATCGACCAAATACAGAGAATTTTCGTAAGCGTACTGGGGATTTATGGGATCCCGAGCGGTTAAGATAAGTATCATATCATGCTTAAAGGGTCAATCACCATGGGTGGTTCAAAAAACCTTTACAGCCCCTGTGGGTATGATAATCTTCTATGGAAATCCGGTCAGTTAGGGTTTATCCAACCGGTCTTAAAACTCTCGGTAACAGCAAGGAAAGTCTACTTTCGAAATAGACGGTAAAGCGTCACGCCGGCGACCCTGCGCTTTTATCACTCAACCTTCAAAACAACATGATATTATGACACCATGATGCGAGGTTCATTTTTGCAGCCTCCTCTGAAAATACCATATCCTGCTCGGTTGAGCCTCAAGGAGAATGCGATGCTGACGACAATTGAATCCAGAGATGCCGTTACTCTTATTCATATCGAGGAAGAACGCCTCGATGCGCACAACAGTTCAGATTTGAAGGGACAGATGCTGACCCTGTTTGAAGAGGGTAAAAACAACATGGTCGTCGACCTGAAGGGGGTACGCTTTGTCGATTCATCCGGTTTGGGAGCGCTGGTCTCCGGCTTTAAAAATGCCAGTGCCCGCAACGGAAACCTGAAACTCTGCGGTTTGCAGCCACAGGTCGAATCGATGTTCGAGCTGACCAGGCTCCATCGGGTGTTCGAAATTTTTCCGGATTTGCCACAGGCTTTGAACAGTTTCCAGGAATAAATGATTTGGTGAATCTATGAGTGAAAGTATCTTCCTCGACATCAAAGTCCCCAACGAGACAGGCTACCTGCGCCTGCTGGGCAAGATTGGAGAATATCTTGCCCAGAGCCTGGAGTCCTATCCGGGAGACCGGGAAGAATTAGCTTACCACATCAACCTGGTGCTGACCGAAGCAATGGCGAATGCCATACGACACGCCGTCGATTCAGAACCTGGCGAAACATTGCACGTTACCCTGCGCGTCGAAAACCGGAAACTAACCATTAAGGTTTATGATCAGGGACGGGGATTCACCTTCTGCGACCTGCCGGAACCGCCCCCTTCCTGCCTGGCTGAGCACGGGCGGGGCATCTTTATCATCAAGACTCTGATGGACCGGGTATCCTACCGCAAGTATGACAAAGGACATGTTCTGGAAATGGAAAAGATTCTCTACTGAGCCTGCTTTGGGCAAGCAGGACCCCTCAGGAAAGCAACGCCAGCAAATCCCGATGGCTATTTACAGCCTGTTGGCCGTCAAAAGAATTCTTATATCCCACAAACGGCATTCCCGCCTCCGCAGCGGCTTGACAATCGAGTACGGAATCGCCGACAAACAACAATTCCGAAGGCTTGAAGCCCAGGCGTTCTGCCGCTAGCAACAACATGTCCGGATGAGGCTTGGGGCGTTTCACGTCGGCACTGCTGACGACCGTAACAAAAAAATCGTCCAATCCAAAAAAACTCAACAGTTCCTTGACGCCATGTCCGCGATTGGTGGCCACGGCCAGGGAGCGTTTTTCATGCAAGGCCTGCAATACCTCGAGCAGATTGGGTTCTGGAACCATCAATGGCAGGAACTGCCGATAGTCGATGCCGCGGGCAACAACCAGTGCCTGTCGAGCCTCTTCTGGACTGAGTAAGGTTGCAAAGACTTGCGGTGTAGCCGCCGTATGACAAACATGCACCTTGTCCGGATCATCTTCGCTGACCAGGGGAAAACCGCAGATTTCGAATATTGTATTGTAATAAGCGAGATTGGCTTTTTGGCTTTCGAACAGGACCCCGTCGCAATCGAAAACAACCCCTTTGCCTCTGATCATTCTTTCCCCCTGCCTAAAAGAATCCAGCCTAAACCGATCAAACCGATCAAGACCATGGGCAATGACAGCAATTGTCCCATGGTGGCCGCACCCCACAAAAAGCCGATGTGGGCGTCGGGTTCGCGAAAAAATTCTACCCCGAAGCGAAATACCCCGTAGAGCAGGCAAAAAGAAAAGAACGGCACACCGGGGGCCAAGCGACGGCGATGGAATAAATACAGAAGCGTGAAAAGAACACCGCCCTCCAGGCCTGCCTCATACAATTGGCTCGGGTGGCGCGGCAAGGGACCAGCCCCGGGAAAGACCATGCCCCAGGGGACATCGGTCACCCTGCCCCACAATTCCCCGTTAATAAAATTTCCAATCCGTCCGAGCCCCAAACCGATGGTAGCGGCTGTCACCAGCACATCGCCGGTCAATAGCCAGGGCAGTTTTTTGCGCAGGCAAAAAATCGAAGCAAAAACAACGACGCCGCTGAGTCCGCCGTGAAAGCTCATCCCCCCCTGCCAAACAGCCAATATTTGCAACGGATGTTCCAGGTAGTAGGAAAGATCATAAAACAGGACATAGCCGAGTCGGCCGCCGAGAATAACTCCCAGAACACAATAAAAGAGCAAATCCGAGACTCCGGCGTCTTCCAACGGCAAACGCCGCCAGCGGCAGAGATGCCGAATCAGGTAGTAGGCGGCAATAAAGCCGAGAAGATACATAAGGCCGTACCAGCGGACAGCAAGGGGCCCTACCTGGAAGATAACCGGATCGATCTGAGGATAAGTCAGCATAAATATTCCTTCATAGCAGTTCAAAGTTCCCGAAGCGTTGTTTGCGAAACCATATCAGGTTTTAAGGTGAGCAAGCAATTCAGCCATATCTTCGGGCAGCGGAGCCTTAAACATCAGACGCTCATGGCCAACAGGGTGATCAAAAGACAGTTTAAATGCATGCAACATCGAGCGCTGAATCTCACAACCGGCGATATAGGCGGGACCACCATACCGCGTATCTCCCAATAAAGGGTGGCCCGCTTCGGAGAAATGGGCGCGAATTTGATGAGAACGCCCGGTCACCAGTTCCACTTCAATCAGGGTACATTCGCTAAATTCCTCAACGACCCGATAACGGGTAATCGCCTCCTTGCCGCCTTTCTTTACAGACTTCATCAGGTTGGTACGATGTTGCCGAGCAAGCAGGGAGCGAAACTCACCCTCTGTGTCCTGAAGGTGGCCCAACACCAGGGTACGATAGCGCTTATCAACCCGCCGGTCTGCAAACATACGCGTCATGGCGCTGTGAGCACGCTGGTGAATGGAAAAGACCGTGACCCCGGAAGTATCGCGATCCAGGCGCTGCACCATCCCCAGGCTGACTTTTCTTTTACCTCCGCCCGTATTTTCCATGTAACGATGGGCGGCATCGTAAAGGGTCCCTTTAAAGCGGGCATGGGTTGGTTGAAAATCTATACCGGGCGGTTTGTCGATAACCAGCAAAAAATCATCCTGATACAGGATATGCTCGGGACAAAGGGAAAATTTATCGAGAGGCCGTCCATCGAGATAAATTTCAACGGACTGCCCCACCTGCACCGTTTGAGAGCAACGACAGGTTCGGCGCCCGGCCAAATGCACGCCACCAAGATCAATGACTTTACGAACAGCCCCTCTCGAAAGTTCCTCAATTTCCCCGGCAACATACTGATCGATGCGTAATCCCGAAGCCCGTGCATCGACAGTAAGACGATAGATTTTGGACGCCATCCGGCCAACCTCCCAACAGCTTTTAAATCAGATGGAGCGGATAATAACATACCGCCAGCAAGCCTGTCTCGGCCTTATTCTTTGTGATATGACGGAAGCAAAAAAGCCTGGAAGATTGACAGAGAGCGGGAGCATGATAGTCTGAAATTACAAGGGCATTAGTCCCTAACCCATCTCTGGGGTGACCGGAAACGCTTCTTATAGTCGATGACCAACAGTGATGCGATAAGCTCTCGGCTTGGGTCATGGTGAGCCAGCCCACCACGTAGTGGGACGCCTAAAGTGACTGTCTAGAGCGGATGTTACATAGCGGTCATGATTAATAGAGGCTTCCGGCATCCCGGAGATACCATTAATCAATGGCTCTTTTGCAGTAAAGCAGACCATGAAGACAAAAAGGCCTCATCCGAACAGGATGGGGCCTTTTTGATTAATTCATGGAGTGCGGCAAACAAAAGCTTCTGTCTGCAGCAAACCCTGAATCAGGAACTTAAAATGTGCTGCGGCAAAACAAAACAGGTAAAGCGACCCTGAAAAACAATCCGCTCACCGACGGCAATGGAACATTCGACCTCACGTTTCTTTCCCTGTTCGGCCGAAACCTCGGCGGTAGCGACCATGACTTCACCGCACCGAACAGGAGCCAGAAACTTGGTTTCAGCAGCACCGAGGACCACGTTGGGATCATTGACCGCCAGCATGGCGGCATAGTCGCCCAGACCGAAGGCAAAACCACCATGGACCAGGCCGGCATCATCGGCGCACATCTCGGTACGGGTAACAAGCTGAACAACAGCCCGCCCTTCGGAAAGGTCAACAGGCGTCCCGACCCAAGTCGGCGATATCGCTAAATGGGTATTAGGCTTCATTATATAACTTTCAATTGGGAGTCCGGCCAGCCTGACAATCTTTAGCTGTTGCCGTTATCGACCCGCTCGCGCAGTTCTTTGCCGGTCTTGAAAAAGGCTGTCTTTTTAGCGGCAATTTGTACTATCTCACCGCTCTTGGGGTTCCGTGCTTCACGGGCATCCCGAGTACGAACGGTGAAAGAGCCGAAACCACGAATTTCAACCCGCTCTCCTTCAACCAGGGCATTGCGAATCCCTTCGAGCAACGTATTTACAACCAGCTCGGATTCTTTTTTCCCCAACAGGTTATTGCTATAGGACAGCTGTTCGATCAATTCACTTTTTGTCATGTCACCCTCCTATCTACCAGACCAGAGAAACTGCAGGCCGGCATCACCATTTTGAACGCCTTGCTTAACCAATTGCGCAGTTTCTTGAACAAAGTATTCCAATATCTCCTGCTTGTCAGGTGCCGGATAAACCACTTTCGGCTTTCCTTTTATACCTGCCAAAGCAGCAGCCACTCTAATAGCATCACGATAACCACCCAATTCATCCACCAGGCCTGCTTCAAAGGCCTGACGTCCGGTAAATATTCGGCCGTCGGCAAGCTCCCGAACCTTTTCGATATCCATCTTCCGGGATTCGGCTACAGCCTGTATAAATTGGGTATAAACATCGTCGATCAACGATTGCAGAATTTCACGATCGGTACTGGACATGGGCCTCACGGGTGAGCCGATATCCTTATGTTTTCCACTTTTGACCACCTGGCTCTTTAAACCTACCTTGCCCAGCAATTCCTCAACATTGGTGAACTGCATGATGACACCGATACTACCTGTGATAGTGCCGGGATTGGCAAGAATTCGCTGAGCAGGTGCCGCAATGTAATATCCACCTGAAGCGGCAACAGACCCCATAGAGACAACGACCGGTTTGACTCCAGCGGCTGCCTTGACCTCATCATGAATTTCCTGAGAGGGGCTGACACCTCCCCCGGGAGAGTTGACCCGCAAGACAATAGCTTTGATCGAACTGTCTTCTTTAAAGCTGTCGATTTGATCAATGATCTTTTCAGACGAAGTAATCGCACCGGTAATAGTGATATAGCCGACCTTTTCCCCCAGAACAAAACGACTGGAGCGACCGGACATTTTGCCGACTACCAGGATAAGCAGCAGGAAGAACGCAAAAATGGCCCCAAGGGTCAGCAGGGCCATCAAAAATGGTCGTTTCTTCATTAGCGATTCCATCAAACAGACGAAGCCCGGCGGTCAGAGACCGCACGGGCTTCGCGAGTTAAACCACTGTTATTCTTCGTCGTTGTCGCCAGCTTTGTCCAGAGCTCCCTGGAGCAGGTCGCCCAGGCTGGAGGTCGCGTTCTTCTGTGCCCCCATGAACTCATCAACTTCAGCTTTTTCCTTCTGACGAGCCAGGCTCTTGATCGACAGAGCGATCTTGCGCTCATTGGTGTCGACATGCAGAACGACGGCCTCGAGAGAATCGCCAACAGCGGCGAAGTCTTTCGGCGTATCGATCTTTTCCTTGCTGATCTCGGAAACATGGATCAGCCCTTCGATGCCCTCTTCAACTTCCAGGAAGATACCGAAGTCGGTAACCGAGGTCACCTTGCCGGTGATCAGGGTGCCGGGAGCGTAGCGGGTGGTGATGGTCTGCCAGGGATCGGCAGCGAGTTGCTTGACACCCAGGGAGAAACGCTCGTTGTCCTGGTCGATATTGAGGACGACGGCCTTGACCAGGTCACCCTTCTTGTAGATTTCGGAAGGATGCTTGATGCGCTTGGTCCAGGACAGGTCGGAGATATGCACCAGACCGTCAATGCCCTCGTCAACGCCAACGAAGATGCCGAAGTCGGTAATGTTCTTGACCTGGCCTTCGATGATGGTGCCGATGGGGAATTTTTCGCCGATAATTTCCCAGGGATTGCGCTCGATCTGCTTCAGGCCGAGAGAAATACGGCGGCTGGGAGTATCGAGAGCCAGGACGACGGTTTCGATTTCGTCGCCAACGTTGAGCAGTTTATTGGGATGCTTGATGCGCTTGGTCCAGCTCATCTCAGAGACATGAATCAAGCCCTCGACTCCTTCGTTCAGCTCAACGAACGCACCGTAATCGGTCAGGCTTACGACCTTACCGTTGACACGGGCGCCAACCGGATACTTGTCGGAAACATTGAGCCAGGGATCGGGAATCATCTGCTTAAGACCGAGAGAAACGCGTTCTTTCTCCTGATCGAACTTGAGAACCTTAACGTTGATCTTGTCGCCAACGGCCAGCACATCGGAGGGATGCGCCACGCGGCCCCAAGACATATCGGTAATATGCAGCAGTCCGTCGATGCCGCCCAGGTCGATAAACGCACCGTAATCGGTGAGATTTTTGACCTGACCTTCGACTTCCTGACCTTCGGCCAAGGTGTCGAGGGTATCCTTGCGCTGGCTCTCACGTTGTTCTTCGAGCAGCACCCGGCGGGACAGCACGATATTTCCGCGCCGCTTGTTGAGTTTGATTATCTTGAAATCAAAGCTTTCACCGAGGAGTTTGTCGAGATTACGGACCGGCCGCAGGTCAACCTGGGAACCGGGCAGGAACGCCGTAACGCCGATATCGACGGAGAGGCCGCCTTTGATGCGGTTGACAATGCGTCCTTCAACCACGGCGTCCTCTTCAAGGCCATTCCAGATTTTCTGGCGATCGGCTTTTTCCTTGGACAAACCGATCAGACCGTTTTCGTTTTCGCGACGCTCGAATAATACATCGAGCTTGTCCCCTACCTCGACGCTGACCTCACCGCTTTCATCGGCAAGTTCGGAGAGCGGGATGATACCTTCGGACTTGTAGCCGACATCTACCACCACCGTGTCAGGATTGATCTGGACAATCGTCCCCTCGACCACATCACCGACGTTCAGCTCTTTGATGCTGCTTTCGAAAAGTTCGCTAAAACTCTGCTCACCTTCCTCCATCTCCAGGTCATCGCCAAACAGATCTACTTCTTTGTTCTTGTTAGTTTTTTCTTTACTTTCCACCATTGTTAGTAACGTACCCCCTCGGAATATTCCTGTCGTCCGACGACAGCATGACTTTGAGTCACGGCGGGGACGATAACATGAATCAAGAAAAAAGCAAACCCTTAAAAACAAACCACTTTGTTTAATTTTCGAATGAGCCTACCCACTCCACCACCTCATCGATGATCCATCGGGGGGTCGATGCGCCCGCGGTAATCCCGACAATCTTAACATCAGTAAACCATTCAGGATCGATCTGCGAAGCGATTTCAACATGATATGTTCTGGGCTGAAGCTCTCGACAGATCTGCGCCAATCGGGTGGTGTTCGCACTATTGAAACCACCCAAAATCAGCATCAGATCAACCTTCTTGGCGATTTCACGAGCTTCGTCCTGACGCACCGAGGTCGCATCGCAAATAGTGTTAAACACCCGAAGTTCCTTGGCTTTTCCAAGACAGACATCAGCGACCTGGTGAAAGTTATCAAAGGACTGGGTGGTTTGGGCGACAAGGCCAATTTTCGATTGGCTCGGCAAACGCTGCGCCTCCTTGCTGTCGGCCACCACAGCCACCTCGGCCTGATCAGCATAGGAGATGATGCCCTGAACCTCCGGGTGGTCCCTCTCCCCTACCAGGACCACACCATAGCCTTCGGCACAAAGCAATTTGACGTAATCCTGAACTTTTTTCACAAACGGGCAGGTTGCGTCGACCGGAATCAGTTTGCGGGCGTGAATATCGGCCAATTCACCGGCAGTAATGCCGTGAGAGCGGATGATTACGGTGCCCGCCTCGATGTCTTCAACCTTCTCGGCGACCCTCACCCCTTTTTCTTCCAGCCGTTCCACCACCTGAGGCGAATGAATGATGGGACCCAGGGAACAGATGGGGCAATTTTCTTCCGCCGCCTCGAAGGCGAGCTGGGTCGCTCTCTTTACGCCGAAGCAGAAACCGGCACTGTCAGCCAGAATTACCTTCATGGCACTACTCACCCTGTCCCTGCGATTCACAGTCCTGCAGACGTCGTTGATTAACGATCCTCAGCATCTCCTCCAGCACCTGTTCGATCGTCATGGCGGTCGTATCGATAGCCAGGGCGTCCTCCGCCTGAACCAACGGGGCATGCTGACGATTGCTATCGGCATCGTCCCGCTCTTCGACTTCGGCAATAGTCTGCTGGAGGTCTACTTTCAGCCCCTTGGCCCGCAGTTCTTCAAAACGACGCCGGCCGCGCTCTGCAGCACTGGCCAGGAGAAAGAATTTAACCTCGGCCTGGGGAAAAACCACGGTGCCGATATCGCGCCCCTCCAGGACCACGCCCCCCTGTTCTCCCATGGACTTCTGCAGTTGGCCCATCGCCTCTCGAACTGCCGGGCAGGCCGACACGCGGGAAGCCATCATGCTCATCTCCGGCGTACGAATCGCCTCACTGACATCTTCCCCGTTGAGCAAAACCCTCTCATCGCTTCCATGGCGAACGAATTCGATAGACAAATCCTGACAGAGCCTGGCCAGGCCCTGGTCATCCTCCGGATTGACACCGGCCCGGTGTGCCGCCAAACCGACAGAACGGTACATGGCCCCCGTATCGATATTGATGTAGTTCAGAGCGGCCGCCAACAGCCGGCTAAGGGTACTTTTGCCTGAGCCGGACGGCCCATCGACAGCAACGATCAATTCGCGTTTCAAAAGTTTCTCCACTGTAACGGCTTAACGAGCCAAACTTTCCAGCAACTGCCAAAAACCGGGGAAGGAGGTCTCGGTACAGCCGGTATCGCTTATGGTAATCGGTTTCGATGAACGCAGTGCGGCAACGGCCATGCTCATGGCGATGCGATGATCTCCGCAAGATGTCACCCTACCGCCGTTCAATTGATCAATGCCGCAAATGGTCATGCCGTCCTCGCGGGGTTCGACCTGGCCACCGACGGCATTAAGGGCATCGCACATGGCGGCAATACGGTCTGTTTCTTTGACCCGCAATTCGTGAGCATCGCGAATGACCGTGGTCCCTTCGGCAAAACAGGCCGCGACGCTGACCACCGGAAACTCATCGATAGCCCGGGGCACCAGAGCACCGCCGATTTCGATGCCTTGCAGCGTGCTGCTGCGCACTAGCAGGTCGGCCACCGGTTCCCCGGATCGCTCTCTGGTATCGACCAATTCGATGGAGCCTCCCATCTGCCTCAGAATATCGATGATGCCACTGCGGGTCGGATTGACTCCAACGTTACGAATCAGCAGTTCGGAGCCGGGAGTAATCAGAGCCGCCACCATGAAAAAGGCCGCCGAAGATATATCGCCCGGGACATAAACTTCCTGACCCGTCAGATCGGGACCGCCGACAATCGTCACCCCGCCATCAAAAGGCCGCACATCGGCACCAAAGTAGCTCAGCATCCGCTCACTATGATCCCGGGATAAATGGGGTTCCCTAACGGTGGTTTCACCTTCGGCGTAAAGTCCGGCCAGCATGAGAGCCGACTTTACCTGGGCGCTGGCAATGGGGGAATCGTAAGACGCAGCTTGCAAAGGTCCGCCCTGGATAGCCAAGGGCGCCCGTTCTCCATCGCAACGCCCCCAAATGCGAGCCCCCATGGTGCCCAGAGGCCCGACTACCCGCTTCATAGGCCGACGGCGCAGATATTGGTCGCCGCTCAACACGCTGAAAAAGGACTGGCCGGACAGCAAACCGAGCATCAGTCGCATGGTGGTTCCGGAATTGCCGCAATCGATGACATCACCTGGTTCCTGTAATCCATGGAGACCGCGTCCCTCTATACGCAACTGACCGTCACCCAGCTCCTCGATGGAAATCCTCATGGTACGAAAGGCCTGCAGGGTGGCCAGGCTGTCCTCGCCTTCGAGAAAGCCGTGCACCAGAGTCGTGCCGCTGGCCAGGGAACCGAGCATGATGGAACGATGGGAAATGGACTTATCGCCGGGAACGGTAATTTCGCCCCGTAATGAGCCGCAAGAAGCGATGGTTTGCTGTTTCATGAATAGAATTCCAGAGCGCTGTCAAAGAAGGGCGTCGCGCCGCTCTTTGGAACGCAGAAAAAAGTTAAAAAGACTGTCGTCCTGACCATCGGCAATGTCCTGCTTGAGCTCGGTCAGCATGGTCTCGAAGCCACTTATCATATCGAGCAGGGCTTCACGATTGGTCAAGGCGATATCCCGCCACATGGACGGGTCGGAAGAGGCGATGCGGGTAAAGTCGCGGAATCCACCGGCTGAATACTTGAGAATATCTTCCCCATAACGTTCGTCGCTGGCCACGGCGTTCACCAAAGCATAAGCCACCATGTGGGGCAGATGGCTGATAGCGGCCAGAATACGATCGTGCTTGACCACATCCATGATCACCACCTCGCTGCCGGCCGCTTGCCACATGCGCCGCACCAACTCCAAGGCATCGGCATCGGTCCTGTCCGTGGGTGTCAGAATACAACGGCGATCCTGGTAGAGGCTGGCAAAGGCTGCAACCGATCCGCTTCTTTCCGTGCCGGCAATGGGATGCCCCGGGACAAAATGGACTCCGGCCGGAACCAGCGGTTCGATTTCGGCAACGATATGCTCTTTGACACTGCCGCCGTCGGTGAGAATAGCTCCCGGCTTCATATGCGGCAGCACCCGGGCCGCCATAACCGGCAGGGTCTTCACCGGCGTAGAAAGAAAGACGACATCGGCGTCTGCCACTGCCGCCTCGGCATCCTGACTGAAGCGATCGACAACACCGAGTTCTACTGCCTGCTGCAGATTGGCCAGCCCCCGGCCTACCCCGGTCACCACGCCCACCGCATCGGCGGCCTTAAGAGCCAGGGCCAGCGAACCCCCGATAAGGCCGGTGCCGATTACGGTCATTTTCGGTATCAGTAAATCCTGCATTTTTATAAAATATCCCTTTCAGGGGGGGGGGAAACAAAGACGCATCAACGGGAGCGGGCATAGGAGCCGAGTACACGCAACTCCTGACAGCACCCCCGTAATTCCTCGATGGCCTCCGCCACTTTGGCGTCCTGCACATGGCCGTCCATATCGAGAAAAAAGACGTATTCCCAAGCTTTCTTTTTCATTGGCCGGCTCTCGATCTTACTCAAATTGATGCCCCGGGTGCTGAAAGGTTTAAGCATACTGTAGAGGATACCCGGCTCATCCTTCACGCTGAACATAACCGAGGTCTTATCCCTGGCGCTCGGCGCAGGGATGTTGCGGCCGATAACCAGAAAACGGGTCAGGTTATTCGGGTTATCCTGAATTTTCTGTTTCACCGTCTTCAATCCGTACATGGTGGCCGCAACCTCGCCGGCAATGGCAGCCACGCTCTCATCCTCAGAGGCCATCTGCGCCGCCAATGCGGTGCTGCCTACGTCGACCAGGGCCGTGTCGGGAAGGTTTTCCTCCAGCCACTGACGGCACTGGGCCAGGGCCTGGGGATGAGAAACGACCTTGCGCACGTCTTCCAGGCGCCCGGTCATAGAGAGCAGATTGTGCTCGATCTCTAGCAAAATTTCGGCATTAATCTTCAGCTCCGAACGGATAAACATATCGAGAGTGTGGGAGACGACCCCCTCGGTAGAATTTTCCACCGGCACCACCCCATAAGGGGCGCGGCCGCGGCAGACCTCATCGAACACCGCCGGAATGCTCTTTTGTGCCACCAGCTGGGCGGAAAGGCCGAACTGCCGAAGGGCTGCCTGATGGGTAAAAGTGGCTGGCGGACCAAGATAAGCGATCTTCATCGGCTGTTCCAGCGCCAGGGAGGCCGAGATGATCTCGCGAAACACCTTCCGGACACCATCGGCCGGAAAGGACCCGGGATTACGGGTCAAACGCTCGAAAATGGCCTGTTCCCGGCCTGGCACATAAAACTCCTGGCTGCTGTTGACCTTGGTGCGACCTACCTCTTTCACCACCTCGGCACGACGGTTGAGAAGATCCAGTATCTGGTCGTCGATCTGGTCGATCTGGTCCCGCAGTTCATCGAGATTTCCCTTTGCCATAACAACCCCTTGTTAAATGGTTTCAAGCTGTACAATCTAGCGAATCCCTCAACAAAAATCAACGGCGTTGGCACCCCGGGAGTGCCTCCTTTACCCTTGACCGTCCAGAGAGCAAAAGCTAAACTGCCGCAATTCAGACTATCAGGAACCTAAAAGGAGCGGCTATGAGCATATCCGTCAAGATCGCCAACTACATCGAGCGGGCCAGCTGGATTCGCAAAATGTTCGAAGAAGGAGCGCGTCTGCGCGCCGAGCGGGGTGCTGAAAACATCTTCGATTTCACCATCGGCAATCCCTCCACCGAGCCTCCGGCAAGCCTGCAGCAGGAACTCCTCAAACTGGCCCAGCAGCCGGTTCCCGGCATGCATCGATATATGAGCAACGCGGGCTACGAGGAGACCCGCCAGGCGGTGGCCGACCATATCTCCAAAAACGCCTCGCAAAAGGTCGAGGCGAACCATATCGTTATGACCTGCGGCGCCGGCGGCGGTCTCAACGTCGTGCTGAAAACCATTTTAAACCCCGGCGAAGAGGTGATCATCCTCACCCCCTACTTTGTCGAGTACATGTTCTATATCGACAATCACGGCGGCACAGCCAAGACCGTGGCAACCGACCCCGAGACCTTTCAACTCGATGTGGCCGCCATTGAAGCTGCCATCGGTCCCAATACCCGGGCCATCATCATCAATTCTCCCAACAATCCTACAGGGGTTATCTACACCGCCGAAACACTGCAGGCCTTCGGCGAGATGTTGGCCCGCAAGGAGCAGGAACTCGGTCGTACCCTGTTTGTTATTTCCGATGAACCCTACGCGCGCCTGGCTTATGAAGGCCACAGCGTTCCCTGCATTTTCAACCACATCAAAAGCTCTGTAATCGTCACCTCTCATTCCAAAGACCTGGCTCTGCCCGGCGAGCGCATCGGCTATCTGGCCGCCAACCCCGCCATGGACGGGGTCGAACAATTCATGGGTGGGGCGATCTTCTGCAACCGGGTGCTCGGTTTTGTCAATGCTCCGGCCTTGATGCAACGCCTGGTGACCAACCTGCAGGAAGAGAGCGTAGACATCAATGCCTATCAGGAAAAACGCGACCTGCTTTATGAGCACTTGACCGGACTCGGCTTCAAAATGGTCAAACCGCAGGGTGGATTCTATTTCTTCCCCGAATCGCCTATGGAAGACGACGTAGCCTTTGCCCAGCTGGCTCAAAAACACAATATTCTTGTGGTTCCGGGACGGGGTTTCGGCGCTCCTGGCTATTTCCGTATCGCCTACTGCGTCGAACGCGAGATGATTGAGCGCAGCCTGCCCGCTTGGGAGAAACTGGCAAAAGAAGCGGGACTTGGCTGACAACCGCTCGCAAAAGCTAACTGAAAAAGCCCGGTGCGCATCTGCACCGGGCTTTTTGTTTGTCTAACTTTTTCCTCGCCTGGAATCTTAAACACCTACCAATCCAACAAGGCTTCTACTGCCGCCACTTGATCGAACACCCCATGGACGGGTTCTGCTCCGCCGGTGGATCGTCCCCGGCCACCAGCGCCATCATCGCTTCGCGCAATTCCTGACGGGAAACAGCCTGCTCATCCTGCCAGTTGTCATCGATGCGGCCATGGTAAAAAAGCCTTCCCTGCCCATCGAAAAGATAGGGATCGGGGGTGCACTGGGCGCGAAATTCCCGAGCCACCTGTTGCTCGTCATCCACCAGGTAAGGAAAAGAGATGCCGATCTCGGAGGACAATTCAATCATACGTTGCGGTGCATCGTCCGGATAATCGGGATGGATATTAGAATTGATGGCCACGGTGTTGATGTCCTGCCCGTTAAATTCTTCAGCAAGATCGATCAGTCGGGGCCACTGGGCCTTGGCGTAAGGGCAGTGGTTACAGATAAAAACCACCAGAAGCCCCTTGCCTGCCAACAACGCGCTGCTATCGAATTCCTTGCCAGCAGGGTCGCTTAGGCAAAAGGCCGGCATGAGGCTGCCAAGGGGTAAATCGACGGAATGTACCAGAGCCATAGATGCCTCCTTGTTATATAAAAAGGGATGACTTCGCTTGAACTATAACTCAGAAACAGTCAGAGAAAAGAACTGTTCCGGTCCTGTATTGCAAGCAATTGAATGCTGATCACCCTTTATCGAAAACCACCTTGTTGCCCTTATCGTCAACAGCCACATAGGTAAACTTGGCCTCGGTAACTTTAAAACTGGGACAAACCTCCTTGGCGCCCCGCAGGACAGCCTCCACCCAGACATCGATATGGAGAGTCAGGGAAGTGTTGCCAATCCGTACCACCGAACCGTAACACGAGACGATATCCCCAACCTGTACCGGGCGAATAAAATTCATCGACTCCACGGCCACGGTCACCGTGCGGGTATGGGTGATCTGTTTTCCCAGAATACCTCCGGCAATATCCATCTGGGACATAATCCATCCCCCGAAAATATCGCCGTTAACATTGGTGTCGGCCGGCATGGCCAAAGTACGTAGAATAAGCTTGCCTTCCGGAAGCGGACAGGCTGGACTTTCATTGTCTACAGAACAATCCATAAGATCTTACCCCCTTAGAAAATACAATTATTCAGTATAATTGCGTTGCCATTGACGCAAAACGAAAACGATGCAGGGTACAATCAAGGTTCATTGCCTTGACTGTGTGTATTCTTTTTACCATTTCCTCTCCGGCAGGTAAACGGGCACCAGTTTTCTATCGCCATAGGCCATCTTCTTCCCCGGATCGCTCATCTTGCGAACCAGTTTCACATTGACCCATCTCCGGCAATCTTCTAAGATATCGAAAAAAATAGCTTTTGAATTCGGAGATTTAACCATGAAAATTGTAATCGATGAAAAAGCCTGTAAAGGCAGCGGTCTCTGCGTAAAAGCCTGCCCTGTTGGCGCCATTACCCTGAAAAACGGCAAGGCCGTTATCGATCACGAAAAATGTGACCTCGATGGCATCTGCATCCCCGCCTGCCCCCACGATGCCATTTCATTGGAAGACGAATAGCGCCACCTCAATCTGCTGCCTGCTTCGGCTGCTTAGAGCGAAACAGACTATAGAAAAAGGGGACGGCCAGTGGGCCGTCCCCTTTTTTCTGAATCAGAGCTGAAAGATTCAGCCACGAATCACTTATCCCGGAAAAATACGATTAACCTTTCTGTTCCTTTTTTGTACCGACAGCCTCATATTCTGCAAGGCTCAGCTGGCCGTCATGATCCGTATCGGCCTTCACAAAACAATTCATCAAAGCCTCGCAGGGAGAGGCTTCTTTCGCAGAGATGGATCCGTTCCCATCGACATCAAGTTCTTCAAAAGCGGGCAATTTGCTCTCGGCAGCCATAACAGCAGTAGAAGTTAAAGCTAAAGCACCAGCAGCCAGCAAAATAACGAAGGTCTTCTTCATGATCATTCTCCTTTTGTTTAAGAAGTACGCGGGACCGTCCAATTACGGTTGCCCTAGATCATATCAACCTTCGTGCCAGAACCTGCATTCCTATTGTTTTTCAAACACTTGAATAGAACGGAAGCTTAAACAGCGGCCTTATTTTCCAGTATCTGTCACCCACAGGGAACACATAGGAAGGAAGAAACCAACAACTGCTTAATTTTTAAGGACTAATTGACGTTGCCAAATAAAGACAACAGCCGTCGATGCCTGGCTCCCCCTCTAAATAACTCAGGAAGCCGGTGGCGTCTTACCCTTACTCAACTTTGTCCCGGAACGCTTACCACGCCTGGCCAGAATTGCTGCCAATAACCCTGCGGCAAATCCGCCCACCGACGTCAAGAACAGCAAAACGATAGCGGGAATCTCGGCCGTCATCCAAAGAAATCGCGCCTGAACGGGAGCGGTATTCTGAATAACGACCAACACCACCCCTAAGCCTATCAGCAGTAAAACCGAAAATTTTACCCTCTGCATCATGTTCTTTCTCCCTGCCCGGAAATTATGCCCAGAATCCTGACCACAGCTTAACAGATAACGATTGCTGGAAAAGGTGTCATTAAATCAAAAAGCTACTCCAGATTACTTAAAACTCACACCATAAAAACTATAACTTTTCTAGCTTTTATTATTTATCTAACTGCTTTTTCGTTGTTTTTGTCCACAACTTAAAGCAAGTTCTTTGTGCCACCAGATTACCAGAGTACCAACCGATGCATGTGAAAATATAAATCCACACACTTCCATTCCCCACCCTATAAAACCGAAAACTTTCCGAGCCAAACACCAAAATCAGCGATGGCCTATCCGGTGGAATCTGTACGGCAGGAGAATGTTTTCCCCATAAAAATGTCGGTCCAAAAATCCCTGTTATCCTGAGAATAGGAAGACAATCAAGAAAAATTGTCCAACCACAGGAGATTAATTATGAGCGAGCGGCACGAACTGCACAACAAACTTCGAGGCGAATCCCTGGTGCGTAAAGGCCTGATGAAATCCCATGCTCACATTAAACCCATTCGCCTGATCCCCGACCTGCATATCATCAAGATCGGCGGTCATGGGGCCATGGATTATGGCCGCGAAGTCGTAGTGCCGTTGGTTGAAGAGATCGGTGAAGCTTCCAAAGACCACAAACTGCTAATCGTTACGGGTGGTGGTGTGCGAGTGCGTCACATTCTCGATATCGGAATCGACCTCGGCATGCCTACCGGAGTACTCGCTGAACTGGCCGGAAAAATCAGCGAACAAAACGCCGAGATGATGGCCCTGCTCCTATCTCCCTGGGGCGGCACCCGTATAAAAAGTGATGCCCTGCTCGAATTACCTATCATGCTTAAGCTGGGTTTTCTACCCGTTACCCACGGGACGCCCCCTTATGGGCTGTTCGAGCACCCTCCCGGCACGGGGGTGATCCCTCCGCACCGTACGGACACCGGCGCCTTTCTCATGGCCGAGGTACTCGGAGCCAAAAGCTGCATCCTGGTTAAAAATGTCGACGGATTATTTACGGAAAACCCTTTTGTCAATCCGAACGCAAAACTTATCACCGAGACCACAGCCGATGAACTGCTGGCTCTGGACATGGAAGACATGGTCATGGAGCGAAAACTGCTCTACCTGCTCAAAGACGCCGCAAACATCAAGGAAGTGCGCATCATCAACGGCCACAAACGGGGCAATATAAAAAAGGCGTTGAACGGTGAATCAGTCGGCACCGTCATACGGGCCTGATGCATTATGAGCAAGAAACCCCATGAGGGTTCTCTTGCTGACGACATATCATAAAAGGAAGGTAAAAATTATTTTTCTTTCGCCTTTTTCAAAGTTATTGCGATAGTTTTCTCCAGGGCCTGGTTAAACTCTTGCGGACGATTCATCATCAAGAAATGATCGGCATCCTTCAGAATAATTGCCTCGAAACAAGCCATATGACGCCGGTTCGCCTCATAGTTGATGTGCCACAAGTCTCCGTTCACAATGAGGACCGGAACGCGAATTTCATCAAATTTCCTTGCCGCCTCCCGGATATTCGATGTTCTCAAGCGTATCTATTCCTATCAATCCGAACACACGATCCGGCATAAGTCCGGCAGCCTCGGCAATCACCGAACCGCCCATGGAATGGCCTATGAGAATGACACTTTGACTGCCTGTCGCCTTCGTCACTGCCTGAACATCTTCGCCGAAAGCCCTCATGCTGTACCCTGTACGAGTCGAACCCGAATGGCCATGAACGCCAAGGTCGAGCACGACGACACGATGGTTTTGGGAGAAATATGGCAACTGTTCCCGCCAGTAGCGGGCATCGCAGCTCCAGCCGTGAACGAAAACCAGAGTCGGCTCCCCTTTTCCATAGACTTCATAAGAAATAGGGGTACCTTCTTTGGAGAGAGCAATATGAGGCCAGCCTGCTTGGGCCTGGGCGTCGCCAAAAGTTAAAAGCAGGAATATGGAGATCGCGGAAAGAAAACCAAAGCAGTGCAAGGACGGCTTCCCGAGCGTTCTTTTATATATTAGAAGGATATTGTTTCGAGGTTTTGTCTGCCAAGTAAAGAATTGTAAAGCTGGCAACGCCGCTGTAAATCTTACTCGACGGCACGCAGGTCTTTTACCTTAAGCTGTACCGAACTTCGTCCGCGCCATTCGTTGATACCAGGGGTGAAAAGCAAGTCGAACTCTCCGGACAGTTCATCGATCCGCGAGGCCATACCGAAGGCGATGCAGGGCTGGCTATAGCCACCCTGTCGAGCAATAAAACGCAGATGTTTGTCCCCGAGGACCTGCACCTGCTGGGCGCGCAGATTGCGAGCCACAAGCTGAGGTTGAGGATTACCGACACCGAAAGGAGACAGGCACTCAAGCTCAGCCACCGTTTGTGGTGTCAATTCTTCAAGGAGAACTTCCTGATCAAACAGGTGACGGGGTTGCAATTGATCCTCTTCCAATGTATCTGCGGCAACCGCCTCGAAAGCAGCAGCAAAAGAATCGATATTACCTGCGGGGATAGACAGGCCTGCGGCATATTCATGACCTCCATAAGCACTGAGATGCCCCGATGATTCGTGCAAGGCACGATAAAGATGAAAACCGCGAATGGACCGGGCCGAGCCTTTACCAATCCCATTTTCCACTGCTATGAGCACTGTCGGCCGATAAAAACGCTCGACCAGGCGGCTGGCAACAATGCCGATCACTCCCGAGTGCCATTCAGGGTCGGCAAGTACGATACTGCGCTGGGCCGGATCATAGGTTTCCGCAAGTTGTTCCAGGGCCTGGTCAAGGGTTTGCTGTTCGATCGTTTGACGCTGGCGATTACAGTCGTCGAGCTGCCGGGCACTCTCCATGGCCTTGACCGGCGATGTCTCGAGCAGCAAATTCACTCCCTGGGCGGCATCCTGCAGGCGTCCTGCGGCATTTAAACGGGGAGCCAATCGGAAACCGACGCTTCCGCAGTTGACGTCTTTTACATCGGCGACTTCTTTTAAGGCCGTGATTCCCGGTCGCTGGCCCTGATTCAATACTGCCAGGCCGGCCTTGACCAGGATCCGGTTTAGTCCGTGTAAGGGGGCGATATCTGCGATAGTGCCGAGAGCCACCAAATCGAGGCTGCAACGCAAGTCCGGTTCTGGACGACCCTGAAACCAGCCCGCTTGACGCAGACGACTGCGCAGTGCCACCAACAGCATAAAAGCCACCCCGACGCCGGCCAGCCCCTTATCGGGGAAGGTACAGTCCGTACGGTGCGGGTTGATGACCGCCAGGGCATCCGGAAGCTTTTCGGGAGGCTGATGGTGATCGGTGATGATCAGGTCAAGGCCGAGTTTTCTGGCCAGGCAAGCTTCCTCTCTGGCCGACACCCCACAATCGACGGACACCGCCACTTTAGCGCCACTTTCCGCAGCCCGTTCCAGGGCTTCACCGGAAAGACCATAGCCATCCACCAGTCGCAGTGGAATATAGTAATCGACCGGTGCTCCAAAAGAGCGCAAATTCTCCACCAGCAAGGCACTGCCGGTGATGCCATCCACATCTTATTATACAACCCCTTTTTTTAAAAAAATTCACTTGGTGAGGGAGATTGCCCCCAATAGATCCTACAAGTTTGTTGCAAGAGGGATCTCTGCTTCATGGAGTGGACGTTGGCACTTGATTTATTAATAGCGCGGCACGAGCATCAGCAATCATTGCCCGATAGAAATCAAGGCACATTTTGCCAGCAACAACCGGATGCATTTCCCCTGCCTCGTTCCCCAGATGCCTGCTGGGTGGGTTAAATTTTTTCCCGCGATTTACAATACGAACCAAACGAACATCACTGGGAAGTACTTTGGTGTCATATGACAAGAAATGATCCAGGGTCTCGATATCAATCACCAAGGTCCCATCTCTCACCTCAATATTTACCTTGTCGAGTTGAAATGGGCGACCAATCTTGTCTGAAATAATAACCTTAAAAGATTTATCCAAAGTCCCGGTGATTGAGTGTGTTTCAGCATTTCTGGCCTGCTTTATATATACCAGTAATGGGTCCTTGTTTATAAGCCTTTTGTATGGCTTGTACCACTGCTGAAAACCCTTAAGTTTCTGGAGCTTCTTCCGCGTTACTTCACACGTGCGGACAATACGGTAAAGGTAATTCTGCCAAGCCTCCAAAAAGGCAGAGAACTTGGTTGTATTGGCCATTTCTTCAAGAAGTCTCTCTGCTATATCCAGGTCTGTATCTGAAGCTTTCAGGAGCACAAATCATCCTTTTCGGCCAGTATCATTTTTAAAGGTTGAACATGCCTTAGGGCACTATCAGAAGATCTAAAAGACTTTAATCCCCAAAGGGAAATATTCCCATTGGGGCCAAAAGACGGTGCTCACCACTCTTTGGGTACGCCATGCCCGAGGCGACCATTTTTCACCTCCACTACTCTCACCCAAAATAATCATAACCGGACGGTCCATGTAATTCCGAGGTTCCCGTGCAATATTCCGCAAGGCACGCCTATCAATCCAACTCAAATGTGCCGTCGCGCTAGGGTGAGTGTGCCAGTCCCCCAAATAAGAGATTAGGCCATTGCTTTTTTCGTAAATTTTACCGATTTCATCACGATGAAACTTATAATCTGGTCGGTAAGTCGACCTTCGGTGTTTAGCATTGGGACCAGGCCCAACTATTTCGGTGATCACCACTTCATCATCATCGATCGAACAATAGCCAGCTAGAATCCCCCCTGTCTCCAATGGATATTTAGCATCAGCTTCCAGCGTCATCCGATCAAAAACAGACCGCTCAATCCACACACTATTCATGCTCAGCAAGTACAATCAGGATGTTTAACCAATTTACATGTCTGCCATTCGGGGAAAGTGCCCTTTTTATCTCTTCGCAGCGATAGGATTCCTATATCATCCACCATTGCAGGATACGCAAACTGTTCCCCTTCGCATAAAGTGGAAACAGCCATGCGGACACCGGCAAGAGCAATTTCTTCTACGTCAAAGCCAGCAGCCGTAAAAGTCACATCGCCACAACCTGCAGATTGCACATCGTCTCCCAAGGGATCATAAGGCGGCGGCTCAATGATGCCTTCTTCATCGTCAAGAGCATAAAGGTAGCAACAATAACACCCCTCCGAATCAGGCTTAACGCGAACAACGTTCCCGCCCCACCCTCCTGCACGAGAAGAAACCGTAACATACGGGATTTGAAAAGCCTTAGCCAAGTCGCATAGAAGATGATTTATTCCTTCTTCAGCCGTTGCATCATAAATAAGATCAGCACCTTCAAATAGCTTTTCAAGAACCTCCATCTGATCTACACCGGATAGACTCTCTCCAAGCTTTAAACGAAAGTCGGCTCCCACATTTGGGGGATAATGACCTGTTCCTATTTGTGTAAAAGGGAAATTTCCCCCGATAAATTCTTGGAGCGCCTTGACCTTTCCTTCCCCTGCCACGGAAAGCCCTAAAGGCCAACGGCACGTTGTGCCGGGGCTGACAAAATCACCATCTAACAGCCTCAATTCTCCGATTCCTGCACGTGCCAATGCCAGAACACTCGGAGCTCCAACACACCCAAGCCCAACAACAGCAACTGTCTTGTGCCGCAATGGGCTTAATTCTGGAATGCGTTCAAAAAGATCCTTCTCTCCTGCCGGTTCAGCTTTTACCACCCATCGTGTTGTTTGTTGTTGTCGATGAGCCCGCTTTCGTCCTTTCCCTTTGCGTTTATGCTCCAGGCACGATGCAATAAAAAGCCAACCATCTCTAACCCCTCCGTCGGGGTCTTCTTCAGGAAAACACAAGCCATATAACCCGCAATTGGTGCGACTCAATTGCTGCCAGGTCTTAGGATACTGGCCACGAAGATATTCCATGAGTTCAACAATGTTGCTGGCTTGGGGTGGTTCATCCAGTCTTGCCCAAAGACAATCTGCAAGCTTATACCCCTGAGCGTTAACCCATGATTCGATGTTTCCGCTAACCTTTGCCCCTTCAATACTTTTTTTCTGGGAAGTCTGGACTTCCAGCACCCAAGCGACAAACCTGTCCTGGGTTGTTATGCTTCTGAGTCCATCTTGCAAAGCAATCTTCATCCAACCCCATCGATCAGCGGAAGGTAGCCTCCACGCTGAGTCCATTATCACTAAGGACCCAGTAGGATGCTCGGGAAAATAAACGCTAAATGGTTCCGCTTGGCGATCTTCAGTTGCTAAACGGGAATCTTCATGCTTTAGAATTGCCGCCTGTTCCCATTCTGGCAACATCTCTTGAATTAGAGATAATGCCGTCATGTTAGGTTGCCAGTGCTGGGTCCCCCGTTTAAGAAGGCAAACTTCTCCAGAGAGAGGATTGTAATGACGCAGGCTGAAACCTAACCCGGGGACATAAACGGTTGGGCGAAAGTATGGATAAAGATCGGGGTATCGAATGAATCCTTCTCGCTGCTCGCCTAATATTTCCAAGCGAATAGCCATTTCAAGGATACCCTCAGAACGGGATTCTTCAATTATATTCGGTTGCATGTCGGCGGCTGCAAGGCGAGTCACCTCCTCTTGCAGCACGCCGTCATACCGATCCCACCATGCCATTAACCGACTTGCCTTCCACCGCCAGGATTGGGTCGACCACCTGGGCGTTTCCCAGGATTTGAAGGGGGAGTTGCAGGAGTTGCGGGATCAGCAGGCTGTCCAGGCCCACCAGGGTTTGCAGGAGTTGCGGGGTTGGCAGGATTCCCATGGTCATTGTTCTTAGGCATAGATAACCTCCGTTTGACGATACCTGTCCTCGCTCCATGCGAGAGACCATTTGTCGCCACTCATTGGAAGACAAGATAGCAAAGTGGTCGCCAACCGTCAAGGCAAAACACAATATTTGCCATGCCGCCGACACAAACACCACCACATATTGTGCTCACCCATATATGACAATTTATTAGAACGGGTTTTCTACAACCTTAATGCTCCCCATCAACCTCGAGCAGTGAGCGCTTTGGCTGATGGGCCCGCTAGGTTGTTTTACGGAAATGGCAATAGAGATACATTTGCTCTACCCCACCCGGCGTAATGTGCAGTTCTTTGCGGTGGCGTACTAATTCAAACTCCCCGTCTAGAATGTCCTTTAGCTGGTCCAGACTATACCGTTGTACTGGCAGACCACTGCACTTAGGTGGCGCTTCTGGTGCAAATGTACCGACAATCAGATGCCCTCCTGGCTTTAACGCTTGCAGAAGGTTCTTCCGATATTTCATCTGCTGGTCAAACTTGGTCAGAAAGTGAAACACTGCACGATCATGCCATAATTCGTAATGATGTTTCGGCAAATCCACCGTGGTGATATCGCCAGTCATCCAAGTAACCGTTTCTGCTTTTTTGCCCAACCGGGTCTTAACTGTGGCCAGAGCTTTTTCTGACAAATCGAGGACTGTGATCGATTGATGCCCAGCGTCCAACAAATCGTCGACCAATGTGGATGCACCACCACCAACATCGATGACCGGAGCATCTACTGCCAAGTCGAGTCCCCTAATCCAACTTAAGGAGATCTGCAAATGTGGTTCATACCAACCGAGTTTCTCGGTCAACTTGTTCGAATAGACTTGTTCCCAGTGATCTTTTTGGCTCATTTTACACCGACCTATCAATAAGTGGATAGCCTGCCAAAATCTGCAAACGCAGAAAACTTCTGCCTACACATGAAGCGTGCTGGTGTACTTTACCGTCGGCCGCTTGACGAGTTTGAACCGATAGATAATCGACATTTTTCCCGTTCAAACAGGTTGGTTAGAAACGAGAGGTAACGGCCGTGATTTTGATAGGCGCTGCCAGCACCGAAGAGGTACAGGCTTTTGACCTTTTCATGTATTCCCCGCCGCAAAATTGGGTATGTGTTCCAGCCACTGACAAATCATTCCTATGCCCCTGGTTTAGCTATTCCTCTGTCATATTACCGTATGCCTAGCCGGTGAACTGGCCATGGAAGTCAACAACAATCGCCGTACAATCGTCACTTGGCGGATCCTTCGCGGTGAATTTTTTGAGAGCATCAAAAAGGTTATCTAAGAACTCCAAATGATTGTAATCCGATTGCCGTAAAATTTGTTCCAACCGTTCCTGCCCAAAAGGCTCTCCATCTTGGTTGGTAGCCTCGGTTATGCCATCGGTGTAAAGCAGAAGACGGTCTTCTTTCTTCAGTTCAATCCCTTCCATGGTTATCTCGGGATTATCGAAAAAACCCAAAGGCGGCGAGGTTGCTGGCAAGGTGAAAAGGGTATCGCCACGACGAATCAAGGGCGCTGGATGGCCTGCATTGACGAACGCCATCTTCTGAGTCTTGGGGTTGATAATTCCGTAAAACAACGTGGCAGAAAAAAATTGATCTAAATCTTTGGAGCGCTTGGAAAAAGACAGGAGAAAATCGTTGATCTGACAGACGATGTCCCGACAGGGACAGGGGGCACTGAACGCACGATGGATGTAACCATATAGAATGGCCATAATCAGGGAAGCATGCAAACCATGACCTGTGACATCACCAAGGAATATAACTTGGCATGCATCTGACATGGTAAGGAAGTCGAAATAGTCCCCTCCTACCCCCTGGGCCATCCGGTTTTTGAAACCTATGTTTGCCCACTCACAAATGGGGGAAGCTTTGGGAAACAAGATTTTCTGCACCTGAGTAGCTAAGCCAAGGTCCAGATCATTGCCGTTTTCTTCCATAAGGTCGCCTCCTTAGATAGAGAGCGTTGCTTAAATTTTATCAGTAATTGCTCTCTGCTAGAAGGCCACCCCTCCTCTCTCAAAATATGGTGATTTCTTAGATCATTTTTTCAGTCTCGAATATCCTCAATTGAAGAGTGTAGCCGGCTTGAAACATATCGTGTTCAAGGTGTGGAGCGGCACGTATGTCTGATTTGCCAAATAGCCTACGTGGTAATTGGCGACGAACCCCCTCACGGATTAGCAACAGTGAACGGTCCCAACGAAGTACTTGCGACCGTGAGATGATCACTCATGCTAGCCTTAAGAATGGTGATATAATTATTGGAAGTAGCATTGGCAGAAAATGCGCATTAGCACCGACGAGCGCGGCAAAGAGGTTGCCAAACAAAAGGAGGCAACACTATGAGGCCAGCAAAACTTATTGTTCTCCTCGCAATCATAGGGCTTACTCTCTCCGGCTTTGGAATTCATTCCTCCGAATCTGTGGCCGAGGAAAGGGTTTCTCTGGATTATTCATCGGCGTATTCGGTAGTAGTTGCACCTATGACCCCCGTGAAGGTGAGCTGGGCCAAGGCTTACCAGGATGGGGACGTATTTGTAGTTTCAGGTAAGGTCAAGCGAATGCATAGGGTTCATCTGCCCGGTCATCTCGACTTGGCGATCTATGCCTCCGACGGGACGCTTCTTGCCCAGGAATCTACTCACATACAAAGACTTCGTTCCAATCGTAAGGGGGTTCTTATCCTACCGTTCAGTTTTCGACTGGCAATGATTCCTCCTGAGGGAGCAAAGATTCGTCTCCAATACCATGCACCCGCTTCGGGGAATGTGGAGCTAAGTCACTCAAAATCTTAATAGTTATTTGACCAAGTGTACTTGAAATTGCTTTAAAGCTGAATCTGCCCACACCCAAAAGGTGTGGGCTTTTTATAAAGAAAATCTTCAAGGATTCAACAACCCTCAAAATGGTGAGCGGCAAGGTTATTGTTGATGTTTGAATTGTCTTAAAGCTTTTTCTTGCAAATGTGATGGGGTTAGCGGGTAACAAAGCCTGATTTTAGAGCGGTTTAGACAGGTGAATATAGTGCTGTTTCAAGCAGTAGGCAATATGAGGCTCAAGACCTCTCACTACGACCATTTCTTTCCTTACCTCCTCATAAGTTTTCTTCCCGTTCTTGCGAGTTCCCCGTACAAAGCAGAACGCCTCCGGTCCAAGTGAGGTCCCGAGGCGTTCCGTTCCATTGATCTCTGACGTATTGGTCTGGACCCTGAAGGGATACTCCCTAGGTCGTCCAGTTTACAATCAGTTTCATGTTGTTTCTAGGTATTTTTTGGTGGGAAGCTAGTATATGCGGCGAAGTGATTCATGGTACGGATAGGCTTATGTTAAGTTAAGCAAAGCAATGGTAAATAAATTAAATGCCCAGATCTCCTTGGAAAATTTCTCTTCAAATCTTTATCTGCAGATGAGCGCATGGGCGGAAATAAAGGGTCTCGATGGCAGTGCGGCATTTCTTCGCAAGCAGGCCAAAGAAGAACTTGACCATATGCATCGGCTCTTCAAATATGTCTATGAAACCGGTGCATTGCCTGCCATCGGCGAGACCAAGGCCCCACCCACCGAGTTTAAGTCGATTAGTGACCTGTTTCAGCAGGTCCTGGATCACGAGAAGCTGGTCACCGGTAAAATCAACAAGCTCATGGACAGTGCCTTGAAAGAGAATGACCATTCATCCGTAGATTTCCTGCAATGGTATGTATCCGAACAACACGAAGAGGAACATACCATTCAGCAGGTTCTTGACAAGATACGTATTATCGGTGAATCCGGCAGCGGGGTATATTTTATCGATCGGGCGATCGGTGAAATGTTGCGTAAACACTGAACCGCAATGAGAAGTTTTTCGAAAGGCCTAGGAATAAGAATGGCCCACCCCAAATATCAGGTGGGCCATTTTCATGTTTTATGAGTGACTGTTCTTTTCTCTTTGCCTTGCCTGCGACCATGACGGTTTTCAACACCATATTAGGCTGAGCATGATTCTCCACATCCGCAGGTGTTTGAAGATTTCTTCGATTTTGGCAGGATATTTCTAATAATGAGTGCTAGCAGAACCACTGCCGAGGCTAGGGCAAGAAAAGACGAAGTCGCTGTATCTGTCTGCTGAATCCAGCGAGTGATATCGGTGCCAGTGAAAGCGTAAATGCGGTTCACCAGATAACCGAGCAGCAGCGAACAGATGGCGATCGACGCAAGGTAGATGGCGGTTGAGGCACGGCCGAAGTAGCGGCCAACCACGGTCAGCGTGGCGGCGTTAGTGGCCGGGCCGGCAAGAAGAAAGACTAGGGCCGCTCCGGGGGAGAGCCCTTTAAGAACCAAGGCGGCGGCGATAGGAGTAGAAGCACTGGCGCAGATATAGAGGGGGATGCCGATCACCAGCATGATCAGCAACGAGGTGAATTCACTGCTGAGGTAGCGGATGAAGAAATCGTTCGGAACCAGATAGGAGATGACCCCGGCGACGGCGATGCCGATCAGCAGCCACTTGCCGATGTCCCCCAACAGGTCGCCGAAGGCGTAGGCGAGCCCGGCACGCACCCGTTGAAGCAGAGGTGGTTTGGCGGGTTGTTTCGACTTGTCTCCACTGCAAGAACTGCTGCAGCCACAATCGCTCCCTTTAATAGCGGCCGACTTTACGCCCTCCTCTGGTAGCAGATTGATTAGTAGTCCAGTTACCGTGGCGGTTAAAAAGGCCGACACGGGTCTAACCAGAGTCATGATCGGGTCGAGCAGGGCCCAGGTAATAGCGATTGAATCAACCCCTGTTTCCGGCACCGAGACCAAAAAGGAAGCTGATGCACCCTTGCTCGCTCCCTGTTTGCGCAGACCGATGGCAGCCGGGATCACCCCGCAAGAGCAGAGAGGCAATGGGACCCCAAAGAGTGAGGCCTTGAGGACCGATCCGGTGCTGTTTTTTCCAAGATGGCGGGCCACCACCTCTTCGGGGACCAACGCCTTGAGTAGCCCGGCAGCGAAAAAGCCGAACAGGACGTAAGGGGCGGACTCGACCAAAATGTCCCAGCATTCGGCAAGAATGCCTAGAATCGTTTCGAGCATACATCTTTCTCCTTGGCTACCCTCTTTTGACGATGATCGCCGCGGCCATGTCCGCATCAACCGCATACTGGCTGTAATCGACTGAAAAGACAAAGGATGGGAAATTGGCGTTTAACTCAATGGCGTTGCCGGGAAGCACTCCCATGACCATTAACTTCTGCAGTTTTTTAGAGTCACCGGCCTTGATGTAGGCAATCGTCCCGGCTTCCCCCGGTTTCAAGCTGGTTAGGGGTACAACGAATCTCTCTTTCGCCTCGCGGGCCTTTCGACAGCAGTCCCCTGGAGGGATCGGCTTGCCGTGGGGACAGGTTTCGGGGTGCCCCAACAATCGACAGATTTTTTCTTCGTTTCCATTTTTAACAATATGCTCTACTTGGCAGGCGGCCTCTTCCATGTCCACCTGGTCGGTTTCAATGATGTCGTAGCATAGGCGCTCCGAAAGACGGTGCCGACGAATTGCTCGCTCGGCTTCTTTCTTTCCTGCCGGGGTAAATTGGATGGTTTCCGCCGACCGTTCCACCAGCCCCTCTTGTTCCAGTTGATCGAGGGAAATCTCCAGTTTTTGACTCAACTGGTTTTCCGCTTCCATCTGTGGGCTGGAATCCTCCATCAGGCACTCCCACAGAACCTCCAAAGCTTCTTCAATCCGCTCACTTGCTTTCATCGGTTTTCCTCTCGAATTTCTTCTTCAAATTTCGCAATGTTTCGACAAATTCTGGTTCCCGGGGAGATTCGTACCCGCAGTAAGGGCATTTGACTTTCTGGCAGCCGCCGAAAGATGAGCAGGCCCTGCATTCCTTTTTGGCTTCTGCTGCGGCAAACTCCTTCCGGCAGAAGGGGCAAATCATAACTGAATTCCGGTTAGATTCAGCAGAACATTCACCATGCCGCCTACTAAAAAGGCGAAAGGAAAGATAAACAGGGCGATAGCACTGGCCATTTTAAGCCCGCGCTCCTTTTTCATGATCAAGAACTGGGCGACACAGGGGACAAACAAGGTCAGGGTGATCACCGCCACGGCGAGCTGGTTTCCGGTCAGCGCCCCGGCCTGCTGCAGATCGAAAAGTCCGGCGGCACCGTAATCGCGACGAAAAAAACCGAACAGAAAAGCCACCGCCGCCTCTTTGGGCAGACCGATCCAGCTCATCACATGAGAGAGCCAGGAGACCACGACGTCGAAGGTTGCAGTAATTTTCCCCAGCCAGATCAGCACACTGGCCAGAATGAAGAGCGGCAGGATCTCGACGAAGTACCACTGCATGCGGGTGTAGGTCTTCATGAAGACCGCCCCCGGACGGGGCATACGCAGCGGCGGCACCTCCATGTAGAAGTTGGGGCGGTCGCCGGGCATCAACCGCGCGGTCAGAAAGCCGATGAAGAGAAAGATGAGCAGGATGAAGCCGCCCCAGACCGCCATGGCGGCAGGTTTTTCCGCGACCATGCCCAGAATGACCCCGAGCTGGGCGCTGCAGGGGATCGCCAGGGCCAACAGCAGGGTGGCAATGATCCGTTCCCGTTTGGTTTCCAGGGTGCGAGTAACCATGGTGGCCATGGTGTCGCAGCCGAACCCGAGGGTCATGGGGATGACCGCCCGCCCGTTGAGGCCGATCTTTTTAAAAATCCGGTCGACCAGCAGCGCCAGCCGGGGCAGGTAACCAGTATCCTCGATGATCGAAAAAGCGATGAAAAAGGTGCCGACGATCGGCAGGATAATGGCGATAGCATAGCGGATGCCCAGGGTAACAATGCCATAGTCCATGCCGATCAGTTCTCGCAAAGGCTGCCAGGGGACGTAGGCACTGAGCAGGCCGTTAATCCAGGGGTTGACGTAGACCTCAAAGATATCCGCCTCCAGAAAATCGACGATGGTCCCAGCCCCGAACTCGCCGACAAATTTGTAGAGGCCGAAGTAAAGGACCAAAAGCAGGATGGGAACCCCGGTCAGCGGTCGCATGGTCCAACCACTAAGACGGTTGGCGAAGGATTTGCCCTTGTGCGCCGGCGGCGCAAAGGCTTTTTTGCAAATACTGACCGCACTTTGGTGAAGCATCATCGGCACCGCGTAACTGGCAGGCTCCTCCAGGTTCTCTTCCATCTCCGCCAGGGTCGCATCCAGAAAATCGGTCGAGTTTCCTTCCAGGTTGCGCTCCTCTTCGGCAATCGCCGCATCGCCCTGGATAAGCAGCAGAGCTAAAGCCCGTTGCGACAGACCATGACCGGACGGCAAGATCGGCGCAAGAGCATTCAATGCGCCGTCGATGACATCGCCGTAATAGATCTCCGGGGTCTCTTTCGGATGGCGGTAGGAGACGATTTCCTCCTTCAAGGTGTCGACCCCGTGCCCGGAAAGGGCCGAGATTGCCACCACCGGGATACCCAGCCTTTTCTCCAGCAATGCAGTATCGATTTGGATGCCAAGGCGCTCGGCCTCATCGATCATGTTGAGAACCAGCACCACCGGCAGGTCGGCCTCGACCAACTGCAGGGTGAGGGAGAGCATGCGCTTGAGATTCTTGGCATCGACGACATGCAGAACCACATCGGCCTTGCCGGCCCGCAGGATGTCCCGACTGACGCGTTCCTCCTCAGTGATTGGCAGCAGGGAATACATCCCCGGCGTATCGTTGACAATGAACTCTTCGTTGCCGATCCGGCACTTGCCCCGGGAAACCTCAACCGTTGTCCCCGGGTAGTTGGAGACCACCACGTAAGAGTTGGTCAGCCGGTTAAACAGTGCGCTCTTCCCCACGTTGGGGTTCCCCACCATGACGATATTTTTGAGGCCGGTTTCCTCGCAGGGCTGGCTGCCTTGGCAACCACAACCACTTCTCTGTTCCATTTCTACCTCCAGGCGAATGACGTATTCCTGTGAACGCATGCGGATATATTCATATGTGAGGGCAAAAAAAAGCCCTACCCTTCTTTCAGGTGGCGGATACCTTCTTCAAACAAGTTGCGGACATGCTCGTCATCCAGGGAGCAATAGACCATCTTGCCGTCCTTGCGGGATTTGACCAGTCTGGCGGCGCGCAAAATCCGCAGTTGGTGAGAGATGGCCGATTGGGTCGCCTCGACCACCGTCGCGATGTCGCAAACACACAACTCCTCCTCGGCCAAGGCATGGAGAATGCGCACCCGGGTCGGATCGCTAAGAACCTTGAAGGTTTCCGCCAGTTCCACGATGGTCTGATCGTCATGCATTCGGGCCCTGGCCCGGGCGACCCGCTCGTCGTCCACGTAACTGATTTGGCAAATATCTTTTGACATTGTTATCCGTTTGCGTGAATAATTGTTCAGATGTTCTTGGCTTTCTACCTTTATTGCCTATCTATGTCAAGAAGATTTTTGAAAATGGTTTTCATCGGAAACAAAATGATCCCTGCATCGCACCACCCAAAAAGACCCTCCCTGCCCGCCTTGGGGTTTATTCTAGCCGCAATTATCCTGGCCATAATCCTCGGCGTGGTTACCTGGCGCAACCTGGACCGCGAGGAGAACCTGATGGAGAAATTCCTCCGGGAGGAAGGCCTGACTCTCATCCGCGCCTTCGAGGCAGGAGCCCGTACTTCCATGATGATGAACTTGGAAGGCAACTCCCTGGCAACCCTGGTGCGGGAGACGGCGCGAACAGATTCGGTCGCCTATGTCGCCGTTGCTGATGCATCCGGTCGACTGCTGATGGCGTCAGGCGAGAAGCTTGGCAACGACGATATTCTCCCAGTTGCACAGGTCCTTGCACAGGAGCAGGCCCGCACCCGCCGGACAAAAGATGAGTCCGGTCGAACCGTGTATGAAGTCGCCAAAGAATTCAACCCGGTTTTGTCTGAAGGGGCCGGTCGTGAGATGATGATGGGGCGTTGGGAAAGGTGGTGCGGCATAGGTTATGAGCCAGGCGAGCAGGTTGGGCGCAGAGCAGTTTTCGTGGGACTTTACACTGGCGAGTTCGAAGCGGCCCGACACGAGGACGTCCGCCAAAGCTTACTCATGGGCGGACTTCTGTTGCTTCTGGGGTCGACTGGATTTTATTTCCTCTTCCTTTCCCAGCAAACCCGGGTGGCCAAAATCACCCTTGCCAACATGGAGCTTTACACCCGCAACGTCATTGACAGTATGCCCGCAGGGTTGATCACCCTGGACAACCAAGGTCGCATTGTCTCCCTCAACGACCAGGCCAAGGAGATATTCGTCCAACCGGGAGAAATAGCCGAGGGGAAACTTCTGGATGCACTGACTGGAACGGAGCGCTGCGAGATTGCACCGCTGATTCGGGAAGGCAGCGAATTTGTGGAGCGGTCGATTGAGTGCCGACGACCGAACGGCGAGAGTATCCCGGTCAAGGTGAGCGCCTCCCGCCTGACAGAACGGGATGGAGAGCCCCTGGGAACCGTACTGGTTGTCCGGGACCTGCGTGAGATCAAGGCCATAGAAGAGGCGCTGGAGCGCTCCCGGCGGCATGCCGCCCTTGGGCGGATGGCGGCTGGCATTGCCCATGAGATCCGCAACCCATTGGGATCCCTGCGCGGATTTGCCCAGTATTTTGCCAGACTCGGAGAAAAGGACCCCCATGCCGAAGAATACTCCGAACTGATGGTCGGCGAGGTTGATCGACTCAATCGAACCATCTCCGCCCTGCTGCAGTTTGCTCGGCCGCGAGAGCCGGAACCGGCGGAAATTGACTTGGGAGATCTGTTGCGGCGCACCGCCCGGCTGCTGCAGGACGACCTGGCGGCCCGGAACCTGACCTTTCAGCTCGACCCGCCCGCCGAGACGGTCAGCTTCACGGCGGATTCCGACCTGCTGACCCAGGTGCTGATCAACCTGCTGCAGAACGCCCAGGCCGCTACCGAAGCCGGAGGGGAAATCCGTCTCGGAGCAAGTGCGCAGGATGCGGAGATCCGCTTCTGGGTAGAGGACACTGGAAAAGGGATGACCCCGAAGGAACAGTCGCGCATGTTCGACCCCTTCTTCACCACGCGCAAGACCGGTACCGGACTGGGGCTGGCGATGGTCCACCAAATCGTGGAGCAGCACGGCGGCCGCGTCGAAGTGGAGAGCGCGCCGAAGAAAGGCACCCGGGTTGAAGTAATCCTTCCCCGGGAGCCGGCCCAACGCAAAGAGATTGGAAGTTCAGCGTGAACCCTTGGAAGATGAGGACCAACGGATGACAAGATTGAAAAGAATCCTGCTGATGGCCCCGGTCATTTTCTCCTGCGTCGGTTGCGATCGGATCACCAAGGCGGTCGCCCGGGAGTACCTGGCCGGCTCTTCCGGGCAGTCGTTTTGGGGGGACCTGTTTCGTTTGCAGTATGCGGAAAATCCCGGCGCCTTTCTGGGAATGGGTGCGGGCCTGCCGGAAACTGCGCGTTTCTGGGCCTTTATCATTGCGGTCGGAACGGTCCTGCTGGGCGTGCTGGTCTGGACCCTCTCCTACCGGAGCTTGAGCCCTGTCGGTGTAGTGGCCTTGTCCCTGGTGCTGGCCGGAGGACTCAGCAACTTTTATGATCGGGTATTCAACGGCGGCACCGTCGTCGATTTTCTGAATCTGGGTCTGGGGGGCCTGCGCACCGGCGGCTTCAATGTCGCTGACGTTGCCATCACCACTGGCGTCACCTTGCTGCTGATAGGGGAACTCATTCGAGGCCGGAAGGAGCCGGAACATGAAAAAGAATAAGGCCGTTATTCTCGTGGTCGACGACGACACCACCCACCGCACCATGCTCAAGGCCCACCTGGGCGGCGAGGGGTACGAGATCGTCGAAGCCGACGACGGTGATGTGGCCATTCATCTGGCCCGGGAGCGCGAGATCGATCTGGTCCTGCTCGATCTGAAGATGAAACGGGTGGGAGGGACGGAAGCCCTTGAGGCGATCCAGAAAGCGAAGCCGACGCTACCGATCATCATCATCACCGCCTTCTCCTCGGTAGAAAATGCCGTTGAATCGATGAAGAAAGGTGCCTACGACTACGTCACCAAACCGGTGGACGCTTCGGAGCTGGCTCTGACGGTGGAGCGGGCCCTGAGTTTCGAGCGCCTGCAGCAGGAAAATGCTGCCCTAAAGGAGCGGCTCGGCGCGAAATTTGACTTTGGCAACATCATCGGCACTAGCCGCCCTATGCGTGACCTCTTCGAGACCCTGGCTCTGGTCGCTCCGAGCGACGCCACAGTGCTGATTACCGGCGAGTCGGGGACCGGCAAGGAACTGGTCGCCAATGCTGTCCACCAGAACAGTCCCCGCGGGGGAGGCCCCTTCGTCAAGGTCAATTGCGCTGCCCTGCACGAGAACCTGCTGGAGAGCGAACTGTTCGGTCACGAAAAAGGGGCCTTCACCGGCGCCGCGGAACAACGCAAGGGCCGCTTCGAGCTGGCCCACAAGGGGACGCTGTTTCTTGATGAGATCGGCGATATGNNCACCCAGGCCAAGATCCTGCGGGTGCTGCAGGAGGGGGAGTTCGAACGCCTCGGTGGCACCAAGACGATCAAGGTCGACGTGCGTCTGATCGCTGCCACCCACAAGGATCTGCATCAGATGGTTGAAGAGGGCAGCTTTCGGCAGGACCTCTTTTTTNNGTACAGCGCCAAAAACCGCAAGGATATCCGCGGCCTCCACCCCGAAGCCCTGGATGCCCTGTTGGCTTACGCCTGGCCCGGAAACATCCGCGAACTGGAGAATACCATGGAACGAGCGGTCATCCTCTGCCTCGGCGAGCAGATCGCCCTGCGGGAGCTCCCAGTCCTCATCCGCGAGGTAGCCGGAAGCACAGAGCGCCCTTTTGCCCTGCGCCCCGGCCACACCCTCAAGGAGATGGAAAAG
>NPIE01002976.1_pt1 | contig 40368 bp, 31 predicted proteins | sample 8637661 | NCBI WGS metagenome assembly NPIE01 (sample SAMN07420842, study PRJNA396082) | bioreactor metagenome | isolation source: sample BA12 brine-fed electro-methanogenic bioreactor BA | place: Japan: Kochi | collected 2016-12-09 | reverse complement strand
ATCAGCGTGCTCTTGCCCGAACCCGAAGGGCCCATCACCGCCACGTACTCGTTCTGTCGCAACTCGAGGTTCACGCCGTTGAGGGCCGCGATGCGCTCGATGCCCACCTTGTAGACGCGCGTGATGTTTTCGAGCCGGATGACGACTTTGTTAGCTGGCGTTGGCGTCGCGGGGGCTGTTGACGTCGTTGACATCGTTGGAGTCACGGGCTGAGGCCTTCTCCGTCTTCTGCTTGGCATCTTCTTCGGCTTTGGCTTCGCGTTCATCTTTGATCAACTGCTCGTGTGAGAGCTTCTCCAGCTCCTTGAACGGCCCGACCACGATCTTGTCGCCCGGCTCGATCCCTGACGTCACGATCGTATGCGTCGCGTTGCTGGCGCCGATCTGCACCGGGGTGACGATCGCCTTGCCGTCGATGTAGCGAAAGACCACCGTCGCGAAGGTCTTGCTCTTCTCCTCCTCGCTGAGCTGATCGCGAATCCCAATCGGCAGGGTATCCACCTCACGTCCCAGCACCGCCTGGCTCGGCAGGACCAGCACCCCGGTATGCTCGGTCACCTCGATATCCGCATCCGCGGTCATGCCCGTGAAAATCTGCTCGCTCGGATCGATCAGCAGGATCTCGGTCTCGTAGTACTTGGAGCCCTGCGTCCCCACGTCCTGGCTCAGCGCGATCGCCCGGACCTCGCCCGGGAAGACCTTGTCGGGCCACGCCTGAATGTGCACCTGCGCCGCCTGGCCCACGCGGAGCTTGCCCACGTCCGACTCGTCCACCTGCGCGACGACGAGCATCTCGGACAGATCGCCCACCTCCAGGATCTTGGTGCCCGGATTGTTCATCATGCCGGTGACCACCATCTCGCCCACTTCCGCATTGATCCGCGTGATCACCCCGTCGATGGGCGAGGTGATCGTCGTATAGCTGAGCGCTTCCTTGGCCTGCGCGATGCCCTCATCCGCGACCCTCAGGTTGTGTTCGAGCACCTTGAGATTCAGGCGGGCCGCTTCCAGGGTGTGCCGGGCGCCCTCGAGCTGCGACTCGAGTTCTTCCACCCGAAACCGTGCATCGTCACAGGTCACCTGACTGACATCGTTGGTTCTCAGCAGAGCGCACTGGCGTTCGTAGTCCCGCCGGGCCTTCTCCACCGTCGCCTCCTGCGCCATCAGATTGGCTTGCTGGCTCGCGATCCGCGCCTTCTCGACGTCGAGCTGCGCCGCCTGGGCCGCCCGGCTCGCCTGCGCCGACATCAACCGGCTCTCCAGGTCCTTCGAATCCAGACGGACCACCACCGACGGAGGAATCGGTGGATTGGCGTCGGGGTCGCCCTTCGTTACCTTCTCGCCCTCTTCGTAGGGCAGTTCAACCACGCGGGCCGAGGTCTTGGCACTGATCTCCACGTTGATCTTTGGCTCGATCTCGCCTGGGGCGCTGACCACCTCGATCAGCTCCCCGAGCTTGGCCTCTTCCACGCGGACGATGGTCGATCGGTCGGTCGCTCCGCCTCGGCTTCGAAGCAGCACGAACCCACCCCCTCCCATCGCGCCCAGAACCAGAACGATCACCACGAGGATAATGAGTATGCGGGCAAACCTCACTCTTCTTTCCTTCCCAAGTCACCAGCCAGTCGAGAGTATCGCCATAGATACCGGCATTATACCGCTATAGACGCTTGCGACCACCGTTCATTGCGCAGAATTCCGGCAGAATACCCCATGATTTTGGCCCGGTGCATCGCAGGCCTTCACGCACGCGCCGACCGCCTCCGTCTCATTGACGCTCGCACCGCTGAGATTCCACCCCTCGCGCCACAAAGAGCGAGAAAACCGCAACCGATGACGCTACCGGGGTCTGACAGATCGGGCAAGACACCCAGGATGGATGCCCCGTCCGGTCGAGGGCCCAAACCGCCCCAGACTAACTACCGGACCGATGAAGTACCCTCCTGCACGGGCACAGAATCTCCTGGACATCGCGACCTCCATCTGATATCATACGTCTCGTACATGCGGATGTGCGCCCTGCGGACGGGAACCAAGCCATGAGGGTAGTCGTTTTCCCAGATGCAGGACTTGAAAAGCGAGTGGTACAAAATGCTGGAATGGCGGAGGAAATCATGCGGAGGTATGCACTCATCGTGGTGCTACTGGTCTGCGCATCGCGCAGCGGAGCATCGTACAGTGGCGGCGACGGCTCAGCCCTGGAACCCTACCGAATCGCGTCGGCACAGGACCTGGCGGACCTGAGCCTCGATCCGGATCACTGGCACCGTCACTTCCGCCTCGTCGCCGACGTCGACATGCGCGACGTCCCGTCCCCCCTGACGCGCACGATCGGCAACGATGAAATCGCCTTCAGCGGGGTCTTCGACGGCAACGGTCGGGTCATCCGGAATTTCGCCTGCACCAATCCCGCCGGTGACACCGCCGGTCTCTTCGGTCAGGTCCGCAGCGACCAAGCGCTGATCTGCGACGTCGTTCTGGTCGATCCGAACGTTCGCGCGGAAGCCGCCGAATACGTGGGCGTCGCCGCACTGGTCGGCCGCCTCCGCAGCGGGCTGGTGACAGGCTGCCGCGTTGAAGGTGCCGCCGTCCACGGATCCTCCAGCGTAGGCGCCGTCGTCGGCTGGAACCAGGGCGAAATCAGTCACTGCGCAGCGACCGGAACCGTCTCGGGCCGATACTCCGTAGGCGGCCTCGTCGGCACCACCTTCTGGGGCCGGGACATCCACCACTGTCGAACCGATGTCGCCGTCAGCGGGTTCAACCGCGTCGGCGGCTTCGCCGGCAATTGCGCCCTGGCCTCCATCGCCTGGTGCTCCTCCGCCGGCGCCGTGGAAGGCAGCGACTACATCGGCGGATTCCTCGGATCCAGCGAAGGCGCCATCATCGCCAACTGCTATTCCACGGCCGACGTGACAGGCGCGACGCGCATTGGCGGCTTCGTCGGCCAGAATTCGTGGTCGTGCAATTGCAGCGCCGGCGCCTATCCGTCGGAGTTGACCTGCTGCTACGCCACCGGTCGCGTCGAGGGCCAGGCGCAAATGGGCGGATTCACCGGCATCGACGAGGATTGCATCGTCGTCGCCTCGTTCTGGAACACCGAAACCAGCGACCAGACGCACAGCGCCAGCGGAACTCCCCTGGGCACCGCCGATTTCCAACGACTGGAAGCGTTTCTCGATGGCGGCTGGGGCTTTGCCGCCAAGGCCGACTCTCTCGACTTCTGGGTACTCCCCGAGGGCTGGGACCGCCCTGTGCCGGCCTGGCAGCTTGTCGATGGCGATCTGGACGGCAACGAGCGCGTCGACCTCCAGGACTTCGCCCTGCTCGCCCGATCCTGGCGGTCGCAATGCGACTCATGCTGGCAGGGAGGAGCCGATCTGACGGGCGACCGCTATCTGGACGCCTGCGACTTGGGACAGTTCTGCGCCCACTGGCTGGACGGGAAAGCCGGCCCGGTAGAGCGATAACCGAGGCCGTTATGGGTCGTCATGCCGGCGGCAGGAGAACGGCAGGCATAAAAAAAGGGCGTCGCGCACGCCACGACGCCGGAGAAAAAGATGAAACGGTTTCCACGGGTTATATCGGCCGCCCGTGTCTGAAATCGCCAGCCTTTTTCTGAAAATGCTCCGCCTGCCAATCCCATCCATATAGTAGGCACGCCTCCAGGGCACCTCGAGCCGCCCGTTCCGAGACCCGATTTGCATTGCCGCTCGTCGCTCCGATGCGGTATAATCGCCTCCTGTTCGTACGAGAATCGTTCCAAGTGAATCGTTTGCAGGGAGGCCGGAAACCATGCTTCTTCCCGGATTCATCAAGAAACTGCTGGCTGTCTTTCGCGGGAGCGTCGCCCCGCCGCTGATTCTTCTGTCGGTCATGATCGGCTTCTGGACCGGCCTGATGCCCGGCTGGTCCGGCCTGCACACCGCCCTCGTGGTCGTCGTGCTCGTGCTCAACGTCCACCTGGGCCTGTTCCTCCTGTCGCTCGGCATCGGCAAGGCGGTCTGTCTGGCCGCCGCACCCGTGCTCTATCACGTCGGAGGCTACGTCCAGGAGTACCTCGGCGGTCTGCTCAGCCTGCTGTCGTCGATCCCTATCGTCGGGATCACCGATTTCAGCCAGTTTGCATTGGCCGGCGCCCTGGTGCTCGGCCCGGTGGTGGGAGCCATCGGCGGGTTGTTCCTGGCCTTCTGGGTCATCAAGTTCCGCCGCATGATGGTCAAGGTCGACGAGAAATCGGAGAAGTTCCGCACCTACTACTCCAAGACCTGGGTCCGCATCCTCGACCGCCTATTGATTGGCAAACGGGCCAAGAACGTCCAGAGCATGTTCGCCAAACCCAAGTACATCCGCAAGGTGGGCATTGTGCTGGCATTGATCGTGGTGGGCGCCTTCTTTGCCGTCGCCCATTTCCTCCAGGACACCACCATCAAGAACTACGCCACCGGCACGCTGACCCGCGCCAACGGCGCGGAGGTGAACCTGGAAGACCTGGCGATTTCCGTTGTCGGCGGAAGCGTCTCGGCCGAGGCCCTCCAGGTCACCAACGCCCAGCAACCCGCCCAAAACCAGCTCGTGGTCGAGAAGGTCGCTGCCGATGCCAGCATCTACAGCCTCCTGCTGGGCAAGCTCGTGATGGAGAACGTCGAAGTGACCGGCGTCCAGTTCAATCAGGCCCGCCAGAGCCCTGGAAAGGTGCTCGAAGCTCCGCCGGCCGAGGAAAAGCCCTTCGATCCGAACGTCTACACCGTCGACGCCAACGACATTGCCAAGATCGAGAAGTACGTCAAGGACGCCAAGAAGCTCAAAGAACAACTGGAGAAGCTGCGCAAGTGGCTGCCCGAAGGCGAAGAGGAAGGCCCGCCCGAGGCCGCACAGGCCCCTGAGACTTACCTGGAATATCTGCGGGCCAAGGCCCTGACCAATCCCACCGTCTCGATGCTGGCCAAACGAGTCCTGGCCGATAAGGTGGAACTGCCGAACGAGATGTTCGGCAACAGTCAGATCCTCCTGACGAACCTCAGCGACGCCCCTCGCGCGCTGGGCGAGCCGATCACCCTGGAGCTCAAGTCGCACGAAACCCCGGCACTGCTCAAGGCCCAGGTCGATTATTCGACCGGGACGCCCGAGGTGACCGGGACGTTCGAAGGATTCGATCTGAACAAGTTCCAGTCGGAACTCGGCCAGGACGCCGGCATTGCCTTCCAATCGGGCACCGCCTCCGGGATCTTCACTGGACAACTGACCAAGGAACAGATCGATCTGACGATCCAGGTCGATCTGAAGAACTTGCAGGCCACAGGCCAGGGCGAAGGCGTTCTCGGACTCGGTGCCGAGCAGACATCCGAGGTACTGGCCGTGATGAACGAGCTGAGCACCACGGTCCGCGTCGTCGGGCCGGTCACCTCGCCACGCGTCGTCTTCGACACGAAAGGATTGGGCGACGAATTCAAGCAGGCCCTCGTCAAGGCGGGCAAGGACCGCCTCCAGAAGGAAATCGACAGCAAGCTCCAGGAAGAGCTGGGCGACAAGGTCCCCGAGCAACTCAGGGACGCGATCAAGACGCCCGGCAAGAACATCGTCGAGGGCCTGGGCGGTCTGCTGGGCGGCAAGAAGAAAAACCAGGACCAGCCCCAGGAGTAGCAGGCGTCAGGCGAGAAAAAAGCAGCTCTTGCGTATCCAGAAGCGCAAGGGCTGCTTTTGAAAGGGAAGTCTCTTTTGTTGCTCCTATCGGTCGCAAGCGGAACCCACTTAAGCAGAGAAGCGGTTGCCGATAGGAAATAGAGAGGAGCACACGGATACCGTGTGCGTGGGATGGCGGGTGCAGCGCCGGAGTCTCCGGCGCCGCTGAGGACAATCAGTGGTGATTGGCCAGGTCCGCTGATGGGGAATGGGATGTGTGTCCGAAGCTCTGCGACAGGCCCAGCATCTCGTCGAGGGACCGGTTCAACTGGCGAATGTGCCGCTCTTCTTCGTTGATCATGGCATCGATCATCCGTTCGCTGGCGGGGTCGCCGGCGAACTCCTTAAGGCCATGGTAGAAGATCAGCACGCTTTCCGAGCGCCGGATGGCGTCGCGAACGATCTGGGGAGCGCTCTCGTAGCCCGTCGGCTCGTGATACGAGCCGCTGCCCGTGCCAAACCATGGTAGAGACGCCATCACCTGCGGATTCGACACGACATAGTTGTCCGGATCGAAGGTGCCGAACTCCCCCGTCTTGTCGGAGTATTCCACACGAAAGCGCGCCCAGGCCTGCTCGTGTTTGGCCCGCCAGGAAGCGAAATGGTAGCAGATGTTCCGGCGCGCTGAATCGCTGAACCGCTCAGCCGCTCTCAGGTAGAATCTCGCCGCCTTGTGCTCGATCTCTTCGGCGATGCGGAGGACCTCAACGACGTTGAATTGCGTATCCACGTTATCTGCTCCCGCAAGTTCACGGCCACGCTGAGTTGCCGCTTGCCTGCTTCAAGCTCTGATTCCAGCGTCGAGCCCATCCAAAGGGCCTGAATCGCTCTATGGATACTACGGCGGGATTGCTAAAGGAGTGTTAGGACGGCGCTAGTTCTCCGCGAATCCTCGCACCAGTCCGCTAGGCCTTGGGTCCGTCGCCCACCATCGCATTGAGCGAGCTGACTTCCGCCGGACGCAGGCCCAACGGCGTGTCGAATTCGATGCCCACGCGACAGAGTCCCGTTTCCGTCCGCTCGATCCGCCGCACTTCGCCCGTCCGCGTGATACTGACCGTCGCCGTCGGATCATCCCCCTCAAAGCGGGGAATGCTGAACCGAACCGTCAGATGCTGTCCTTCGCGCGGGCACGACTGCCCCGGCTCGCAACTGAATCCGATACCGCCACTGGAGACGTCGATCATCAGTCCCTGAGACAGAGTCTCGGCAAAATCCTCGCTGAACCACACGGGCCACTGATAGCCCAATCGCTGCTCCTGTCGGCGTTCGCTCTGATCCATTCGTTGTATCTCCAAGTAGGTCGCAGTTCAGCCTTCCGAATCGTCAGATTTCCGGGCCGACTTTATCGCCGACTCCTGGTTGGCCCGATTCTTCCGGCATAGGGCCCTCTGACGACGTCTTAGACAACAACGATGTCCCTGAGATCCTCGCCTCGTGGCATCGCCTATCGCGTTATCGGACAGACACGTGTCGCAGCGACCGTCCGCACGAAGGACCAGGATCAGATCTTGCTGGGTTTGCAGAGGCATTTGGATTTGGCTGCCGCCCGACCGCACTTCTTGCAGGCGTACTTCGCGGGAGAAAGAAGCTCCTTGTAGGCTTTCATGTCCTCCTTGTGGGCCCCCTGTTTCACGAGAACACAGAGCTTCTTGCTGGCCATGGACTTCCACCTCGACAAGATTATGGTCTTCAAATGCGTGCCCCGACGGGGAAACGCCCCCGGGATATACGGGATTGAACGCCGTCGGTTCCAAACCAATGGAAACGATGGAGTCCCCCCGTCCGTCACTTGGGCCGGGTCAGGGGGCGGAAACGATGGGCGGTGTGCGTTGCGGAACGCACCGCCGCCTCGGCCGCCTCGTAGAACGCTTGTTGGGCCCGCACCGGATGTCCCTTCCGGGCGACCCGGCGGTACTGACCGTCGCTGCGCAGCTCCCACGCCTTGACGTTGTCCTTGAAGAACGTGTTGAGGATGCCCGCCAGCCGCTTGCGTATCCTGGTATCGCGGATGGGAAACAGCAGTTCGAGTCGCCGATCCAGGTTGCGTCGCATCCAATCGGCGCTGCTGAGATAAATCTCTTCATGACCGCCGTTGGCGAAGTAGAAGATCCGAGCGTGTTCGAGGTAGCGATCGATGATGGAACGAACGACAATGCGTTCGGACAGGCCCTTGACGCCCGGTCGCAGGCAGCAGATGCCACGCACGTTCAGTCGCACCTCGACGCCCGCCCGGCTCGCCTCGTACAGCGCCTGGCACATGCCTTTGTCTTCGAGCGAGTTGATCTTGGCCATGATCAGGCCCGGCCGGTCCGGCGTCGAAACCTGGATCTCCCGCTCGATCAGATCCTTCAGCTTCGTCCGCAGATCCGTCGGTGCGATCACCAACTGCTGCCATTCGACCGCTTCCGACAGACCGGTCAGCAGATTGAAGAACGCCGCCACGTCCGAGGCCAGTTCGTCGTCGCACGTCATCAACCCGATATCGGAGTACAGTCGGGCGGTTCGGTCGTTGTAGTTCCCGGTCCCCAGGTGCACGTACCGACGGATGCGAGCGGCCTCCCGACGGATCACCAGCAGGGCCTTGGCATGGGTCTTGAGTCCCGCGATGCCGTAGATCACGTGGCACCCTGCGTCTTCCAACTGGCGGGCCCAGTTGACGTTCTTCGCCTCGTCGAACCGCGCCTTGAGTTCCACCAGCACGGTGACCTCCTTGCCGTTCTCGGCCGCCCGCGCCAGCGCCCGGACCACGGGCGACTGGCCACTCGTCCGGTACAGCGTCTGCTTGATCGCCAGCACGTCCGGATCCTCGGCGGCGTTCTCCACCAGCTCAACGACCGGGTCGAACCGCTCGTACGGATGAAACAGCATGACGTCGCGATCCTGAATCGCCGACCAGAGGTCCTCGGCGCCGATCACATCCGCCGGCTCCTGCGGGGGCCAATCCCCGGTGCGGAGGCTCGAGACCGGAGGAATATCGATCAACGGCATCAACGCGCGTGCGTCCAGCAGGCCCTCGATTTCGTAGATGTCGTGGTGCAGCAGTCCCATCGTCGAGGTGAGCCATCGCTTGATGCGGGGATCGGGCCTCGCGCTGACCTCCAGCCGGATCACGCCCCGATGTTTCCGCGCGTGCACCGCGTCCTGAACCGTGTGCAGCAGATCCGCGGCCTCGTCCTCCTGGATCGCCACGTCCGCATCGCGCGTGATGCGGAAGACCGCCTCTTTGCTCACCGCACAGCCACCGAACATCGACCGGGCGTTGTCGAAGACCACCTCCTCCAGCGGAGCCATGTAGACGCCCTTCTCGGACGGGATATTCACAAATCGCGGAAACGAACCCGGCACCGGGATCACCACCAGCTTCTGTGGCGATGAGGCACTGCGCGAGGTGTTGACCAGCATCGCCGTAAACAGTTGCAGTCCCGGCAAGAGCGGGCAGGGGTCCAGATCCTCCACGGCCAACGGCGTCAGGACCGGCAGCAATTCGGTGGCAAAGAAATTGGCCAGGAACAGGCGCTGTTTGGGCGTCCATTCGTCCCTTCGAACCAGACAAAACTCATGCGATCGCAGCGCGCCCAGGACATCGGCGATCGCTGCCGTCTGCCGGGCCACCATCTCCTGGACCTTGCCGCCAATAAAGAACAACTGCTGAGTGGGAGTCAGGCCGCTGGCATCTCTCCTTCGCACTCCCGCGGCTTTCTGCTGTTTGAGACCCGCGACCCGAATCATGAAGAACTCGTCGAGGTTCGAGCTGACAATCGAAAGAAATTTCAGGCGTTCACCGAGGGGCACCTTGTCCGATCGCCCTTCTTGGAGCACCCGATCGTTGAACTCCAGCCAGCTCAATTCGCGATTGATGAACAACTCTGGGGATTTCAGATCTTTCTTGGCCATAGCACTCTTCTAAGGTCGGTTTCGGAACGACAGTCGGCTTTTTGGGGCACAGGCCATCGGGCTACCGTCGGCGTACTTCCTCCAGGCGGACCTCCAATCCATAGATATCCAGCATCATGTCGGCCGCCTCCGCCAGTGCCCTCCGTTCGAGGGTGAAATCGCCGCCGCCGGGGACACAGATCACTAGCCCGTTGCCGTCCATGCGCAACTGGAGCGTGCGGATCTGCTGCGTCCGGCTGCTGTCCAGCGCCTCCACCACGCGGAGCAGCGCCGCCAGTTTGTTGACGATCATCCGTCGCTCGCGCGGCAGCGCGATATAGTCCAGGTGCGAGGGCTTCGGGCGGCTGCGACGGTGATAGCGCGCCACATTCGCCACGACGATCAGTTCATCCTGCGTCAGCCCGACAATCTCCGAATGAGCGATCAGGTAAAGGCTGTGCTTGTGATGGGCGCGACTCGCCACGAAGGTCCCGATCTCGTGCAGGATCGCCGCCACCTCCAGCAGCAGACGGTGACGCTCGCCAAGCCGGTGCTCGCCCGCCAGTTGATCGAACAACTGCGCCGCCAGCACATGCGTTTGCTCGGCGTGGCGCATGTCCACCTGGTACTTCTGGGCGATCACCTGCGCCGATTGGATTACCTCGCGGTGTGCCGAGTCGTCCTTCCTGCCCGCCGCATCCCGCGCCAGATCGAGCAACAGGCCATCCCGCATAGACACGTCCGTCACGATCATCCGCTTGGCCCGCGTGGACTCCAGCAGGACTTGATACACCAGCAAGGCCGGCGTAAGGGTCTCGGCATCGGTATACGGAATCTTGTAGGCACGCGCCAATTCGTCGGCGGTGCGAAGCCGGCACCGATCGAGAAGCGTACGCAGCGCCCCAGGAGAGACCGCCTCCAGATGACCGCCCGCGAGAGGCTCGCCCACTTGGGCCGCCGCCCAGCGCGCGTCTCCGCCGACCGCGACGAAGGTCCCCACGCTCTTGAGCGGCAGCAGACTGCGAAAAGCCGAGAGGGCACTGCTGATCTGATGCTCGATCAGCCGGGCGGCCTGGTCGGCCCGCTCGGTCGTCGTCGACAGCACTTCCTGCATCCGCACCGATCCCGTGGGAAGGCTCTGCGAAACGGTGACCTCCCCCTGGTTCAGCAGATTCAGAACGGTGCTCCCGCCGCCCACCTCGACCACCAGTGCCTTGCCCCGCGCCAGCAGGTTCTCTCCCACCGTCTCACGCACCGCCGAGACGGTTAGCCGCCCTTCTTCCGTGACGCCGATGACGGAGACCTCCAGGCCCGCCGCCATCAGAACCCGATCGACAAAGGTGTCTCCATTGGCCGCCTCGCGCACGGCGCTGGTCGCAACAGCGCGGGTCCGGTTCACCCCATAGGTATTCAGGACCTGCCGATAGTCGCGCAGAATCCCCACGGCGCTGCGCATCGTCTCGGCGCGAATCCGTCCGTTGCGAAAGACGTCCTGGCCCAGGCGCACCGCCCGTCTCAGACGCTCGATGATCTCCAGACGCCCATCGGGTAGCATCTGCCCGAGCACCATGCGGATCGAGTTCGACCCGATATCGATCACCGCCATCGTTTCGGCCGGTCCGCTTGTCTTCATTTTCTCTTCTGCGGTTGGCATATCTTCGTTACTTCGTCACAATCCCGCCCGACCCTTAAGCGTCTCTGCCGCCCCGGGCCGATTCCTTGCCCGCAGCTGTCCGCAGGACCAGGCGCCGTCCGAAGGCCGCCTCGAACAGGTCCGCTTTCCGCATCGCTCCAAGCCGTTCGAGTTCCGCCGGCCCGCGCGTCTCGCAAACCATCACAATCCGCCGATCCGAAACCTCGCAGCGGACCCGCCGCACCACGCTCTCATGGCTGCGGTCCAGCCCATCAGCCACCCGCAGAATACCCGCCAGGATGCGAACGCAGCGCTGCTCCGCCTTACCGAGGTTCCTATAATGCGGATGGCGCGAACTCGGCACTGCCTTGCGATGGTACCGAGCCACCAGGGCGATGACCTGCCGCTCCACCGGCTCGAACGGCAGCGAAGGCTCCGACAGGATCACACGCATCGCTACTTTGTGGTGTCCCTGCGTGCCTTCCATCCACCCGATATCGTGCAGCAAGGCGCCGCAGCGCAGCCAGAAGCGCTCGCGCCGGCCCACCTGGTGAATCTCCGCCAGCCCGTCGAAAATCTCCAGGGCCAACCGGGTAACCTGGTGAGTGTGTTCCCGTTCATACTGGCACCTTCGTGCCAACGCCAGAACCGCATCCAGTTTCTTCCTCGGGCCCCCGGCGCTCGATTTCCGGCGCTCATCCCAGAGCTGGTCGAGACTCTTGCCCTCGCGAAACACCTCGATGTATTCCCTGGGCAGTCCCGCCGCATGGACCGCTCGCACGACCCGGTTCACGTCGTATGGAACCCGCAGGCACTTGGCTTCCAACCGACCGTCCGAGAACTCCAGCACGGCGTACGAAGCCCGCCAGTCCCCTCCCTCCGGACGTCCCACGCTGCCCGGGTTCACGAACCATACCCCATCGACTCGTCGGACGAACGGATCGTGCGTGTGCCCACAGAGTACGACGTCCGCTTCGGCGCCCTTCGCCAACTCGCCAAGACGCGACTCCGGTGTTCCGGAACTCAATGGCTCATCGATCGACACCGGACTGCCATGCGCCATCAGGACCTCGAGTCCGCCCGCCATACGCCGAACCTGCTCGGGCAACGCGCGAACGAATCGCCGGACCTTGTCGGACAGATGGGCGTCGTTCCACTGGAACGCGATGAATTTCGCCGGAGCCTTCTTGTGTTTCCAGCGGTTCCGTTTGTGCTCGAAGTCAAGGACCTTCCGATCGTAGTTACCGATAAGATTGACCGCACCGACCGCTCGCAGCCGCTGCACGACTTCGTTGGGAAAAGGCGCGTAGCCCAGAAGGTCGCCCAGGTTCCAGACCTCGCGGATGCCTCGGCGCGCAGCATCCTCCAGCACCGCCTCCAATGCCGGCAGATTCCCATGGATATCGCTAATCAGCGCGACCGTCGTCTGCTTGCTCTTGCGTCCCACCCGTCGGGGCGTCCTTGATCTCAACTTCCGATTCCGTCTTCGTGTCCAGAGGCGCCTGCACGACGGCCTCCAACGTATCCCAGAGGTATTCTTCGTTCAGTCTCCTCCAGTGTTCGAGCAGACGGGCGAACGCCTCCTGCCGGTGTCGGCGCCGTTCTTCGACGAGCAACTCCAGGCCCGGCTTGAGCCGGTTGAACGGACCATGATGACCGAAATACTCGATCGTGCGAGCCCGCTCCCGATCCATGAATTCCTGAACGTCCACGATCCACACGTCGCAGTCATGGATGTCCCCCAGTAGCGACTGGACCTTCTTGATCGCCTTGATGACCGGACCCAACTGCCCTTCGTACACCGGGTCGCAGATTTCCATCGTGTAGCGAAATCGCTTGGCATCGATCCGCATCTGATGGTGCCCATCGACATCCGCCGGATCACTCAGTGCCCGTTCGTGGCTCAGCACATCCTCTCGGCGTTGGTGGATATGCCCAGCCGCTCGCTCGAATGCGCACGGACTTTGCAGACTTACCCCACCGTGACGCAACTGGAATAGTTCCTTCTCCAGTTCGCCCGCCATCTCCGCCAGGAAATTGCCCTTCTGGAGCGCCTCCAGCGTCCGTATCACTTTGGGCTGTATGGCGTCGCGCTGCTGCCGTAGTCGCAATCGCAGCCGCTCGACGCCGGGGCGGTGGCGTCGGTCCTGCTCCCCGAGACCCGCCAGAAACCCGTCCAGGAACGTGATGTGCACGTCCAGGTCCCGGGCGCGACCCAGCCCCTTCGTCAGCTTGCGAATCCGTTTGCGCCACGGCCCTGCGGTCTTCGCATCGAAGCAGTCGCCGAACATGCGCAGGGCCGCCCGCATCCGCCGCGACGCCACCCGAGCCTGATGCACTGGTTCGATGTCCTGGTTCTCGCGCACCCCATGGACCTGCTCGATCAGTGCGTCGAGTTGTCCCCGCAAATAGAGACAGGCCAGAAGTCGATAGCTGGGATCGGTCTCCGTCATACGCCTGGCGCCGCTCCATTCTCTGATTCGTTCCCCGACATCCTCACCTCGCCGATCAACCCAGCACCTCCTGGTCCCAGGTCTCCGCGCCGTCCGAGGACGCATCCGTCAGCAGGGCGGCAAAGGTCTGCACCGCCTGGCGCGCATCGCCGATCGGGTAGTAGAAAGCATCCCAGTGGTCGCTGTCCTCCCCGTCGTGATTGACGATCACATGGTCGAACCGCCAGGCCTGCCGCATCTCCCGTAGCGCACTGCATGCCCGTACCTCGATATTCTCCAGGTCTTTCTGCGAGAGAATCCCGTTCTGTCGCTGCGTGCGCCGCAACAGCTTGCGCCGCATCACGTCGGTCACAAAATCGTCCAGATCGACGCGCGGCTCGCGCAACGTCAATTCCTGGATCTCCTCGCGCGACAATGGCGAGAGAAACACACTGAGGGTCGCCAGCCGTCGTCCCTGGGTGAAGTCCAGCAGGCCGGTCCCGATGAACGGGTTGCCCTCGAAAAACACGTCGGACTCCGCCAGCCTGCGCTCCAGCTCGCGCGTGTCCATCGCCTGCAAATCGTTGCGGACCTCGAACACGCGAAAATCCGGCTGCGCGCGAAAACGCTCGATCTCCTCGCGGCTCCGGAAATAGTAGTCGCGCCCCTCGACTTCCCCCGGACGAGGAGCACGACTGTCGTACAAAACGAACTTCGTCAACGTTGCCGCGACGTCGGGATAGAACTTGCCCAGTGCCGCATACAGCGGCCCCTTCCCCACACAAGATGGCCCCGACAGAATGATCAGACGTCCCATCGTTCACCTCGACAAATCCGGTAGCTGCCTTCGGCACTCCGGAGGCCCGACTATACGGGACTCACCTGCTCAGATCAAGGGCGAACCCCTCGCCCGCTCCGGAAGATCGGCGCCGTCGGCCACCGGCGCAGAAGGAAAGCGGCAGCGCGAAGACCGTCGTCTTGGGCGCTGCCGCCACGTCCAATCAGCATGAGGACGGGTCGAAACCCGCTCCTACGCTTCACCCAGGCACAGACTTACTGTCCGGAAGAGCGGCTCTCCATCGAGTCTCCAGCGCTCCAACGCGGCGTGCCATCGGAATTACGCAGATGGTAGGTCTTATTGCCGCGTTGGATCGTCGAAGCGATCAGAAACTCCCCGCGCCAGGCCGCAATGCGGGAGGGCGCGCCGGTGATGGTCACCTCGTCACCGTAGTGGAGTTCGATATTCTGATTCTCGAAGTAGGGACGCGGTCCGGCGTGAACCGCAATGGTCTCGCCTTCCGACGTCTTGACACCCAGGCGAACCCCTTCGACCGGGGTATCCGACAGGCGGAACGTTCCGATGCTCGAGATCGTCCCGTACACCGTCTTGGTCAGCGCCGGGTCGAAACGCTGATTGTACTCGCTGCCACTTCTCCAAGCCCCGACACTCACGTCCTGGAAAGACTCCCTTGGCGCTTCTTCGTGGGCCGTCGGACCTTCGCCCGGGACGTACCCCAGAGTCTCCCAGTAAGGAGTGCCTTCAAATCGCTTCTCAACCCCCTGGGCATACAACGGATCGCCCAGATACGGGAACTCATCCGCCGGGTTGAAAGCCACCGCCTCCAGCATCGATTCGTCCGCCGCGATCCTCAGGGAACCAAGATCCGGGATCACCTCGATCGCGTTCCACGGGACCACCGCTGCCTCACGTTCCCGTGCCCAGATCGGTGTGTCCAACATCATGATCCCATAGGCGAGCTTGTGCTGGTCCGTGCCGATCACGATGTCGTCGAGACGTCCCAGATTCTCGCCCTGGAAGTCTCTGACGGTCATGCCGAGCAGTTTCGTCGCCCGACGGAACTTGATGGGCAATCGCTCGTCGGTCTGGGCGGTCATCGCCTGCTGAGATTCTCCGGAGCCCTCCGACTCCTGGGGCCCCTCTCGGTAGGACGTCCGGACCCCGTGGGCCCAATTCTCTTCCGCTGTTTCCGGCCAGCGGGCCTCCTCAAACCCTGGAGCCTCTTCCAGGTATTCCTCCCTCACGTCCAGGATATAGGCCTCTTTCTCCGGATGCCGCTCGAATTCCGACCACGGCACCGCAAACAGCTTGTTGCCGAAGCCGAAGAATCCGCCCCGTGTCAACACGGCATAGCCGACAGTCCCATCCTCCATGTTCAAAACCACATCGTTAATCGTGCCGAGCTTCTCGTCCTGGGTGCCGTAAACCGGACAGCCGATCACCCGTTCGAGCCTCTGATAAGTGGGAGCGGCGCCCGCTGCGCTCTGCTCCCGCGAGGATGACTCGCCTGCCCCTGACGGAGAACGCGACATCGACCCCTGATGCTCCCGCTGCTCTGGCGCCTCCATAGACGAATCCTGTTCGTACTGGCGTTCATGGGACTGAGCCGTTACCGTGGGAGCCGCTATGAACATCATCATCGCGGCCGCACAACTGATGCTCATCGCTGATCTCAACGTACGATACATGGTATACCTCCTTTTCCTGTCTTCTGGCATTCATCCACCCTGACGGGCGTCAGAATCTCTGACCGGCAAAGAATACCTTACTGTTTCCCTACTGTCTGGAGCCCATACGACAGGGCCGTCGGGGGGGTTAGTCAGGCGTGCGCCTCAATCGGGTGGAGTCTTTTGCCTAGCAGCCCGTTGAAAAGGTCCACTTGCTGACGGTTTTGTGTGGACGGGAGATTGCTGCTGCGCTACGCTCGGAGGAAATGGTCAGGGAGGACTTTCCATGTCGATGAGCAAACGGCGAACGCAGCGTCAACAGGAACTCTGGATCCACAGCATGGACCTTGTCATGCCGGCTGGTCATCCGTTTTATCAAGCCCTGAATCGGCTGTTGGACGAACATGGTTTCGATCCGTTCGTGGAAGAACGTTGTGCCTCGTTCTATGCCGAGAGGCTGGGGCGTCCGAGCATTCCGCCGGGCGTGTATTTTCGCATGCTGCTGATCGGGTACTTCGAGGGCATCGATTCCGAACGGGGCATTGCCTGGCGGTGCGCCGATTCGCTGGGGCTACGGGCCTTCCTGGGCTACCCCGTAAACGAGCGGACGCCGGACCATTCGAGTCTTTCGGTCATTCGCGGGCGAATCGATATCGAAACGCATCGGGACGTCTTGCAATGGGTTTTGAAGGTGTTGGCGAAGAGCGACTGGCTCAAGGGCAGGACTCTCGGTGTCGACGCGACGACCCTGGAAGCGAATGCGGCCTTGCGAAGCATCGTGCGTCGAGACACGGGGCAGCCGTACGAAGAGTTTCTTTGTGATCTGGCCCAAGCCTCCGGGATTGAAACGCCGACGCGGGAGAACTTGGCCAAGATCGACCGCCAGCGACCGAAGAAGGGTTCGAATGATGAGTGGTACAATCCGCACGATCCGGACGCGAAGATCACCAAGATGAAGGATGGCCGCACGCATCTGGCGCACAAGGCCGAACACGCGGTGGATCTGGAGACCGGGGCCATCGTGGCCGTGACGCTTCAGCCGGCCAACACCGGGGACACGACGACCGTGAAGAAGACGTTGGACGAGACCGAAGCCAACCTGGCGGTGCTTCAAGACGATCCGCAGACCTCGGAGCACCTGAGCTGCGCGAAGGTCCGTGAGGTGGTGGCCGACAAAGGCTATCACAGCAATGATACGATGTGTCACTTGGGGCAGGAGCGAAAGCTCCGCAGTTATGTTTCCGAACCCAAGCATCGCGGCCGACGTCGCTGGAAAGACAAGGCCGCCGAACGGGCGGCGGTCTATGGCAATCGCCGTCGCATTCGCGGCCGACGCGGCAAGGCGCTCTTGCGAAAGCGAGGCGAACTGCTGGAGCGTCCGTTCGCCCACTGCTACGAAACGGGCGGCTTGCGTCGCACGCACTTGAAGGGTCACGCGCGAATCCTCAAGCGCCTGCTGATTCACGTGGCCGGCTGCAACCTGGCGCTACTGATGCGCACGCTCTTTGGTCTGGGGACCCCGCGAGGTCTCCGGGGTCTGGCGGCCCTTGTCTTCCGCACGCTCCGGGCACGGACCGCCGTCCTCCGGGCGTTCGGCGAAGCCCTGACGGGCATTTCGCCCAGATTCGACGCCCCGACCACAATCCCCCTCGCCGCCTGAGATCATCCCCGATCCAACGCTTTTTCAACGGACTGCTAGAGCAACCCGCGCAGACGGGTGGCGTTGCCGCCATAAAAAAGACGTGAAATGGAGAGGGAGTCAGAACCCGCTGGAGGCTACGGAACGGTCTCGACCCGCGCTTGCAGGAGGCAGTGCAGCGACGAAAAACCGCCACTGCCGCTCGAGCGGCTCGATTGGGCCGAAATGGCGCACGAATTCACTTCGCAGTTCAATCGATGAACGCCGCCCTTGTGGCAGACTGGACAACTCCGCCAGGTAGTTGCGCAGCTCGTTCGGACGGCACTCTAGTAGGAATCCGAGCAGTCCCCAGAACTGGGCGTACGCGTCGGCTGCCGACGGCTCCAGCGCCTCGGCGCCCGTGAGGACAGCCAATCGTCCCAGAGGAAGCAACCGGCCGTCGGCTCCGAGCGCCGCCAACCGCTGCCGACGACGTTGCCGGCCTCGCCCCCCCGGAAGAGCACACTCCTCAAAATACGTGGCCAGCCCCTCAGAAACCCATAGGGGGTACATGACGCCGCGTTTCTGAAGACCGCTGTTGTACGCCAACTGGTGCGCCATCTCGTGCGTCAGCACCTCGACCCGATCCGCAGAGATCCCCCTTGGCACGGACCGCTGTGAAGCCGATCCCGACCCCATACTGGTCAAGTGCAGTGCGGGACCCGGTAGCGCAGCTCGCTCCACCGCACTACGATCCTCTGTCAGGCTTCCGCTGTACAGAACGACGTGATTCGAACGCGTCGAATAGAATGCGTCCTGAAAGGCGGGATTGGCGCGCTCGACCTCCGTCGAGTAGCGACGGTACTGCTCGCGATCGTCGAAACAGATCCACAGCAAAGGATCGCGCGCCGTCTCTAAAGGCAATCCGTAGGAGGTCATGGCCTGCGAGAGCCGATCGTGGATCGCGTCCAGCGCCGCACCCAGCGTCGCAGAGGTCGCCGAACCATCCTCCGAAACGAGAAAGAAGTGGCTCGTCCGGCGCATCGCGGGAGCATCGACGGAAGACGCGGCGTTCGAACGTGGGGCCCGCTGCGGCGCCTGACCAAAACATCGCTGCCCGGCCGCAAGGCATAGGAGCACCACCGCTGCACTGGTGCACAGAGATAGGAGTCGAATGTGCTTCATCGTCGCTGGCTCCTCGATCTGATCGCGCCTCGCCAAAGGCGAAACTCTCCAGTCAGGCCGAGTCCAGCTTTTGCTTCTCGAATCTGCCATGAAGTAGCGTATCGACTGCTTCGTGGCCCGACGTGAAGTGCAATTCGTTTTGCGCTAAGAATGGTCCCTTACAGACCCCCAATTTCGCGTGGCCCTCACTCCTGGAAAGTGACGTACCGGCCAACGCCACCAGTCTAGCACCGCACGGTTCACCATGCAAGGGTTTTGCTTAGGTCGTTTCGATCTTTTCGCCTATATCCGAACGAGCAAGTCCCGAACCCCCGGTCGGGTATTCGATTCCCCTTTGCGCTCGCGGAGAATAGTCCCCCCATAGGCGATTGTCAGGGGCGTTCCGACATCGGTCAAATGTCCTTTCACACCATTGCCCTACCCCCAAGTGGGAGTTTTCCTTACCGTCTGCGGCTTGATTTCCATCGCACAGAGAACGACAATATTTTCTGAAAAAGACCAGTTGCTCCTTGCGACGGAAAGGAATGGCAGATGACTCGGACCCTGCTGATCGTGGCAGCCTTCATGTTGGCCGCCGGATGTACGCCCAGTTACCGCGTCCATTTCAACGGCTATTCCGAACTGAGCGAGCCGCCCGACCGCGACGCGCCCGTGTACGTGGCCACCGACCCGAATGCCGAGAATCTGGTCTTTCAGAGGCAGGTCAAGGACAAGGCCAAGCGTCTGCTCGACGCCGAAGGATATGCCGTTGCGGAGGCGCCGGAGAGTGCCGCCTATGAGATCACCTTCCGCGTTGGGACGATGGCTCGTGAAACGATCGACCGCACCCCGATGGTGGGTTTGCGAGGGGGCTTCTATGGCGGTTACAGCCGGGGGTACGCCTTCGGTCCAATGTTCTATCAGCCTTACTACGATACCGAGTATCGGCAGTGGCTCATCGTGCGTCTGTTCCGACTCTACTCCGACACCTCCGAACCCAGACATCTCGTCTGGGTGGGCGAGGCGGCGCTTCAGGCCGACCGTGCCGCGATCCGGCAGCTCATCGACTACCTGCTCGTCGCCTGCATTGAGCACCTCGGGATCGACACGCAGGAAGAGATCACCCTCAAGATCGAGCGGGACGATCCGCGCGTCATGGAGATTGCGGATCAGCGCTAGGCGCGGAGGAGGCCAACCCCAGGGGGCGGAGGAAAACATCGGAGCATGAAAACAGATGTCTGCATCGTCGGAGCAGGGCCGGCCGGCCTGATGGCCGCGATTTACGCCGCACGCCAGGGGGCCGCCTCAACGGTCGTCGAAGCGAATCGGACCGCCGGACGCAAGCTGCTGGTGACCGGAGGCGGACGATGCAATCTTACGCATGACGCGAGCATCGACGAACTCGTTCGCACCTTCGGTCCCGCGGGCCGCTTCCTTCGTCACAGCCTCCACGAAATGTCCCCCGATGCCGTCAGGACCTTCTTCCACGACCGTGGACTGCCGACCCTGGTCGAAGCGGATGGTTGCGTGTTTCCCGCCCAGGGGCGGGCGACCGACGTGCTCCGAATCCTTCTGCGCGAGGCCGAGCACTGCGGCGTGCGACTGCTGTACGAAAATCCCGTCGCTGGCATCATCGCGATGGACACAGGGTTCACGATCATCGCAGGCCGTCACAATATCTCCGCACGCTCCGTCATCCTCGTCACCGGCGGCCTCTCCTGGCCTCAGACCGGCTCGACCGGCGATGGCTTCCGCTTCGCACGGACACTGGGCCATTCGATCGTCGCGCCGAAAGCAGTACTCGTACCGTTGGTGGTGCGTGAACCTTGGCCCGCTGTGCTGGCTGGCGTCACTGTCTCCGACGTGCGCATTGCTGGCAAAGGTGACTTGCGTAAACTCTTATCGCATGGGGCGATCGTGTTCACTCAAGACGGAATCGGCGGGCCCGCCGCACAAGACATGAGCCGCCTGCTCGCCGATGCGCTGGCCGATGCAAGGTCTGACCTCCCCATTCACCTCGATCTCGTGCCCGCCGCGGACGAGACCGAACTTGACCGGCAGCTTCAACAGCGCTTGGACGCCAACGCCAAGAAGAGTGTCTCCAACGTACTGGCCGAGTTCGTTCCGAGGCGACTGGCTGCCATGCTGTGCACGCTGGCTGGATGTGAAGTCAACCTTCAGGCGAACCAATTGAGAAAAGACGTGCGCAAAGCCATCCTGAAGTCGCTGAAGCGTCTGCCGGTGAACGTAACGGGCACCCGTCCGATTGCAGAGGCGACGGTAACGCGAGGAGGCGTCAGCCGACAGGAGATCGATCCGCTGACGATGGCCTCGAAGCTCTGTCCGGGACTGTACTTTGCCGGGGAGCTGATCGACGCCGACGGCCCCTGTGGGGGCTACAACCTCCAGATGTGTTTCTCGACCGGCGCCCTGGCGGGCCGATCCGCCGCCGGTCAGCGGGCAGGCCGATAGTACTCCATCGCCTCCGGGATGAGTTCCTTGAGGTTCTGGATCCGCGTTTCGTTCGCGGGGTGGGTGCTGAGCAATTCGGGCGGCGCCTCGCCCGTCTGCTGCGCCGCCATCCGTTGCCAGAAATCCGGCGCCTCACGCGGATCGTAGCCTGCCATCGCCATGAAGATCAGGCCGAGTCGATCCGCTTCGCTCTCATGGAGCCGGCTGAACGGCAACAACAGACCCACCTGGCTGCCCATGCCATAGGACGTCATGAACAGGTTCTGCGTCGTCTCCGGCTGTTCTTTCAAGGCCTGCGAAAGTGCGATGCCACCCATCTGAACCAGCAGGCCCTGCGACATCCGCTCGGCCCCGTGGTCGGCAAACACGTGAGCGATTTCGTGTCCGACCACCACCGCCAACCCCGTCTCCGTCTGCGTCAGCGGCAGAATACCGGTATTGACGACGACCTTGCCGCCTGGCATCGCGAACGCGTTGGCCGCATTATCCTGCACCAGGTTGAACTCCCATTCGTAACCTTCGAACGGATTGCTCTCCATGTTCTGGCGAGCAAATTCGTCGACCGCCGCGACGATCCGACTGCCGACCCGCTGGACCATCTCGCTGCTCTGCGTATCAGCAATTACCTGATTCTCGTTGAGGTACTGCGTGTACTGTTGGGAGCTCATAGAGTTGATGATCGACTCCGGCACGAAATTCAACTGCCGCCGTCCCGTGATGCCCACTTCCGAGCAGCCGGTCGCGACAAGGACCATCCCGATCAGCAGACTCACCAGCCATCGTTTCGCCGCATTCATGAGCGTTCTCCCTTCGTCCATAAGAGATCCTATCGCGGCACGAAGCCGCCTGGTTGCACTATTTGCACCTATTAAGCCCCAATCCCTACCTCGACGCAACGGTTTTTCTGCCAGTCCCCCCTCGAACCGAACCTATACCCCGACGAACCGCACCGGGTTCACCCATTCCACCTCCGCCGCCGTCGCACCGGCGCGCGCCTTCGCCTCATCGCTTATAGGAATGCGACACGTATTTGACGTCGGGCCGCCCTGCCGTTACAGTATCTCAAGTGAAGGTGCGAAGGGAACGGTTCCTCAAGAGGCGCTGCCGGTTCGATAGCAGGAGGGAGTTCCGCCGCACTTGTGTCGTCCGTACCACGCGAGGTGCACTGACTATGCTGGAAATCCTGCTGGTGGTCTTCTGGGCGGTCGTGCTGGTAACCGTTGCGCTCACCTCTCACGTCAACCACCGCCGCACTCTCTGGCTGCTGGTCGTTCTGCCCCCCTTGGGCCTGCTCGCTCTCTGGTGGATTCCGTTTTCCAGACGCACCGAATTCTACATCTGGACACCCCCCATCCTCGCCCTGTACATATCCCTGGTCAGTATTCCCATCCGCCTGTGCGATATCGCCCACAAATGGAGGCAGGGCGAACCGGACGCCAATCGGATTCGTCTGATCAGGCTGCTCCGTCCGACCCTGGTCGTGCTCATCATGTGTGGCCTGGTCGCGAGGGAACGAATGGCATGCTATGCGTTCGGCAGTTATGCAACAGAATTGGCGCACCACATCCAGGAGACCTGCAATTCAAATGGTGCCTGTCCGACAACCCTGGAAGGCTGCAAACTGGTGGAAGAGAACCCGACCTATGCCGCGAGCGAGCAAACGATCACCCGGATAGGTCGTAGGGCGTTGGTCCGGTACGAGAATCTGGTTCCCGCCAACCAGTTTCGCCTCACCGTCGCTTATGGCAGGTTCCGGCTTACGGCTCTCGGTGGAGTAGAAAGAGACTTGAAGATATCAGAGTAACCGCCGCCCGGACACTGACCGAACCCAGTCCGTCTACTGGGCGCGGCTCCGGACGGCCCGCCTTGAAAACCCACCCCCTTGCAGGGCTCACGCGCACTCGGTCTCGGGCCTCGAAGCGAGTCTTCCCGTGGCAGCACGGAGTTCGTACTGGGCCTGGAGCCACTTGAGAAATGGGCGTGGGTTGGTGCCGATGCGTCCGCCGACGCGGAGAGTTTTCCACTCCCGGCTATGCCAGAATTCCTCCGGCGTCGGCGCCCCGCTGCCGCTGCCCCGGTACAGCGTCGTCTCCTTCCAATCGTAAACCGTGAAGACGTCGCCGCGGTCGCTGGTGAAAACGTGCCGGCGCGAGATCTTATAGCCGTCGCCGTCGCCGGTATCGCCGAAAAGCTCTACCAGCCCGGCAGGCGGAAATTCGAACAGCGTCAGCCCATCGATGCCGCTGGTGTCGACGTGTGGATTCAGCTTATACATGGCCGTGGCCTTCCAATCGGGTACGGGTCCATTTCGTTCACCGAGAAGGGCGCTTCCGATCTTGATCGGCACAGCACCTTTATCAACAACAAAGATTTTATTGTACCAGATAGACAAGATACTATTCGGCAGGAAAGAAGGGTCGGGGATAGGCAAATGGAGCAGCCCCGTTAGCCTTTTGCTGGACAGCCCCCAGGATTTTGAACCTGTGCTCGAAACTGGGCCACTGTAGCCGTCCACGATATTCTCACGGCTGAGCAGGCCCAGTGCGTATTCGGGTCAGATCGCCCACCATGGCCGCCTCCAGCACCGGGCCCATATAGTCGTCCACTATCTCCTCGGTCATCGGGATCGGCATGTTCGCCAGCTTCATCTTCAGGTGAGGGCTCTTGGCTGCCTTTAGAGCCCGCTCGATGTGCGCCGTTGTGAAACCCTCCACCTCCTCCAGGCGGGTGGGGAAACCCACCTTTGCCGCAAATTCCAGCATCGCCTCCGCAACCGCCACCCCCAGGTCGCGTCCGCCCAAGACATCGAAATCAGTGTCGGTCAACCCCGTCCGGCGCCAGATCCTCCCGACATGCCGCAAGGGCGTCTCGATCGCAGGTGCGAAGAAGACCGTGTAGTAGGGATTCATCAGGGCGCAGGCCCGTCCATGGGGCAGGATGTCCACCAACGAAAAACTGGTCAGATGTCCTCCGTTGGTCCCGCCGATCATGATCGCGTATCCGCCCAGATCGGCTGCCAGAGCCAACGCCTGCCGCCCATGCCGGTTTCCGGGGTCGTTCATCACCCCAGGCAGGTGTTCGAGAATCAACGGCAGGCCTGCCTCGATGATCTCTGCCGCCAGCGGATAATACCCTCTGCCCGCTGCGCCATAGAGCACCTCGAGCATGTGCGAGATCCCGTCGAACGCTCCGTCGGCGGTCAGGCCTTTCCACTCGCTCATCGTCGTGTCATAATCGAACGCGGGCCAGGCGGGCGTGATGGCATCGTCCACGATCAGCTTCTTCTGACCGCTCGTCAAATCCGTCACATTCGAATACTTGGTGAGATGCGCCGCCGACCCCGCCACGGTCTGAATCGCCACGTGAGCCGGCAGCCTCTTCGCCAATCGCTTCAAAGCCTCGCTCACCAGATCCGTGCCAAAGTAATCCTCGACTTCGCCGCCGGCTGTCCAAGGCACCATCGCTGCCTTGGTCGCGTCGATCGTGCTACCGCCTCCGAAGCTGACGATCACGTCTGGTCCGGCCTCGGCCAACGCACCGCAGATGCGCGTGACGTCTTCCGTGGGCGTGTTCGGACGCGCCCCTCGGATCTCGGCAACGATCTCGACGTCGGCCGCCGCCAGCGCCTCTCGAATCGACTTCACATACGCGTCGCTGCCCCGAAAGGTCCCTCGAACCAGGGCGGCGCGGCTGCCCGCTTTTCGGACCCAGGGTCCGATCTCCGCAAGCACGCCAGAACCGAACAAGTACCCCTCGCCCTTGAACCGGTGCAGCAGTTCATAGGCTCGATCGAAAGAACTCATGCTCTCTTTCCCCTTTCCAGACAGGTCAACGCCAGGCCATTTCGCGCCAAGATACCGTTGGAACCTGCCGGCCGCAACAGGCGCGAACCACACCGGGGACTACGTGGAACTACGTATTTCTTGCTCGGCCAAACCGAACTTGCCCAGATATCCGCCAAGTCCGGCCGGAAAAAGGCCGAGAAACACCTGTGCGGAACCGAGGTATTCGCCAAGGAGCGCGGAACGGCATCAGGATAAGCGGTTTCTCGGAGAAGATCGATGACAGCGTCACCGGACATGCTGGAGACAACAACCCCGATGAAAGTCGTGCTTCCCCGCCAGCTCGGTGCGAACCGTCGAGAGTTGGAAGTGCGAGACATCATGAACACGCAGATTATCACCGCCTCGGCGGATGACAGCGTCCTGGCCGCAGCCCGATGCATGTCCGAGAACGGCATCTCCTGCGTGGTCGTCACGGACGACGAAATGGTCATCGGCATCCTCACCGACAAGGACATCCTGAAAGGGATCGCTGGCAAGGACACCGAGTTCCACCGCCTCAAAATCAGTCAGCGCATGTCCAGCCCGGTCGAAGTCGCCTCACCGGATCAGTCCGTCATCGCGGCCGGACGGACGATGGAAACCAAGGGCATCAAACGCCTGCCCGTCGTCGACGGCGGCGCCCTCGTCGGCGTGGTCACCCAAACCGACATCATGCGAGGGCTGATCTCGATCAGTCCCCTGGGTGCCGTCTCCGACATCATGAGCACGCAGATTGCCCAGATCGGTACCGACGCCAGCATTGCCGAGGCCGCCCAAGTCATGGCCGCCAAGGGCATTTCCTGTCTGATCGCCAGGCACCGGGGTGAGGTCGCCGGCATTCTGACCGAAAAAGACGTGCTCCGGCGCGTCGTCGCCCTGCGCAAAGACCCCACGACAACCCAGGTTGTGGACATCATGTCCTTTCCCATCGCATCCGTGCCTTCCACCTACTCCGTCCTCAGCGCGGGCAAGAAGATGGAAACGATGCGTCTGCACCGCCTGCTCGTGATGGAGAACGGCAGGGAAGTCTGCGGGATCATCACCCAAACCGACATCATGAGAGCGGTACGCCGCGAGTTGGAGCATCTTGACGCCCGGGCGTCTCTCGACCCGGCGGTGCGAAGCCTGATCGATCGCCTCGTCATGGATATGGGGAAGCTGCGCGGTATCCTCCTGTCCACCGACGAGATCGCGTGCGAAACGCGCGACCGATAACTCCCTGCCGACTTCCGCTCCACTCGAACCGGACGGCGCCGCATCTCGTTCGCCTGCAACCTCTGCCGGCCGTTTGGCCGTTCGCCCGCCAGTTACCATAATTTACGTGGGTCCGCTCGAAGTAGACCGTTCCAGACGAGACGAAGAGACCAATCCATATCCATTGCAACCCTGTGTCGGATGCGAGATTCCGATCTCTTGGGAGGCATGCCATGTCGGCATCGAATGACAGCAAGAAACGTCGTACGAGGAGCCTGGCGCTGGTCCTGGTGGCCTGGGTGTTCATCGGGGGTCAGGCCCTCCTGGCGGCAGGAAGCATCTACAACTATCAGACCGTGGGCAAGGAAACGGAGAACCAGAACAAGCAGAACGATGAAGTGGTCGAAAACAACATGCCGTGGGGACTGATCGGCCAGGGCGCCAACCGCGTCCGATTGATCGCCATGCAGGCGCAGCCGGACGTGATCGGCAATATCGCCGTGTTCCTGGCCGTAGCGAACGCACTCGGGCTGGCCGGTCTGGTCTTCGGACTGCTTTCCTGGATGCGATCGAGCCATACCAGCGGCAAATTGACGATCGCAGTCTCCGTAGCGGTGATCCTGGTCAATTCGATCCTCAACCTGGCCTACGCATAACAGGAACGGGATCGCGGCAATCAGACGCTCGCAACGACGACGGTCATTGCGGGCGGTGTGCGTCGACCGCAACCAGATCCAAGTCGGGTAGGCCCGTATCCTGCACGATCGAAACGATGCGATTGGTTCTGGTCCTCAGGGCCCTTTCCACCTCGCAACGTGCCGCCGTCGCGGTGACCAGGACCGGGCTGAACCCGAGCCTTTTCCACGTGGACTCCGCCAGTCGACTGCCCTGCGCATAGTTGACGGCCAGAAACGCGACCTGGTTATTCCGAAAGAACCGCAACAGCCGGTCGATGAGGCGTTTGGCAAGACCCTGGCGCCGGTGTTCCCGCTCGATCCATAGATCGATCAACTCGCCCGACCGCGATGGGATGTAGCCTGCGTGCAGCCAGATCTTGCCCATCCCCATACCGATGCGCCGGGCGGTCAGGGTATCCTCGGCGATCAGCACCCGCGCCTGCTCATCTGCGATCTGCGTCCGGTAGTACTCGCCGAGTTGAGGCAGCGTTTGCGGCGCCAGACGCAGCATGCAGGTCCCCAGGCCCACCATGCTCTCCTGCAACGCAATCTGCATTCGCACCAGGTCGTCGATGTCGTCTCTGGTAGCCAGCCGTATCTCGTACCGCGTTTGAGGCATCGTTTCGATCGCTCCTTCGCTCAGATCGGCCTCCTTTTTGTCGCAATGTCGTTACCGGTCGTCTCCCGCATCACGCTCTCCGCTCCATCCCTGTTTCTCGCGAGATATCCGATCTGCTTAAGGGAATATCTGTGTGTGGTGCGCCACCTTTCAAGAAATACGTAGTTTCCCCGATGCCCTCCGCAAGCCCGGCCCGACTCAGGCGTGGGCGGTGGTTTGCCCCGTCCACAGGTTAGTTGCTATATTTTATGGAGATCGTTGTGTGCGGCCGACTCGCCGCACGAATTCGCCATCCGTCCAGAAGAGGGGAGCCAACATGAAGACCGTTCAGATATCCGACGAGCTGTTCGACGAACTGAAGAACCTGGTAGTGGACCCGTTTGACGACACGCCCGACTCCGTGATCGGCCGCCTGATTCAGATCGTCAAGAAGGCCAAGAGCCGCTGGTCGCCGCTGGATGCCTGCGCCGCGTCGGAGGAAAACGAGACGCCCGTCAAGCCGCAGAAGCATCAGACCAGGGAGTATTCGGAGGAAGAAGACCAAGTCGTGCTGCTGTAGCGCCCAAGGCGGGCTCGCCGGAGCCTGCTTTATCCCAGTCCCGGAGAACCACAGACCAGGCCGCGTTGACGACCCCTGAACGGGAGTCCAATGCGGCCTTTTTCTCTGCTCAGCCACGGCGCAAAAAAACGGTGGCACGCGCCTGAGGCGGCGGAGCGGCGCGTGCCACGTACCAACTTGTCCAGCTTACGCTGGATTTCGGGCAAGGACGGGCCACCCTGGCGAACTGGACATGGCCGAAGGAGAACAGGAAGGCACATGCGGGCCAGTCCCCTGAGGGGCCCCCACAGAAAGTATAGTGCACGTTCAGCCGAGTGCCAAACCTGCGGGAGGATACAACGACGACTTGGGTGAAACCGCGAACCGGATCCGCGGTGAAGTGGCGAAGCCTGCCGACTACCAGACGGCGGCGTAATCGCACCGCGCGATCGTGAAGCCGTCTTCCCAACCCCTCTTGTAACGGGTGTCCTCCTCGTAGCGGGAGGTGTCGCGCGTGAACTGGTAGAACGGATGACCGATGGTGTGACAGCCCGCCGAGTAGCCATCGACATAGCCGTCGACATATTCCGGAGCGTACCCGGCGGCGATGAGCCCTTTGCGATTGACGTTACTGCAACCCGCCACCAGAGAAATCAGGAGCAACGCGACAAGAGCCTTCTTCATGATCCACTGCACTCCAAATCAACCACGCGCCCACGCCACTTCCAGCGAATCCTCTTCCCTCTTTACCGCACCCCGACCATGTTCGACTGTACCGACCGCCCGCGGAAAAAGCAAGAACAAAACCCGAATATCAGTATCAAAATCGCAGATTTTACTTGCCACTTCGCCTCGGCGCACTCGCCTGGTCCGTCGCGCTGCGGCGTGACGAACCGTCCTCTTCCTTCCCGCAAGCGCCTCTGACTGCCAGTGGCCCTGCACAATATCGGACGATGGAAATCTGGAGAGCCCGCTCCACAACCGCCATAGACTCCCCGACTTACAGACGGAAATGCGTCCCCATCTTTGCCCTTGCGTTCGCCGCATCTTCCACGAAAATAGCCTCACCGATTTCGCGCCGTCGGCTCACGGCCCGAGCGATAATGGATCGACTGTACCGGATTGGGGACGCCTTGCAGAAGAACACCATCACCAGAACCGTGGTCGCCGCAGCCGTCTTCACCAGCGTCTGCCTCCTGGCGGCCTGGCTCGGTCGCACCGAGCCCGCCGCCACCGGCGCCCCGTGGTACAGTGTCATCCCGCCCATCCTTGCGATCGTGCTGGCGTTCCTGACCCGCCACGTCATGATCAGCCTGGGCGTCGCCATTCTGGTGGGCGGTCTGCTGAGCGCCGTTCCGCAGGCCCCCGCCACCGGACAGGCGTGGGCCCAGGGTATTGGCGCCACCGCCTCATACCTTGGCTCAACGATCTCCGACCCGACCAACCTGCTGATCCTTTCCTTCATCCCCCCGATCTTCACCATGGTCGAGATCATCATCGCCGCCGGTGGCTTCGTCGGCATCGTCGTCTGGCTGCTCAAGCGCGTACGCAGCAAGAAGTCGGCGCAACTGGCGACAGCGGTCCTGGGCGTCGTCTGCTTCATCGATGACTACGCCAACGCGATCATCGTCGGGGCCATGATGCAGCCGATCACCGACCGCTTCCGCACCAGTCGGGCCAAGCTGGCCTTCCTCGTCGACGCCACCAGCGCCCCGGTCTCGGGCCTGGCGGTCGTCAGCACCTGGATCGCCTACGAAGTCGGCCTCTTCGCCGACGTCAGCGAGCAACTGGGCATGGGCAAGACCGGATACGCCATGTTCTTCGACGCCCTCAGCTACCGCTTCTATTGCCTGCTGATGCTCGGTTTTGTCTTCCTGCACATCCTGACCGGGCGCGATTTCGGCGCGATGCGAACCGCCGAGCAGAAGGCGACTGACGGAGATCTCGGCCCCGGAGTCGAGTCCCCCGACTCGAACGCCGACCGACCGCCCGCCGGGCGCGCCATCAACGCCCTGTTGCCTCTGGGCGGACTGGTCGTCTTCCACATGACCGGTCTCTGGATCGACGGAGGCGGTCCCGCCAGGCTGGCCGGCGCCGAGTCTCTGCTGAGCTGGAGCTACTGGCGAGAGGTGATCAGCGCCTCGGAGAACAGCCATTTCATTCTGATGTGCGCCGCCCTGTTCGGGGGTCTGCTCGCCACCCTCTGCGGGCGGTTCTCGGGCTCACTGGCGATGTCCGCCCTTCCCGGCTGCATCTATCGCGGCGTCAAACGCGCCCTGCTGCCCGCCATCGTCCTGGTGCTCGCCTGGTCCCTCAAGACCTGCTGCGAGGACCTGGGCACAGGCGACTTCCTGACGAGCCTGCTGGCCGACCGCATCCCGCCGCACTGGTTTCCGCCTCTGCTCTTCCTGGTGGCCTCGCTGACCTCGTTCGCCACCGGCACGAGTTGGGGCACCATGGCGATCTTGATCCCCACCGCCATCCCGATCGCGTTCGCCCTCGACGGAGGCGCCTACGGCCTGACCACCATGATCAGCCTCGGCGCCATCCTTGACGGCGCCATCTTTGGAGACCACTGCTCGCCCATCTCCGACACGACCATCATCAGCTCGGTCGCCAGCTCCTGCGACCTCATCCAGCACGTCCGCACCCAATTGCCCTACAGCCTCGTCGTCGCAACCATCGCCCTGCTGGTCGCCTACATCCCCTCCAGCCTCGGCCTGCCCTCGACGTGGGGACTCACACTCGGCACGGCGACCGTCCTGGTCGTCCTCCTGCTGGCCGGACGCCGGCACCGCCCCGTCGCATGAACGGCTAACGTGCCGAGTTCAGCGGTGGTACGTAAGCGGGCACATCGTTCGGGTAAAACTCCCGCCCGAAGAGCTGCCCCACGTCGCCATTGAGATACTGGAGTGAGAAGTAGACGTTGCCACGCGCCCCCTGCCGTTTGCAGAGCCGATGCTGTTCGCGGATCAGCCCGACATTCCGCGCAACCGTTTGGCTATCGCGCTTGTCATAGATCGACAATCCAGGCACGATACGCAGCAGGTGCGGATCAACGCTCTTCCACCGGGCAATCTCCCGACCCAGTTGGTGCGCGCTGTCGGTATACGCCATCGGCACGACATAGTCGATCGTCCCCTCTCGGAGCCAGCGAGGCCACTCTTGGTACGCCTTCTCCGCCCCTTCGACGGAACTGAATACCGCTGCGGTGACCTGCGCCCTGGGCTTGATCGCTTTGGCGCGACGGTAAACGTCGCGTACCAGTTCGGTCACGCCGTGCTTGCGATACTCCGCCCACTTCTGCGCCCGCGCTCTCTCCTTGCGGAGATCGAACTGGTGCTGCCCTCGCGGCACCAGGGGGCTGCGACCCGTCGAGCGGATGATCTCGTCGCGATGGATGTACCGCCCGGGTCGGGCGAACCCCGTGATCCGCTGAACCGAGGGAAGCTGCATCGACTTGACCGGGCCATCCAGCATCAGCACGTTCCCACCGCGCTTCACGAACGCCTCGATATCCGCCGCGGTCTTCGCGTCGATGGTATAGACTGCCGGCAGGACGAGCACGCTGCCGGCCTGGACCCTCGCGATGCGGTCGGCGCCGATCGTGCCAAGGGAGACCCCGAGTCGTCCCAAAGCGTTCCGTGCCGCGTCGAGCGAACCGGTACCGTATTCCGCCTTCGTCGCCTCCGTCGTCGTAAGGAAGACCTTGCCGCCTCCCGTCGTCCAGACCCCCAGCGTCAGTTTGACCGTCTCGGCAACCGCCGGCGGCATCTCGTGCTCGGCATGCCAGTTCAGCAGCAGCACACTGCCTTTGCCCAGCTTGTTCAACGCCATGGCGGGCGACCCATCGGAGAACTCCGCCAGCACCGCCGCCGTGGTCGGCGACGCGAGCGGATTGGCCGACATGCCCGCCACGACCGCAGGGAACGTCGTCCGGCGCGTCCCGGTCATGGGCACGAATCCATACCGCCTGGCGAATTCGTTCTGGCAGTGATCGCAGAAGCACTGCCTGGGCCCGTAACGGATGTAATCGAAGTGAAGCCCATCGATGTCGTACCTCCGCAGACAATCGATCATCAGATCGCTCTGGAAACGGCGCACCTCGGGCTTGCCGAAATCGTACCAGAGGCTGCCTCCCGCCCCCTCGTCCACCGCCCAGTCCGGATGCTTGTCCAGGATGTGCTTTGGCTGGCTGGCCCCATAGGCGCCGTTGACGAACCACGCATGCACCTGAATCCCCTGCTGATGGCACTGCTCGACCATATAGCCCAGCGGATCGTAGCCCGCTTCGATTCCATCGCCTAGCGGACATAGATCGGTCGCAAAGAACGCCTGCCCGCCCCAGTACCACACCAGCAGGAACACCGCGTTGAGATTTGCCTCGTCGATCCTGGTCACCAGCCTGTCGGCTTCGGCGCGCGTCTTGATCTGCGTCCCATGCATCCAGATCCCACGCAGTTCCGCCTCCGCCGCACCGCCTGCCACAGGCGACAGCCCGACCAACCCGAGCACAACCCACCCCAGCATCCAACGCATGCGCCCACACCCCTACTGGCTCCTTCTCGTCCGTCCCCCACCCCCACACTACCTCCCCCTTCGACCACCCCACGCCCATTTCTTGAGCCAAACCCGCCCACGCCCCCTCACGGACGATCGACAGTGAATTCGAACTCGCGGGCGCCCCGATCGCTGGCTCCGGCGGGATCGACGCGGAGGAGAAATCCGTCTTCCGTTCGCTGGTATTCAAAATCCTTGCCCGTATGCGGGTCCGCGGGAAGCCCTGCGGGAAGCGCCTCGGGCAACGGCCCCGTCCGCGCCACGATCAGCAGGACCTCCACCGCCACCCGCGCGCAGTTCAGGAACGCTTTGTCGTAGATCGCGAACGCGTAATAGGTCTCGACCTTGGTCGGCGCATCTGCCAGCACCGCCACCGGTTCGTACCGTGCCCTGCGTTTGCTCTGTTCCCCCTCCAATTCATCGAGCCTCGCCCGCTTCCGCACGAACGGCAGGTCGCTCTCCATAACCGCAATGGCCGACTCCACGAACCGATCGTAGCCTTCGCGTGCACGATCAAGCAACTCAGCAGGCATGGCCAGGTTATACCGACCTGTGGGGTACATGCGCTGATCCCTCAACAATCGCACCAGCAACTGCTCATCGGTCAGATCCATCGCCTTCCGCCGCTTCGCCTCATTCGTGATTTGAGCCAGCCCCCATGACCTCTCAAAGGATCGGCCTGCCGGTTGGAGTTTCCACCACTGCACCTCCAGATCCGCCCACCTCTCAAACGCAACGGCGGGGCGCAGCGGCGTTCCCTCCGCCCTCGCCAGTTCGTCGCGTAGCCAGGTCAGCGTCTCCACGTCCAGGGGCATATCCGCAAGAATTCTCAACATCGGAAATGTGCCATGAGCACCTACGTCGCGAGAAACACAGTAGATTATCCAGGTATCGTCACCGATGTGACGCGCCAGACGCCGATTCACCAGACAGTCTTCCAGCGCAGCACGATAATGTCCGTCGGCGGCGAGCGTCTGCGCGCGATAGCTCAAGGCAAAGGAGAGCCGGCGCAGAGAGGCCATTGTCTCCATCGTGAGATCCGATGCCGGATCATAGATCAGCCCCCAGTCACATTGCGGTATGCGGGAAGCAAGGTGTGCCAGTCGTATCCCCTTGAGGCAGCGTCCCAGATACGCCCTGACACGATCGTCCGGTTCATGTCCCTTACTCAACAGGTTCGTGAGCACCGCCGTGCACGGGTCGGGCGTCGGAATACATGCTGCGGCGCGATAGTACAGCAGCGCCGCATTGTCCGGCCTCCACGCAGTTCCCTCCTGTGGCCATCGCGGGATCTCCGTACCGTGTCTCTCGTACTCCTGAAACTCACGAGTGTCTTTGGCAGGCGTTTCGTTGTTCCCTGATGCCCATTCCACAGGAATCCATTCGGATTCGTGTCCCGCTCGATCATAAACAGACGCGAAAACTTCGACACGATTCGACTCCGGCACGGAAACCCAGATCGGGGGCATCTGGGCATCGGAATCGTCTTGAACCTGCTCCAGCCACGTTCGCCACTGCATCTCATTCTTGCGCTGTGTGCCTGTGCGATAGCGCACGACAAACTGCTCCATACTGGGATACCAGCCTTCATGCTCCCCATAGAGCGGATAATCTTCCTCCATGGACGACTCGACGCCATTCGGCAGCCGGTACTTCTCCTTGATCCGCAGCCCCAGCAGATCCTTGTCCTCATCCACGACCGTCAGGTGAAGACGCCCGCCGTTCTCGGCGAATTCCCGCGCTATCAGTGCAGCCATCAACAGGATCGGCTCGGGATCGACGATAGCGTTCTGCCAGTTCTCCACGGCAGCCCTGGCGCTGCGGACCACCTCGGGAGGATCGTCCGGGGATTCGAGAATCCTCCTCGCCAGGGCAATTTCGGGGTGAAGCAGCCGCTCACGTCGTTCGATATCACTCTCCGGACGCTCGCCCTCGTGCAGTCGGCCTTCACGGTCGACCCAGAACTTGCGAATCTCCTCCGCAACAGTCACCTCAGTCGCAAAACCCAGAGGTGCACACAGAACCGTCAGGACAAAAACCAACCGGACTACCATGGCCGCCTCTCCTCTTGCTCTTCTCTTCGGTCCGCAACCCGCACCGCACTCTTGAAGGCTCATTCGTAAGGACGCACCGGGCGGGAAAAGGATCGACGAAAAAACCACAGATTCCCGCTTCGCGGTCCATGGGAATACCCTACCACGAAACGAAGTCCGATGCCAGGGATACGAGACGCCCCATGCGAACCATTCGGCGGCAGGCACGCGGATCAAGGATTCGAAAACCGTGTCCCGAGTCCATCCGCTGATCTGCGAATTCCCCGTTTGTGAGATTGGGGATTGGGATTTGTTTCGAACTTCGTGCTTCGGATTTCGGATTGGCCACCCGCGGCCTGGACGCGGCGGGACGAATCAGTTCTTGTCCAGCGGATCGTACCAGCGCTTCGGGACTTCCTCTCCGTTGTTCTCATCCATGCTGGTGACGTGGCCGTCCAGCCAGAGGATGTTGAGGGTGCCGCCCGTCTCGAACTCGCCCGACCGGCGGATGTTATGCCGAAAGATGCCGCGATACCAGTTGGCCCGCCCGCCCCCCTGGCGGTAGTGCGTCAGGTTGGTGCCCCCGGGATCGGCATACAGCATGTCCGCCGTGGCGTTCTCGATCCGAGGCTCCATATGGTCGTGCGCCACAATCACCTCGGACTGACGGCGGATACGAATCGTGTTCTCCTTGGTCAACCAGCCGTTGGCGGCAAAAGCGGACGTATAGATCAGCTTGGGATCGCCTCCATAGATCATCTCCGTCGCCAGCATCTCGCAGAAATTGCGGAACGCCGCACAGCCGAAGACCTCCCGCTCCTTGGCGTACGGATAGAACGCGATGCCCCAGTACGCCATGTTCGCCCCCGCGCTGAGCGGCTTGCCGCTCGCGTCCCACCATTCGTGCCCGTTGGTATTGCCGGTATGCGTGTGGAAATCGGGCATCGTGTAGTCGTTGTCCTGGAGGTACATCGTCACCGCCAGGCCGACGCCCTTGAGATTCGCCCGGCACGCCTGGTCGCGGGCCTGGTCCTTCACCCGCGCCAAAGCGGGCATTAGAATGGCCATGAGGACGGCGATAATGGAGATGACAACCAGCAGTTCAATCAGGGTGAAGGCTCTCGGGCGATGCATCATGATGTCGGATTCTCCATAACGGAGGCCACCTGCACCGGCAGACAACCATCCGCATCACTGATAGTCATTTCCCATCCCGACCGCGACACGTCCCAATAATACACCAAGCGGCCTGCCGGGGCAAGCCGCTTGGCGAAAAGAGCGATTTTGCGCCGAAAACGTTCGACGCATCCATGAGGCGACTATTTCCGTTCGTCTTCGGTCTGGGAGAGATTCTTGCCCTGCCAGAGCCCATCCGGTCTCACCTCGATCGTATCGGCGTACAACTGGAGCGTGTGCCCCTTCAGCGGCGCCTCCAGCAGCAGTGCCTGCTGCCCGCAGGTCCACTGGATCGGTCCATCCATGCGCACCTCCAGGCGATCGGGCCCGTCGGAATCGTCGATCGTCGCAGTGCCGTTGAGATCGACCTCCGTCGGATTCACCGTCAGATTCACGTCGAACTTGCCTGCATCCATGACCGCCGAGCCGACGATTTGAAAGGTGTCGTCATCCGAGGCCGCTTCGCTGCCCGCCTGCGCCGGGAACGCCAGACTGCGCGAATCGATCGCATAGGGCCCTCGCGCCGCCAACGCATCGAAGAAACCGTTGAGCGACAGCGCCACCGTCAGGTCCACCACGCCTGCCTCCGCCAGCGTGACGCTCGTGATGTGATCGAGCCGTTCGGTCTCGACGTGGAATTCCTCCATCTCAGTGGTCATCGCATCGAAATCCACGACCATCTGCATCCGCCCGAGCGCCGGGGTGAAGCGAATCGTCGCGTTGTCCAACTGCGCTTCCTCGCCGTCGATATAGGCCTTCAGTTGAACGACATATGCAGCGGCGTCATCTCCGGCCGTGAAGTCATAGAGAGCCCCCGCCTCCGAACCGGGCGTTTGAGGATCGTCGCCTGCATCCGCCCCTTCGAACGCATACCAGGCGATCCCTTCGAACGTCCAGGTCCCCGAGTCCGCCTGATACTCTCTCTTCTCATCTTCGTCCATCGTGAAGAAGTAACCGCCCACGCGCTGCGACCAGAAACGGTACACCGGCAGAGCCTCCTCCGGCTGGCTGCCCGCCGGATAAGCGTAGAACGCGATCCCCTTCAGTTCCCACCCCTGCGTCGCATACTGCGCCAGCAGACGGTCCTTCTCCGTTTCGCTGATCGTATAGACCTGCCGGTCGAGCCAGTCCGACTCGAAACGATAGACCGGCATCAGGCCCGCCGCCGCACCGCTCCGAGGCGCCGACCAGGCCGAACCGTCCAGTTCCCACGTCGTGGATTCGCGCTCGACTAACGCGTCCTTTTCGCTTTCACCCACCGCATAGAAAAACTTGTCGCCTTGTCGCGAACGGAACCGGTGAACCGTCACGAAGTTGTGCACTTCATAAGCGCCCATATCGGCAGCACTGCCGGAGACACGTCCGTTGCCGTCGAGGTCGGTCTCGCCGGAATCGGCATCACGATCGGGATCGGCCGCATCGACGCAAGGCGATCCGTCCGCCAGATGATAGTCCCCGCTGGCCCACACAGCGTCGGGATCGTTCGCCTGGGCAGCGATCTCGGCATCGCGGGCCTGGGCCCAATGCCCCACTTCCACGAAGCGTGGATCGGCACTGAGGTTGCCCCGACCGTCGAGACACGACCCGCCTTGGATATCGCAGTAGAGGACGTTGTCGCAATCCTGTCCCGCGATCTGGTCCAGCGTGTTGCCCCACACGATCGAATTGCTCACCACCGTCTGCGGGACGCACGCCACACCACCGCCGGAACCCAGTGGCGAAGCCTTCTCATCGACGATATCCCCAAACGCCGCGTTGCCCACGATCGTGCAATGATCGATGACACCATACGAACAGTAGATGCCGCCACCCCGACCCGACAAGGCCGCCAGGCTCGAATCGTTGCCGCCCGCCAGACCCGCGCGATTGCCCGCGATCAGACTGTTGTGCATGTCCAGCGAATCCACGCAGAGCACGCCGCCGCCGTGACCGCCCAGGCCGCCCAGGCCCTTCGTGCCGATGGTGCTCTCGCCACCGGTGCCCGCCTGGTTGCCTTCGATCACGCTTGCCGCGATCGTCGCACGCGAGCAGTAGATTCCTGCCCCGTGACCTCCCTGTGCGCCCTGCGGACCGCGACCGCCTTGGCCGCAGCGGTTGTCGATGACCTGCGAGTTACTGACCACCAGTGAATCGCCATAGATACCCGCGCCGTTGCCGCCGCGTCCCGCGATCCCCTCCGAATCCCCGCCGTCCCCGGTCGTATTCTCGGAAACGATCGAATCCGAGACGTATAACACGGAGCCCGTGGAATATACACCGCCGCCGTCGCCGCCCACCCCAGCCAGACCACTCCTGGCTTCGGCGCCGGCGCCGGTGGTATTGCCGCTGATGAGACAACCGACGATTTCCAGGGCGGACGCCTCGCAGTAGATGCCCCCGCCCGCTCCACCATCGGAATCTGTGCCATCCAGCGTAGCGTTATGGATAATCCGACACTGCTTGACCGCCAGCGTGCTGGCACGGCAGTAGATCGCTCCACCCGCCGAGGCCAGGCCGTTCGTAATCGTCAGACCGGCAATTTCGCCTGCGAATTCACTGACATAGAACCCTCGATGCGGATCGGATACGGTGCCGCCGCAATCGATCACCGTCGCTTCCACCACCGCGGGATCCTCCGGATCGGTCCCTTGGATGCGGAGGGCCTTGCGCTGGAGGTTGATGTCCTGATTGCCCCGGCCGGTATAGGTGCCGGGATTGATGATAATGACGTCACCATCGGAGGAGGCGTCCACCGCCGCCTGAATGGACGAAAACCCAGTCTTGCCGCTGCTGTCCACGTACAGCGTAGCCGCCGATAACGGGCCCGCGATTCCCAGCAGACACACCAGCGCCATCAGCACATACATACCACGGGGTCGGCAAACCATGCGTAACCCTCCTTCTAAAGATGTCCAGAATGTCGAATCAATGAGTACTGCCGATTAGTGCCAACCGGCGTGCAATTCGTAACGCTTTTTTCGCGTTTTTCGCCCCCAGCGTGCCGTCCCTCCGTAGAACCTCAGCCCCGATGGGACCTTCTTCCCGTGTGGAATCCCTTCTCCGAGGTCGTGGCAAAAAAACCGTACCCACCCAGCCGGATATTGTAGCAAATCTGCCCGCCCATGTCCAGTATATTCGCGCGAAGGCGGCGCGGAATGGTCCCTTGGCGCCGATCGTTCCGTAGGGGCGAGGCATGCCTCGCCCTCCCCCTTCATTCCGCTCTCCCCCAGGTCCTTCCGCGTTCCGAATCTATCAATTATCGGTCGTCGCTTGCTTGAGAATCGGCAGCAGCGCCTTGTTCCAAACGGCATAACCCCTGGCGTTGAGGTGCAGTCGATCGTCGAGGAAGAAACCATCGTCCGGCTTGCCTTCGCCATCCAGCAAAGACGTCCCCAAGTCCGCAAAAAACAGCCGATCGTCCTTCTCGCTGAAGGTCCGAATCAACTCGTTGGCCTCGTGCATCTCGGGCCACGACTCCCACCGCCGTCCGCTGGGCTTGATCGTCACGAAGATGAACCGCACCTGGGGCGATTCGCGGCTCACGAGCGTTACAAACTTGCGGTAATCTTCGAGCACGTGCTGAGCGGACTTCTTTCCCGCGATGTCGTTGTCCCCCGCGTAGAAGACGATGATCTTGGGCCGATACGCCAGCACGATACGATCGGTAAAATACAGAACGTCCGAAATGTGCGAGCCGCCAAACCCACGGTTGATCACCGGCAGATCCGGAAACGCCTCGTGCGTGCGCCACATGCGAATGCTCGAAGAACCCACGAACAGGATCGGATCAGACGGAGTCGCGTTCTTGCTGTCCCACGCCTCGAACGCCTCGATTTCCTTGGCGAACCGATTCGGATCGGGGTCCGCCGGCTCAGCACCCGCCGCCACCGGCACGAACACGATACCCACAAGAACCCACGAGAGAATCCTGACGTGTGACATGTTTCTGCCTTTCCCAATCCCGGCGATCACAAAACGGAACCATGCCATGGTACCCGCAAATCCACCCCAACGCCAGCCCGGTCTTCCTGAAAGGCAGTCCCACGGATGGCAGGTGCCGCGCCGCAGGGTGCGCTCGTTCCCCCCTACCAGCGCGTGTGGCGCCACCACTCGGACGCACATCGCTATTCGTGGCGCAGGGCCACAATCGGGTCGACCTTGGCCGCGTTCATGGCCGGATACAGGCCGAAGAGGATTCCGATCGCCATACTGATGACCAGCGGCAGAAGAATCCCCTCCCAGGTCACCACCGTCGGCATCCCGGAGAAGTACGTGATCAGGAACGGAATCAACGTCCCGATCCCCAGGCCGATAGCGCCGCCAAATGTGGAAAGCACCACCGTCTCGATCAGGAACTGGATGATGATCTGCTTGCGTTTGGCGCCGATGGCCCGCCGGATGCCGATTTCGCGCGTCCGCTCCGTC
>NPIE01006323.1_pt1 | contig 40386 bp, 34 predicted proteins | sample 8637661 | NCBI WGS metagenome assembly NPIE01 (sample SAMN07420842, study PRJNA396082) | bioreactor metagenome | isolation source: sample BA12 brine-fed electro-methanogenic bioreactor BA | place: Japan: Kochi | collected 2016-12-09 | reverse complement strand
ACTTTTTATTTTGAGGCAACCGGTGTAGAAACTTGATTTATCAAGTCTCTACGAAACATATTACAAATCAACAACCGCCATCACATAAAACCAATTTGAATTATCTTTGCCAAGATTTTCTTCAAAAATTTCTCCCGGTAAAAACAATCCACCACCGATTTCAAAATCTAAGTAATCGTTATAATCGTAAGTTAAAACAAGATCGAATTCTGTTCCGAAACTATTTGATTTTGAGTTGCTTGCTAAAGTATAATCTTCGGCTGAGTTAAAAATGTGAAGCGCTGATTTTATATTGAGTTTACCGATAGATTTCATTCCCGCTTTAATGTGAATATCCATCAACCCAACACCAAAAGTATTACGCGGGAAGTAATCCATATAACCCAAGTATTTGTGTCCAGCGCCAAACCAACGACTGAATTCTTTGTATTCTTCATCATTCGGATCATCGTCGCCGCTGTAATAATCAATCCCTGCACCAATCCAAGGTTTCACTTCAGTATTAAAAGTGTAACTTGCATTGTAACCTGCAAAGAAAGCAGAGAGGGATTGCGGGCCATCTTCTCTTTCGTCACCAAACTGAGAAATGAACTCAGCTTGGTGTGAGAATCCATTAATACTTCCGATTAAATAAACTCCGACGGCAAATGCGTTAAACGGATATGACGCTGCGGTTGAGCTTCGGTAAATTGCAAACGGCTGAAGTTTGTGACTTTCAATAAATTGCAGTTCTGCAAAAGCACCCAAAACATTTTCGTCAAGTGAATCTTCGGGGAAACCGCTTTCAGCTGTCCGGAATGCGAACAGATCAAGTTTTGTTTCGCACACAGTACAAAAATCTATTTGCAGAGTAACACCGTCAAAACTTCTGCCGATGTTGTTCCAATTATTTTTGCTCATTATGCGCTGTGTTCCGTAGGAGGCCTCCATTCTGCCCGCTTTCAGATTAACCGGGAGATCGAAGAGGTAATTTACTTGAAGATAAACTTGATGAATATCAACATTCTTTATACTCGAAATTGTGCCGGGTTCTTCACCAAATGTTCTGGAATCCTGAACTTGGAAAAATGCCGATAAATTTTCTGTAGGATTAAATTTTACACCCAAGCGTGAGCGCATTTCGCCATAAGTTTGAAAATCTGTATTGCTGTTGAAATCTTTATTATCTAAAAAAAATCGTGGTCTAATTTGTCCCGAGAACTCAACAGTTTCTTGAGCGAATGCAGAGGTGAAAATCAACAGAAACATTATATAAAAGTATTTCATCTTTTATCCTTTTTCTTAAGAAAACGATGTGGAAAATAATTTTTTATTCACGAAAAACACAACACAAAATATCAAATTTAAGATGCTGTAAATTCATTATAGATTCTATGTTCATTCTCAATATGGGGAGTTTTGTAAATAGCTTGATTAACAAAACTATTATTTATATTATTAACAGTACTATTAACCAAGTTATTTAAGAGGTGTGAAAATGAGCAGAGTAATTTCAGCAAACGAATTAAAGACAAAAGGAATAAAGGCCATTGAGAATTCATTACTGAATGAAGAAGAAGCAATTATTTCCGTAAGGGGAAAAGAAAAATTTGTCGTTCTTCCTATCGATAAATACAATAATCTAAGAGAATACGAGTTGGAAGCCGCAATTAAAGAAACCTTAAAAGAAATAAAGGACGGAAATTTTGTAGAGGAAAGTGTTGAAAAACATATAAAGAGGATTTCGAGTGTATAAAATTATTTACACGGAACGATACAATAAACGAGCCGCCAAATTTTTTCGATCTCACCCCGAAATCCTCTCACAGTACGAAAAAGTATTGAAATTACTTGAACTTGATCCTAGCCATCCATCGCTTCACTTACACAAATTAAAAGGAAGGTTATCCGATTTATATTCCGTTTCAATCAACATAACTTACCGGTTGACGATAATATTTATAATTAGGAAAAAACAAATTATCCCAATTGATATCGGAAAACACGAAGATATTTATCAAGCCTAAGCAAGAAAGATAAATTTAGTCACCATCGCAATTTTAAACCAACAAAGAACTCTCTTCCCGGCTGCGGGAATCCGTATTCGGTTTCGTAATAAATGTCGGCTAAATTATTCACTCTAACGTACAAAGTATAATTTTCGAAAATTGTGTGTGATGCTCTGAAGTTTGTGAGCAAGTAATTATCCATCTCAACAAATTCTCTCAAATCTGCATCGACACCATATTTGCCCCCAACAAAGAAAAGCTCTGCACGAAGTTCTGTTCCAAAACTAAATTGATAACTGGGAACCAGATATAAAACGTGTTCGGGACGATATTCCAATATTTCACTTTGTGCATCATCAGATACATTCTTTGCTGAAAGATATGTGTAAGCCAAATTCATACTAAAATCATCTACGTTAAGATTAAGTCCAATTTCGGCACCTTTCATTTCAGCTTTCCCGATGTTTTGATATTGTCGTAAGCCATCATCTAAAATTACAAGATTGATTAGTTCATCTATCGAGCTGTAAAAAATATTTGCGTTCAATAAAATACCGCTGCTTAATTTGTAATTGATACCGAGTTCGCTGTTTATACTTTCTTCAACATTTAAGTCCGGATTAGCAACATCTCGTCCTACAGTTTGACTGTAAAACTCTTTTAATGTTGGAAAACGATTTTTCTTTGATGCATTAATATGAAGCCCCACGTTTTCATTTACTTTGTAACTTAACCCTACAAATCCATTAATGGATGAACTCGGGTCTCTTAAATCACTGCCGTTCGAATAAATCGGTGTTAGTAAATCATAACCGATAGCAGCAACTGCAGATACTTTTTCGCTAAAATTTATATCTTGTTCGATTCCACTACTGAAAAGCGATGCTTCATAATTCGAAAATCCTTCGTTAAAATTTCCCTCTTCTTTGTGAACATCGTTCTTCCAAGAAAGTGAGATCCTCGTCAGACCAAAATCCAGTGCATTAATATCGTTCACTAAATTTATTCCAAAAGAATGATCGTCATAAGTTGAGTGGAAAGCATATTTCATATCTTGACTTGTAAATGAATCATCATCGTAAGAATCGAGAACATTTTTATAAGTATCGTAAAAGATGTTTCCCTTAAATCTGAATAACGAGCCGATGCCGGAGCTGAACATTAAGTTATTTGTTGTTTTACTCCATTCGCTATAACGCCAGAAACGAGGACGAGATGTGTAAACATCCGTCGGTACACCTTTTTCATTATCTACAATCATTAATGAGTAAGCGAGATTAGTATTGTAAAAATTGTTTACGCCAACCTTTAACATTCCGCCGATATTTTCATAATCGCTGTTGTTCCTTTTTCCGCCGTCCTCGTTTTGATAATTACTTTGTGTTTCGGGGATGTCGAATCCATCCGATTTAGAGAATCCGGCATTAATGGAATAAAACATTTTTCCAAATCCACCGCTTATGCCGAATGATGTTCTGTGTGCCGCGCCGGACTCTAATTCAAGCGAAACGTTTTTATCTATTCTATCTTTTGTGATAAAATTTATCGTTCCGCCCATCGAGTTTGAACCGTAGGCAAGCGAAGGCATTCCTTTTGAAACTGTTATTTTTTCGATTGAACTTTTCGGTAAATTGCTTAAATCAACCGTCCCGGAATATGGTTCGTAAATCGGAACACCGTCCAAGAAAACGGTTACTTGCCGCTGATCATATCCGCGCATATAAATTTTTGATTCGTTTTTCGATGTAGTTGTGATATATAATCCCGGGAGATATTTGAGCGGGTCCGTTACGTTATATCCGTCAGTTTTATTTATCTCATTTAACTTAACATCAACCACAGAGGACGAATTAACCAAACTGCTGTTGGATGATGTTACAATTACTTCTCCGAGATTGTAATTCTTAAGCGTGTCTTGCTGTGCATACAAAATTGTAAAAAGTGATAATAGTAAAATTAATTTCTTCATTTTATTCCTCCTTTGTTCTATTGTCTGTTGCTAAGTTCTCTTTTTTGTGCAAGAGCGGGTAAATCATTTTTGCTAAGAGTTCCGCAGGGTTTTTTAACGCCGATTTAATTGAGTTGTTTTCCTTTCTTACTTTGTTGAACTCATATTTTACATTCGGAAGTATCTCTTCGGCTTTATTCAAAACATTATCAAATTCTTCTAATCCTCTTCGCTTCCAGAATGCTTTAACGTTTTCACGGTTTGTTTTTCTGTTTAATAATGTAATTGAACTTATAATTACCACTGCACGGCAGAACATTCCGAGTCCGTTTAAAAATGCTTCTGTAGAAAAAGCAATACCGAATAATTGATTATTCTGTTCACCGATAACCATCGGTTGAATTATTACCACTATTGTGAATAAAAAGTAAATCGACTTTCTTCTAAACAATCGAAGCAGACTTATTTCAACTTGTGAATAGAAAATCATCACAATTATTGAAAGCGGAATTACAAACTCCGCCGGGAGAATAATTGCGGATAGTATAACAAGTCCAATCAAGTATTTCATTTTTCATTCTCCATTAAACTTTGTATTTGTCTGCCGACCGAATAACCGAATGAAGCCGAAAGCGCACCGAAGGTTAAATGAATTACCGGTACTGAAAGCAGAACAATCAAAACAATATTTTCGGTAAGACCGATTTTGTTTGTAATACTCAAAACAAGTTCGTAGTAAACTTTATATATATCCATTCCGAGAAATACTGCCTGCATTATAAGTCCGTGAAGCAAAGTATAAACCATTACAGCAGCACCGGTTATTACACAAGTAATTCTGTTAAACCCGAATCTGTTTAGAATGATTTCCGCTATTAGTGATTCGATTAGTATTGCTGCAAATGGTGTAATGTTAAAACCAACACCGAGAAATAATCTGAATGTTGCAGTAACAATGCCGAGCAACATTAAAGAACCTTTATAATTAAGAACCGACCTTGCGGAAACCAGTATCAAAATTGCGGCAAGCGACATAATTGCACCGCGGAAAGGAATCTTTGATGCGTGCAGAAAAGTACCGATTGATATTTCCGCCAATCCCCACACTGCTGCAAACACAGCTGTGTTGACTAAATTGCTTTCGGACAGTTTTTCTATTTTTAGAAGTTGCGTCATTCTCATTTCCTCGAACTCAACCCTCTTTTGTTCCCCCTTCTCTTATCAAGAGAAGAGGGGGATGAGTTTAAAACAAAAAACCTCATCCGGAGATGAGGTTTAAATAATTTATTAAAGCAATTGCCTAATTAATTATTCCTCTTTCTCCTTTCCAATTTGCTCCGGTTTTATCGGAACTCGGGAGGCGTGATGATTTCTCATCAAACCCATTCGGCTTACAATCTTAGGAATGTTTCCCTTAGATTTTCAGCTCGGAGATAGAATTTATTTTACATTACTAATTTTTAACAAGCAATCCTCATTTTATAGAGATGGCATCTTTCAAAAAAACATTTAGTAAGCTGCTTCATTGAAGTATCGTGACGAATTTATAATTGCAACACAGCTAAAGATGCCATCTCTTACATTAACTTTTCAATTCTTTTTCAATATCAATTTCATCGTGAACTTCTTTCATCGATGATTTTAATTCCTTTATTCCTTTACCGATGCCTTTCGCCAATTCGGGTAGTTTTTTTCCGCCGAATAAAATCAACAGCGCAAAAACAATCAGTAATATTTCAGTAGCTCCGAGTGAACCAAACATATTAACCTCATTTCGATTTATTTTTATCTCCGACAAATGCAAACGATAATGCTCTGTTGCCGGTTTGCTCGCAAACTTTTATACATCTGCCGCAATTAAAACAATAAGGATAAAGCATTTTTTCTTTGGGTGATAAATCCAACGGACAATTACTTGCGCACGGCTCTGCGTATGCGGCACAGTCACAAATACTTTCGTTATAATTTATCTTTAACGTATACTTAGTTTTAAACAGTGCTAATGTTGCGCCAACGGGACAAATATATTTGCACCAATATCTTTTACCTATAATTATTTCCGAAAGAAAAATTACTCCAAATAAAATTGAATCAATCCCAATTCCCAATCCAACTATTATTGCAAATATTTCAGATGAAATAATTCCCGGCATAGATATCCAAGTGAATACCGGCAGACCGATTAGAAACATAAATACTATTATCGCTGCAAATATCGTCCAGTAAATAAACGTGTGCGGATTTTTGTTAATACTTTTCTTTCGCTTAAAAACTTTTCTCTGCAATTTTTTAATAGCACGAAGCTCAAGTAATTCGAGCAAAGTGTTGTAAGGGCACATCCAACTGCAGAATACTCTTCCGAAAATCAAAGCAAGTAAAACCGGAATAACGGCTGCTATTAAAAGCGGCATGTAAAATTCCTTTGAAAGAACAATTGTTTGAATTACCATTGACGGATCAACGATATCCAAATCCCAAAAACTTATCGAATACAAAGTACCGACGATGTATCTGATATCGAGTAAAATCAATATGGGAACCGCAATTAGAAAAAGCAGGCTAAAAATCTGCATGGCTTTTCTATATTTATTCAGATTTCTATAAAAATTTTCTTTATTAAACATTATTATAACTCTTTACAATAATTGCGGAATCTTCAACAGGGCAAACTTTTTCACAAATACCGCAGCCTACACAATGTTCATCGATAATTTTGGGATACATTTCATCTTCGAGAATTATAGCTTTTCTAAAAATAGGGCAGTTCTCAAAGCAAGCCCTGCAAATAATTCCTGTGTAAGGAAGACAAGTCTCCTCATTTATTACAGCGATGCCCATTCTTACTTTTTCTTTTTCAACGAGATTGTTATCGAGTGCACCGGTTGGGCATATGGGGGGGCAAAGCATACATAAATAGCAAGGTACATCTCGAGCAATAATAATCGGTGTTCCGTAACTCGTACCGTATTCTAAACCGGCAGGTACTATACTGTCGTAAGGACAAATTTGCAGACACTTGTTGCATTGAATACATTTATTTAAAAACTCTTTTTCGGGAACAGCGCCGGGAGGTCTAAGTACAGATTCATCCGATACTGCATTTTCAATATAATTCAGAAGAAATTTCAACATAGCAAGTTAATTTGCAGTTTTTAGTTAACCGACGTTAAAACTTCTTCCACGTCTTCGTCTGAGCCGATGAAGGTTGGATAAGTGCCTAAAATTCCGTCGAACTCTGAGTTTATATATCTTGCTAAATCTTTTATTTGGTCTTCCGAATCAGCTTCTATTAGAACTATAATGTTTTCCTCTTTATGTACACCGTAAGTTGTTACGTTCGGAATATTATTTAATTTCAGCACAACTTCGTCTATGTTTTCGGGTAGTGCTTTAATAATCATACTTGCGATAATCATTACAAATCTCCTTTCAATAAAAGGGGCTGAACAACCAGCCCCCAAGGGTTAACTACACTTTCTCTACTCTGCAAGCTGCCACCTTGTATTCGGGCTCTTTCGAGCCGGGGTCTACAGCATCAATTGTCAATATGTTTGTTAAGCTTTCAGGCCAATGCCAAGGAACGAAGATAGTTCCTTTCCTCGGTCTGTCAACTACTTTTGCTTCTACAATTAGAGAACCGCGTTTTGTTACCATTCGCACTTTGTCTCTTGTTTTAACACCCCATTGTTTTGCATCCTCGGGATTTATTTCAACATAAGGATTAGGTGCGGCGCGAACCAGTTCCGGAACTTGTCCGGTCATAGTCATCGTATGCCATTGCTCCATAATTCTTCCGGTTGTTAATGCGATTGGATATTCAGCTGATGTAGGTTCTTCAGGACCTTTATCGGGACGAGCAAATATTACTGCTTTCCCGTCGGGTTTTGCATAAAAGTACATTCGTCTTCCCGCTGCTTTATCTTTAGGGAAGTAAGGATCGCCCTCGGTATAACGATGTGTTGTACCGGGGTGATCTTCCGAAGGAACAGGCCATCTTAAACCGCGAACTTTTTTCAAGCGCGAATAAGTAGCGCCTGTCAAATCCATATCTTTACCTTTAGTACATTTAATATATTCGCTCCAAACAGCTTCGGGAGAAGTAAAGTGTTCGAAATTTTTTCCGTAACCCATACGTTTGGCAATATCGGCTAAAATAAATCCGTCCCATCTTGCTTCACCCATAGGCTGCAGCGCTTTAGCCATATGCTGCGAACGTCTTTCCGTACAACCGTAAACACCTTCTTTTTCACCCCAGAATGCCGCCGGTAAGAGAACGTCGGCAATTTGTGAGGTTTCCGTCGGATGGAAAGATTCTGCTACTACCATAAACGCATCTTCCATTCCTTTTAAGTATTTATTCAAATTGGGCAAGGATTGAGCAGGGTTTGTACAAAGCACATATATTCCTTTGATCTCACCGCTAGCCAGTGCTTCAAACATTGCAACAGTATGTTTACCGGGTTTCGGCTGAATATTATCAACCGGAACATTCCACAACTCGGCAATTTCTTTTCTATGTTGTTCGTTTGCTACGGCTCTATGCCCGGGTAACAAATGACATAATCCGCCGCCCTCACGAACACCACCGCAGGCATTAGGTTGACCGGTAAGTGAAAAAGAATCGCACCCAGGTTTACCGATTTTGCCGGTAAGTAAGTGTAGATTATGAATCAGGTTGTTTAGGAATACGCCTGCGACTCTTTGGTTAACCCCCATAGTCCACATAGTCATAACACGTGGAGTTTGACCAAATAATCTTGCTACTTTAACTATATCTTCCGGTTTAACTCCACATTGTTCCGCGGCATATTCCGGAGTATATTTTTCTAAGAATTTTTTATAATCATCGAAAGTAATCGCTTCTGAACCGTTGCTGAAGTTCACAGAATCTTCGATAAACTTTTTATCAATATAATTTTCATCGATAAGTATTTTTGCAATTGCATTAACAATTGCCAAGTCATAACCCGGAATAACTTGAAGATGTAAATCCGCAATTTTATTTGTTGGAGTTTTACGCGGGTCTATTATAACGACTTTTACACTCGGATTTTTTCGCTTTCTTTGAACAATTCTATCATAAATAACAGGATGAGCTTCTGCTGTATTGCTGCCAATCAATAAAAACATATCGCATTCGTCAATATCATCGTAAGTTCCAACCGGTTCATCGGCGCCGAAAGTTGAGATGTAACCACCAACCGCACTTGCCATACATAAACGCGGGTTGCCTTCTACGTTGTTTGTACCGATATGACCTTTGAATAGTTTGTTTGCAACATAGGTTTCTTCTGTTTCGGCTTGACCGGAGCCGTAAAAGGCTAATGCATCGGGGCCGTACTTATCTCTGATTTCCGAAAACTTTGATGCAACTAAATCAAGCGCTTCATCCCAAGTTGCTCTTGTAAGTTTTCCGTTTTTTCTAATCATCGGATAAAGCAATCGATTCTTCGCCGTTATCATTTGATGTAGATAAAAGGCCTTCACGCAAAGCAGTCCGCTGTTAACAGTATTTTCTTTATCGCCTCTAATTCCAACGGGTTTCCCGTCTTTAACGCCCAGCATCACACCGCAGCCAACGCCGCAGAAACGGCAAACCGACTTGTGCCATTGAACGCCCTTACTGTCCTGCATGAAATCGGCTTTATCAATTTTAGCTTTGGCAAATGCATCGTTGCCAAAAATTGAACCGATACCGAGTGTTGTAGCGGCGGCGGATAATGCGGAGGCGCGTAAAAAATCTCTTCTACTTAAACTCATTGATTATTCCTCCAAAAACTTATTCGTTATGAAATTTTAGAGTATGACCGTTATGACAATCATAGCAGCTGTTGAATTTTGTTTTTTCAAATTCTACAAGTTGACCTGCATGGCATCCGCCGCATCTTTCATCGGTGCCTTTCGGGTAGAATGCTTCCTGCCCGTCGCCATGACAAATGTAACACCCGAAATCAACATCGCCGTGTTTACTCATTTCCCAATCCTTGTAAATATCTGGAGTCATTTCGGAATGACATTCCTGACAACTTAACGTCCAATCAACATCGGGATGTTTATCTCCTTCTTCGGATTGCTGAGCACCGATAAATCCGTATGAAATTATTGCAGCAGCAATTATTAGCAGGAGAGTTAAATAAAATTTTTTCATTATTCTATCCTTCTTCTTTTTATTAGAAAGCAAATGTGATTGTAGTTTTTAATTCATAAGCCGGATCATCGTTTTTATCGTTTCCGTTGATTAAGTATTGAGCTCCGGTACCCGGAATAAAATAACCGCCTCTGAAAGACAATGTAAGTTTATCGTAAATCTTATAATCTGTTTTAAAATCGATTTCCATTCCTATATCATCAGCACTTTTCGTTAAATCAGGACCGGCTGCAGTCCAAGCATAAATCGGCTGAGTTGCTTTTAGATAAGTAAATGAAGTAAAGAAATTCCATTTCGGAGTGATTTTGAACAATGCGTTTGCTTGAATGGCAGTAGTGTTTTCAAGTTCTCTATAGGCGCGAATATTCGGAGCGCCGAGACCTTGCGGTGTGATTCCTTCTTCATCAGGCATAATGGAATCTTCCCAAACTTCGGAGAGATAGAAAAAGCCGGAAGTTCTAAGTTTGTTTACATTACCTTCACCCTTTGTGGGATCGTCATCACCAGAACCCATACCGCCTACCAAACCTAAAGTTACAACGTCAGAAACAGCGTAATTCATTTTTAGATAGACATTATAACCGGTTAGGTCGCCGTTGTTGATATCGTATTTCAGAGGGTCAGTTTTACTTCCATCGGAAGTATTTAAGAAACCGGCGTGAGTTTGGTTATTAATATCGTCCTTACCTATCAAGTAATTTGCTTCGTAAGTAAGAGTTAGTTTGTCGAGTTTGGAGGTTCCGGCAATACCCAAAACACCAAGTGATGTAACTTGTGGTGTAAATCTTGGTCTGTTGTAATTCAACCCGTCAATATTAAATGCAGTTGAATCGTTGTATCCCGCATCGTTATAATACATACCGTAGATTTCCAGATTTGTGGTTTTGAAGTTTGCATTAAAAGAAGCAAGGAATAAATTTGCATCCAACGGGTCATTGTTTCCGTAAGGGAGTGCTGTACCTGCATCGTAATCCGATATTCCGGGCAAACCTTCGGAAATTTTAATCCAGCCTAATTTCAAATTGTTTTCGTTGATTTTTACATCTGCTGAAATTCCATCCCAGTTGTTATCGAGTACAAGTTTGTTACCAACAGACCAGTTAAAACGACCAACGGTAAATGCGGTATTAATCGGATGGAAATTAAACCATAGGTAAGCATGGTCAACATGTAAAAAATAATTGTTGTCTTTGTTATCAAACAAGCCTGATGCACCACGGTAACTAGGGGGCACATTATCAACACCCCACCAGCCTTGACCGAGGTCCATTCTTGTTACTGCTTTAACATCTTTTCCGTACATAACAGCAAGATTTAAACGCAGCATTTGAACAACATAATGGTCTTCATACGGTACGGCACCTAATCTAAAATCATTTTGGAATTGACCCCATGCAGTATAAACACCGTTTAGTTTGAAGTCGATTTTCTCTTCTCCTTGCGCAAAAAGACTTACCGTAACCATTAAGAATAAGATTAAAATTAATGTAATTACTCTTTTCATCTAATGCTCCTTTTTTGTGAAATAGGTTTAAGAGAAATAAAAAGGCAACTTTGGTGCCATATCCTTTTCCAATTTACTGTCAATTAACAAGCATTTTTTAATGATTTTACGATGCTTTTAGCTTATTAAAAGGACGAAAAGGCGTCAGCAGACAAAGAACCGTCAGACTCTAAATCAGTCCGAATTTTTTCATTTTATCGCGGAGTGTTGTTCGTTTGAGTGATAGAATTTCAGAAGCTTTTGTTTGGTTATTATTTGATTTTTCCAAAGCCCAAAGAATAGCCTCTTTTTCGATATCGTTAATTATTTTTTCGAGTTCAACTTTTTCGTTTAAGTTAAATGAAAAACGTTGTTTTTGTTTTTCACCGCACAATAAGTCGTGCGGTATCATATTTTTTGAAATTTCATTTTCTTTTGCAAAAGCAGCTATTCTGTAAACTGCATTTTCTAATTGGCGAATATTGCCTGGCCAGTCGTAGTAAGAAAGAGTATCGAGCGCTTCTTCGGTAAACTTTAATTTTTCTCTTCCGCTCTTTTTCAAAAAGTGTGAAACGAGTAAAGGTATATCCTCTTTTCTTTCACGCAGTGAAGGAATTTTTAACGGTATAACACGCAGACGATAATATAGATCTTCCCGGAATTCACCCGCCTCAACTTTTTCCCAAAGATCAACTTTTGTTGCACAGATTACCCGCACATTTACTTTAATCGGTTTTGTACCGCCTACTCTTTCGAATTCTCTTTCTTGTAAAACCCGCAAAAGCTTAACTTGAGAAGTCAGCGGAATATCATCAACGTCATCTAAGAAGAGTGAACCCCCGTCGGCAATTTCAAATCTCCCTTTTTTCTCTTTGTATGCACCGGTAAATGCACCTTTTTCGTGCCCAAACAATTCACTTTCAAGCAAAGATTCATTTAGTGCCGCACAACTTAGCTTAATAAACTGTTTATCTTTGCGTGGACTGTTATAATGAATAGCATTTGCCACAACTTCCTTACCGGTTCCGCTTTCTCCCTCAATTAAGATCGACATTTCGTTGTCGCTTACCAATTCTATCTGCTCAAAGAGTTCCTGCATTACTTTTGATTTGCCGATAAGGTTGTGAAATGAATATCTCTCTTCCAATTTCCTTTTGAGCGAAAGATTTTCATCGAGTAAATTTTTTAACTGTTCATATCTTTTGACAATCAGCAAAAGTTCTTCAGATGAAAATGGTTTCGTAATATAATCGAAGGCACCTTTTTTCATTGCTTCTACGGCAGATTCTATTGTTCCGAAAGCCGTTATCATAATAACAGCGGTATTGTTCTTTAGTTCTTTAACCTTTTCCAGCACTTCAAAACCGTCAACTTCGGGCATACGAATGTCGGTAATTACCATATCGACGTGATTATCTTCGATGTATTTTAATGCAAGAATTGAAGATGCAAATGACTCAACATTATAACCTTCGTTGCGAAGTGCATCGGTCATAGTGATTCGTTTTGTTTTTTCGTCATCTATTACAACTAAGCACATCATACCCATTAACTCTCAATCAATTCCTTATTGGATTTCACTTTATCTTCAACATAAACCGGGAGAGAAATTTTAAACGTTGTTCCTTGGTTCACTTTGCTTTCAACCGAAATTTCTCCACCGTGTTCTTTTATAACATTATAACTTAAATACAATCCCAAACCGGTACCGTTATCTTTTTGTTTAGTCGTGAAGAAAGGATCGAATATTTTATTAAGTTTTTCCTCGGAGATTCCTTCTCCATTATCATCAAAAACGATTTCTATTGTCTCCTCGTTTTGAATTGTTGATATAATTAATTTCCCCTTTTCATGAACTGCATCATAGGCGTTCATTATTAAGTTTACAAAAACTTGTCCGAGATAATGTGGTTCACCGTAAATGTAAACCGGTTGTTCGTTAAAATTAAGCTGCAAGTCAATTTTCTTTTTCTTGATTTTGAATTTAGTAAGTTCAAGCGAGTTATATATCAACTCGTTTACATCTACTTTTATTTTTTCTTTGGAATGTGGACGTGCATAATCGAGCAAACGTTTAACTACAATTTCTATTTTGAAAAGTCCCTCTAAAGCAAGGGGAAGATAATCCTGCATGAGCTTTTTATTACCGGGGTTGCCCATAACAGCACGGATACAGTTTTGTATGCCATCGAGGGGATTATTAATCTCGTGTGCAACGCCCGAAACAAACTGACCGATTGCTGCCATCTTTTCGGATTGCATTAACTGATCGTTTGCTATTTTTAGTTTTTCGTAAGCTTCGGTTATTTCTTTTGTTCTTTCATCAACTTTCTGCTCAAGTTCTTCATTAGCTTTTTTAAGTTCCTTTTCTAATCTGATTTTTTCCGTTACATCTTGGCTAACAAGCACAACACCCTTAAATTCATTATTGGAGTCTTTAACCACGTTGTAAGAGTTATCAAAATATTTTCCTTTTGATTTAATCATTTTATGACGGGAAGCATAATCACCTATTTTGAAAGAATTCATATCTTCGACAACCCTTTTTCTTACACCGGGCGAGTGGCATTCCAAAACCGATTTGCCTATCCTATCGGATGATTTAATAAATCTAATTTCTTCTCCTGCTTTATTCACAAAAGCAAAGCGGTTTTCCTTATCCACATAGATAATACCAATTTCAAGGCTGTCGAGAATTTGAATCAAGTCTGCTTTTTTTAACAAAACTGAATCGGGCATTTAGTCTCCTTTTCGTACGTCTAAGTCTTATTATATATTATACAAATTAGGCAAAATTAATACCAGTAAATTATTCGTAAAATGGATTGATTTAATCGGGAAAAATGATCTGTTTTCTATAATTAACTAAACTTACGGAAACCATGCTCAATATTGAGAAACCTCAACTAATAAGAGTGAAGGTGTAATTTTTAATTTTTTCTGATAGTCTGTAAAATATAAGTCCGGCAATTGCTCCGATAAGAAGATTAATAATAAAGAAAAGAATTAGAATGAGTTCAATCGAAATATCAATACCCCATGAACCGTAAACCAAATTTTCATAAACAGTAAAAATATTTCTGCCGTAATAGTAACTATGCATAATTATGCAATGAAAATATGTATAAATCATTAAGAGCATACTTGTTATTAAAGACGCTTTTTTGAAATCTTTAAAAATTAGCAAAAGTAACTCGGCAACGATTGCAAGAAGTGCTATTGCAAGCAGGGCGGAATGAAAAATATTTTGATAATAGACCGCTTTTAAAATCACAACAAACAATCCTAATAACAAAATAGAGCCTTTAAATTCAGCAATTCTTTTTGTTGTAATAATGAAGAATATAGAAATGACGGTTAAAATAATTCCTCTTATTGGTAAAGATACAGTTTGAATCAAATCTCCGATAATAATTTCTGCGGTACCCCAAAGAATACCCAAAGTAAAAACCGATATTATTTTTTGATCTCTATTCATTTTTCTCACCTTTAATATAGAAGGCTCTCCGAGGTATGAAGAGCCTTCGTTCCCTATGTGAATTCATAATCTAAACAGGAGGATTATGAAGGGCTAATAACGCCAAAATCTAGTGCCCGGCAGTTTGAGTTCAACAGCCTCTTTTGTAAAGGCTTTCGTGTCGATAATATTACGTTCTCTGTAAATATTGAATACACTGTCATTAGCTTCGGTGTATTTTGTCCCGAGGTAATGATCTTTATTCTCATATCTATCAAGCCATAATTGCCATTGTTTTTCTGTTAACACGCCATTTTGATATGCTTTTTCAACATTCTTATAAACCCGGTCCCAATAGTCCGGATAATTATTATAAACAAAAGGTGTAGTATTTGCATGTGTACTAATTCCCCAAGCATTTCCGGGTATATCATACATCGCAAACGGAATGAATTTACCGGGATCATTTGAGTCAACCCATCTTTTAGCTTCCGCATCACCGTGTTCTGCAGCCCAAGTAATCATTTCACCCATATTGTGCTGCAACTCCCATACGCCGTGCCATTGTGTATAGTCCGCACCCATCATCTCCGCACCATGCCTAAATCTTCTTCCTTCGTGGTGCCATGAATAATACATCTCAACTTCGGGATTTTCATCCCATCCGTTTAAGACAGGATCGGAATAAAACTTACCGTCAAGTTCAAGTTGATCGATTACACCGGCTTTTGTTAGTTTCTTTGTCCAGTAAACAAACTCTCTTCTCATTTCATTGTATTGTAGGTTTACCAAATCCGCCGTTAAAAAATAAACATCAACAAAGTCCGGTGAATGACAACTTTTACAAACCGATTCCATTCTGCCGCGTTTAATTTTCCAATCACCAAGTTTTTCTTCAACCCAAACGGTTCTGAAACTCCAAGGAGCTTGAGATTCCCAAGCTAAGCGTGCACTAACGTTATGTGTCATAGGCTGCTTACCGTCCGAATCCATATGGCATGTGGTACAAACCGGTATATCAATAGGAATTTGGTCGTAATCATCCGATTTATAATTTAGATCCAAATCTTTTTCGGTTGCTCTAAAAATGTTGCCGTGTTTTGATTCAAGATAAATTTCAATATGCGGGTGATCAGGACCAACGTGACATTCTCCGCAGGTTTCGGGTTGACGAGCAACAGCTTTGCTGAACGTATGTTTCGCATGACAAGCATCGCATTCGCCTACACTGCCATCCGGCCATGTATTACCAATATTATGACATTGCTCACATCCGTTTCGTGTGGCGATAGGAAATTCAAATACCGATCTATCCCCGTTTGATAAGAGCCAAAACTGGTGTGCGTGTTTACTGTCGGTAAATTCCGCTACTTGCTGTTCATGGCATTCTGCACAGTCTGCCGGAGTTGGGTGTTTAGCAACACGAATATCACTTTCGGGACAGAAAAATGCATCGAAGTCCCCTTCCTCAGCAGTGTGACAATCAATACATGAAATATTCTGCTCAGCATGCATACTTTGCTTCCACTGATCAATTGCTTTTACAGCAATACCTTTGCTGGTATGACAATCCACACATCTCTCATTCAATCCGCTTACTTCAATTACAGGTTGAGGATCAACCGAATGTTTCATCTCAACACCCGCTATAATAATTAATATCACAACAAGCAGTATGCTGAATATACCCACTAACATTTTTTGCGTTTTTAAAGAATTTTGTTCAGCCATTTAAAAGCTCCGTAATTACTTTTTTATTATTAAACAAACATTTCATATACAGTGAAAAACAGAAATAGAACAGCACACAAACTTCCGAAGAAGTAATGCACTTTTACTTTTGGCCATTTTAGTCTAATGTACTCGTCAATGAACGGCCAAAATGTTCCGACAATTATAAAAACGATTATAAGGTATATCCCAAATCGCAGAGGTAATAAATTAAACAAAGCATAAATGCCGTAGAAATACCATTCCGGTTTAATGTGATTTGGTGTTACATGAGGATTTGCCGGATCGCCTAAACCGGGAGGAAGTATTACCGTCAAAGCACTCAAAACAGTCAGTAAAAACAATCCTATCAGCAGGGTGTGATAAAAGTGTTCCGGATAAAAAGGATATGATTTTTCCTCGTGCTCGTTTCCTTCAAGTTTCGCAACTCCGTGAAGCCGGATAAAAACTATATGAATTATTACCAATACTAATAATATCATCGGCATAAATATTACGTGCAAGTTAAAGAACCGGGTTAAAGTATTGGCAGTAACTTCCGAGCCGCCTCTTAATGCTTCCAAAATTGGTACGCCGATAAAGGGGATTTCTTTGATCATATTTGTACCAACCGTTGCAGCCCAGTACGACAGTTGATTGTAAACCAACGAATAACCTGTAAAGCAAAGTGTGAGCGTGGATAGAAAAATCAATACGCCCAATATCCAATTCAATTCGCGCGGCTTGCGATAGGCTCTTGTAAAGAATACTCTAACCATATGAAGGAAGATTGCAATAACCATCAAATTAGAGCCCCAGCGGTGAAGTCCGCGAATGTAAAAACCCATTTTAACTTCTTCGGTAATATAACGGACGCTTTCATAAGCCATTTCGGGAGAAGGAATGTAATAGAAAGTAAGAAGTATTCCGGTAACAATTTGAATAATAAATAAAATCAAAGTTGTAGCACCGAGTGCGTAATACCAATGTTTCATGTGAGCCGGTATTGGTTCTTTAATTAATTCTCTCCAAACCCGGGTTGTTTTATCTTTATCAACAGGTATTCTTTCCGAAAACCAATTTTTAATTTTTCCCATTATGATAATCCTCTGTTGCTTTCATTCAACCACATATAAACGAGATTATCTTCTACTTCAACTTGATATTCATCTAAAGAACGAGGTGGCGGACCGCTTATTACTTCGCCGGTTGGACTAAAAATTCCTTTATGGCACGGACAATAAAACCTATTACGATAACCTTCCCATTTAATTTTACAACCGAGATGCGTACAAATTGCGGAGAATACTTTGAAGCCCTCATCGGTTCGTACAAGAAATAAATCGTTATCACCGTATGTAACTTCCTTTGCATCGCCTACTTTTAATTCATCAACCTTTCCAACCAATAACTTGCGTTTCTTTGCTTCTGCTTCACTTGGAAAGATGAAATCGAAACCATGTTTTAATAATAAAACTGCGCTTGCAAACAGACCGCCTCCCATTAATCCTTTTGTCAGAAATTGACGCCTGTTCTCTTTTTTCTCTTCGCTCAATTTTAATCCTCCGGTAAAATTAAACCATAATCATAAGATGCTTTTATCCAATATTTATGCCATTGCATACTAATTTGATTTAATGCATTTACAAATGATTTTTCGATTGATTATGAGATTTACAGCTATGGTGATTGATTAAATTTCGTCAATTAACGGAATTACGTCAGTGGAAATTGATTCATAAATTCTTATAGAAAGCGGATATTTAGGTTTTCTCTTATAGGTTTATCTTTCACCAGCTTCATTAATAAACCATTTAGTTCCATATAGCCTATAGTTATTTCTTGAGATAAATTTAGAATCAATTCATTACGTTTGAGAGCAGTTCTTTCGTTTGTTCTTTTTATTGATTTTTTAAATTCGGTTATTATCAATAATTTATTGTCAGCAACAAGTCTTCTTAATTCACCGGGCAATCTTAAGAACATCCCTCTTGCTAAAACTAATATTATTGGCTGATTACCCTTACTTAAGTAGTGAAAGACATCTTTTTCAATTTTTGAATGAAACCCGGAAACAACACAAACACCCTTTTCTCTCTGCTCAATAGCCCAGTCATAAATTTTAAGAATTTTTTCGGCGGGAACTTTGCGGGAACATAGAAAACCGACTTTGTAATTATTTATAATTTCTTTATTCCCCAAATAGTAATATTTATTAAAAATTTTTTCGTTGGACATAGTATTTGGCAATTATTAAATTTGGTACAATCTGAGCCGAAGCAATAGTTGCATCGGTCGCATGACTGAAGCCGGTCGTAGACTTCGTTAAGGACTACGTCTATGGACTCTAACAAGGAATCCGGTAGCGGGTGCAAATCCCGTCGGCTCAGCAAAATAGGAACAAATACATTAGAATAACCGCCCTGGAGTTATTTATTTACCGTTATCTCTATGAGTTCTTCCGAATCATTTTCAATTCTCTCTTCTCAAGAAAATCAAATATATCAATACACTTGACGCCATTTTTATCAGCTACTGCTGGTATTCTATTATGTTTTGTTTTACTTTCATCCGTTATTAGTACAAACTGATTAATTTTACAAAATGCAATCAGATAAGGGTCTGCTTCTTCAACACCTTCTGCCAACTTCTTCACATCGAAAAACCCGGTTTCATATTCTTCGTTGATTATAGGTATAGCAATGTTAATGATTTCCTCGTTAGAAGGTACAACCAATAGCTTTCGCCATTTCTTAAACCATTTTTTAAGAAAATCTTCTTTCCCCTTATAGTTATTAATTTCAATTTCTACCCAGTCGAGAGTTTTAAAACTGCCGTATTGGATTAATTCTTCGATTTCTTCCCATATTGCTTTGAATACAGGGCTGTTATATTTAAACGTGGATTCTAATTTTATGAGTCCGCTTGTATCTATTACATATACAATATTTTCTTTATTGAAAGAAAATTCCATCTAAATAGTATGTAATAGTTGACGAGTTTTGTCTAGATAAGAAATCTTAATTCCAAGATAGTCGGATAAATCTTTGAGAGATATTCTGTTCTGGTCAAAGGCTCTGAATGCAAGACCAACATAAGTTCTGCCTTTTTCATTAATGGCTTCTTTGGGGATATTTCGACCTTCGCCGCTTGTCCCAAAGCCAGTGAAAGGCTTATTCCATTTTTCGTGTTTTTCTTTGTAGAAATTTTGAGTAGTTAACTTGTTATCTAACAATTTCCTCAAAATAACCAATGGCCCTACATGAAAATGATTACCAATCTCAATTAACTCCTTTTTTTGCCATTCTTTGATTTCCGAAGCAGATTTTTCAGCTATTATAGGCAAACCGAGTATCTCTTCTTGAGGTACTAAAATTTCAGCAGCAAACGAGTTGCACCACTTTTCAATTTTCTGTGATGTAGGACTTAAAGATATATCGCATAAACCACCTTCATTTAAAATGATATGACCAAGTTCGTGAAAAAGCGTAAAAATCTTTCCTGTTGGTTGATCACTTCGTTTTATTACAATTACAGGTATTTCTTCATCGGTTAGAGAAAAACCACGAAGTTGATCTTCATTCAAGCTGATTTGAAAAACTGCTATTCCTAAATTTTCTGTCTTCTCGATAGAAGCTTCCAGTGCTAATTTGGGATTGCTAAGATCACGAAGTTCTTTTAAGCCAATTCTTTTACGCAATTCGGCAGCTAATTCAAATGGTTCTTCGTTAATTGAGATTTGCGGAGCAATTTCAGAGATAATCTTTCGAAAGTTTTTTATCGGAATATTATTCTCTTTATTTAATTCAATAAATGAATCTACTAAAGCCCTGGCTTTTCTAACGGCTAAAATGGTTTTTTCGTTGAACACATTTAGTTCCCTTGATTCAACGGTTCTTCTATCTTTTGGAAACGGCTTTTCTTTCGGTGGTTTATCTAATAGTAGCGTGGCAATAGTTCTTTTGTATACTTTACTAAAATTCTTTAATTCTTCAAGTGTGGGTTTCCGGACTCCGGTTTCAAATTTTTCGAGTGATCTTACACTAATTTCAAGTTTTTTAGCTGCTGCTGATTGAGATAGCCCTAAACGCTCTCGGGCCCAAATAAAAACTTCAGGATTGATTTCTATGTGTTGTTTTTCAGTCATATTATTCAAATAAATTTGCAATTAATTAGGTGTATTTTCAAGAATTATTTACGCATCAAAAGTAACCGATTTTGACCTTCTTCCCGATGTCGGCAAAATGGTTACGGTAAAATAGATTTTTATTTAATTTAGGAACAGATTTTATTCTTGACATGTAAGATAAACATCATTATTTTATTAACCACTGAGCCGAAGCAATAGTTGCATCGGTCGCATGACTGAAGCCGGGGAATCCGGCAGCGGGTGCAAATCCCGCCGGCTCAGCAAATAAAGCCCCTAAAATTGGGGCTTTTTTATTTCTACTTTATCATAGAAATTACTCAATTCATTTTTGAAACAATTTCTAGTTAAAACACGATCACTGATTTTTTTCATAAGAGTTTCGACTCTTTCGAACCAATATTCACTTTTTTTTGCATAATGTTTTCGGTAAAAATAATACCTAATTATACCGGCAAATAAATCTGATATCTGGATCAACCTGGAATAATGTGATTTACCAAAATACGCTGTGTCGAAAATTTGGTCGAATGAATCTAAGTGAAGAGGTTTGTTGATTAAATTTTCGATATTTTCTTGAAACTTGTTTTGTTCATCAAGAATAAGGAATGTTTTCCCTTTGTTGCCCTTCTTTGTGGATTGAATAATATCAATGGTACTTACGGTTGAGTAAACAGCACAAATATAAGAGTGTTGAAATATTTTGGAATATTTATTACCAGCTTTTTTAGTATTGATAAAATTTTCATCATCTATTGCCGTATAAAAAACTTTTAGGGAAATTTCATTAAGGAATTTTGAAACTATTTCCTCTAATAGGTCTGCTCTATCGGCAACTCTTGAATACGTTTTCCTAATTGGACCTTTACCTTTTTTGATATCATTAAACTTAAGTTCTGTAATAACTCCTTGAGCATTTTGTGAATTTAGATCGTCTAAAATAGATTTATGCACTTCAGCTGCCTTGTTTAACTTTGTTAGGTCAATAAGGATTCCACAAAAGACAGTCAATGGTTGATCTTTTTCTAATTTTGATCCTTTTGAAAACCCGCTTTCATCTCCATAAAAGATATACAATTATTCTTCCTCCTCACTCCCTGCATTCAACTCCTTCCCCATCCTGTACTTTATGTCGTAGTTTATTATAAAGTCCAGTTCCTCCTCCGTGAAACCGTAATGCTCGGCAAGAACCATATCAATTTTGTCTATAATATTCTTTGATTTATGTGGGAAAAACTGTTGAACTTTAGCTTGACCGGTTTTTAGATTTATGGTTACCTGTTTTGAATTATCATTTAAGTCTTTCATTAATTTGGAACACAATGATATTAAACTGTGTCTTGAATCAACGCTTAATGATGAAATGTCCACTGGGAAATCTTTTAAGTCGGAAGGATTATTTGTTCTTGTATCTGAGTGATTAATATAATACCAATAATACAATGTACTATTCAGTATGGCTACAGTAATTTCTTTATCGGTTTTAGAATTAAAATGTAAATAACTCTCTCTTGATGAAACACTATAACTTCCATTTAAAAGAAATTTGGGTTGAAAATCAGTTATTATCTTCCAATAACGACCGCCACTATTTCTGTAATAAAGCGTATTTTCATTTGTTTTTGATGAAAGAAAAAAGTTAACATTTTTATTAATATTTCTAAGCTTATTTAATAGACTGAGCTCTTCTTTCCTACTAACCTTAGGGACTATTCCGAAAATGGATGTTCCATTTGCACTGTAAAATGAAATGTTTTCGAAAAGGTGGTCCCTGAATTCTGCATTCCATTTATAATAAGCAGTTGTAAATAGGTTGTAATCAGTTCCTGTTGATTTTAATCTAAGAATGCTAATTGTCACATTTCTCTCGGCACCTGAAAACAATTTGCTTGGTCTCTCAGCAAAATTACTTAACCAAATGGTTTGAGAATTCATGAACTCATATTTTTGCAATACATCCATTCTATCAGTACTATATGCGCTCAAAGGAATTATCATTCCATTATATCCAGATACTTTTTGTATTTTAATTGATAGTTCAATTACAAATGAATAAAGATTGCCAGCTTGTAATGTTTCATAATTTCGAAGCAAATAACTTTTCTTTACAGAGTTATATTCTACATAGGGTGGATTTCCAATCACTACATCAAATCCACCTTTTTGATGAACAATCTCATAAAATTCAGCAAACCAATGAAACGGCTTATGTGTATCTAGCCACTTTTTATAACGTGCCTGATCCATAAGATCTTCTGAGTTTATACCATACTCATAAGCCAAATACTTATTCAAATCATCGTTAAGAATATCGAGTATTTTTATTACTTTGTTTTTAGTCTCTTTGTATTCAATTGAATCAGGATTATTTACCGCTTGTTGTTCCCTAAACTCTTTGAACATATCAGCTACTTTATTAGCAGTATCGTCTACATTTTTTAAGAACTTTTTTTCTTCAGAGAACATTAATGTTCCATTGCTTTCCCTACTCTCAAAAGATTCTTCAATTTGTTTGTAAGAAGCATATCCAACCAGCGTATTCCCCGAACGAATATTAAAATCAATATCGGGCAGTGGTTCTAAGCCGTAATTCTCATCTTCAGCATCCGGTTCAACTTCGGCAACTAGTTTAAGGAATAAGCGGAGTTTTGCAATTTCCACTGCTTCTTTCATAATATCAACACCGTACAGGTTGTTGAGTATTATGCTTTTATAAATGTAGTATTTTTCATTGGGGTGCTGTTCAACATCAGCAAGTACCTTTCTGAAATTTTGGTGTTTTTTCCCGGTGCCGGCAGTATCGTCAATTTCAACAAACTCACGCATACGTTTAATGCAGGTTTCGTAGAGCGGTTCGAGAATGTTGAGCGCGGCAAAAAGGAAAGCGCCGGAGCCGCAGGTAGGGTCTAAAATTGTAACTTCTTTAATAGCATTGTAAAAAGCGTTTATAAAGTCTGAGCCTTCGTAATTTTCAACAGCGTCCTGAGCAAATTGCGTGATGTTAAGATTGTATGTAATAAAATCGTTTATTTCTCGAATCTCACCGTTTTCAATTTTCTTTTTTATTTCAAAATAGCGTTCTCTTCTTTCAACAACTTCGCGCCAAATTTCGGTGGGCAGTCCGTATTCCGGCGGTGCGGGTTTGTTCCAATCTTTTCTCAACTCAAGTAATTGCGGCGGGTTGTTTTGTACATCTTTTACAATTCGTTTTTGTATTTCGGGGTTTATGCCGCGTGAGATTTCTTGGGGGAGTTCTCTTATTTTTAAGTTAGAACTCATCCCCCCGTCCCCCTTCTCTTGAGAAGAGAAGGGGGTGTCACGGGATTGGTTTTCATAAATGCCATGTTTTACTGCATCGTAAATGTATTTGTCGGGGTTATCTTTAAGCATTTGCCAAAGCGAACTTTCATCTTTAAATGCGTTGGCGCATTCTTTTTTTGCTTTGTCGAATAAGAAAGGAATGATTGTGTTTTTGCTTATGTATTCGGTAATGTCTTCCTTGGTATAATAAGCGCCCATCGAAGCGCGGTCGTTAATATATTTTTCGAATATGTAACCGATAACATCAGGGTTTATATCTCTGCCGGTTGCGTTAATGCTTGTATCGAGATGCCAATTAAATTCATCAAAAAACTTAAATAGGCGTTCAAATGCTTTATCTTTTATGTCGAGTTTTTCGTTGTCTTTTTCAAGTTCGTGTACGTCAAACAAACCGCCGTTTAAGTAGGGAACTTTGCCGATTTCCTCAAGTAACTTTTTATCGTGCTGCGGATTACCGAGCCCTTTGTGAAACAGTGTTAAAAGAAAACTTCGGTAGAATGATTTGTAAAATTTATCCTTTCCTTTTTTCTCAATCGAAGTTTTTAATTTTTCACTCAAGTAATTGGGATTTGAGTCGAGGAAACCTTTCTTTTGGATGAAATAGATAAACATCAGCCGGTTCAGCATAAGAGAAGTATACCAATCTATATCGGATTTGTCTTCAAGTCCTTCAATAAAATTTTGAAATGCGCTATGTTCTTTTTTGAAATCCTGGTAAAACTTTTTAGTAACCTTTTCAGCGTTCTGGTTAAATTCTTCAGATATTCTCTGCTTTACATCAACAAGACTTAGTTTATCTTCTTCATCAAGGGTGAAAAGCAGCCCGCCGACTTTTTGATAAAGAAATTCCGGCTCTTGATGATTGTAATAAGTGAACTCGCGGACTTGTATAGGTTTATTCGGCAACTTCCGGGAAAGCTGCCAAATTTGTTTAGTTTTATTATCGTGATAGATTATAAGATGTTCGTAAAACAGTTTTGAAACTTGTCTTTCAATTTTCTTACGAGTGTTTGTATCAGGAAAATCGCTTTCAGAAACACAGGTGAGAATAAGAAATCCTCTTTTTTGAACAATACCTTTTAGATTATAATTGGTATCGTCAATCTTAAGTTTGTTTTGGTATTTTACATTATCCCAGCCAAGGGAAAGGAAGAGTTCGTGAAAGTTGAATGAACGGAGATGTTCTTTAAATTCAGCACGTGAAATAGTCATTTAATACCTATTTAATTCCGAGTGAACAAATTATTTGAGGTTCTTTATATTTTATATCTGATTCATCCTCAATTCTGCAGAGTTTATTCTCCTCTCTTAAAGAAACGGCAAGATCGGCTAATTGCTGATCTGTTATTCCTGCCCGTAATTGCCGGTTAAAGGTTTCCTTTGCAAATTCTTTAAGTGGATACTTATAGATTTCTTCAATTGCTTTTTTCAGTTCATCGCTTACGAACAATGTATCAACATTTTCTTCATAGTAGTCGTTTAAGCGATTATATACCCTGTATCTTGCTCCGGTTTTTTTACCAAGCTGTCCGCCGATTTTTGATTCATAATCTTTAATAAACATCAATCCCTTTCTAACCAGCTCGTGATGATTTCCAACTTTTTCAGCAGGCTTGGTATTTACATTGCAAGCAGCATCTTTTAAAATCCGTAGTTGAGAGGTAGTAATTAATTCACCTTTATAATTAACCATAGCAAGCAAATCGTTTTCCTCGTGTGTTTTGGCATAAACGATAACACCTTTTTCTTTTTTATCGTCTTCTTTTGTTGCATAAACAACATTAGGTAAATCGGGAATAATTTTGTTCAATTCGGGATTTTCATCAACGGCATTTTTCCAGATTTGATAAGCATAAGAAGCCAGATCAATTTCACCGTCTTCGTCATCATCCAGTATTCCGGCTTTTTCGTTGTAAAGGTCGGCAATGTTGACCGGATCCCCTTCAAAAAAGGTTTCATCAGAGCCGACAACTTCAGCGTTTTCTTCAATACGTCTGCTTAATCTTCCTCGTAAATTGATAATTCTTTCAAGACCGTCTTCCGGCAGAAATGAGTAACAAATAATTTGCTCGGCTTTTTGTCCGATTCTATCAACACGACCCGTTCTTTGAATTAAACGAATAATTGCCCACGGCAGATCATAATTAACAACTATATGTGCATCCTGTAGATTTTGACCTTCGCTTAAAACATCGGTTGCAATCAATACCCGTATTTCGTTAGTAGTATTTTTTAAATCGGGTCGGTTGTTGCTTATCGGACTGAACTTTGTTGCCGTAGCGGTAGGATCGCTTGATTCGCCGGTTGCAATATCAATTTTCGTTATTCCCAATTCTTTAAGGTTCTTGTGAATATATTTTGCTGTATCTGCAAATTGTGTAAAAATTATTAGCTTATCATTTTTATGAGTATCATTACATAATTTGTAAAGCGCTTTTAATTGTCTATCTTTTTCGGGACTCCAATCTTTGGCAATAGATAAAATTTTCTTCAGTTCGTTACAATCATTTGTAAGTTCAGTAATCAATTCTTCTCTAAACAAAGAAGCTTTTATCCATTCGAATTTGTGCGCGAGTTTTTTGCTTATTTCTTCGTATAGTTTTTTTGCTGTTTTCGAAAAATCACTTTCAATATTCTCTTCCCATTGATCGCCGAGTTCTGTTTCAACATCTATTTCATCCACGTATTCATTAATTGCCGAAAGTTCAGGTGACCCGATAGGCAGTGCAAGATTATTTTCAACAGCATAAATAAACAGATGATTTCTCAAAATATGCCTGATGATGGAAAGTTGAAAAGCATGCCCGCTGCTTTCAAGTCTTTTGAACAAATTTGTCCTTGCAAACCCCATTAACCGTTTGCCTGCTCGTGAAAGATTATCAATAATATTAAGTTCAGCACTGCTTGCATGAACCGATGCATCTTGAATAAGATAATTTGCCAAACCGTATCTTGGAAGATTCAGCCTGTTAAGAATATTAACAATATCCTGTGAGTAAAGTTTTGCGTACAAATCATCCGGATCGTTTTGTTTGAATTGATATTGAACACGTTTGGGGATTCTATCCGGGAAGAAAGATTTTTCACCGGTAGACAACAAGATATATTTTCTTCCGGTTTCTTCGTCTGTTTCGGCATAATTATCTTTAATAAAACTCCGGGTGCGGCGTACCATGTATCTTCTCATCAGTTCGCGCCAGTCGTCTGCAATATCGCTTCTTTCAAATGCCGGTAGTGTTCTTGCTCCGACTTGATATTTTGCATCAAATTCAACAGTTCCACCAATCGATTCAATAAATCGTTCGGGTGAAACACCGATATCTTCTTCGTCGTCAATAAACAATCTAAGTTGGTTGGATAGGTCCAGATATGTTTTGTTATAAGGAGTCGCAGTTAAAAGAATTACGTTACTGTTATTTTCTCTAATGTATTCTCTAATAGCATTATATCTTTTACTTTCCCTATTTCGAAGGTTGTGACTTTCATCTACTATTACAATTCTGTAACGCTTTAATTCCGGTAATTCTGTCTGTACTCTGGCGATAGATATAACATCTGCCTTAAGCTCATATTGCTGTTTATATAAATTCCACATATTCACTAAATTAGCAGGGCATATAATCAATGATCTTGCAAATAAAAAATCCTCTTCAAATATTTTTGCGAGAGCAGAGGCGATTATTGTTTTACCGAGCCCAACTACATCACCAATCAATACTCCATTTCTATGATGCAAGTGATGTGCTGCAATTTGAACAGCCTTTTTCTGATAGTCGAATAATTGTTCATCAAAAACCTTTGGAATTTTAAATTCATTAATTCCGGCTCTTGCTTCACGTGAAAGGTGATAAGCCATTTTTAAGTAAATGTGATAAGGTTCGTATAATTTATCTGCTGCCCAACTTGTTTCAATTATTTCTACAATCTCTTCAGATATATCTACGCATAAACGATCATTCCACCTATCTTCAAACCATTTGCTCAATTTAAGCGCTGCATCTTGTTCAAGTACATCAACATTTAATTCACCCTGTTTCAATAATCCGGCAAGAGTGAGATTACTACTGCCGACATATCCTACTAACGGACTAATCTTGTCGTCCCTATAAAGTAAATACAATTTTGCATGAAGTGGGTGTCTTAAAAAAAGCTTTATTCTAACTTTCTTCTTTTTTATTTGTTTGGAAAGTTTTCTTAAAGCGGCTTCATCTTGTTCGGTAGGTGTTCCAATGGTTAATTGTTCTTTAAATCTTAGCGCTAGATCTTTTCTAATTCTTTGTGCGGTAGCATTATCAATAACATTTTCTTCGGTAGAAAAATATTCTCTAAGAATTTCCTCGGGAGATTTATGCATCCCAACTAAAAGTCTGCAATCTTTTCCTTCTCCGCCTTCTAATTTTTCAACTTCATTAGCAAGTTGCTTCCAGCCGCGTAAATTAAAATAACCCACACAAAAATCGGCACGAAAAGATACATTGAGAGAATTATGTAGCGCGTGATTGAAATATTCGGAAATATTGTCAAAAATTTTTGGCATGGAATATTATCTATTTAATAACAGTCTTTTGTAATTTATCGTAAAATAATAATATTTAAGTTCAACAAACAGAATTTAAGTAAAAAATGTTGGATTAAACAAAAAATCCCCGAAACCATTAAGAGGTAACGGGGATTATTATTTGAATCCACAAAATATTAATACTTTTTCAGCGTACCTTGTCTTTCAGTTGCCAAGCTATCCCATTTGGGTACAACGGTTTCAAGTAATCTCTCCTTATCGGCTTTTAATGCATCCATATCCAAGCCTATGTATGCTTGAGCTTTTTCTTTAGTTGAAATATCAGGCATTTCAATAGGATAGTTTACACCGTATTTTACTAAAACTAAGGCCAACTCTTTACGAGCTTGCTCTGCCTTTTGTATACCGGTTGCCAGCACTCTCAAAGCTTCGTCTGGCGAATGAAAACCGGCGGCATTTGCGGCTGCAACCCAATCCCATCTCCACTGAGCATGTCTAATTAATTCTTGTGCTTTATCCATATCGCTTTGTACCGCGCCGTTATCCCATGCGGTTTTAGCTTCTATATGAGCAGCAGCCAATGCTTCTTCCAAAATTCCACGCAGCTCCATAATTCTATCTTGCCGACTGTATACCATTTTAATTAACTGTTCTGTTTCATCATGATGACAGTTAAAGCATGAGTTTTCAATATTATTAAGCGGAGATTGAATATGATGGTCAGTAAACTTTACCCCGCCTTCGGTTTTGTAAGGCATGTGACAATCTGCACATGAAACACCTTGTTCGGCGTGTGTTCCGGTCATGAAGAATTCATAGTCAGGATGCTGTGCTTTCAACATAGGAGTTTTACTTAATGCATGTGTCCAATCAACGAAATCTATATTATCATAATACTCTTCCATTTCATCTGCACTGAATCCGTTATCCCAAGGGAAGGTTAAGTAATTGGCAGGTTCTTTCTTAAAATAATATTCAACATGGCATTGTGCACAAACGAGCGATCTCATTTCGTTGTGGGAAAAATCCTCTATCGATTTGCCTTGTCTTTCGAATGCTTCAATTAAAGCCGGACGTGTTATTCTAAGATTCATAGTTTTAGGATCGTGACAGTCTTGGCATCCAATCGGATTGACAATTTGATGCCCTCGATCAAACCAGTTGGCATCGTAAAATTCCGCAACACCTTCTTTAGCCATAACGCGTGGAACGTCTGTGCTTTTACAAGTCCAGCATGTAGCAGGCATCGGTCTATTTTCCACACCGCCGGTTCTCAAAATCTCTCTAATATCTTCGATTGCATGAGCGTGTCCTCTTCCTTGATTATATTCTTTTGAGAAACCGTAGCCTGCCCACATAACAACCAATTCAGGATATTTTTCAAGATAATCGATAAATACGGAACCTGCATATTTGCTTGCAAAATTTGTATCCAATGTTTTAAGATAAGTTTCATATTCACGGGGATAATTTTCTCCCCAAACTTCGTTTCTCGGTTCCCATTCCGGCAAAGGTTTTACGGTTTGAAGCGTAAGAGCCTCGCTTCTTCTTTCAACAATGGAAGAAGCAAACAACCCTATAAAGAATACGACAACAACAGTCACTAAAAACAAAACCCAACCCAGCCAGGGTTTTTCTTTAATTCTTTCTTGAATCGGTTTCATAAAATAATCCTTAGTTTATTTTTTATTTCTAATTCTTTTCTTCAAAATATTTTTCAAGCCAATCAGCCATTAAAGGTTTATAATCCGGTGTTTGTGCATAAGGTGTAGAAGACAAACTTCCTACTCTACCGTGGGGAACTTCTCTGTGGCAATCCCAACAAACCCCCGGTCTTTGATCTTCAACACTCCTGTTGTTAATTGCCCTTAATGCAATCGGATGAATTTGATTCGAATGACATCGTATGCAATTTTCTTGAACGGCATTTCTTCCGGCTTCTTTAATTCTGATTACCTGAGGTTCTAACCTGAATGTAAATATTGTTGCATGACGCAATCCGTCCATCGCCTTAAAGTAGTAAGTTCTAATAAAATTATCTTGCGGAACATGACAATCGTTACAAGTTGCAACTTTTGCGTGGCTGCTCCTTTCCCAAGTTGCGTATTGGGGAGTCATAACGTGACAATTAATACATGCATTGGGGTCGTTTGATAAATAAGAAACGGCATTAGACACATAAAAAATATGTGCGCCTAAACCGAATAATATTCCCAGTAAAATTATAACAGGGAAGCGCCATTGCGCGGGGGGAGTAAATAACGAAATTATCTTCTCGAGAAAACTTTTACCTTCTGGGGGTTGGGGCATCGATGTTTTCCTTTTCTGACTGTCTATTTAATTTTTCTATATCTGCCGTGCTTCGCGGGTGCCCTAAACTTTCAATATTTTTTTTATAAATGATGTACTGCTCTTTTGTGATATTGTTTTGCCAATTCCCGGTAAGGATGCCGAGACCAATTACTAAAAGATAAACACCAACTATTCCAACTGCAATATATTTTTTATTGATTTTTGATTTTCCGAACTGCGGTTTAAGCTGAAGAGTGTCTTCAACCGGACAAGCATCTACGCAACTCATGCAAGTTGAACATTCATCCGAAACAACTGTTTTAACACTATCGACTTTTATGAAAGACGGACAGGCTTTGTTGCACAATCCGCAATCGATACATGAAATCGGGTCGCGCTTAATTTTGTTTGGGCTTAACAGACTTACAATCCCGAGCAAAGCTCCGTAGGGACAAAGATACCGGCACCAAAAATTTTTAAATATTACAGAAAGACCGAACAATACAGCAATAACAATTAATGAAAACCGGGAGATATCAGCAAAAAACAAATACATCTTAACATCTGCAACCAAGTTATAAGGGCTGTCAAGAAAGTACTTAAGTGAAGAGGCAGTCATTGCAAAAAATATTGAATAAACAAAGAACGCAAGCAGCAGATACTTCAAACTTCTCAGCGGATAGTCGAGAATCTTCGGCATCTTGATTCTTTTTTTAAAGAGTTTCTTTGCAATCTTATCACCAAAATCACCAATGAGCTCAGACAAAAACCCAATCGGGCACATCCAACTGCAGAATGCCTTTCCGAAAATAAAAGAGACAGAAATTATACCGATTAAAATTACAAACCCGGCCGGGTGTGCTTGATGAATTTCTCCGGTTAAAAAGAAATAATACAAACTCATTAAAGCGCTTATCGGTAAAAATCCTTCAACCCCGGGTGGACGATATCCAACATTTGCCGGATTGCCGCTTTCCAATGATTCTACAAAAAAGTGAAACTCAATTCCAATCCATACACAAAGCAAGGCAAAAGCTGCCTGAACCCAAAATCTATATTTTTGTACCGGTTTTTCTCTATTTCTAATGAACTTCTTTTTTTCTTTCATATTCACTTCTTTCGCTATAATCAGAATTATATCTCTGTTTATAAATTAATATAAATAGATTTCCTTGTCAACAATAATCGAAAAAATCTCTCTAAAACAACATGTGTTGGCGATGCGCCTCCGATTTCTCTTGCAACGGACATAGAAGTTCTTTATTTTATAATCAGAATAAATTTTCCTTTTATAAGTTTTGTGGGGCATAACTAAAAGTTTTGCCGCTACATGTAAACCGAAAGACAAATATTATGAGTGAATTTTTAAACAACAGCGAGCAACGGGTAAAAAATCTAAAAGAACTAATTTTAAAACTGCATCAGGGCGATTCAGTTGAAGCAACTCAAAAGGAATTAAAAGAAGTGTTGGGCAATGTTCCTTACGGCGAAGTTGTTCAGGCAGAAGAAGAATTGATTAATGAAAAGTTAGTCGAGAGAGGAGAAGTTTTAAAATTCTGCGATCTTCATTCCGATGCATTAAAAGGAAACTTGATGAGTAAGTTTTCTAAAGAAATTCCCGAGGGACATCCTGTCGATGTATTCATTAACGAAAATCGAGAACTAGAAAGAGTAATTGAAAACATTCGCAAAACTTATCCGGTTGAAAATGAAACAGCGGTTAATGCAGCAGATGTTTTACTTGAAATAAACAAACTTTTCAATTTGCTTATGGATGTTGAGAAACATTATTTAAGAAAAGAAAATCTTGTGTTCCCCTATCTAGAAAAACACAACATAACCGGTCCGCCGATGGTAATGTGGGGCAAGCACGATGAAACAAGGGCTTTACTCAAATCCGCTTTTTCAATCTTTGATGAGAAAGAAAATCTCGACTTAGAGACGCTGAGGGGTTTCATTGAATTTATGTTTGAACCCGCACTCAAATCAATCAAAGAAATGATTTTTAAAGAAGAAAGTATTCTCTTTCCGATGTGCATTGATACTTTAACCGATATCGAATGGTATCAAATCGATCAGCAAAGTGATGAAATCGGTTTCTGCATTTACTATCCCGAAAAAAGATGGGAGCCCGAGTTTGATACCGAAATCAAATCCAATATAAAGGAAGATTCCAAATTCAAACTTTCTACCGGAAATTTTTCAATTGAAGAATTGGAAGGTATGTTTAATGCACTTCCGCTCGATATTACATTTGTTGATAAAGATGATAAAGTACGTTACTTCTCCCACGGAACCGATAGAATTTTCCAACGCGGCAAAGCAATACTCGGAAGAGAAGTACAATATTGTCATCCGCCTGCAAGTGTTCATATCGTAAATCAAATTTTAGACGACTTTAAATCCGGCAAACAAAATGCGGCAAAGTTTTGGATCGACTTTCACGGTAAGTATGTTCACATATCTTACTATGCCGTCAGAGATAATGAAGGTAAATACTTGGGAACCGTCGAATTGACACAAGATATAAAGGAATACCGTGAGTTGGATGGCGAAAGGAGAATTTTAAAATATGACAACAATTAAAGAAGATACAATATTAGATATAACACCACAGACTTTAATTGGTGATTTGCTTAAAAACTACCCGCAACTTGAAGACACATTAATTGAGATTGCACCGGTTTTTAGAAAACTAAAAAATCCGATTCTCCGTAAAACTGTTGCAAGAGTAACAACTCTTAAACAAGCGGCGGTTGTGGGTAATGTTTCACTTTCCACAATGATTAATGAGTTGAGAAAAGAAGCGGGACTTGAACAAGCAAACGAGGTAGATGAATTTTTTGAAAGTATAAAAGAAAAACCAAATTGGATTGACGAAAACAAAATCGTTAAAGAATACGATGCTCGTGAGGATCTTGAAAACGGAATTCAACCCGCGGCAAAGGTTACAAAAGATATCTTACAGCTAAAAGAAAACGAGCTTTATCTTTTAGTTACACCATTCGTTCCCGCCCCGCTAATTATGATAATGGAAGACAAAGGATTTGAAACATACACTGAAAAGATGGAAAAGGAATTATATAAAACATTTGTGCATTTGCGGTAAAAAGCGTTAGCCACGAATAATTCGTTTTTTATTCGTGCATTCGTGGCAAAAGTTTTAAATCTGCTATTCAAATTCAATCGAGGAACTCTTTCAATGCCTCAGCATTATTATGCTTTTCTTCTTTTGATGAATAAACAAACGTTACAACTTTATTTTGTTTAATTACCTTTTTGAGCTCATCAAATACTGCTTTATTATCCCCCAATTCTTTTTTGTATTCCTTTTTAAACTCGCTCCATTTATCAAGATTATTGTGATACCATTTCCTCAGTTCGTTACTCGGCGCGATCTCTTTCATCCACAAATCAACTTTTGCTTTCTCTTTCATCAACCATGGCAGCCAAAGTCTGTCGATTAAAATCCTATAACCATCTTCGGCTGAAGGTACTTCATAAACACGTTTTACATTTATCATAATTGCACCTCTATTTTATTGTCAGAAAAATATTCATTTGTAATCACAAACTAGAGGAAAGTATTGTTCATTCATTTTTTCTTTTAATCACACTACTTTAAATAAATTTTGATCAACTTAATATTTATTGACAAAGAATTTCAAATTATTATATTGGTAAGTTTTGGTAATCGTCTTACGGTATTATGAAGAAAGCATACTTGTTCATAGTTGTTCTTATGTTTAATCTAAATGTTTCAGCACAAATAGATTCGCTTGAACTCCATCTTAAATCCGCTATTATAAATAACTATGCAGAAAATTTGTTTTCAACTGCAGGCGATACGCTTGATGAACCATTTAAAATCTCTGTTGTAAATTCTAAGAACAAACCCGTTTCCGGAATCCCAATCATTTTTGAAATTGTTTCTCACCCCGAAAACGAACACGGCACTAAAATTCACAACGACTTAGTTTATACCGATTCAACCGGGTATGCAGAAACCAATGTAACACTCGGTAAAAAATCCGGCTCATACATTTTCTCTGCTCGTATTAAAGGCTACCACAATCATGATAAAGCCGCACCGATTTATTTTACGGTTCAAGCTCGTGAAAGCAATTGGGTATTTATTCTTGTCAGTGGAGTTGTTGGCGGTCTCGGTTTGTTCATATTCGGTATGTTTATGTTAAGCAACGGACTTAAGAAAACCGCCGGCAACAAGATGAGAACCATTTTAAGTAAGATGACCAACAATCGAATTGTTGCCGTTGGAATTGGAACACTGGTTACAATGATTACTCAAAGTTCGAGTGCTACTACCGTTATGCTCGTAAGTTTTGTGCAAGCAAAATTGATGACCTTCACCCAAACATTAGGAATAATTCTAGGCGCAGCAATTGGGACGACAATAACACTGCAATTGATTGCTTTTAAAATTACCGACTTTGCTTTGTTCATAATCGGGATTGGTTTTGTTTTATACTTTTTCACAAGCTCGAAGAAGATAAAAAATGTAGGAGAATCAATACTTGGGTTCGGCATTTTGTTTTTCGGTATGTATATAATGTCCAATGCGATGAGTCCGCTGAGAACTTACAAACCCTTTATAGATATCCTTCTTGTTTTGGAAAATCCGCTCCTCGGAATTTTGGTAGGTACGTTACTTACTGCTTTAATTCAAAGCAGCGCTGCTTTTTTGGGAATAATACTTATACTCAGTACGCAGGGTTTAATTACTCTTGAAGCGGCTATTCCCCTAATATTCGGTGCAAATATTGGTACGTCAATCACTGCAATATTAGCAAGTATAAAAGGAAGCCGGGATGCAAAACGTGTTGCGTTTGCACACACATTCTTCAAGGTTTTGGCTGTTGCCATTTTCTTTTGGTTTATTCCTTCATTCAGTGATTTTGTAAAAACAATCTCGCCTGCAATAAACGGTGCTGATATTAACGGAACGGTTATACCTCGACAGATAGCTAATGCTCATACAATTTTTAATGTTTTGTTCACAATTATATTCTTACCGTTCCTTACACCAATTGCAAAAGTGATTAATAAAATATTGCCGGATAAACCGGAAGTAATCATTTCGCCATACAAAACAAGATTCCTTGAAGATTCTTTAATTTCAACTCCTGCGCTTGCATTAAACTTAGCTAAAGCGGAAGTGCTTGATTTTGCGGAAAAGGTTAAGCTGATGACGGAGAAAATTATTATTCCCTTTTTCCAAGACAAACCCGAAATACTTGATGAAATAAAAGAACTTGAGAAAGAAGTAGATTTTCTCCAGAAACAAACGGCAAACTATCTTACTAAAATAAGCCAGCAGGAAATTGACAAAGAAATCGCCGAAGAGTCATTTCAAATTCTGCAGTGTTCGGCCGAGTTTGAAATGATTGCCGATTTAATTTCATCCCGACTTCGGACGCTTGCCAAAAAGCGAATCGAATACAATCTCAGATTTTCACAGGATGGTCAAGCCGAGTTAACTAAATTTCATCTCCGTACGGTTAAACAAGTTGCCCGGGCTATTGAAGTGTTTAAGGATACGAAACCGGAGCGCGGCAGAAAACTTGAACGCAAATATCAAAAATATAAAGCCGGTGAGCTTGATCTTAAACGCTCTCACTTCGAAAGACTGAGACAAGACATTCCCGAAGCGGTGCAGACAAATGAACTTCATCTTGAATTAATCGATTTATTTTTAAGAATTAACCGCCACGCCGCAACAGTAGGCAGAATTATGATGGGTGAGATTGAGGCTGAAGAGGAAAATAACGACGATAAGTCTGATAAAAGAAAAGAAAATAAGTAATCTCCCCCTCTTATTATTTACTATATTTTTAAGTTGACAACCTGTCTTATTATTTATATATTAAAATCAGAATAATTACTCTGTTTATTAAATGCCGTTTTTTACGGATTTTTATCGGTTTTAAATAGGACATATAAATTCTGTTTTATGCATAATCAAACAAAAAATAACGTTACTTAAGAAAGATGCACTAATAACAAAATTTTTTACTCTATAATCGGATATAATATTCTGTTTTAATGGAAAGGAAATAATATGAAAACCCAAACAAAAAAATACGCTATCGTTCTCCTTATTACCGTTTTTATGTTGATACCATTTCAATCATGTAATGAAAGTAAGTCGGAAGAAGGAATGCAGACAATAAATGCAAAACTAACGCAGGCACCTTACGTTCCACCGCCGATTACACGTGATTATCCTGCAAAAGTAAAAATTGAACTCGAAGTACGCGAACTCGTTGGTAAACTTTCAGACGGGGTTGAATATACGTTTTGGACTTTCGGGGGCGAAGTACCGGGAAGCTTTATTCGCATTCGTGAAGGAGATGAAATCGAATTTCATCTGCACAATCATCCGTCAAGTAAACTCCCGCATAATATAGATCTCCACGCTGTTACCGGCCCGGGCGGCGGAGCAGAATCATCTTTCACTACTCCCGGTCATACATCCGTTTTTAATTTCAAAGCGCTCAATCCCGGATTGTATGTTTACCACTGTGCAACTGCTCCGGTAGGTCTCCATATTGCAAACGGTATGTACGGATTAATTTTGGTTGAACCGGAAGAAGGTCTTCCGCCGGTTGATAAAGAATATTATGTGATGCAAAGTGAATTTTATACACAAGGCAAATACGGTGAAAAAGGTTATCAACCGTTCAGTATGGAAAAAGCATTGGAAGAAAATCCGGACTATGTTGTTTTCAACGGTTCAGTCGGCTCGATGGTTGGCGACAACGCTTTAAAAGCAAATGTTGGTGAAAGAATAAGGTTATTCATCGGCAACGGCGGACCGAATCTCGTTTCATCGTTTCACGTAATCGGCGAAATATTTGACGTTGTTTATCAGGAAGGCGGAACTCAAATTAAACAAAATAATGTACAGACAACATTAGTCCCGGCAGGCGGTTCGGCTATAGTTGAATTCCAAGTTGATGTACCTGGCGAGTTTATTTTAGTTGATCACTCAATCTTTAGAGCATTCAACAAAGGCGCGCTCGGTAAAATCGCTGTGGCCGGTCCCGAAAATGAAGAAATCTATTCGGGCAAAGTTGAAGATAAACTTTACAGCGGTGCTGAAAAACAATTCGGTTCAATTGATCCTTCTACCGGTCAATACCGTTCAAATGAGAAAAAAGAGTACGTTGCTCAATTTGCCAATGAAGCTAATCAAAATGATTACAGTAATTTAGCCGAAACTGCAAATTCATCTAACAAGGAAGAAACAAATGCTTCCACAGGTGATTTAGCTTCACTCGGTAAATCGGTTTATCAAAGAACTTGCTTTGCTTGTCATGGTGCAGACGGAAGTGGTATTCCGAATGTATTTCCGCCTCTTAAGAATTCAGACTGGATTGAGAAGCATGGAAAACCCGGGATGATTTCAACTGTTGCAAATGGTATGAGCGGCGCGGTTACTGTTAACGGAAAGAAGTATAACAACGTTATGCCCCCTCAACAGTTAAGCGATAAAGAAATGGCTGCGGTTTTAACATACGTTTATAAAGAAATTAATAATACCGATGAGACTGTTACGGTTAAAGACGTAAAGAATAACAAAAACTATAAAGCTATAACGAAGAAATAATTATGAAGAAGATTAATTCAATAATACATGCATTACTATTCTCACTTGGTTTACCATTGGGAAGTCAACCAATTGTCATTCCGAACGTAGCTAAGCGAAGTGAGGAATCACACCCATACGTAATTACAGCTACAAAATTAAAAAAGTATGAGATTCCTCGGTCGTCAAGAAACGACTCCATCGGAATGACACCACTGAAGTCGACAAGTAAATTAATTCTTCTCTTTTTAGTATTGACTTCAACAATTGTCATCGGCAAAAACAAAGACAAAGCTTCCGGTATGGCATTAATACCGGCAGGAACATATACACCGCTGTATGTAGATGATACAACAGACCAAAGTATAAAGGTAGATTCGTTTTTAATTGATAAATACCCCGTTACAAACAAAGAGTTTCTAGAATTTGTAAAGGCAAATCCAAAATGGCAGAGAAGTAAAGTTTCTTCTCTCTTTTCAGATGAAAGTTACTTAAGTCATTGGAAAAGCGATACTGAACTCGGACCAAATGTAAATCCCGACGCACCGGTTACAAACGTAAGCTGGTTTGCCGCAAAGGCATTCGCAAAATATCACGGGAAAAGGTTACCAACTGTTGCCGAATGGGAATTAGCTGCAAAAGCTGATGAAAAGAATCCCGATGGCTATAAAAATCCCGAATATATTGCGAGGATTTTAAGCTGGTATTCAAAACCGAATTCCTCCACCCTCCCTTCCGTAGGTTCCGTTTTTAAAAACTACTACGGCGTATACGATATGCACGGATTAGTATGGGAATGGACAGCTGATTATTTCAATGCATTAGTTACCGGTGAGTCGAGAGCGAACAGCGGAATTAACAGAAATTTATTCTGCGGAAGCGGATCGGTCGGCGCTACTGATTTTACAAATTATCCCGCATTTATGCGGTTCGCATTCAGAAGCAGTCTTAAAGGCAATTACACAACAAATAATCTTGGATTCAGATGTGCAAAGGACATTAAATAAAAGAAAAGAGGTACACAATGAAAAAGTTAGCAATAAGTTTAACAATTCTTTTAGCAGCTGCTATTTCTATCACTTTAATTGCGTTCTCCGGAACTGACTCAAATAAAACTAATGCAGTAGTTCAGCAGGAAAAACCGAAAGACGAAATGAAATCGTGCTGTGCCACCGAGCACGGAGAAATGCCGAAAGGTGATTACACGGAAAATTCTATCTACCAAGTTAATTCAGTTTGGACCAATCAGTTTGGGAATAAAGTAAATATTGGAGATCTGCGCGGTAAGACTCAAGTATTCACAATGATATTTGCAAACTGTACTTATGCGTGTCCCATTCTCGCAAACGACATGCGAAGAATTGCAAGCGAGTTAAACAAAGATGAATTGAAGGATGTTCAATTCACTCTAATATCAATCGATCCCGAACGAGACACACCTGAAAGATTAATGCAATTCGCTCAAGATCAAAATCTCAACTTAGCTCACTTTCAATTATTAACCGGAAAGCGAAGTGATATAGATGACTTAGCTGCGTTAACAGGATTTCGATACAAGAAAGAACCCGACGGCTCGTTTTCACATTCAAACATCATCACAATTTTGAATGAAGAAGGTGAGATTATTCATCAACAAGTCGGACTAAATCAAGACATTACAAAAACATTAGAAGTAATCAAGAATCAAAACAAGCAAGGAGCATAACATGTTTAACAACACATTCCAAATAGATCCAAACCAAGTAATTGTAAAAGATATAATTA
>NPIE01000636.1_pt2 | contig 40524 bp, 28 predicted proteins | sample 8637661 | NCBI WGS metagenome assembly NPIE01 (sample SAMN07420842, study PRJNA396082) | bioreactor metagenome | isolation source: sample BA12 brine-fed electro-methanogenic bioreactor BA | place: Japan: Kochi | collected 2016-12-09 | reverse complement strand
AAAAAAATTGCAAAAAAACAACAACAACAAAAAACAAAAAACAAAACAACAAAATAATAAAAATAAAAAAGAAATATTGAGTATTGAACTTATTTAACTTCTTCATATATTCTTTCAGGCAATAAAAGAATTGCACCAATTAAAAAACATACAGCTCCTAAAAAGGTACCCATATTAACTAAAAAACTATTAAGATCTAATCCAGTGCTTGGAATAATAATAGCACCAATTGCAGATATTCCAAAAAATATAGAACCTAACATATTAACTCCTGAAATATTCCATGAAAAGCTACTAAGATCCAATGAAAAAAGTCCATGGGAAACTTCTATCCAAGCTAAAAAACTTGCAATTAAAAAACAAATCGATCCATACATATCAGGAATCCATACTAAACCGATTAATTGATGTATGGATAAATTATTAAAAATAGCATAGAATGTAGTTAAATTAAAAAATAATGTTCCAATAAATTGAACTACAACAGACCACCAGCTAATCCTTTTTGGCATGAAAACAAGAAATTTAAGTTTGCTTTTTCTCTTTGACAAATTTTTAGAACTGTTAATCTCTTCAAAATATTGTAAAAAAGCAGCACTAGTAAAAAAAATTGAGCCTATAAAGTAAGTTAAAGCATCATATGTAGCTCCAACAAATTTTAAATATGCAGGAATAGCTCCAAATGCAAAAAATATGGCTCCTATGGAGAAAAGTATACCAATCCACCACCCAATAGCTCCTGGAGCCCACCAAGTAGATCCAACACTGGTGTCGAATTTAAAATTATGTTTTCGATTATGTCTAGAGTCCCACTGAATTAACTCTCCTTTGGAATTCTTTAGTGTAGCTTTTGTAACAAAGGGTCCTGGACCTTGAGCATTTAAACAAGTCCAAGAATTTGGAAGATAAAAAGGAAGATTTTTACACTTGTCAGTCTTATTTTTATCTTCTATTCTCATTAATAGTCACCATTTAGATATATAATCAATAACATTATATTTAGAATTACAATAATACTTTGATATACAATATAATATTCCACATTATAATAAAACATCACATGTCATATTATTATACTAATAAACATTAAATAAGAGACATAATAATACATATTCAATGTTACAGTATATTCAATATTACAAGTATATTAATATACGTTATAATACATCATATAATAGCTCTTTATATTCAATATTATAATTAGTTATTAAAATATTATTTCTTTTTAATTATTTGAATGTTTATAATATTTAATTATTCACATTAAAAAAAAAACTAATAACAAGTAAAAAGCATTGATGAAACAAGAAAAATAAATAAAAAAATTATAATAATAATATAGTTAAGTATAGTTAAGTTTATATTATATAACAATTGTTATATTAATTATAATATAAAAATATTTTATAAGAAATAGATTTTCAATAAAAAGAGAGATAAAGATGATAGATTATTTACTACTAAAAGCATTATTACTTACAGAAGGTGTGTATTCAGATAAAAAAAGTTTGGAAGGAGTAGGAACTAAATATAAAGAGCAGAATCATGGTCTTTTTGGTTGGGATTTTGAAAATCATAAGGAAATAAAGCTTCCAGATGATTTTTATCTTCCAGATGGTACCGTAGTTCAATATCGTTTAAATTCATCTTCACAATATAATGTTAAAAAAGTTGATGAAAAGTTAATATTATATAAAGATGAAGATTCTATTTGCGAAGTAAGATGGATTGATCGGCCAGAATATTACAATAAAAAAACAACAACTGGAAAAGAAATGGTTAAAATAGGGCAACTTGGAGGAGAAGATTGTTTATTCTTTTGTTTTCAAAACTATTGTTCTAATTTTAAAAATAATAAGCAATGCTCATTTTGCAACCTTGTTCCAACATCAAAAACATATAATTCAGTAGTTAGAAAAAAAGAAGCTCGAGAAATAGGAGAAGTCACAGCTGCAGCATTTGACGAAGGTCAAGCAAAGCACATAAATATGACTGGAGGATGCTATATAAGTGGAAAAGAACTTGAAGTAGTTAGTAATATACTATCTGAAATGAGAAGACATACAGGATTAGAAAAAATTCCAGGATTAGTTGCACCAGCACCAGCAAAAGGAAATAATATACAAGAATACTACGATACAGGTATAGAAACACTCAGCTTTAATATGGAAATATGGGATCCAGGATATTATAAAGCAATATGTCCTGGAAAATCTTCAAGCACAAGTCATGAAGAGTTTATAAAATCTATTAAAGAAGCTGTGGAAATTTTTGGAGAAGGAAAAGTTTATGTAGCTATGGTAATGGGATTAGAACCAAAAGAAACATTTTTAGAAGGAATTGACTTTTTATCAAATTTAGGAGTTAATATAATTCCATTTGTATGGGCTCCAAACCCAGGATCAAAGTTAGAAGGACATAGAGCCCCATATGCTAACTGGTATAAAGAAACAATACTTGAAGCTTCTGATATTGTATATGAACATAAAGTTCCATGGGGCTTAGAAAATCACTGCTATAAATGTGATGGAAACTCCCTTTTACATGATGCTTTGAGATTAAAAGGAATTGAATGATAATAATAGTTATAATAAAAATAATTATAGTAATAATGATAATAAGATGATAATAACTTGAATAATAATAATTTTAATAAGTTTTAATAAATTGTGATAAAGGTTGATACTAAAAATAATAGATATAATATAAATAATGCTAAAATTAAGAATTTAAAAATTAGAATTTAAAAATTATGAAGTTAAAGATTAAAAATTTAGAAATTAAGAATTAAAAAAGGAGTAAGAAATTGAAATATAACTTTGATAAGATAGAAAATAGAAAAAATACTTCATGTCTTAAATGGGATATGATGGAAGATATATTTGGTTGTGATGATTTAATTCCAATGTGGGTTGCAGATATGGATTTTCCCTCACCTCAACCAATAGTTGAAGCTATTAAAAAACGTGCCGATCATCCTTTCTTTGGATATACACAAGCTCCTCAAACATTAATAGACACAGTTGTTAAAAGAGTAAAGGATAAGTTTAAATGGAATATAAAACCTGAATGGATTGTGTTTACACCAGGAGTTATATCTGGATTAAATATAGCTCTTAATTCACTTACTCATCCAGGAGACAGAGTTATACTTCAAGAACCATGTTATCATCAATTTTTCCCAGTTGTTAAAAATAGTGGCTGTCAAATAGTAACCAATCCACTTAAATTAGTTGACAAAAAGTATGAAATAGATTTTGAAAATCTAAAAGAAATATTTTCCTATAAACAGGGACATAACCCATACTACAAACCAATAAAAACCATCATATTTTGCAATCCAAATAATCCCACAGGAAGAGTTTGGAGAAAAGAAGAAATAGAAAAACTTGGAAATATAGCTATAGAAAACAATTTAACTGTTATTGCAGATGAAATACATAGTGAAATTCTTCTAAATGGAAATAAACATACTACCTTTGGATCAGTGACAAAGGAATTTGAAGAAAATTGTATCGTATGTATATCACCAAGTAAAACATTTAATTTATCAGGAATACATATATCTCCAATAATAATACCTAATGAAAAGATTAGAAGAGAATTTATAGCTACAATGAATAGTATGGTTCCTTCACCAGACATATTTGCATATACAGCCCTTGAAGCAGGATTTAAATACGGTGATGATTGGTTAAAACAAGTTTTAGAATATTTAGAAGAGAATTTAAACCTTTTAAAAGATTATTTCAAAGATATTAAAGGTATGACACCAATTATTCCTGAAGGCACTTATTTAGTATGGATAGATTGTAAAGGTCTTGAAATGGACAATGAAACATTGAATGAATTTTTAAAGAAAGAGGCAAAAGTATGTCTTGAAGATGGATCATTATTCGGAACAAATGGAAAAGGTTTTATGAGGATGAATATAGCTATGCCTCGTCCACTTCTAGAAGAAGCATTGAAACGAATAAAAAATGCTGTTTATACATTAAACTTATAACTAACTTAAAAATTAATTATAAAATAATTGTAAAATAATTATAAAGAATTAATATAAAATACATATAGAGTAATAAACAAATAAAATACCTATAAATTATTTATAAATTAATAATAAGCTAATAAAAACCAAATAAAAGAAAAATAAAAAGAATTAAAAAATATAAGAATAAATACAAAAATTAAAAAAATTAAAATATAGAAAAGTGAAGTAATAAAAAAGTAATTTAATAAAAGATTAAGCACAATAAACAAAAGTAAAAATAATAAAAATATAAATTTTTATTCTTTTTTAGTTGCTATTGCACAAATCCAATTATTACCTTCATCTTTTTTAAATATATTTATATCGACAAAATTAGAATCATTTAAAGCTGATTTAAGATCATTTTCTGAATAAATTTTCATATCCAATAATTCTATATAATCACTCATTTTTTCAAGAATATGTTCTTCACCAGCAGCTTCATTACAAATAAAGATCTTACCATCTTTTTTTAATACCCGATTGACTTCTTTCAAATCTTCAATAAAATCTGGCCAAAAGTAAACTGTTTCAAACCCTGTAACAATATTAAATGTTTCATCTTCAAAGGGAAGCTTTGATACTGATCCTTGAATTATCTCAACTTTTCCCTCTTTTATAGCTGTTTTGTTAAAATGTTCAGATTTTTCAACACTAAGTTCAGAATAATCCAATCCATAAATTTTTCCATTTGGAGTCATTTCACTAAATCTTTTTACATTAACTCCACCACCACAGCCAATATCAAGAATTATATCATTATTTTCAATATCTAAATGACTGACACCCCACCTAGCTAATTTTTCATGAGATTCATTCATTTTTTCAATCATCTGAGAGCCTAATTCTCCCTTAGGTTTACGTGCATTGATTATTAATTTTTTATCCATAATTTATACCCACATATATTATTTAATTTTATGCTATTAAAAATATTGTTTTAATATAATTTTTATATAAATTGAAAAAATAAAAATGAAAATAAAAAAGTATAATGAAAAAACTATAATATATTTAATAATTAGATCAACTAAACATTCAAAAGCTAAATAAGTTATATATTTAATAATAGCAACTATTAAAATAAGAGAAGAAGCTTATTATATTAATAATAATCACTTAACACATACACATATCACATACCATATGTATATACGATACAATATTTCTCATTGCACTGGAAATATATTTTTTAATATATCTATTATTTATATAAATCATTAAAATTGATTAAAAATAAAAAATGAAGAATAAAATATAGAATATATAATAATATATAATATTACTCAAATCTATCCATTTTTATATCTAAATCTTCTTCAACAGACTCATAAATTTTATTTAAGTGTTTAAGTAACTGTGAATTTAAAATGATAGATTTATCCTTACTAAAATCAGGATTATTTGAACCTTGATCTTTAACATTATTAATAGTATTGCAATAATCCTCAATCAAATGTCGAATATTTTTAGGCATATAATAAAAGTCATGAATATTATGACGAGTTATTTCAAAACTATAATAAATATTTTTTCTACTTTCAATAACACTATCTGTAGATTTAACAAGAGACTCAGATTCAATATCCTCCAAAGAATCCTTATTTTTAAACAAAAGATCAAATAAATCCAATAAAACTCTTTCTTTATCTTTGTATCTTAGCTCGAGCTTTAAATTTTTTTCACTATATCTTAACTGTTCCCTAATAACTTCTTTTTGCTCTTCAAGCTCTTTTTTTAATCTTTCATCTTGGTTAGCAAGTTCAACAGTTAAATTATCAACTTCTGTTTTTAATTGAATTTGCAACCTTTCATCAGCTTTTTCAACCTGTTTTCTTACCATTATATCGTTTCTATAATTTGTATAAATTAAACCCATAAAAGCTAACAATGATGATGAAATTGCTATTGTATCTCCCAATTGAAATCCATAACCATCTAATATAAAAGCTATTATGGATAAAATTAATAATCCACTTATTAAAATATAATAACTTCTATTATTCATAAAATAATATTTATTATAACAAATATTTATTTCTTTATACAAAAAATCTTAAACTAAAAATAAAATTAGTTAAAATAAATAAAAAATAAGTAACTCAAATAATTTTTTAAAAAAAATAAAAAATAAAATAAAATAAAAAAATGAAATAAAAATAAAAAAGATAGATGAAAATCTAGAATTAATAAATCTAGAATTAATCTAAAAAACATCTATCTATTTTATATTAACTTTTCTTAAGTTTTTACTGGAATAATAATACTTATTTCCAACAAATTTTCCTATAACACTAGCTTTTCCCTTAAAATTAATCTTTTTAAGATTAAGTATAGCTATACCTTTACTGTTAGTCTTTGCTTTACCAACATATTTATTTTTGATATAAAACTTAACATAACCTTTAGAAATGTATTTTTTAGCTTTAAGATTAATAAGCTTAATAGCAATTTTTCCTCTTTTTTCAAACTTACCTAAAAATTTAGGTTTAGAAAGTAAGGATTTAGACTTAGAAACTTTAATAATCTTATTTGAAACAAAGCCATTAAAAATGTTATCAGAATTAAATACAGCTTTAACTTTTTTTGTTCCAACAAATTTATTAGCTAAATATTTATAAGTTGCCAGACCTTTAGAATTTGTTCTAACAGTTTTAACTTTAACATTGTTAACATAAAAGCTCACTAATTTTCCAGATAATGCTTTACCAGTATTATCTTTTAAAACAGCTTTTAGAGTTATGTAATTATTAAAACTACCTTTAACAGAACTCATAGTTAAAATAGTCTTTTTCTTATTAATTTTAATAGTGTTAGTGTTACTTTTTGAGGAATTGTAACCTTCAGCACCATTGAATGAAGCAAACCAATTTGAATTCATAGCTTTATTGAAAACACGGTAATAAACAGCTAATCCATTAGCATTAGTTTTGTTTTGACCAATGTAAACTCCATTAAGATAAAAACGAACAACTTTATTAATAAGTGGATTACCATCTTCATCTGTTAAAACAGCAGAAAATTTAACCTTATTATTAACAAGTCCATCAATTTTTATAATGTTAATTTTAGTCTTTTTTGGATCTTCTTTTTCAGCTACTATTATTTCAGCATTTTTAACAGAAACATTATTTCTACCAGCAGTAGTGTTATAATTACCAGATAGAGAATAAGATCCTAAATTATCTAAAATCATAGTATAATTAGCTAAACCTTCGTTTACTGAGACTAAATAAGTTACTCCATTGAATATAAAGTTAACATCGCCACCAGTAATAGGATTGCCCATATCATCACAAACAGTAGCATCCAATTTTACAGTAGTTCCATTTAAAACTTTAACAGTGTTGTTTCCTAAGAAAGTTAATATTACATTGTTTATTGATCCATTATTATAGATATAATTACCTTTAATATTAGCAGAACAGTTAGTCATTGTATTGTTTTTGATATTTAATGTTCCATTGTTATATATTGCTCCACCAATATCTGCATGTTCATTAGTAAATTTTGAACTAATTATATCTAATTTAGAACAATTATTACTGTTGTATACTGTTCCACCAAGCTTGGCAGAATTTTTAGAAAAATTACAATTATTTACTGCAATTATTCCCCAATATGCAGAAGGGAATTCATAATAACCATAATTAAATATAGCACCACCATTTTCACCTGCAATATTAGAAACAAATGAACTATTACTTATATTCATAATTCCAAGGCAGTTTGAAATAGCACCACCATCATTTACTGCAGTATTATTTTCAAGTTTAGAATTTGAAATATCTACTTTAGAATATGTATTATAATTATATACTACTCCACCAGCTTTTGCAGAATTCTTTGAAAAGGTACAGTTATCTATTGTGACATTTCCCCAGAATTCAGATGGGAAATTATAATGGCCATAATTAAATATAACTCCACCATTTTCACCTGCAGTATTATTAGTGAATCTATTATTCTTTATATTCAAAATTCCAAAGTAATTTGAGATAGCACCACCATTTCCAGTTAGTGCATTATTATTCTCAAATATAGAATTTGTTATGTTTCCATAAGGTACAGAATTATAACCAGCAAAGATAGCACCACCATCAACACCAGCAGTATTATTTATCAATGTACAATTATCGATTACAAACCAATCAATTTCAGTTGTGACATTATCACCAGAATAGATAGTTGTATAAGTGTTAGCTAGTTCAAGAGCTCCTCCATTAGCTTCAGCAGTGTTATTAATAAATTCTGAATTTTTTAGAACTAAATTTGCAGAATGATCATAAATAGCACCACCAGAAGCAATATAACCAGTACCTTTATCAATAGCTTTATTCCCAATAAATGAACAGTTGATAATATATGCAGGAGCAATATTTAAGAATATAGCACCTCCACGATTTGCATCATTTTCAATGAATTTACTGTTTGTTATTGTAGTGTTACTTCCTGGATAATTACTACTATCTGCATAAATTGCACCAGCATAAGTATTAGCCCTATTATTAATAAATGTTGAATTATCAATAATTAAACTACCATAACCACTATTTTGAACAGCACCAGCATAAGCTGAAGTAGCAGAATTGTTTCTAAATATTGAATTTTTGATTATTAAAAGACCCCATGACTGGATAGCACCAGCTTCACCAGTAGTATTATTTTCAAAAATACAATTATCAATGGTTAGATTTCCACCAAATTGAACATGAATAGCTCCACCATAACCTGCATAATAGCTTGTAGAAGCATTACCATTAGCAAGGATAAGATTGATTAAAGTTAAAGAAGAACCTTTATCAATATTAAATAACCTTGTAAGATAGTTTCCAGATATAATTACAGGGTTAGATGGATCTAAAGAAGTTATAGTAATAGTTTTATTGATTTCCCAAGGTTCAATTGGCATATATCTATGACCAACATCAACTTCACTAGTAAGGATGTATAAACCACCGACACCTTTAATAATATCATTAAAGTTAGCTGCATCAACAGCTTGCTGTAAAGTTCTATATCCTTTATCACCAATAAACCATTTATAAACAGCTTGTTCAACAATTACATCAAAAATCTGATTATCAATTCTTGCTTGGATTAAACCAGCATTTTCACCACCAGTAAATGATATATAAGAAGTACCATTTATTAATAAGACATTTGTCCCATTAAATGATCCAGAACCAGAAGTAACATTTAAAACAACAAAATTATCAGGCAAAGGATTTGATAAATTAGTATATGTTGTACCATCAGTGACAGTATTTAGTTTAACTGTAATATAAGAAATTTCACCAGTATAAACTTTAGTAGTATTAATAGTCATTATCACCCAATAATCAACATCTACACAAGTTGGCTTAGTATTGGTTCCCCACCAATTATAATTAGCAGTTACATTTCCACCATTGTTTTTTATAATAGTATTATTGAGGATAGAGTAACTTATATTTAAATTACCACTATTATTAATAGCTAAATTTGCACCACTTTTCTTGTTATTGATAGTTGAATATGTAATAGATAATTTTCCACTTCTGACAACAATTGCACCATTAGTTGAGTTAGCATTTAGTGTTAGCCCATAAAATGAAACATTTCCAGAAACAATATCAAATATCTGTTCATATCCGTTTCCAGTAATATCATTTCCATTAATTATAACAGTTCCATTAGCTATAATCTCTAAATCACCATTAATAACTAAATTACCCTCATTATAAGTTCCATTTAAAATGATAATCTTATTAGAACCCCCTTGAGCTGTAGCAATTTCAATAGCTTTTGAAATAGAAGCAACAGGTGAGTCTTTTGAACCAATATTTGAGTCAGTACCTGTTTTAGATACATAAACAATACCAGAATACTGAGAACCTACAGTGAAATTAAATTTTTTAAAATTACTTGGAATATTAAAGTTTACTGATTCATAACCGACAGTTGAAGCTGTATAAATCATAGACCCATTAGTATTAATTGTAATTGAATCTTGTTCAAATGAACCTAAAGTAGCATTAGCTTTAATTGTAATATATGGCATTACTTCTGAAAGTGTATAATTGTTTACTCCATCAGTATACTTAGTAAAGTCAATGGTGAAATTAATTTTATCTCCAGGATCGGTTTGTCCTGTGGAATTTGAATTGATTAATAAAATAACCCATTTTGTAATATTTACTCCACTGGATACAGTTAAATTTCCTGGTTTACTATTATTTCCCCAGAAATTATAATCAGCTATAGCTTTAATTCCACTTTTTGCATAAATCCCATTTAAACCAGCACTATTTGTAGCAGTATTGTTAATAAAATTACAATAAGTTATGGTTAAATTATTGTCTTGAACATTAATAACTCCACTATAAGCTTGAGAACCAGTAGCAGTATTATTTATAAAAGAAGTTCCATTAATTGTAGTTATCATAGTTGTATAAATTACAGCACCATATGAACCTTTATTATTAATAAAGCTACAATTATTAATTATTAAATAACGGCCAACATTACCATTTCCACCACTTACAGAACCAGTATTAATTGAACCAGCATTACCATTACCATTAATAAAAGTTAAACCTTCAAATTTAGCATATTTAACTGAAGATGCAGAAAAATAGAACTGTCTTTTATTATTACCATCGATAATTACATTACCAACACCAATAATAGTAAAATTAGCAGTTACAGTGTAATCTTCAACATAATAATATCCTTCTTCAACAATTATTGTATAATTGCCTCCAAGTGCAGCATTTTGAGTTAATGCTTTTGTTATTGTAGCATAAGGATTATCTTCAGAACCATTACCTGTACTATCACTTCCCCTACTACTAGAAACATAAATAACAGTAGAAGGAGTTATAGTATTAACAACAACAGTTCCATTAAAAATATTGGACCCATAATCAAGTGTGTTTGAGCCAGAATATGAACCTGAAATTATATAACTACCAGTTTGATTAAATGTATAATTGTAAGTAGCTATTCCTTCATTTAAAGAAGTAAAATAAGTATTTCCCCCAATTATAAAGTTTACAGTTCCACCAGTAATTGGATTTCCCATATCATCAGTAACAGTAGCATTTAATACAAAACTATCACCTTTTGTAACATTAACAGTCATATTAATTAAAAAAGATATATTAGTAAATCCTAATTTACCAGCATTATAATAGATATAATTACCAGTAGGTGCACTACAATTAACCATTGTATTATTATTTAAAATTACATTACTATTTCGAACTACAAGAGCTCCTCCAGTAGAAGTAGCATTATTTGAATCAAAGTTCGAATTTTTAATATTTACAACTGCAGTTGAACCATAAGAGTAGATTGCCCCACCATTTTTTGCTTTATTGAATTTGAAAGTAGAACCCTCAATATTGGTTTTACCACTTCCAGAATAAACTGCCCCTCCATCTTCAGAAGCAGTATTAGATTCAAATATACAATTAGTAATATTTAAAGTTGAATAACTAAATCCATTAATAGCAACAGCAGAACCATATTCTGCATTATTATTTTTAAAATAGCTATTACTAATATTTAGATTTCCTCCCCCTTGATAGATGGCACCACCATAAGTAGAATATCCATCTTTAGCATTGTTATTAGCAAAATAACAATTATCAATAGTAGTAGTTCCATCACCTATATAAATAGCTCCTCCACCATCATAGATATAATCATTCTCATTATTTCCATTTATAAAAGTTACATTTATAAAAGTAACTTCAATGTCAGAGTCTATTAAAAAAATTCTTCCATTATTTCCAGCATCTATTATTACACTATCTCTATCTTCTCCAACAATCCTAACCGATTTAGTTATTTCATAACCAGAATCATCATAAACACTATAAGTTCCATTTTTTACAAAAATAGAACCTCCTTTGTCTATTGCTTCTTGGATATTGTTAAATGGATTGTCTATTGATCCATTTCCCCCACTTTGAGCATCAGCAGAAACATAATGATCATAAGTAGTAGGATCTTCTGCAAAGGCTGAAGGCATAGAAATAGCTATAAATAAAAATACTAAAATAATTGTTATATTTTTTATATTATTCATTTTTATATATTTCCCCTTAATTAAATCTCATTTTTACGATATTTAAAAATCTTTTTAATAAATTTTAAAGATTTTATTTTTCCCCTTAATTTTAATATACTCTAATATTCTTATTCTCCATCACATATTCACTCCCTCCCCCAAAGGAGATAATAAATTTATTCAATTAGAATATTCAATTAGAACATCCATTAGAAATGAATAAATTTACAATATGATATGTAATAGTATTCATAAAGCCTCTTATTTTCCTAATAAATTTTAAAATATTAAAGCTATATGAATAAATATACATATCGATTTATATAAAATATAATATTTATCAGATTAAATATTTAAATCTTATTACTTGAAAATAATGAAAATAATAAAATTAAAAAGATTAAATAAAGAAATATTTAAATACTAAAATTAATTTAAAAGCATTAAAATGAATAATATGAGCATTATAAACCATAAAATTTGAATAGATAATCTAAATGTATAATGCATATCGATAAATTTAAAAACAAATAAAATGTATCCACCATTTATACAAACATAATCCAAAATACATATAAAATAGTTCATATCGACAAGCACAATTATTAATAAAATTTAAATATTAATGAAATTTATAAATCTATTCCCTAAGTTAATGAAAATAGATATAAATCAAAATAATTAATTAAAAAGCTATTAAAAATATAATAAAAAAGAAATAAGATAAGAAATATGAAAAATTAAAAAAAAAGTAAAAAAGAAAGAAAAATGAAATAAGATAAGATAAAATAGAAAAATAAGGCAAGTTAAAAAAAATAAAGTAAAAATAAGAAGGATAAAATGAAAATAAGATAAAATAAAGAAATAAAATAAGAAAAAGTAAAAATAAGATAAAAAATAAGATAAAAACAAGACAAAAGTAAGATAAAATGAAAGTAAGATAAAAAGATAAGAAAAAATAAAATAGAAAAGTTAATATAAAAATATGATGATTAACTTTTAATAATCAATAAAAACTTTAAATTCAATATTAGAAAGTTATTTCAGCATATCTACCATATATAGTAGGATTATTTGTGTTCCAATTGTTAACTTTACCTAAGCTATTGCTTGAACTGGTTGTATCTGCAATAACCCACTTTCCATCAATATAAACTTCTGCCCATACATGACCTAATTTTCCACTTTGAGTAAAAATAACTTCACCATTAACATATCTAGAAGCTATTCCACTTGCTCTTAAAAGAGCTATCAATAAGTGAGTTTGATCTACACAGTTTCCAGATTTTGCATTTAAGGTTCCTACAGCTCCTTTTAGTGTATTATAGTAGAATGAGTAAGAAATTTTGTCTCTCACATAGTTGAATATTGCTGTTGCTTTAGCTAAATCTGTTGTCAATCCAGCTGTTAATTGGCTAGCTAATGACTTTATATTCGCATTATTTACTTGACAATTTGTTGTAGCTTTTAAGTAAATAGCTAAACTACTATTTGTACTAGAATTACCACCACTAGAAGAATCATTACCACTAGAACTAGATCCACCATTAAGGGTACTAGGATTAGAAGTATTTATGGTAAGAGTGTTTGGCATTACTCCATTAGCATTTAGATAATTCAATACTTTAGAAAGCTCATATACTAAAGATTGGAACTGTATGTTTCCAAGTGTTGAACTTGCATAGTTTGGAGCTTGTCCATTATCTGCTATATAATTTGATACTCTTAATGCAATGTCTGTGTAATTTGCTTTATTAATTGTTCCTGCAACCTTAGCTCCACTTGGATTTGAAGGAGAAGCAACAGTAATAGGACTTATCCCACTTGTTAATCCTTTATTTATATTTACAATAGCTTTAGATAAAAGATATAAGAAGCTTGACATTGAATATTGAGTAGTACCAATTGTTACATAATTTGGTAATACTCCATTAATATCAACATAAGCTTTAACTCTTGATGCAGCATCAATTATACTATTTAAACTTATAGTTCCAGAAGAATTAGTAGAATTTCCAAAGTTATAAGAATCAACAGTAGATATTAATTTATTCACTAAATTAGAAGTAACAGATGCACTTTCATACATATAAGTTTCATATAATATAGTAGGTATTCCAGCTTGTACAAGAGGATTGGTTAAAAATGGAGGACTGGTCTGTGAAGGAGGATAATAATAGGTAAGTTCTGGTATTTTACTTATTATTGAATCAGCTATTATTTTTGAAGCAGTGTGATTTAAAGGAGCAAAAATAAAGTTAGTTTCCTCATATGAACCACCAGTTGTTCCTTGATTAGAATGAACATCAATCACTAAATTATAATTATTGCTTATAATATGAGGAAGTACAAATTCCTCTGCAAGTAATTGCCCATTCATTCTACCTTCACTATAATCACTTGGGTCTTTTGTAACATTTATTCTATAAATATAATAACAATACTTCAAATTACTTTTTGAAATTATTGCATTATACAATGCATTATGTACAGCAGACTCAAGAGGATGTAAACCAATAACATAAGCTATTTTTATCTTTGAAGAAGTATTACCAAATGCACCGATTAATTCAACAGTTCCTTTATTATTAGATCCTAAAATTTTAGTAGATAATCCATTAGTACTATTAGTACCATTAGAATTAGTATTATTAGTATTATTATTAGAATTACTTGAACTAGTATAAACAGGTAAATACTTATTCATTGAATGAGAACTAGCTACTTTTATAGTTAAAGTAGTTGGAATCGCTTTATTAACACCGATATAGCTTCCTACACAAGCTAAACCATATAAAGCAGTTTGATATTGTATATTTCCAACACCATAACTTGAACTTAAACAGTTAGGAGCTTTATTATACGTATTTATATATTTTACAAATCTTTTCGCCATATCATTATATTGAGATTTTGTAAAAGTTTTACTGATAGTAGCTCCACTAGGAGATGATGGATTTTTAACATCATATTTAACAGCTATAGCACTAGTTGATCCTGACAACCTTGTGTTTATAGCTTTTGATAGTAAGTATAAAAATTCTGGCATTGAGTATTTATATCCAGAAATTGTAACATAATTCGGTAATTTTCCATTTGAATTAACATAATTTTTAATACTTGTAGATGCAGACCATATGAGACTTTGAGAAATAGTTGTTTGTTTAGAGCCGCCACTAGCAACTAATGTTTTATTAGTTTGAGTTCTTTCATACTTTGGTAAATTTTTATTTAATGTAATTGATTTAGGAATATTCAAACTAATCTTTGGTGTTAAAATACCTCCATAAGATGTGCCATAAACTATTGTATTAAGCAGATATATTGCTGTTTGATATTGCATCTTACCAAGCTTTGTATTAACATAATTTGGAGCTTTATTATAGTTCTTAATATATTTAACTATATTTTTAGCATAAGCATAATACTGAGCTTTTGTTAAACTACCTTTAATCGTAGCTCCAGTAGGACTACTTGGATTTTTTATATTATATTTTATAGCTACTTGAGTTGTTTTTTTATTATACTTATAATAAATAGTCATTCCAAGTAAGTACATATACTCTGGCATCGAAAACTTAACATCAGAAATAGTAATATAATTAGGTAGTTTATTATATTTACTTATATAATTATTAATAGTTTTAGAAGCCTGTAAGATTTGACTTTGACTTAATTTAGTAAGCTCACCAGCAGCTTTAACAGTTGTATTTGTTTTTGTGTTAACACTATTAGTATTGACATTATTATTACTATTGCTGTTAATATTATTACTAATATTATTACCGTTAACATTATTACTGCTAATATTATTACTAACACTGTTACTATTATTGCTAGCTATATTACTATCCTCACTATAACTACTAATATCATTAAAATTAACATTATCGGAATATACACTAGCAATATATTGACTATTGTCTTCAATATTAGTACTCGTACTTGAATCCTCTGCAAAACTTGAACTTAAACTAATGAAAAATATACATAACAATGAGATAATTATTATTGTTTTACTAAGATTAATCTTTCCACCCCTTAACAAAATAAAATTTTAAAACATATCTCTTTTATAAATATGAATAATATCTGAAAAATATCTAAAAAAATTATTATATAGATGTATTATCCACTTATTTTGAAATTAAAGTATAATACAAATTAATAGATATAATACCAAATTAATAGAATAACTATACTATATTAATAGAATATTTATATTATAATAATTATATTAGAATCTTATCAAACTTATTATATTTTATATAATATAGTTATATTTAGAGCCAATAGTTTATAAATGTTCCTAAAAAAGACTAAACAATTAAAAAAAGTAATATAATAAAAAATTAAAAAGATAACAAATAAAAGAGTAAGATTAAAAAATAAACTTTTTCTATATTAAACATTAAATTAAACTAACTAAATCAAAAAAACATCCTCTTCTTTAGAAAGTAATTGATTGATATTAATTACATTACTTAAATTTTCAATATCAATATTATTAATGATAGTATTAGTATCAATACTATCTTCAGAAGAATTAGATATATTTCTAGTACTATTATTAGTTAAATTTTCATTAGTTTGATTAGCATAAGTATCATTAACATCAGTATCATTAATAACACTATCATTAACAATATTGTCTTTAGTATAATCCTTAATTCCTGAATTATTATCTTTTGATTGATCACTATTTGTAATATATGTATTAGATGTATATTGACTTGCATTATATTCTGTTTTTGTTAAATACTTAGTAGAACCATTAATATGTTCCTTACCAGATACTAGACAAAAATCTGCATCACATATAGTACAAACCCACATTCCTTCAGGACAAGTACGGCCTTCTTCATAAATCATACAACCATCTTTTTTACAAAATGGACAATAATTTTTAAAGGTTGAATTATGATAATAATAGTCCCCTATCACTCCACAACTACATTTTCCAGTGCTAATTAAATATTTATCATTATATTTAACCAACAATGGACCACAAGTATAATTAGATCTATTAATAATAATAAATCCATCACCAATAGGATCATAAGTACCATTTGTGTTATTAGATGAATTACTTCCTCCTGTTAAAGGATTCGTGGAAATATTTATAGTTAAATTATTAGGTAGACTACCATTAGAATCAACAAAATATAATATTCCTGAAAATTCATATACTAAAGACTGGAATTTTATAGTTCCAAGCTTAGAATTAGCATAATTTGGGGCTTGTTTATTTGTATTTATAAAGTTTAAAACATTATTAGCTAATATTACAAACTCTCCTTTTTGAAAATTACCAGAGGTAAAATTTCCATTTGGATAGCTAGGTGCTTTAACTGAGATGGGAGTAATATTTCCCTTATTTCCCTTATTAATATTTATGATTGCAGAAGATAATAAATATAAAAATTCAGACATAGAATATTGTTTCCCATCAATTAAAACAGAAGATGGAAGAGAGTTATTCATCTCAACATAACTCTTAACTTGTTTAGATGCTTTTAAAATTTGAGTTATAGATAAATTTTTTTGAGTAGGAGTTTTATTATTCGGAGTCACGGGAGTTATAGTATTTTTTGGGAATTTAGGAACATACCTATTCATAGAATGAGTTTTAGATACTTTTAAAGTTAAAGTATTTGGTAAAATACCTTTATTATCTTTAGACCAAGCTAATATTTTACTATTACCATAGATAAATGTTTGAAATTTGATTTTTCCTAACTTAGTACTAGCATAGTTAGGTGCAATATTATATTTATTAATATATTTGTTTACATTTGATGCATAGGTAGAATATTGCTTTTTCGTGAGTTTTCCAGAAATAGAATTTCCAGTTGGGCTTTTTGGGCTTTTAACACCATATTTAACCACAATATTTGATTTTGATTTCTTATTTTTATAAACAATTGTGGCTGAAGAAATAGACATATATTCCTCCATAGAATATTTGTAATTTCCAATAGTAATATAATTTGGTAGCTTTTTATTCTTTTCAATATAGGTCTTGAGATTTTTACTAGCAGATAAAACCTGAGATTGACTTACTTTATTTGGTTTAACTGCTGAATTAGTGGTAGAATCAGCTGCACTAGTTTCACTCACACATACACCCATAAAAAAAACTATGAGTAAAGCTAAAGCTATTATATTATACTTATTTGAAATAATTTTTCTGGAAATGCCTAAAATAGTCATACCTCCAAAAATCATGAAAAAACCTATTCAACAATAAAAATACTATTTTAAAAATATAAATTATTTTAACGTATATAATTTATCTTAAAATATCAACTTAAAATATCATACTATATATAATTTCGATAATAAATTATATAAATCTATCTAAAAAAGTTATATTAAAAATTAAGTTAATTTATACAATAAAAAAATAAAAAAATTATAACATATAAAAATATTATTAAAAAATTATTAATATTATATAATTATTTCAATTTTTACTTATTTTATATCTTTTACTAAGAAAATAAATAATCTTAAAAACACTTTAAAGAACAATGAAGTGATTTTAAGATTATTCCACCATAATATTATCTTAAACTCTTTAAAAAAATAGAACAATTATAAATTATATATAAAAAAAATAATTATATATAACTTATAAAAAAAATTCTCACTCTTTTTTATAGAATAGTTCTCTTCCTATTAATATAACCAAATATAATGGCTATAATAAGTATAATGGCTATACTTATCCAACTAATTGGATTTTGGACAATTTCATCCATAGTAGGATTTTTAACTGTGATTTCACTAGCTTTTCCAGAACCTTCAGCCCCTCCAGAAGAAGAACTTAATGAAGGCTTTTGGCTCACACCAATTCCCAATCCATTACTACTTTGAACTGAACTTTGAGATGAACTTTGATAATTAGTTGAATCCTGAGAATTAGAATTTTGACTTGAATAATCAGAATTAGAGTTTGAAGAAAACAAACTTGCAAATGATTGTGCTTGATTTAACATAAATTTAGTAAAACCAAATCCATCTCCCCAGCCATCACCATTACCATTACCATTATTATCACCCCAACCATTATCAGAATCATCACCAGAATCAGGGTCTTGTGAACTATTAGTGTCATTAAAGTCCTTAAAAACAGGTATTACACCAAAATCAGAAATTTCATATAAATCATCGAAAACAGGATCCATATATTCAAATTCCCTATCCCAATTTATACGAGCACCAAAACCATAATAATCAACAGAAACATCACCAGTCAAATCAGAAAAATCAACGGTTAAAGTAGCAACACCATCAATAAGCTGAACAAGAAAAACCTTAGAACCTATAGTGAAAGTCATAATCCCCTCGGGAATATTACTTGCAATAGTACCCTTATCAGTGAAAATAGGGACATTATTCGAAACTTCACCATTAGCATCACTAATAATATAAGCAGTATAAGTAGAAATACCAGTCCTAATAAGCTTAATATGCATTGCAATAAAATCAATACCACAACAAAAGCCTTTAACTAAGTTTGCCTGAAATACTGCCCCACCATTGTGAGGACCACCAAGTCCATTAGTAATTATATTATTAGAAACAAGATTAGTACTATTATGCCAAACTACTCCTTCTGGAATGGATTCTATGACACTAAAAATAAAGTTCTCAACCATGGTAAAATTTGAAATCCAAGTATTAAAGCTAACACTAACAGATTCATTTTCAAAAGTATTTTTATATATTAAAATATTATCACAAATACCCGATATGAACTTCAAACCAACACCATTACGAAATTCAAAATATGTAATACCACCATAATCCCAATAAGTTGGAGCTCCATTTAAAAAAATATGAGACTCTGAAATTGACAAATTTTTAACAGAATCTATACCGATTCCATTTCGATTTTCGGTAATATTACAACCCTTGATAAATAAGGAAATTACATTATTAATATAAATCCCATAGGTACCACTATTAGAGGAGTTTTGACCACAGCCCTTAATAAGAGAATTTAAGATATTGATTCCATTAGAATTAATAATTTGAATACCATTAGCACTAGAATTAATAATATTAAGGTATCTCAAATCTGTATTAGTAGAACCATTAACTAAAATTCCTTTATTACAACTATTAATTGTTGAATCACTAATAACAACATTATGTGAATTATCTAAAACTATTCCATTATCACAATTTTCAATCAAAAGACCATTTAAATTAATATTAGAACTTGAATTTGAGTAAACAGAAGAATTATAACCTCTAAAAATGAATCCAGTAATATTAATACTAGAAACATTTGGACCAATAATAAAAGCAAACTTATCTTTAGAACCAATAAATTCAGTACCAACGTTTGAAACAATATTCAAATTTTTATTAATTCTTAAAGACAAATTATTATATTTAGTTCCAACAAACTCCACAGTATCATTATCATTTGCATTATCAATAATACTTTGAATATCATCTGAACCATTATATTGACTTTCATCATCAACATAAACAGCCTGAACACTACTCAAAGACAAAAAAACTAAAAACACAAATGAAAAAGCTAATAAAAACTTAAATCCACTATTAAACTGGTCTTTTCCAAATACAGATAAAAACATATCAACCTCCAATATTCCAATATAACAAATATTCCAATATAGTATATTTTAGATAAGATATTATAAAAAACTAAAAAATAAAAAAATAATCAACGAAAATAACATCTTTTCATATCTATAACATATATACAAAAGAAATATATAAATGTTTCACAAACAAAAAACAATCCCCAAAAATGGTTTCCATCGTGCATAAAATCAAAAATGCTTTATCATAAAGACCAAAACAAAAAAAACACTATTAAAGCCTAAAAAAAGATAAAGTTACTTATTAAGACTAGAAAAACAGCAATAAAGAAAAGACTGAAAAAGACCAAAATAAATATAATCATAATAAAGTCGATGAAAAGAGAAAAAAATAGAAAAATAAATAAACCTTTTTAAAAACATTATAAACTCAAAAGATTAAACCACACCTTGAGCAAGCATTGCATTAGCTACTTTTATAAATCCTACAATATTAGCACCAACTACATAATTACCTTCAGCACCATATTTTTTAGAAGCTTCATCTATATTTTTATATATATTAACCATTATCTTTTTTAGTTTAGAGTCAACCTCTTCAAATGTCCAAGATAAGCGTGAACTACGTTGAGCCATCTCTAAAGCACTTGTTGCAACTCCACCAGCATTTGCAGCTTTGCCTGGGAGATAAACAAGATTACTATTTAAAAATACATTTATAGCTTTCAATGTTGAAGGCATATTTGCTCCTTCAGCTACATACTTTGTTCCATTGGAAACTATAATCCTTGCCGATTCTTCACTTAATTCATTTTGAGTTGCACAAGGCAAAGCTATGTCGCACTTAACATTCCATATAACACTGTTTTCAATGTATTCAGCAGTTAAATCTTCCTTTTTGAAATAATTTAGATAATCCGATATTCTGCCTCGATTAACTTCTTTAATCTCTTTTATAAAAGGGATATATAAACCATTTTCGTCATGAATGTAACCAGAAGAATCACACATAGCTATTACTTTTGCCCCCATCATTACAGCTTTTTCTGCAGCATAAATAGCTACATTCCCAGAACCAGAAATAACAACTTTTTTATCTTTAAAAGAATCATTTCTAACTCTTAAAGCTTCATCAACGATGTAAATAAGACCATAACCAGTAGCTTCTTTCCGTACAAGAGAACCTCCAAATTCCATTGGTGCACCAGTTAATACAGCTACATGGACAGTAGATAACTTTTTATATTGACCAAACAAATAAGCTACCTCTCTTCCACTAACACCCATATCTCCTGCTGGAATATCAGTATCTGGACCTATAAATCTAAAAAGTTCACTCATGAAATTCTGACAGAACCTCATAACTTCTCCATCAGACTTCCCCTTTGGATTAAAGTCACTTCCTCCTTTAGCTCCACCAATTGACATACCTGTGAGACTATTTTTAAAAATTTGCTCAAAACCTAGAAATTTAAGAATAGACAAGTTTACAGTAGGATGGAAACGAAGTCCACCTTTATATGGACCTACTGCACTATTAAATTGGACTCTGAAGCCTCTGTTTACTTGTATCTTTCCATTATCATCAACCCAAGGAACTCTAAACATTACTATTCTTTCAGGTTCAACTAATCTCTCAAGAACATTATTTTCCTCATATTCAGGATGTTCATCAAGAACAGGAACTATAGATTCTAAAATTTCAGTTGCTGCATCAATAAATTCCACTTGATCATGATTTTTAGCTTTTAAATCTTTTAAGATTCGTTTTACATAGGAAATAAAATCACCTCAATTATTAGTTCATTAAAAAAAAAAGTTATACTTAAATAATTTCAATTTAAACAATTTCAACTTTAATAATCCCTATTTAAATAATTTGAGTATATTCTTTGTTTTTAACTTTGTATTATTTATTAATAAAATTTTACTTTTTTAATTGAATTAAAATCAGATATATATAAATATTATTAATATTACTAATCTTATCATTATTACTATTATTATTAATAATTAAAGGAATAATAAAACTCAAATCTCTATCTTCAAACCTATTGGACAGTGATCTGAACCCATAACATCAGATAAAATATAGCTATCAACTACATTATCCTGAAACTCTTCATTTACAAAGAAATAATCAAGTCTCCATCCAACATTACGGTCTCTTGCTCGTGTACGATAGCTCCACCATGTGTATTGTTCTGGTTGGTCGTTGAACATTCGGAATGTATCAACATAGCCATTAGCTAAAAATTTATCTATCCATTCTCTTTCGATTGGTAGGAATCCTGAAACTTTCTCATTTTCTTTGGGTCGGGCTATATCTATTGGTTTATGTGCAGTGTTTAAATCACCACATATCACGAGATTGTTTCCAGCGTCGCGGAGATTGTTGGTGTAGTCTAGAAATGCATCATAAAAGTCGAGTTTGTATTGTAGGCGGTCCTCCCCCATACCACCATTAGGCCAATAAACATTTAATAATATAAAATCATCAAAGTCAAATCTTTGAAACCTTCCTTCATGGTCAAATTTATCAATTCCCATGGTTATAGCTGTTTCTTTTGGTTTTAAAGCAGAATATGTAGCTACACCACTGTATCCTTTTCTTTCTGCTGGATTAAAATAGCTATGATAACCTTCAATGTGTTTTAATTTACGAGGTAGCTGTTCAACATGAGCTTTAATTTCCTGAAGACATAAAATATCTGGTTTAGCATTAGAAAACCAGTCAAAAAAACCTTTTCTAGCTACTGCTCGAATCCCATTTACATTCCATGAAATTAGGTTAATATTTGTAATAGAAACTCCCCCTATTGTTATAATTAGATTAAATTAATATAATTATTATTAAATATGAATATTATTAACAAAATATTTAAATATTATTATATTTATTTAAAATATTATATTTATAAATATTATTCAATAATTTAAATATCATTTAATGGACTAAATATTGCTTAATAGGTTAAATAATACTTAATAACTAAAATATTAATTAATATAAAATGGTTATTATAATAATAAATAATCATAAGAATAAGACTGAAAAATAGAATATTAAAAAAAGTATTAAGTCTATTAAAAATAGTATTAAATAAAATAATATTAGATAAAAATAGTTGTATAATTTATAAAAAATAATTATATAATTTATATAAAATATAAATAAAAAATAAAAGAATATACTAAAAGAATATGCTAATAGCTAAACAACTTACATTTCAGCTTGTTGTTGTTTAACTAACCTAGTAACATATCCAGCTATTTTATTTCTTAAGTGTTTTGTACTTACGGTAGATTTTTCAGCTACTAATTTTTTGTTTTCATCGAAATCTGTGGTAAAAACACCTTGATGAATTTCAATAAGTTCTTTTGAAGTTCTTTTAACAAATGAAGTTCTAATATTTCCCATAATATTTCCTCCTATAAATTTTTATCAATAATCTTTTTTTGTTCAGATTTACTTAAACTTGTTAATATATTCACAATTTCAATAATAGAATTTCTAGTATTTTCATTTAAATCCTTATCATTAGCTATCTTTATTATTTTTTCATAGATAAGCTTTTCCCTTGACTCATCATAAATATCCATATCTAAAGCTATTTTAGCCATGACAATGTCTTTAGCTAATGAAGTTCTCTTTTGAATTAAATCTATCAATTCACTATCAATCTGGTCAATTTCTCTTCTGGAATCTTCAAGAATCTTTTTTGAATTTTCTAGATCCTTAAATCTTTCTTTATTCAATGATTGATGTTCCAAGATTATCTACCTCAGTTTCAATAATTCTTCCAGAATCAGTATAAGAATTCCAAATATCCTTAATATTATCTTTAGATTCGTTATCTATAATAGCTACATAAGCAGAACCAGTTCCTGAAAGTCCAGAAGCAATAGCTCCTGCACTTAAAGCATCAATAGCTATTTTAGTATCAAAATCTAAAGCATTAGAATATAATATTCCATTTAAGTTTAAAGCAGTATAATATTCTTTTTGACTGGCTTTTTCAAATGCCATTTCGACTAAAGGAGCTAAAAGCTTCATCCTTTTAACATCAGAATTTGCAGTCATTGAATCTATGTTTGGCATATATATTAATAGTTTGTGGTTATCCATTTTTTCTTTTATTATAATTTCACGATTTATGTTGTCTGTAACTGTGACTCCTCCAAAATAAGAAGCAGTAGCATCATCAAATGCCCCAGTAATTGTAACACCTGCTTCTAAAGAAGAATCAATAGCCAGATTAACAATTTCTAAATCATTCATTGGTTTTTTATCAAATTCATCCACAATTAGTTCAGAAATAGCTAAAGTAACTGCATTTGAAAGTGCACTACTACTTGAAAGGCCTGATGCAGGAGGCAAATCAGATTTTGTTGAAATTTCAATACCAATAACATCTTCAACACTCCTCAAATCTTCCTTATTATCTTCAAAGTTGATTTGATAATGATTAAAGACATTTTTTGCACAGAGTTCCATAAGACTAGTATCAATATCTAAATCAGGAGAGCATTTAATTCCAGAACTTGTAGATCTAACTTCAGCTACAATATCTAAATTAATACCAAATGCAGAACCTGAACCAGTAGCTATAGCATTTACAATAGTAGCTGAACCTGGAGATCGAACAATTTTTTTCATTAAAACACCAAAAAAGACAGAATACAAATGATTAAGTATATTATTAAATATTTATTAAATTTTATTAAAATTAATAATTTACAAATTAGTATTTTACTAATCAATAATTTACAAATTAATGTTTCATTAATTAATTTTTTATTAATAAATTTTTAGAAATTAATTTTTTATTGATCAATCAATCTTCATTAATTAATATTTTACAAATTAATAATCTACCAATTAATAATTTACTGCTTAATTATAATTAATATTTAATAATATATAAACATGATTAATATATAAAAAATTAGAAAAACAGCGAAAGATAAAAAAATTGAAACTTTAAACTAATAAAAAAAGCTATTTTTCAACAAAATTTATATAATTAAAGAAATATAGCTATATAGACAAATTATAATATTATCCTATAAATATAATATTATTATATAAAAATACGATTATTATATAAATATACTATTATTATCTAAATATTTATAAAAATTTATAAAGATTAAATATGTGATAAAATGGAAAAAAAGACAAAATATTTCACATTAGGAATATTAGGCGGATTTGGTATAATAGCTATAGTAATAGCTATTTTAATGTTTATTCCATTAATTGCAATGGTTACTGGACCTAGTACAGTGGCTGTTATACCTGTAGTTGGTGAAATTGGTTATGGTGCAAGTAGTGAGAATGTAACTATTGCTAACCCTGATGTATTTAGCCAAATGATGGATGAAGCTAACAATGACCCGAATATAGGGGCAATTGTTCTTGATATAAACAGTCCAGGAGGGAGTCCAGTAGCTGGTGAAGAGATGCTTGAAAAAGTTAACAGCTCGCAAAAACCAGTTGTAGCTAGAATAAGTGATACTGGTGCTTCAGCAGCTTATATGGTAGCTAGTGGAGCTGATGAGATTGTTGCTAGTCCTTCTTCATGGGTTGGAAGCATAGGAGTTATTTTAACATTGAGTGACCTATCTGAATATTATAAAAAACAAGGTGTAGATATTTATTCTATTACTGGTGGAAAATATAAGGATATGGGAGCAGACTATAGAAATTTAACTACTGATGAGAAAAACATGCTTCAAACTATGGTTGATGAACAATATAATTCTTTTATAAACATTGTAGCAAAAAATAGAAACTTAACTGTAGATTATGTTAAAAAAATAGCTGAAGGAAAACCTTATACTGGTCAACAAGCATTAAATAATAGTTTAATCGATCGTTTAGGTGGAAAAGACTATGCTATTGAATTAGCTGCGAACAAATCAAATATGAGTTATTATAATGTTTTAGATTATGGTACAGGACTTGGATTTTTTGGTATTTAAGGATATTTAATCGATTTTATAGAGGATAGAGTAAATTTAATTAAAATCCAAAATTTTTATGATGTAGATTTTAGATTATGGTTTTTGGCCTATTCTTTCTATGGCTGTGAATATATCAAAGTCTTCATCAAAACTAACTATTTCTTTTATATCATTGTTTTGCATAACTATATAGCTTAAATTATCAAAGAAGCCTATTTTATTATGATTTAAGGTATAATCTAATGCTTGTTCATAATATATTACATCTTCCAATACTTTTATTTCTCCATCAACTAATAATTTATAAACCTTATTAACAGTTTTAGTATCTTGTTTTAATTTTCTAAGCACAGTAATTGTTTCATATACTATCATTTTACTAATTATCTTTTCTTTGTCTTTTATTTCTACCCATATTTCTTTGGCTCTCTGGTGGTTTTGTAGCTTTGGAACATTCAAGTTTATTAAATAGCTTGTTTCTATGAATATCATTAGTACAACTCTTTTTTATAGTGTATCCTGTCTATTGTTTCATTTACATCTATATCCTCTGCATTATCTACTTTAGCTATCCCTATAAGGTCATCTATATTAACTTTGTTGTCTGGATCATAACCCGGCATTTCACTATTTATTACTCTGGCTTTTATTTTTTCAGTAGACTTATCAAACCTTCTGCTTAAAGCTTCATTTAAAAGTTCGTTTATTATATTTTTCTGACTAGTTCCTTTTTTGACTGCTAAAGATTTTATTTTTATTAAAGTTTCTTTAGGCATTTTTATAGTAGTAGTGGTTTCAGTTGTCATGAAAAATTCTCCTTTTTTATATATTATTATAAAGAATATGAATATACATATGTACATCTATATATTTATACATATGCACTATTTGTCTAAAATACATAAAAAAATTATTATTTTTCAGACCAGCCATGTTTCCCAATCATTGGAACAAAAACAACTTCTCCTAGAGATTTTTCTCTAAATTCACTTTCAGATTCCTTAACTATACAGATAAGATCTTGAAAACCTAATCTATCACCAACAGGAATTATTAGCCTTCCACCAATTTTAAGTTGTTTTTTTAAAGATTCTGGAATATATGGACTTCCTGCAGTCCCATAAATTCTATCATAAGGTGCTCCTTTATCATATCCTAAAGTTCCATCACCTATGAGTACATCAACAGTCTCCCCATAACCAGTTTTTTTAAGATTCTCAAGTGCAGTATTAGCAAGAGATTCTATACGTTCTACACTATATACATGTCCCTTTTTATTCATAGCTTCAGAAATAACCGCAGCATTATAGCCAAATCCCGTTCCAATTTCTAAAACATTCATTCCTTCTTCAAGTTCCAATTTTTCACAAATAACTGCAACCATGTGTGGTGCTGAAATTGTTTGCCCTTCTTCTAAGGGTAATGGTCTATCTAAATAAGCATAAGGCTTCAACTCATTAGGAATAAATTCTTCTCTGTCAACTGTTTCCATAGCTTTTCTAACTTTCTCTGTTTTTATATAACCAAATTTTAAAAGATTTTCAATAAGTGCTTTTCTATCATTTAACATTGTTTCATATCCTTTTATTATAATATGTATAATATATTATAATAAATATTTGATAATCATTAGTAAGATTAAATCTTGAAAAACTCATTACAAAAATAGGTTATAATAAAATTAAATAAACAAAAAAAAAATGATAAAAAATGATAAAAAATACCTAAAAATAAAAATAAATAAAAATAGTTAAAAATAATTAAAAATAATTAAAAAATAAATCATAGCCAGATTGTATTACAAAATTAAATAAAATTGGATTATATTACTATTATATTAATTAGCCTAATTTAATCAAATATCATAAGTTTCTGAAAATATTTTTATTTTTTCAGCTAATTTTGGACCTATACCTTCTACATTTTGTAGTTGTTTTAGAGAATAAGGTCTAAGATCTTCACCAAAAGTATCTACCAATGCTCTGGCCCGTTTTCTTCCAAGACGTTTAACACCAAGGACAAGAGTGATTAAATCTTCTTTTACACCATAATATAGTCTTGCAGATATATAATCTAAATCTTTAGAGTGATTATATTTTCCTATAGCTTCGAAAATATTTTTAAGGAATTTAACAAGTAAAGAAGCTTCATAAGCAGATCTTCTACTAGATGCAGAGTAAACATTATAAGCATTTTCAATCTCATACTCATTTCTCTCATCAATCCATTCAATTAAAGCAACAGTTGTGGCTTCAGGATTACCAATATTTACAGCAAATAAACCTTTTTTAGCCATCATTTCTCTTACAGGTTCTTTACTTTTTCTACTTTTAAATGAAATTAATGGTAAATCTGGAGTAGATGCAAGATGATAAATAAGCTGATTTAAATCAATACTTTCAACCTGTAATGCATATTCTTTTAGTTTAACAGCTGTTTCAACGGAATAATTTGATTTAGCTATTAGATTACCAAATGGAGTTGCACTTAATCCACTTGGAGTAGCCTGTATAATTCCGTTCTTAAGTAAAAACTCTAATGCAGATTCAATTTCAAACTTTAATGAATCATCAGCAAAAAGAGCCATTGAAGGATTATTGCTCATTTGATAGCCATAAAAAGTCATCTTAAAAAAATCTTGAATCTCTTCAGGAGTTTTAGATAAATTTGAAGCAATTTGAGCTATAATTTGCTTATAAATTGCATCCTTATTTTCAATTAGTTTAGAGTTAGTAGTTTCAACTTCACCATAAACATATCTTTCTTGTAAATCATATGCTTCATCTAATGATTTAGCTATAAGGTAAGAAAATCCCACATCATCATACTGAGGTCTTCCAGCTCTTCCAGACATCTGTTCATAATCAAAAACAGGAATAGCTTGAGGACCTTGAGAAGTCCAACGAGTATAATCCCTAATAATAACAGACCTTGAAGGTAAATTAACACCATACATTAAACTAGGAGTAGCTGCAATCATTAAAAGATTACCCTCTCTAAATTCTTCTTCAATAATCTCTTTTTGTTCATTGAAAAGACCAGCATGATGAAAAACAGCACCATTTTCTGCAGATTCTGCTAATTTCAAACAAGTGGAAGTTGGCCTTGATCCTTTTTTCTTAGGAACCTCTAAAATAGCTTCAGCTACTTTTTTAAACCTTTTTTTCTGTTCTGAAGTGATTTTTCTTTTTATTTTACCTGCAACAAAATTTGCTAAACTTTCTGTAAATAATCTAGTTGAAACAAAACTTAAAGCTTGAGAATTATCTTCAATTGCTTTTTCAACAATTTTTACAACAACTTCATTCTTATTACTAGTGTTAAACATTTCTGTGTTTAAAACTTCCTTGTTCAATGGTACTGGGCGATAATCATGCTCAACTATTTTAGCATCTAACCACCCTTCAATTTCTTCCATATTCTGTAATGTAGCTGATAAAGCAACAATTCTAAGGTTTGGATTGATTATTTTAGCTCTTGTAATAGCACATTCAAGAGTAGGTCCTCTAGAATATTCTCCAATCATATGAAATTCATCAATAATTAATGTATCCACATCACGAAGCGTATCCCATGAAAAACGGGTTAATGCATCGAAAGATTCAAAAACCATTACAGATAAATCAGAAGAGTTTGGGTGTTTTCCTACTTTAATCCCATGATTTTCAAATTTTTTAAATTCTTTAACTTTCTCATTTTGTATTGAAATTAATGGTGCTGCATAGACAGCTTTTCCACCATTTAATATAGATTTTAATGTAGCCATGACTCCAAGAACTGTTTTTCCACTAGCGGTTGGAATAGCTATCACATAATTATCTTTAGTTTCCAAATATCCTGATTCAATCACATGTTTTTGAGCTGGATTAAATTCTTTAATATAAGGATAACAGTCCTTTATGATTTCTTTAATTTCTTTAGGTAAATTTTCCATAATAATCAATCAATGAATATAATTTTTATTATAATCTTAGCTCTAGATTAATATTAATTTTTAGTCTAATATTTGTTAAAAAATTAGATTTTTTCTTTTTTAATCACACAAATATCTGTAATTGAAGTATCAGGATATTGACCATCTGAATCCTTTTCAACAGCTTTAACCATATCCCATATAGTTAAAAGACCTAAACTAACACCAGTAATAGCTTCCATTTCAACACCAGTTTGACCAAGAGAATTTACACTTACAGTACATATGATCTCGGTACTTTTAACTTCAAAATCTACTTCTATTCCAGTGAGATTTAAAGGATGACAAAGAGGAATCATAGAAGAAGTATTTTTAACACCTTGTATAGCAGCTATTTGAGCAGTTGTTAAAACATTTCCTTTTTTAATCTCTTCATTTTCAATCATAGCTATTGTCTTTTCTTGAAGATTTATTTTCCCAGTAGCTATTGCTTTCCGTCTTTGATGATTTTTATCACCGACTTCAACCATATGAACTCCTTTTTCTGTTAAATGTGTGAATTCTTCCTTTGACATTTAATCAACCTATAAAAACTTTTTAATAAAAAAATTTTAATAATAAATTTAATAATAAATTTAATAATAATTTTAATAATTATTTTAATATTAACCTTAATACTAATCCCAATAAATAATTTTAGCAATAGTTTTTTATATTATCTAAAATATATTTTATAAGTATTATTTTATTTATTAATACTATTATATTTATAAATATTACTTTAAACAATATCACTTTAAATATTAATGCTATTTTTTATAAGTATTATTTTATTTGTTAATACTATTTTATTTATATTTATTACTCAATATATTTATACTTGTTCTAATTTTATTCTTATCGTATATACTATTCTCAAAATTATTATTATTCTCAAATTATTTCTTATTTGAAAAATATTAATAATAAGGAATATCAACTTCTGAAAAATCCATTGCCCTATCTCGAGCATTAGATTGAAATTTTTCTCTTAATTTTTTGTCAGACAGGATTAAATCAATTGAATTAGCTAATCCCCTAAAATCAGTAGGTTCAACAAGTAAACCCACGTCATCAGTTATAATTTCCTTTATTCCACCAACATTACTTCCTATAACAGGTTTTCCACAAGCTAAAGCTTCAATTAAAACTAAGCCAAAACTTTCTGAATAAGAAGGAAGAATTAAAAGATCTGAACTTTGAATTACATTAGCTATATCATTTCTAGCACCAGTAAAGATAACATCTTCAACATTTTCTACCTTAACTTTTTCTTTCAAGCTGTTTAAAAGAGGGCCATCACCAACAACAACCAAAAAACAATCAGATTTTAGTTGTTTTTTTGCATCTATTATAGTAGCTACATTCTTTCTTTTAATAATATTACCTACAAAAAGAATAATAGGCTTGTCTTTAGGAATATTAAGCTCATTTTTAAAATTATAATTTGAATTATTCTTTGAGTGATGATCTGAATCATTATTAGCTATTTTAAACTCATTAATATCAACAGTATTCCAGTTTAATCTAACATTTTTTTCTATATTTGGAATATTAGTTTTTAAAATTTCCTCTTTTAATGATTCACTAACTGCCAATACTACATCTGCTCTTTTTAAGACAAATCGAATGATAGGTCTCATAAATTTATGTTGAGGATATAAACAAAACATATCAGAACCATGAGAAGTTACATAAACTTTCTTTTTAGTGAACATTCCTCCTAAAACAGCTATTAACCCTGCAGGATAAAGATAATGTCCATGAATAATATCAATATTATATTTTCGAACAATACGAATCAGATTTATGGTTCCAAAAAGAACATAAAACAAGCTTCTAAGACCAGGAATATTAATTCCTCTAGTTCCTATAACTTTAATTCCATTATTATCCATATAATCTTTATTAACTTCATTTTTAATATCTTTATGAGGATAAGTAATCACAAATACTTCTTCTCCATTTTTAAGAAGTTCTTTAGATAAACTATTAATATGTACTCCAACACCTCCAATATGAGGTGGAAATTGACCAATCATAGCTATTTTCATTTTTTATCCTCTACAAACAATTCATTTTTATAATTTCATTATTATAAATAATAATTTTTTTCCTAGGTTTTGAAAAGTAATAATTTAAGCATAAATAAACATGTATAGATATAATAGGTATATATAGCATATATAATTTAATACTAGATATAACTTAATAATAAGATAATACTTATTATAATATTTTTTAGATTTAATTTAGTAAAATATCTAAAAAATTAGAATTTGATATACAGGGTTTATATTTTCGAATTTAGCTGATTTCCTTCCATATCAACTAAAATCACATTAACATCCATATCCACTCTTTCTAAACATTTTTCTTTAATAGCTAAGCTAATACTATTTAGTACCTTTTTATCAATCTTCTTATTTTTAAGAATATCAATCATTTCTTCGGTAGTTTTTGAATCAAAAATTGCTTTAATGGTTCCTGTATCTACACCACACAACCCTGCATGAGTAGCTATTATTTCTCTTCTTCCATCGGCAATACTATGTTTAGTATTGAAAATACCCCCAGCTACTTTAACAAGCTTTCCAATATGACCAAAAAGAGTGATTTTATCAATTTCTCTTTTTTTAGCTTCTTCAAGCATAAAACCTATATAGTTCCCTGTTTGAACAATTTGATCTTTCTTAACCTTTTTATTATCTTTAAGATTTAAATCTCTAAGGGCTAATTTTTCCCCAATATTGCCTGGAACAAAAACAATTTCATCTTTTTTATACTTTCCTTCATCTATTAAAGCTATAGCCATATCGAGTTGACAAAGAAGAGAATCTTTATAAGCTTTTGTTGACATTGCCCTAGCTATACCAGTAGTTCCAAGAATAGAAATCCCTCCAATAATCCCTAGTTTAGGATTCATTGTTTTTTTAGCTATTTTTTCACCTTCTGGAACAGAAATTATAACTTTAGCTATTTTTCCATCAGGAACAAGACCAGCTAAATTTTTTTGAATCATATCCAATGGAACAGGATTTATTGCTGATTCACCAACTGGAATTTGAAGGCCTGGTTTAGTTATAGTTCCGACACCAAAGCCACCTTCAACAATAACCTTATTCTCAATCTTCTCATCAATATCTAAATTATTAGTATCCATGATCTTCTTATCAGTATCTCTTTTATAAATATCACTTTTATAAATATCTTTTTTATAAATATTTCTTTTAGAAATATCTTTTTTATCAATTAATTCAACCGAAGAAATTATTTTTAAATTAACAGTAACATCTGGATCATTATAAGGATATTTAACTCCAATTGCTTCTGCTTTATTTTCATTTATTAGTTCACATTTTTCAATATCAACATCAAGTTCCTCAAAAGGAGTTATAGTTTTAACAATATTAAATTCCTCATTAGAATTAATAATCTTTTTAATAGCTGCAAGTGAAGTAGCTGTAGCTATACTTCCAGTAGTTAATCCATAATCAACATTAGAGTGAGTATAATCATTTTTATCAAATTGATTTTCTTTTTCATAGTTATTCATAAAAACAGCTACATTAAATTATTTTAATAAAAATTAAGTATCTACAACCAATTCATATATTAATCAAAATATCAAGTCATATATTCATAATATTAATCCATATATTCAACAATATCTTTATTAATAATGATATTTAAAATAATTGAAAAATATATGAGGATACAATATAAAAGCAGAAAAAATATTTAAAAATATTATTTAAAAATATTAATAAAAAATATTATAAAAAGATCTAAAAATATAAAAATAACATACCACTAAAAACTCAGAAAATTAAAATTAAAAAATCGACATAGTTAAAAAATAAGATTAACTTAGAGAAGTTAATATAATCAATGAAAATTATAAGAATAAAAATAAAAAGAATTATAAGAATAAATAAATTAATATAAATTAAATAATTGAATAATTGTCTTAAAATTATTGTCTTAATTTAGCCATTAATTCATTTTTACTTGGTGCTCCTACAAATTCAACAACACCATTAATAGCTATAGCTGGAACTGCCATTATCCCATAATCAACAGCTCTTTGTCTATCAGTCATTATATTAATAACCTCTACTTCCATTTCGTCCCCAATTTCATTTTTTGCTTCTTCTACAACTTGTTCAGCCATTGGACAATAAGGACAACTTGGAGATGTGAATACTTCTACTTTTAACATTTTTAATCCTCCGAATGTATGATATTATATTAAATAAGATATAAATATGATTAGAATTACTAAATATAATTAAAATACCTTATTATTTATTATAGAATAATTTTTTATTAAGAAATTCTTTATTAATTGAATGATCTTTTAAATTATCTAATAATAATTTGTTAAATTATGATTTTTTATGATTATATTATGGATTAATAATCAATAATATACATCTAATTATATCAGTCTAAATTTATCATTAAATAATTAATATCAACAATTATCTTAACTTAGGATTGTTAATATTAACAATATAAATATGTTTTTATTAATATTTAAAATTTTTGATAGCTAATAAAGTTTGAAATTTAAAAGTTTATAAAAAAGTCAAAAAATAAGAAAAATAAATAAATTTTATTATCTCTCTTAAAAAATCAATACAAAACTAAAAATTAAAAGTTAAGAATTATATATAAAAAAATAAAAAGAGAGGAAAAATATTTGAATAAAAAATTTACAATCAAAACAATAAATAATGAATAATAAATAATAAATAATTAAATAACAGAAATTTTAATCGTCCAGTTGATCAAAATCATCTACTTGATCAAAATTTCCCATGGCAATAGCAATTCCATCGATAAGTAAGCTAATACCTAAAATTATAGATACATAGATTGGGCTTAGTAATGCGAAATATCCAAGGATTATAGTGATAATACCTAATAAAGCCATTAAAGCTGCAGATGCTTTTGTCATCATTATGCTTCTGGTGAATAAACCTACAATACCAGATAATAATAACATAAAACCAACTATATATAAGTATAATCCCACTAAAAGGTCAAATATCAATATATTTCCTAAAAGAATTATCCCTACAATAATACCAAAAATACCCAATATTACATGAGCAATAGAACTTCCTTTACTTATTGACCATAAGTTTGATCCAAGAATGATATAATAAATACCTAAAATTAAAATCCCAATTCCAGCTATAATAGATAAAACAAACTGACTCACAAATGGGAAAATCATAATTATAAGACCAAGAATAATTGCCACTATTCCTACAACACTTTTATTTTCCATATAAACACCTTCATTAATATAATCAATATATATACAATATAGTTATATATTAATCCCCTCTAATAACACAAATAATATGTATATTTATATTTAATGCTCTTAATAAATGTTTCCATGAGAAATGTATAAAATGAAACAAGGAAAAAAGAGAAATTTTTAAATAATAAAATTCAGAAGATCAAAAGATATGAATTAAAAAATGGATTAAAAATGGATTAAAGATAGATTAAAAATGATTAAAGATGATTAAAAATGATTAAAAATGATTAAAAATTAGATAAAAAATAAAAAAATAATCAAGAAAACAATCAAAAACATAAATAAAAAAATAATTAAAAAGATATAGTTAAAAAATAGCTAAAAATATAGATTAAAAATGATTAAAAAATAATTTAAAAAATAAAATAAAATTTAATTTAAAAAACAAATTAAAATAACGTCTAAAAAATAAAAATTTAAGAACTAATCTTTTTATTTTTCTTCAGAACCAATCTTTTTATCTTTTGATTCTAAAATTAAAGAAATTCCTTCAATCATCAAAGCTATTCCAATGATGAGTGCTAAGTATAATGGATTTTCAAATATTAAATTAGCAAAAATTAAAAGAACAATACCAAATATAAAGAACAATAATGAAGATATTTTTGACATATTCTTTTCATTATTAATTATTCCAGCTATACCAAATATTATCATTAGAAACCCAATTATATACAATAAGAAGCTAGAAGTAAATAAGAATAGTGGGAAATTACCTGTTAAAACAAGTCCAAAAAAGAATGCAAATAATCCAACTAAAACATACAAAACACAGGTTGCTTTATTTTCATTCCAATGTTGAATACCCCTAATTATCCAATAAATAGCTAAAATACAGACCGACAAACCAGAAGCAACTACAAGAAATCCAACACTAAGAAGAGGAAATGCAATTACTATAATCCCAAGAATAAATGCTATTATTCCTATAAGTATTTTATTTTCCATTATTTCACCATATAAATATAAAATATTATAAATTAAACCATCAAATAAGAAATATAAATCAATGAAAATATAAGTAGATAAGAAATACAAGTAAGAAGTATAACTAAATTAAATTTAAATCAATTCAAATATAAGTAACTGAGAATATAAATAAATGAGAAATGTAACTAAATGAGAAAATAAAATTAATTAATTAAATATAATTAATTAAAAAATAATAAATTAAAAGGTTAAATAATAATAAATTAACCTCCCCCTTCAGCACCACCAGAAGTTAATGAAGGTTCTTCAAAATCACGATTTCTTTCTTTAAGCTCATCAACATTAAATTTTTTATCTTTGAAATCTTTATCTTTAATGTTATCTTCATCAACAATTTCAATTACATCTTCAGAATACCATAGATTTGGTTCTTCCATTTTAGCCCAACCAATGTCTTCTTCATCAGTTTTTAAATCTACAACTTTACCAATGGTTCCAGTTCCAGTATAACGAATATAAAAACCAATTTCGATAGTTTTTCCTCTTGCATCTTTAATGTTCATAAAATCCCAACTAAAAGTCAAATTAATCATAAATTAGTCGTATTATTAAAATTAATATAGGTTAATATAATCTAATATAAGATAATCTAAAATAATTTAAGTTATGTAATAAGATAGATATGTAATTAATATAATTAATGTAAGTTAATATAAATTAATATAAAATAATATAAAATAAAAATCAGTTAAATATTAAGGTTTTAATTAAATAATAAGCTTTAAATAAGTAATAAAGCTTAAATAAATAAAAACTTAACTAAATAACAATTAACTAGATAAAAACTTAGTTAAATAATAAAATTTAGCTAAATAATAAGATCTAACTAGATAATAAGATTTAACCATATAATAATCCTAATTCTAATTTTCTATTTTAAATGATTTTATTTTAAGAATTATTTATTCTCAATATTTATTTTCAATAAAACATAATCCCCAATACTTTTAATGTTGTCAAAATGAACTAAAACTTCATCATGAGACAAAATGTTTTTCTTTAAAGAAACAGCTATCTTATTTATTTGACCGCTTGTTTCATTAAAATCAACATCAGTAACTTTTCCAATGTCCATTGCATCAATATCCAGTACTTGCATTCCTAATAAGTCTTTAATTCTCATTTAATCCCTCCGAAATAATAAAAAATACTAAAAGTTACTAACTTACTAAAAAGATATTAAAGAATTACTAAAAAATCAATTATTAAATTGATAGATTATAATATCAATACCATCAATAATTTCTTAATATCAATATTTTTGGGTTAATAATACTATCTTTGCAATATATTTGAATATCTTTATAATATTTTATAATATTATTTTATAATAATCTCTTTTTTGTAATAATACCTTTTTTATATAATAATTATAATAAATATTGTATTAAAAAATATATATAATTATCTATATTATCTAAAAAAATATCTAAAAAAGTTATTAAAACTAAAAAATCAAACAAAAAATCAAATAAAAATTTTAAAAATATTTAAGAAACAGATTTTAATAATAATAAAAACATAATAAAAACTATTAGACATATGAAAAATTCAATGCATAATAATTAATATAAATTTTTTATAAATTTTTACATAAAAAATAAAGCTAATTAAAATGGGAAATAATGGAGAATAGCTATGGAAAAAGCATGTCAAATTATAATTAATGAAATTATAAATGGAAAAATAGTTACAAGACGTGATTTAGAAATAGCTAAAAGAAAAGTTTGTAGAGATTATGATCTACCTAAATTCATGAGTAACACTGAAATTTTAGAATGTACAACAGATGAAGAAAGGGAAATAGTATCAAATGTTCTTAGAAAGAAGCCTACAAGAACTATATCTGGAGTAGCTATTGTTGCAGTTATGTGCCATCCTCATGAATGTCCACATGGAAGATGTTTTTATTGTCCAGAAAGTGATGTTGCACCTCCTAGCTATACTGGAGAAGAACCAGCAGCACTTAGAGCTAGAATGTTTAAATTTCATCCATATGATCAAACATATAATCGACTTAAACAGTTGTCTACAGTAGGACACCCCATAGATAAGGTAGAACTAATAATAATGGGAGGAACATTTCCTTCAAGAGAATCATCATACCAAGAATGGTTTATATCACAATGTTTAAAAGCGATGAATGATTTTGGAGGTAAATCTAAAAAGAATAGTTCTAAAAAAGATGATTTTAAAGAAGATAGTTTTAAAAAGGTTAAAACATATCCTCCATATGATTATGTTCTACTCGAAGATGTTCAGAAAGCTAATGAAGATGCAAAAGTTCGTTGCATAGGAATGACATTTGAAACAAGACCAGATTTTTGTAAGATAGAAGATGTAAATAGAATGCTTAAAATGGGAGTTACAAGAGTAGAACTTGGAGTTCAAACCTTATATGATGACATATATGAAAAAATGGAAAGAGGCCATACAATACAAGATGTTATAAATGCAAATCAGATACTTAGAGATTCTGGAATTAAAGTAGCTATGCATCTTATGCCAGGATTATTCCAAACTCCTGATGAAGATTATGAAATGTTTAAAAAATTATTCAAAAATCCAAACTTTAAACCAGATATGTTAAAAATTTACCCTTGTCTTGTAACAAAAGGAAGTAAATTATATGATTTATGGAAAAAAGGAGAATATACTCCCTATACAGATGAAGAAGCTGTAAATTTAATTGTTAAAATTAAGAAAATTCTTCCAAAATGGGTAAGAACAATGCGAATCCAAAGAGATATTCCAGCTAAACTAATAGAAGCAGGAGTGAAAAAATCAAACCTTGGAGAGCTTGTTTATAATAAACTTGAGGAAGAAAAAGTAAACTGTAAATGTATAAGGTGCAGAGAGATAGGTCATAAAATAAATAAATCAAAAAAAGACTTAAAATTAAATTATAATGATTTTAAACTATTTAAAGAGGAATATGAAGCTACTGGAGGTAAAGAAATTTTCTTATCTTTTGAAGAGGATACAGAAGAAACCATAGCTGGCTTTTTAAGATTAAGATTCCCCTCAGAGAAAGCTCATAAAAAAGAAATTACAAAATCAACAGCAATAGTTAGAGAACTTCATGTTTATGGAAATATGCTAGAAATAGGATCAAAAGGAAAAAATATTGGTCAGCACACAGGTTTTGGAGAAAAACTCCTTAAAAAAGCTGAACAAATAGCTATTGAAAATAGTAAAGATAAAATGGTAATAATTAGTGGAATAGGAGCTAGAAATTATTATCGTAAGTTTGGATATGAGTTAGAAGGTCCTTATATGGTAAAAAAATTAATATAATTTAATATAATTTAATATAAGATATTATAAATTAATATAAATTAAATATAAATTAAATATAAATTAATATAGATCAATATAAACTAATATAAACTAATATAAATCGATATAAGCTATTATAAATTAATATGCATTATATAAATTATTATGAACTAATACAAAATATTATAAATTGTTATAATTATCATAATTATTAATATAATTTGATTTTAATGATAATTAAAAATATAATTATAATAAATATAATAAAAATAATTAAAAATAAAAATAATAAGGCAAATTCTATTAAAAATAAAAATAATAGAT
>NPIE01005105.1_pt2 | contig 40588 bp, 42 predicted proteins | sample 8637661 | NCBI WGS metagenome assembly NPIE01 (sample SAMN07420842, study PRJNA396082) | bioreactor metagenome | isolation source: sample BA12 brine-fed electro-methanogenic bioreactor BA | place: Japan: Kochi | collected 2016-12-09 | reverse complement strand
ATCTAATTTCACCCATTCAATTTTCTTCATACTACTCCCTCGCAATAGGTTGTTTCAACATCTTCTTCCGCCAATTCCATGATCTGCCTTGCTGTGTAGCCAAGACGGAAATACAATTGATTGTTATTGGTACGGAAAAATGAAACAAGTCGTAACTGGGCAAGGTGTTGCAATCGCTTACACATGCCCGATTCTGTTTTTAAACCACTCATTGGCAATCCATGGATCATTTTAGGTAGATGAACTCGATGATAATAACTACCATTTGTATGGATACGTTTTGTATTCGATTCGATCCATCGCAAATACTGGATAATTATCCAATCCACCGCATCGGTTTGATCATGAAGCCCACGTTGATAAATTTCCAATTGATTAATCCTAATACATCCCAGCATTACTTAATACCTCTTCTTCATCAATATTTTAATAATTCCATTATGAGGTACTAATTCTTCGGACACGGTACAATTGGCTAAGGGAAGGGAATTCAGAAACTGCAAAAGCTTTGATATAGAGCACATTACGTACCCTTGGTTGGTTGTAACCAAATATAAACTATTTGGTTCGCAACATTGTTGGTACCTTTTTGCAACTTCATCATTACAAGATAGTTTGTGATTTTCTGCATCTGCTACTTGACTTTTCAAAGTTCTCTTGTAATTTCTCTGCTTATACTCTTTATTCACTTTTGCTACATCTTCGATATGTACAAGTAGATCAAATGTATCTGGATCTCTCATATAGCGTATACTACCATCCACGATACCACCCACAATCCGAATGTGGGTTTGCGTGTCTGGATTGTCATGATAATGAAGCAGGTTAATATATTCCTTCTTCATTTCATGCTCCTGTAGTAATATGCACTATGACATAAAAAATCTCTTGATTTTCTGAATGCAATAAGAAGAGGTGTTTCCAGAATATCAAGATCTTTTTCGAGTTCAGGATATGGTAAACAGTCTTCTCGCCACACAAACCTTTTATTGGTTACCAAGCATTCAGATAGTACTTCTGTGAAGTTACCACCATTCGAAGAGCCAATATCAAAGATGCGAAAGATGGATGTTTTAAAAACAGTTGGCCATTCTACCTCCCAGTGAACTCGAATTACATACTGATATGGTTTGCATTCAAAATATGCATGTACTCCACAAGGCTTAGGTGCTCTTGGAAGAAGCAGGGGAGAAAGTCTCTCCCCCTTGCTTCCACATACAATTTGAGCATCACCAGTGGTGCTGAATGCTCCGCCCGATTCCTGCAAAACAGGAACACGACGACCAGGGATTGGTTCTCCCTGGTCATCTCGATAGTTCATCCGACGTACCATCCACTTTTTCATTCTTCGTCCTCGCTCTCTTCGATCCCCAGGCACATTGGCTTGTAGTCACAATAACTACATTTCATTGGGTCTAGGTTGCGAGGAAAAAGCTGTGAATTAATTCCGGTGATAAGACCGTAAAGGTCTTTCTTTACATGTTCTTCAAGTTCGATCGTCTTTTCACATAAAAGAGTTTGGATCTTTGGCCCAGTTTTGTGCTTGGTGATGATATCCGCTCTGAAAGTTATGGGATCTTCAGGCTTAATAGGTTCTAATTCCTCGGTCACCATTTCACCATTCGATTCATATTCGATGGTAAATTTTTCAGGGTAGTACTCTGGATGACTCATTACAAACCGGTAAACCATTGCAAAAATATCGAATTGCAGACTAGCTACAAAATCAATATCTGACCATTGTTTCCGACTGGTTTTAAAATCTAGCAGCTGATGATTACTGAGTGTAATATCAAAATAGCACTCCAGAGGAATTGAACCTTCTCGCATGTCTTTATCGTTTAGGAGAATTACTGTCCTGGAATCTGCATCAGGATACAACCGTACAGAATATCGCTGTTCGCAGTCTTTTACTTCCAGGGATTGGAATGCTTCGCTCTGAATGTATTCCCCTACCATTCTTTGGCCAATCAAATACAATTCGTTGATTCGTTCATCCATAGTCTGCACATAATCCCCGCCTTTTCTTTTCAGGGTACGAGGACGCCAGACAATTTTTTCAGAATCTACCCATTCTTCATCAAATTTGCTGATCCCAATTTCCAGCAAATCTTGTAGGGCATTGGATTCATCTCTTTTTTGTTTTGCAGCTTCTTCGATTGCTTCATGAACACATGTTCCAAGGTGTAGTGCATCATTTCGATCGGTAGTAATATGCTCAATGTACCGTTTGTAAAAAGCAGCTGGGCATTTGGAATACAAACCTAGAGAGGATGCAGAAAACTTTTGTTGCTCTTTGTATTGATCCCATAATGTTTTCATGCTGCATCCTCCTTTACGGTTTCTTTTTTAGGAGGATTCAGTGCAATGGATACAATTCTCTTAATTTTCATAAGATCATTTTTCAGCATTTTTTCTTTGGATGGATCTTTGCCTGTACAGGAAAAAATCCACTCTTTCAGCTGTTCATGCTTGATCTGCAGAATACTCTCAATTTGTTTCCCAAAAAGTTCGGTTAGAAAAATGTAAAGCTGCTCTTCAGTTTTACATCCTGTTACATACAGAATGTCTACATACATTTTCATCGGTTTGGTATTCTCTGGATCAAGCTCCAGGATGTGCCATGTTTTCCACTCTTTAAATGGTTTTTCGGTTGAGGATTCTTTTTTTGTAGATGGCTTTTCTGAGGGTGATACTTCAGTAGCTTTTCCTGGAAGATCCTCATTCTTTTTTGGTGCAGAGGTGAATGATTGTTTCACGGTTTGAGCAGTGTACTGTGCTTTTTTGGGATTTGTTGGAGATACTTGCCCAGCTTTTTGGTTACTTACTGGTGGTTGAGGGGATGGTGTATTGGTAGAGGGTTTTTTTGATTCAGCTAAAAATCCCTGGATCATTTTCTCAATGTACGCAGTAGGTACAACTGCTTTGATGGCATTGCGCTTAGCTTTGGAAATAGCCGTTTGAGCTGCAAACTGGTTTACGTAATGCCCAGCAGGCTTTCCATCTTTGCTTTTTCGTTTGATTAAAACAGGTTGAAAGATTACAGATTCATCTCTGATGTTGTCTTTGAGGTTGTTTGCAGAGCATTTTGCAACCCAACATGGAACGTCAACAATTTTCTCCAGATCTTCATCCCAGTCTTTGATCATGACACATTCAGCTTGGAGAACAGAGAGATGAATGTTTTTGTAGTTTCTAGCTACTTCTTTGATGCCGGCGTAGCTGAGAACAGCTTCCCCCTGCTTGTTACGATAGACACAGGCCTGGATAACGGCTCCGTCAAGCTCTCGGATCATTGCTTCCTCATCATTACTTTCGATGAGTTTCGCAAGCTCTGAACCGGTCGCTTCAGTCTCGATCACATTTACGCTAGTACTTTCGATCTCATTTTTATGAGACATAAAAAAAACTCCCTTCTGCGTTTCCCTTTAAGAATCGCAAAAAGGAGTTTTCGGAGAGCCCCTGGATTTTAATGTCCGTTATTCATCATTTACAGACATGTATTTTGCACAATTTTTTTATTCATTCAAAAATAGTATTTATTTTTTTGCATTTTTTTGTAACGAAATCGAAATGTCGCGGTAATATATTTTGTGACGACTTTTTTAGAAATGCATCCGTTCAGATTTTTTTGATATTATTGTTTTGATGAAAATAGACCTTATGGAGGATTCGTATGAAAAAGATCTTCGGTTTGGCCTTTGTAGTTTTGCTTTCTCTATCAGTTGTATCCTGTGGCATAGGCAGCAGTAACAACCTTACTATAATAAAAGTAAATGATTTGGGTGCAGATCCATCAGCTTATACAGGAAAAATAGCGTTGAGGGGAATTGTTCAGCAGGTTGATGAGGACAGAAATTTCTTCAACATTATTGATGAAGATGAGTATGCTACCTGTGGTTTAGGTTGTGGTACCGCTGTAATCATTACTGTCTATGTTCCTGATCAGACCAAACCTTTAGGCGAGACACCTTCAGGATATATTTATGAGGGAGCTATGCCCAATGTTATGGACGTAGTAAATGTAGAAGGACAAATCGTTCAACAAGACCAACAATATGTATTTGAAGTAGATCGAGTAGTAAGGGGTAACAAAGCTATCATTAGTAAAAAGGCCAAAAGGTAGAATTCATGAATAAATCAACACTGATATATCGCAACCTTCTGGGAAGAAAAAATCGTTTTGTTTTTACTCTCAGTGGAATCACTATGGGTATCATTGCCCTTGTTGTCCTTATTAGTTTAGGTGCAGGTCTTCAAACCCAAATTCATCAACAGGCTCGGGACCTTGGAGCAAATATGATTGTTACTGCCAAAGGTTGGTGTGCTTACGAGCAGGTGAAAGTTCTTAGTGGAGCTCAACTTCCTGATGCAATACTACCCGAAGATTTAGAAAAAATCGAAGCCATTGAGGGAATTACTGTTCAGCCGTACCTTACTCTTGGATCTGCCATAAATAATGAACCAGTATCTGTTAGCGGAGTACGGATAATGGAGCTAAAAGATATTCGTAAGTGGAGTGTTCGCGAAGGATCCTTTCCTGATCCCGTTGAACAAAAATACGGAATTATAGCGGGACATGCAATTGCAGATAGTTTTGAGTTAAGCGTAAACCAAACGATTCGACTTCGGGGTCATGAGTTTACTATTACAGGCATTATGGAGCAACATGGTACTGCAGATGATGGTATGTTATTTATTGATCTTCAAGCTGCTATAGAGGTTTATGAAACTCAAGGACGAGTGTCATACATCGCAGTTCAGGTCGATGATATCAATCGACTGGAATACTATTCCCGTCTTATAACCGATACAGCAAATGTAGCAGTTATTTCTGACCAACAACTTCTGAATTCGGTTCTTAGCGTTGTGAATACAGTGGGAACCACACTCAAGATAATCGCTATCATCGCTATCCTAGCTGCTAGCTTTGGTATTATTAATACAATGATTACGGCTATCTACGAAAGAAAAAGAGACATTGGTATTTTAAAGTCTGTAGGAAGTTCAAACCAAACTATTTTTCAAATCTTTCTTGGTGAATCCGCTCTTTATGGATTGATAGGAGGTGTGATAGGCCTCATTGTAGGCAATGGAATCTCGTATGTCATTACTCCCTTAATCGCTCAAAATGAATTTACTGCTTTTGTTCGAGCTAGCTCTGTATCAGGTACCATTGCATGGCAAGATATGGGCTTAATCCTTCTCGGGTCTATTCTCATATCGGCTATTTCAGGCATATACCCTGCGTATAAGGCAGCCAAACTAACACCCGTGGAGGCTATCAGCTATGAGTAATATAATAGAGATCAAGAATCTCCACAAAACATACCTTAAAGGGGTTGTCCCGACAAAAGCATTACGAGGCGTTTCTCTAGATATTTCTGCCGGTACTTTTGCATGTATTACTGGGCCATCGGGCCATGGGAAGAGTACTTTACTCCACCTAATGGGTGGTTTGGACAAGCCCGACAAGGGTTCTGTACGGGTTGCAGGACAAGAAATCTATCAGCTTCCTGACAAAGAGCTGGCACGGTTTCGAGCTGAGAAACTAGGGTTTGTTTTTCAATTCTTTAATCTCTTGCACAACCTAAGCGTGTTAGAAAATGTTCAAATCCCAATGATGTTTTCAAAAGTCTCAAAAGAAGAACAAGAGGAAAGAGCAATAAAACTTCTCTCTTCAGTGGGACTGGAAGATAAAATCCGTAGTCGTGCAACAGAATTGAGTGGTGGTCAGATGCAACGAGTAGCTATTGCCAGGGCTTTAGCGAATAATCCCGATATTTTGTTGATGGACGAACCAACAGGAAATCTTGATTCAAGTGCTGAAAAAGAAGTTATGGAAATTGTGGATAAACTTCATAAAAAAGGGAAAACAATCATCATCGTGACTCATGAAGTAGAAATTTCACGAAAAGCTCAACGAGTTATTCGCATTAGAGATGGATGTTTGGAAATGTAGCTAAAATAATTTTTGATCAGCAATGACACAGGATCAGCCCCAATTGTTGATCCATTCTTTTTAAACTATAGTATTAAATGAAAAGCATTATTCGTATTAATGGGTTACAAATCTACTTCCACTGTGATTTCTCGTGTTTCTGGATTCCAACCAACTTCACCTCCAAGGGTTTCAAAGATGAAACGAAATGGCAACATCCATGAACCAACATGATTAAAATCTGGAGCACAATCTATCTCTTTTTCAATACCATTTACCATAACGCGAGTATTTCTTATGAAGAACAGTACTTCTGTATCCTGGTGGGACAAAGTCAAAGTCATATTGGTGGAACTATATTCTTCATCAATTTGAAAGGGGAAATTCTCTTTGAAAAAATCCTGAGGCATCATCAAACGTCCAAAGAGAAGTTGATAGTAATAGCGAGGGAGCTTTGTATCATTCATCCATATTTCAGCTTTATTCAGATTGAACAAAATCGAATAGTGTTCGGTTTGACTGCCTTCTGCTGGATCTTGATATCGGTACACATGAAGAAGGATTTCCTTGGTTCTACCCGAAGCATCTTTAACAGTAATATTGATTTGGTTTTCTCCCAGCTGCAAAGGAACTACTTTTTTTATAGAACAGGTGTTCGTGTCGATGGGTATTTCCTCATCATTGATAAAAAGGGTCGCATCGCATGCTAAAACTCCTTCTCCTTTGTCCATGATTTTGATCAGGACACCACGAGCTTCTATCAATAGGGAATCTTCATTGGTTTCAAAGTCAGTTTCTGAAGGCTGATCAAGAATGATTTCAGGCTGTACCGTATTTACTTTCAAATCAAATGACTGAACTTCTTCTTTGATATCTCCTACAACAGAATAATAGGAGATTCGGATGATGTACTTTCCAGGTGTTGCATTGTATTCTGAATATTCATCAAGATAATCGATGGGTTCCCCATCGTATATTGTCAGTCCCCAATCGTTATCATTGAAATAGTAGTACACCTTTGCAGAAGGATGTGAACAAGAAAAAGTGATAGCAGGTGGCTCCCAGTACCATCCATTTTCTTTTTCTTCGGCATCTTCTATCACAATGGTTGTGGTTGGTTCTGTTGTAATAGCTTTCGAGTTGGTGAGTGAAAAACAGGACAGAAAAAAAATCAAGCACAGAAATGCTGTGATGTATTTTCTATATTTCATTTTTCACATCCTTTCTTTTTCATGGTTTCGTAGGTTTGGAAACCTTTTTTAACTTGAAATAAATGTAGAACAAGGATTCCAAGAAGTCAAGGGGAAAAAGTTACAAACTATAATTTACTTAACAATATGCTTTTAGAAATGTAGCTCTGGATATGATACAAAATGAAAAACAGCAATAACTTTCTCTGAAGAAAAAAATGTTGTCGGCACTTTAATGACTAGGAAGTAAGGTCACTGTGCACGTACAATTTTCTTGTAAGGAATTCTCTAATCCTACCAGGAATACAAGAAGTTTCGCATCTTCTTCGATCACTTTAGAAAGATTGTTGATGGTAACAATCTGAATGTTTTGGTGAATGGTGGATTTATTTTCTTGCAATACAATAGCCCCAACGGAAACATTTCCTTGAATTTCAATTTGAAGATCCCATTCACTTCTTTTTCGGTTTAGGTCTTTGTTGTCTATTGTTATAGCAAGACATCGTGCGCCCCAAGGTGGAATAGAAAGGGAAGTAGAAGCTTCATTCTGTGCAGGGATGTTAAGTTGCATCAAGGAACCCACGGAAGAAAAGGATTCATTTCCAGCAACAATTTCAGTGTACAGATGCATTGGACTGTAGCTTGAAGCAATTCGGCCTAAAAAATACTGGGTATAAAAATCGGTAACCCAGTTTTGTGGAGAATTTGGAAACAAAGAATAGATAGCGCTTTCCCAGTTCCCATTTAAACTACCCTCTTGATATGCATTTACAATACATATTTCAGTTTGTTGATTCACACAGTATTCTATGAGTGGCATTCTTGCATAGCCATTCATGGAATCGTTTTTGCGAGGCATAATCCCATCCAAAAGATGTTTCCATTGCTCGGTAGTGGATGCAGGAATATTTCGATTTACATCCCATTCATAATAGGATGCAGTTGCTTCATCGAGCCACCTGGAGCGACGTGATATCGGTGCGTAGCTAGATTGCACAAGATGAAACATTTCATGGGCTAAAGTAGGTTGAACATCATTCGATACACTTCCATTGTGTAAAAAGCTGCTGCTCAAATAGATACAACCTTGATGGACAGAGTTGAAAATAGAGGTAGAAGAAGAATTGGATGTATCTCCTTCTATATAGTATCCCTTGCTGCCGAGGTTTTGGAAGTAAATGTGAAATGGGCGTAAAGGTTCCTGGTTAAATTGATAGCCTTTGTTGATATAGTTTTGAAGGATACTTTCCACTTCGCGAACAAAAGATTCTCTTTCTTCTACGGTGGTCGTATGATCTTGTTCGTTCTCAGCTTGAGCTGGAAAAAACACTTTACAGCTATTACTTGGTCCACCTTCTGTGATCTTTCGAAACAAACCAATATATAGCGAAGTAAATACAGGAGAAGTTAAGGTTTCACTGCTTTTACTCGCACCTAAAATCGTACTTTCTTGGTAATCAGAAGGTACAAATTGAGCAAAAACATCGTAATTTTCTATGCTAGCGACAATATGTCGAAACAAAATAGTTATTTCTTTCGCATTCTCGACTTCTATTCCTATTCCAACTGTAAGACACTCATTACCAGATGTTTCAAGTAGTTTCGGATCCTCCAAATGAAATGTTGCAAGAGATTTTGCAGAGATTGGTGTGTACAGTTCCAAATGATACAGATCTGATACAAGCCCTTCAATTTGTATATTTTCGGACGCTTTCGTTAAGATAGGCACCTTGTCTGTAATTTTCAAATTTTCTTGAAAGTCAATTGCAAGTGAGTCTAGTATAAATTGTTGATCGTCATGATATATCACTTTTTTGTTGTTACTCGTACATCCAGTAAAACACAATCCAATCGTCAGACTCAGGCACAAAAAGAAATGCAGTATCCTCATTGAAAACTCCTATCCAACAAAGTAGATACTACCATTATACAGAAAAGGTGGAAAAGTTGTGTTATGAGTAAGGGAGGTGGTGGAGCAGGGGGGGATCGAACCCCCGACCTCGTACTTGCGAAGCACGTGTTCTCCCAATTGAACTACTGCCCCAATTCAAAAGTATTTTAGCAGGAAAAAATGGGATTTCAAAGAAATAAGTGAGATAAAAGAAAAAAGGGGTTGATCTTCGCATACAACGAATCAATCAACCCCAACGATAAAATAATTCTAGTTCGTTTCTACCTTTGGATTTGGACCATACTCATTGTCGCCAGGTTTAGAATCTTGACAGAAGAAAACCAAAAGAACAATCCAACCGATGAAAGGGAGTAGCCACCAAAACCAGTGCCAGCCACTTCTTCCGGTATCATGTAGTCGTCGAACTTGTACAGCAAGAGAAGGAACAAGAATGACTAAGCTGAAAATGGAATTCCAGATTGAATACGGCGTGCCATTTTGCATAAAGGTAGGAGGAATGTAGTTTAAGATAGACGCAATAACAATGTTGATTAATGTAAAGGTCCAAAACTCGGAACGTCGCGCTCTTCCGGTAAAGATAGCATACTTTTTCCACGGAATTAAATACCACTGCATATAAAACTCCTTTCTACGATACTGTCAGCATGGCTGAAACAGATAAACGAAAAAAAATGAAAAAAAAGTTACAATTCAACTATACACGATAAAAAGGGTTTGGGAATACTTATCCATTTTTTTTAGGTTTTTCGAATTGATATTTCGTAAAAGTTATGTAGTGGAAACCTTCGCTATTGGACTCTCGACATCATATCTCTTCCCAAATGGTCTATTCGATCGATATTGGTTCTAATAGTTTCTTCAACTCTTTCACTTCTTCATCCGTTAACGTCACACCTTTACTCATTTTATCGTGCTCGGGAGACCAATCTCGGATATCATATTTGGGTGGTCGACCACTCCAGGATACCTTATTCAACTCCTTCGTCCACCCTTTTGCATTGGTAGACAGAACACCGATCGTTTCTTCAATTTTAAATGTAAAATCTGCCATACGATACCTCCTGTGGCTTAGTGGAGCAATTATACTGCTCCACCTACTAGTATAATTGAAAAAGCAGATTAATGAATTTCTAGCACCTACACAATAAACTTCTTTTCAATACTTGCTCAATGCATTACAATGTTGTTAGTAAACGTATGCAGCCGGTTATAATTCTAGAGTAAAGGTGGATAATATGAATCAAGATCATGAAATGAAGAACACTTTTATTGAATTTGAAGAAAAACAGTGGCTGAATCAATGGTGGGTTTGGTTAATTGTTATTGCAGCTTCAGTAGGAGCATGGTACACGGCATATATTCAACTTATCGAGAATATACCTGTTGGTACCAATCCAGCTTCTGATTTAGGTGTTGTATTGATATGGATTGGATTTGGGATATTGTTTCCTGTTTTCATGATTACTAGCAACATGCACACCATAGTGGATCAGGATGGCATTCATCTTTCTTCCGCTAATCGTATTTTTATCCGTCGTTTTATCCCATTTGAAAACATTCAACGGGTCCACATCAGAACATGCAACCCTATCTTGGAATATGGTGGTTGGGGCAATCGTGGATTGGGCAGAAAAAAAGCATATTTGATTCATGGAAATGTTGGACTGCATCTTGTTTTAAAGAATGGTGCAACGATATTCATTGGTTCTGACAATCCTGAAGAGTTCTTAAGTGCAGTCCAGTCCCATGTTACCGAAAAAACCTTGGTACATTAAATTTTCTCAAAATATGGTACAATAATAGGAAGTTATTTGGTAAAAATGAATTCAATACTCGATTAAGACATGGAGCTAACTATGACTGTGTTTAACGATGAAGCCATTGTGGTTTTTTCTTTTGAAAATCTTCCATCGGACTCATCGAAAGAAAAAGCTATAGCAGAATTGATTCGGATTCGAAAAAAGCTAACTTCTTGGAGCCCTGAACTTACATCCACGCAAGAATGCTCTACAATTCAATCACTCATTCAGTGGCACAACGAATATCTTCATGTTCACAATCCATATTTCACAGAAAAAGGTCGTTATTTTGGCAATGAAAGCTATTTCTCTCAATTTCTGTATTTAGTCCAAAATGCCTCCTTCAGAGAAACCTACTATGTGTTTCAGTTAAAAAACTACCCACATAAAAACCATTTTTTCAAAGCTGATACACCTTCCCCCCCTCAGATTTACCCGTGGTCAATAATGGAGTTTACCTCTCAAAAAGAGTTTATCGCTACACCACCTTCACCTCTCAACGAAAGCTATAAAATTTTTGATACAGCGGACGATTTGATTCATTACATTGAAACGTTGCATGATGCATACTCCCCCAAATGAGAACTCTCATTGATTTAATGGAAAGGTAACGAATGTTGTTTATCGCATTGGCCGCTTATTTTCAGACATGGATTGGACACTTTTTGCTTGACCAGTTCCCCGGTGTCATCAAAACTATTCAAGGTAACACCACATTACAAAATGGCCTATTATTTGTTACCCTTTTCTTTTTCACAGAGAGCATTGTTACTTTTTTATCATACTTTCTTTTGCTTCGTAAACCCACCATCATTCGAAAAACGTTGGCTCGTGTCAGTTCTTCTTTCCATATAGATGAATCTGATTCACCCAAACAGATCCATGACAGAATCGAACGTATACAAGATGTTTTTGACCAACAAATACAATACGCTATAAAAGAAATTTCCGATTCCATCCACATTTTTGATCGGTTCCAGTTGAAAAAATCTTCTACCTGGCTTACTGTTTTAAATGTAATTGTGTTCTTCATCTTACTGCTCAACGTACAGTTTTTTCTTACTTTTCATGAAATCCTTTCTATTTTCTTTGCTTCTCTTCTTTTCTGCGGCTTTTTCTTGATAGCACATCGGTTTACAGTACGTTGGATGCTAGACCCAAAAAAGGGCTCATCGCTTAGTATCTACCACTCGATTTCAAAACAACATTCAAATCTTCATAGTTTAATTTCCCGCCAGATTCAAGACTTTTTAAAGAAAAACTACTCTACCATTGAAACCACGTTGGGTAAGGATATATATTTACAACCCGAGTTTTATAGGTTTCAAGATCCCAGGTGGATTGATTTCCAAAAAGGGTTTATGGTGAACGATCCCATTTTCAAAAAAGTTCGCAATAGCTATGAAAACCAAACCATAATGATACAGTCAGACTACTCTTCGGGAAAGACAACATTTGGCTTTTACGTTGGGTATGAATTAGCCAAACACGGAACCTTGGTGTTATATGTATCGTTCCGACAAAACAAGATGAAGCCCCAGGAACTATTGGATTTAGCCTCTTTGCTAGAAGGTGGAGACTCCTTTCTCATTGTTGATGATTTGCATCTAGCCCAAGATGATGAGTTTTTTCATGAAGAATATTTCTCCTCCATTCAAAACCGAGTTTTGTTTTTACGCAGCAAACCATTTTTGTCAACCATTCAAAACTGTATACAACTTCATTTGCACAAGAATTTATCCAATCGAATAGTAGATCGATTCCTCATGATTTTGAAAAGACAGTCTTACGATCTTTCCATCATTAAAAAGATTGTAGAAATGCGCCCTACGCTAGACCGCTACCATGATTTTTCTCAGTTGTGTTTCAAACTCCACTCTCTACAGATGAATACGCCCACGAAAGCCATTCTTTCTGAAACAATTCAACGCTTTCACTTAGCCAATCTCTTACTCCCAATTGCATACCTAAGTCAATATGAAATCCCTCTACGAAAAGACTTCTTAATTAATTACTGTGATATACTTCCAGAGGACATAGAAAAGAGTATGCTTTCGCCGTTGATTCAAAAAACTTCAACAGATACTCCCCAATACCTATATCTGTCTCATCCATCATTGGCAAATCAGATCATTGACACATATCATCATTCTTCTCTTGTAGATAAGGAGTTAGAAGATCCTGCGAGTAAAACAACCCAAATTGATTTTTTCGTCCAATATTTACAAAAATTCCCTGAAGAAGGAATAACTGTTCTATCAAGGATTCCAATAGAGGTATGCAATCAGTTAAGTAGCCTCCCAGCATTTCTCCAGCTTTTCAAAAGCATTTTGATGAATACGACATATGTCAACGAACCCTTTTCTCACAACATTAAAAACTCACATCTTCAGAGTGTTTTTTCCTCTCTCTCCTTGTCTTCCATGAAAACCATTCTTGAATCTTTGCAAAAAAAGTGCCATCTTCCTTGTCTTCTCTTTATTTGCAAACACTATGACAAATGCAATCAACTTCCATCTACGATCTTCCATAATCTTATTGAAGAAACACAAAATCTTGAGGATATCTCTGAGCTGCTTCATTTCTTAAAAGAAATTCATTATCCACATATCGATGGAATCCCTCCCAGTTTGTTTGCTTCCAAAATTAAAAATTCTTCGAGTATATCTGAAACAGGTCATTTGATGACAACTTTGAAAGAAACATTCTCGGGAGAGCTTTTCAATGTGATCATAAAACTGCTCCCTGCTTCCATTTTTATTAACCAGATCAAAAACACAGAAGATCTCCCCTATATCAGCAAGTTAATCAAAGATTTGCAAGCGATTAACTATCCATTTATTCGCGAAATTGAACCTGCTATGTTGGTAGAAAAAATACACGACAATGACAACCTTGAAACAATTAGTTGGTTCCTTTCTTCCATGCAGGTTACCGTATCCCCATCTTTTTTCCTTGAGTTGATCCAAATGATTCCACCAAACCTTATTGCAGAGAAAATTGAGGCTTGTGATGACCTGCGAAGTATTGGTCTTTTGCTGACATATTTAGAAGAAATCCAATACATCTATATCACCAAGCTACCACCTATGCTTTTTGAATCCAAAATTAGGATGGGTACGAATTTACGAGATATTGGGATGCTGCTGTGTACACTTAAAGAAGTTTGCACAAAGAGTAGTTTCAGATACATTCTCAGAACGCTTCCTGCATGGGTATTTATTGAAAAGATTAAAGAACATAGTCATTTGCACGACATTGGAATATTGCTCAGTACTCTTCATAAAATTCAGTATCACGACCTAACCAAGATACCCATGAATTTGTATGTCGAAAAACTACAAGAATGTCCTTCCCTGTCTCAAATTGAAATGTTTCTTAATATCTTGCGTCCAATTTTACAACAAACCAATTTCCAGATACTCCTATCCTCTTTCAGTATTCGTGTATTACAAGAAAAAATCAGTGGATGTGAAGATCTTCAAGAACTCTGCTCCTTCTTAAATGCACTATATAAGAATAAATACCGCAATATGCATCAGATTCCGGCTATTCTGTTTGTTGAAAAAATTCGTAAATCGGATGACATCGAAGACATTCAAAGTATCTTGAAAACACTCACACGTATCCAATACACGCATTTGGTTGAAGTTTTAGAGCTTTTGGATCCAGAGATTTTCCGTGAAAAAATGTTCTTCACTAAAGACGAAGAAAAAACCATTTCTTTACTTTGTCAGTTACGATTAATAGATTATCCGCATATTGATTCACTTGAAAATAGTATTAGGAGTATGTAGAAATGACCTTAAACGAAAATCAAACATTTGAAACTGCAGTTTTTGCAGGTGGTTGCTTTTGGTGTATGGAAGCAGTTTTTTCAACCATTAAAGGAGTTCACACCGTAGAACCAGGATATACAGGTGGACATATCCAGCAACCTGCGTATGAAGACGTGTGCACCAATACAACGGGGCATGCAGAAGCTATACGCATTCAGTTTGATCCATCCAAGGTTTCCTATGAAGAACTGCTTTCCGTTTTCTTTTCTGCACATAACCCAACAACGCTAAATGCTCAAGGAGCAGATATTGGATCGCAATATCGATCTGCAATTTTCTATTCTTCACAAAAACAAAAAGAACTTGCCTTAGAGACAATTCAAGATCTTACAGACAATGAAGTTTACAATCAACCTATTGTCACTGAAGTCAACGAATTACAGAAATTTTATCCAGCAGAACCTCATCACCACCAATATTTTCAAAATAATCCTCACCAGGTTTATTGCCAGATTTCCATACAACCAAAGGTTGAGAAAATTAAAAAAACACATGCTTCTCTGATAAAAAACTAGGTTTCCTATTGAACCTTACAATTTGTTCTGTGCTTCATGGTCATACAGAGAAAGGTTGTTTTCACTATAGTTGTGATCCTAGCTCTTTGTTACATTTTTTTCGTGTTTTTTTTCAAATCCCTTGGTATCAACTCCACCAATCTCAGTATCAACTCCCTCTCTTTGAAACTCTTGAACTTCACCCTCAAAAGAACCCATTTTTTTCTGAACATGTTTCCTATCTTCAATATTGGGTAGTCTATCAAGATAAGAACCCTGTAGGTCGAATAGCTGCATGGATCGATACTAGATACGACGAAATACAACATCCCGGTATGATGAAGAAAACAGGCTGGATTGGTTTGTTTGAATCCATTGATGATTCTCAGGTTGCCCATTTATTACTGAGCACAGCATTGGATAACCTTCACAATCAAAATGTTTGTCACGTCTTAGGACCGGGTCGTTTTAATGCTAGCTCCCAAATTGGTTTACAAATTGATGGTTTTCAGCACCCACCCTTCTTTATGGAACCATTCAATCCCCCCTATTACCAACAATATTTTGCTTTGTTTGGAGAAAAAAAGAACGACTGGTTTTCTTTTGGAGTGGATGAAGAAAGCTTCTATAAATATTACCAACGAATTCTCCAGATGGAAAATCGGTTTGGATCACTAGAAAATCAGCTCCAACAAAAAGGAATACATATTTACTCACCTTCTAAAAAAACACTTTCGTTGGAAGTAGATCGAGTCATTGAGTTCTATAATCAGCTATGGTCCTCACCGAATCATCCCCAGTTTTCTCCATTGTGTGAAGGAGAAAAACGTTCTTTGTTAAAAACGATTACTATGTTTTGGGAACCTTCCTTGATTCATATCGCGGAAACACAAAACCATGAACTAGTTGGACTAGGAATTACAGTACCTGATATCAATGAGGCACTGAAGGGCTTGCCTGTGCATGTTTCATCAAAACCAACCACACTTTGTTACTTGCACCAAAACCTGCTAGGACTCAGTCGTATTATGGGTCGAGTTCGTAAGAAGGATTTCACACAAGCAAGGGTGCTCATCTTGGGATCAATGATTCCTTTCAGCGCACTAGACGCAGCTCTGTACAAAAACTTGTATTGTGCAATTCAAAAACTAAGCATACGAAAAATCTCTGCCTCTCAGATTGCAGATTGCAATCTGAGAATGGTAAATCCTCTTCGAAAAATGGGTTCTGTTGAGAAAGTATGGCGAGTATATCAGATGCAGTAAATGAAAGGTTTTTTTGTATACTATGCATATGCGTAAAATTCGGATTGGTATTCTTGCCGATGGCGGTGATGCCGGAGGCGGAAGAAGACATATATTAACTTTATGTGAAAGATTACCTTCGGAGAATGTCTCTGTATCATTCTTTTCTCTAGGCGAAGGCGCTCTTTCTCATTCTGTTGATGCTTTGGAAAACATTAATACTACATCCCATCCCCTTCGATCTAAAATGGACACTGCTCTACCTGGCATCATTCGTGATTGGGCGGTATCGGAGAAAATTGATCTTCTACATACCCATGGCCTAAAGGCGAATATGTATGGTAGATTGGCTTTGCGAAAAACCTTGATTCCAATCGTGACCACATACCATAGCAATCCATTATTTGATTACTCCTCAAGAATTCTAGGGATTCTGTTTAGCTATATTGACCAATTGTCTCTCCATATTACGTCCACCTATATTGCTGTTTCGTATGAAGTAGCATTACAATTGATTCGTCGGGGTGTTTCAAGAGACAGAATCCATATCATAAAAAATGGTGTCCCCATTCAAAAGGTCTCAACGGATAACGAGCAAACAAAACAACGTATTCGGAAGCAACTCCATATTCCCATTGGTGCAAAGGTAATTGGAAGCCTTGGTAGACTGGTTCCTGTTAAAGGATATATGGAAACAATTCGCATCTTTGCCTCCCTTAAAAAAGAGTATGAAAAAACCAATACTACACCCATATATCTATTATTAATAGGTGGTGGAGAGCAAGAACTTCAGCTTAAGCAACTGTGTAAACAGCTAGATATTGAAGATAATGTTCTTTTTGTAGGTTTTCAACATCAACCAACCCCGTACATTGTTGCATCCGATGTTATGTTGTTTACTCCCCGTTCAGAAGCACTAGGTATCGCCATCTTAGAAAGTATGAATGCAGGGGTACCAGTTGTTGCAAAAAAAGTGGGTGGAATCAGAGAATTGATCATCCACGAATACAATGGGTCCATCTGCCAATCTCCCGCTGGTTTACAAAAAGCTGTACTTGAAGTGTTGGAATCAGAAGAAAAACAAAATGCATTTGTAAAAAATGGTCGTAAAATGATTCATCAATATTTCTCCAACGACACCATGATCAGGAAAACAGAAGGCATATATCGTTCAATTTTACAAGATTCAGTTTCTATATGTTCCATCCCCATTACAGGAAAATCAAAGGAACAAATACTAGATGATCTAACCACAAATGTGCATGCAACCTCGGGGTGCAAGCAATTGGTGACTCTTAACATTGAAATGCTAGCAAAAGCATGCCAAGATAAAAAATTATTCCATGCAATCCAACACGCCGATGTAGTTCTACCAGATGGAATGAGTATCGTATCTTTAGCAAAAAAACAATCTTCTTGTTCTCTTCAGCGAATTCCAGGAATTGAATTTTCCACCGATCTACTTAGTATGGCTCATCTTCAGCACAAAAGGGTGTTCTTTCTGGGGGGAAGAAAAGAAGTCCTTTCGGATCTTCAAATGCATATTCAAAAGGAATATCCAGACCTTGTCATAGCGGGTTTACACGATGGCTATTTTTCTTCTCATGAAGAAAAAAGTATTGTAGAAGAAATCCAAAGTACAAAGCCAGACATTCTCTTCGTTGCCCTTGGTATGGGAAAGCAAGAACTCTTTATATCCACATGGAAATCTGCTTTGCCTTGTTCAATAGCAATTGGTGTAGGGGGTTCATTTGATGTATGGTCTGGCCACTTAAAACGTGCGCCCAAGTGGTGGATTAACCACAAGCTTGAATGGCTTTACCGCGCAATAAAAGAACCCAAAGTTCGCTTTTCTAGGATTCTGAAAACTCTCCCTTTCTATCTACAACAATATCACAAAATTCAACGGAGTAAAAAAATAGTACTCTCAGGATACTACGGTTTTGGAAATATTGGAGACGAAGCTATACTTCGTACATTGATGCGTGATTTAACCCAGTTAAAAGAAAAAGGGTATTCTTTGGATATATCTGTGCTTTCTGCGAATCCATATTCTACCTCCACCCTGACAGATGCTTTTGCCATAGAACGCTTTTCTTTTTTTTCTGTAGTAAACGAAGTGTTTCGATGCAATGCACTTATCAGCGGAGGAGGCGGGTTGATCCAAGACATCACGAGTTTCAAAAGTCCCTTGTACTACCTGGGAATCATTCAAATTGCTCGTTTGTTCCGAAAACCTGTTTTGATTTATGCCAATGGTATTGGACCTTTGCATCATCGCTTTAACCGCTTCTTGTGCAAAATTGTACTCAATCAGTGTAATGCTATTACTTTGCGAGACGAAGCTTCTCAAAGATTACTCCAAACCATTGGAGTTCGCCACTCTATCGTTACCATTGACCCCATCTTCTCCCTTCATCCAGAACATGCCTATAATATTGACTCCTACCCCCATTATGATAATTTCATTGCTATTTGCTTTGGTCCCAACCAACAAACCAATGCTAAAATTGATCAGTTGGCAGCCTTTTTGGATGAAATTGGGAAAATAACAAAACTTCCTCTCGTGTTTACTCCGTTCTATCCTGATTATGACAAACGATTTTCTGTAAAACTGCAGCAGAAAATGTCAACTCCTTCTTATTTGATTGATACATTTAATACTCCCGAGGATATGTTATCACTGTTAAGACGGTGTACATTTGGAATTGGTATGCGCCTACATTTCATGATCCTCTTATCCCTTCTTCGAAAACCCATTCTTCCTTTCATTTACGACCCTAAGGTAGAAACATTTGCGCAGATTTTACATCTGCAACCAGTTCTCACAAAAAATGATGATACTGCTTCTATGGTGCATGCTTTTCGAGCATTTTACGATCCTACAAACCTACCCTTGCCATATAAAGATGAGGTGGCTGTTCTACGACAAATGAACAAAGCCAACTTTGATGAACTGGAAAACTTCATACAAAAAACATGAGAACGACTCCTCAGAAAATACTTACACAAATCAAAACCGAGTTTCTCCAAATTCTCTTCCCCCCATCCTGTAGCATTTGCAACCAACCATCTACCAATTTTCTTTGCCATGAGTGCTATCAAAAACTACAAGAATCGCAATATCCTCATCAACAATTCATAAGTCGTTTCGGGGATCGCATTTATTGTGCGTCGCGATATTCAAAGCAAGCTTCTCATCTCATCACATCTCTAAAATACCAAAAGAATTACCCTGCAGCCAAATGGATCGCTGCATTTCTGCTTCCACTTTTAGAATCAGTCATTCCCTTTTCACATCTGCAAGATACAACTATTGTGCCTGTTCCCATCAGTATGCACAAAAAACTTTCTCGAGGCTACAATCAATGCGAGATGATTGTCCAATCTTTGTCTTCTATGACTGGAATTTCTTTTGACCCCAATAGTCTACAGCGGAAATCCTTCATTTTTGATAAAGATCAGATAGGTCTTTCCAGGAAACATCGTGAATCTAATCCAGCATGTCAGTTCACATGGATAGGTAAACAAATCTACTCCTCAATTGTTTTGGTGGATGACATTTGTACAACAGGCAAAACTCTTTTTGAGTGCAGAAAAGCTATTCAAGAAAAAAATCCAACATGTAAAGTTGCCTGCATTGTGTTTGCTCATCCGGAAGGATAAGAGATGATCCAAGCAGTTTTCATTGATATAGACGGAACTTTGCTAGATCGTAATCGGTCTATCTCAAACGAAACACAAAAATCTCTGCAAAGAATACTAAAGAAAAGCATTCCCCTTACCTTTATAACGGGACGTAGCTATGTAACAGCGAAGGAGCTACTGTCATTGCTCCCCAAAGACACTCCTTGTGCATTTCAAAATGGTGCATTAATTTGTACTCCTTCAACCCACAAAATCTTGCAAAGAATTGATTTCCTAAAAGAGTGGTGCCAGAAGATTTTATCACACAGTCAATCTTTCTCAGTTTTTCCAACCATTTTTGGTGAGTTTATTCATTCTGAAAAGATTTATATTCCTTATCCATATTTAGGTCCTTTTGAATATTATTTTTCTATCAACCAATGGAGAACAGCTTCTTCCTTTGCAATGTGGGAAAAAGAACCGTATCTTTCACAAATTGCTTTGATAGGAGCAGAACAAAATATAACAGCTTTTTTAGATTTTTCTCATCAAGAATATGCCAAACTTTACCCAGTCAAAAGCATGGAAAAACAGAAAACTAGTTTTATTGAATTGTTTTCTCAACCCATATCAAAAGTGGAAGCAGGAAAGTTTCTGGCAAATCATTTCCATGTACCCCTGCAGAATGTTCTCTATATCGGTGATTCCTTTAATGATATAGACCTTCTAAAATTGGTGGGGTATCCCGCAGCTGTTGGAAATGCAATCCCTCAGGTACTTGACATTGCTCAATTTAAGGGACCTGCAAACATAGATAATGGAGTTGCTTGGATTCTAAACCATACCATCCCTTAAGCTACGATTGACCATTGCTAGTTAAAAGGAATAGAACTGTTGTATGTAGGGATAATGAGATTCTATTTGAAAAAACCTATTCTCAGAATACCTTTGAAGATATCCACTGGTAGAAGAAAGAATATATCGAATAGTGGGAGTTTTCTGGAGAACAGACGAAATCTGATCTAGATAGGCATTTATATGAGATCGATTCCACCGAAACATAGAACGATTCACCCAAATTCTTCCATTTTGAAAATTCAACACGCTACCTGTAAATAAATACTGCTCTTGTAGAACAAAATTTACTACTTTTGAAACACCTGGTACAGGAAGAGGAAGTATTTGTATCTCCCCTATATGAAACGATGACTGGTAAGATTCTTGAGAAAAAGAATCTAGTGATATTGTATTGATTTTCTTGAAAGGCTTTCCTTGTTTCAGTGCTGCAGATTGTGCAGGTAAGATATAAGCCTCAATTTGCTGAACAGCAGCAATTCCCAGCTTATGGTGGCGATCCAATTGGGTATAAATAGCGTGAGATACCTTTTGTAAACAGAAATTGAACCGACTACACTCTTCTTGGACAACAGAGGCACAATGACCTGTGTTAATGGCTAAAAAGTTTTCACCAGCAGAAAAAAGATAAATATTCACATCTACGTCTTTTACTGCAAAACACTGTTTTGAAATCCAGCGGGAAGAAATCAAAGATTTCTGAGAGGTGAATAATGCTATTGGTTTTGGAATTATGGCAGGGACACAGTTTTTGTAATATATGTATCGTAATTGATGAAGCTCAATCAGTTTTTTTTCTTGAGTAGGAAGGATGATCAATGCGACAATATACAACAGAAAAAAGTAGATCACGCTTAAAAAGGAATGTGTTAGCACCGCAAAAGTACCACTCAGTGCAAATAAGGCTCCCGACAAGATTGGGTGTCTGGTGATCCTGTAACACCTTTTGGTCAGAATAAATTCTTTTTGCATCAAATCTCGTTTAGAACTTATACCATGAAGCCAGTGTAAAAAGCCATATACACAAAAAAGCGCTCCAATGAATATAATACTGATAGCAAGCCAGCCCTGGAACACAAAAAATGGAGCAATCAGAAGGTGGAGAATTGCCAGAATTCCCCCAAGAACAATCGAATACAAGACAAAATACAGCTCTAACCTCTGCTTAACATTCTCTTTAAAACGAATTTTTCCCTCGTTCATGGATTGCTACTTAGAAAGAAAAAACCAGTCTTGTTTCAATCTGTTTCTCCCTTTTCTTCTTGGGTTTTTTGTGATTCCATTTTTATTTTGACTTTTTTCTGGTAGGGCTTGCACACATGGAACTCATGCATGATCCAGCCCGTAATGATTCCTGTAATGAAAAGAATGAACATCATCAAAACTTGTGACATTTCAAACGTCCAGGTTATAAAATGGATTTCTACAACAGTCACGTTCTGCACAATAAAAAGTACAATAATCGCAGAAAGAAGGATTCCTATTATCAGCTTCACATTGGCCATTATACTCCTCCTGACATTTATATAGAAAACACGGTTAATAGTAGTAGTGTAGCAGTTTTTTATAATAATACATCCATCATTTCAACTAGCGGGATAGATTTAATGTGAAATCCGAGTAAATCTTGTCAACATCATAGCCTGCTTTTATAAGGAATTGCTGTTTGTGTTGAATCAAATTCTCAATGGATGCATTTTTCCGATTGTATATTTTTTCGATCAAATACTGAGATTTTAGCAAATCTTTATATGTCAGATCTTTTGTATAATCATGATTTTCGAAAACCAGTGATCCATCCGCCTTAGGTACAACGCAATACCAAAGATCATGATACCATTTGTAATTGTCAGTAGCGTCTTTTCGGATCCAGCGTTTCTCTGTATCTTGAATCGCTGCTAATATTTTTTCTGCTGTTGCCAAATAGGATTCATCATGTGTAGCTAGGTACAGTTCTAGTAGATAGTTCATCTCTGACAAAATATGATTAAGCGAAGCATGAGTAACGGTATTCGGGAAATCGTTGTGGTAATAGTCATAAAAGAAAAAACCGTTTTTAGTCTTGATTTTCTGGTCCTTTTGAGAAAGCTCTACAAGATAATCTCCAAACTTCTTGCCCGTGTACAATGCTTCGGGTATTTGATAATCGTTGTGCGCCTTCAACAAAAAAAAGCCTGCATCGGTGCAGTAACGAGTATCAATAAAGTTTTTAGGAAAATGGTATAGATTCCACAAATACACGCTAGCATGTCCCGATGGCCAGCTGCCGTATTTGCTAGCAGCTTTGGCTATAGTATAGACAGTATTGGCAAACATATCATAAAAAAAGCTTTGCTCGGGATACTTTTGATGAAGATTCATAAATCTTCTACCCTCCCAACCAGCATATGTATAGTAATAGTCATATCGATCATTGGATGCTCCAACATATTGGTTTTCATTTGCTATATGAAATATGCCGTCCTTTGTTATTTTTTTTCGGAGCGTAAAATCTGCTGAACGCATATTTTCTACTGTTTCTTCGTTGGTGAAGTCTAACATAGAGCTTTTACTGGCAAAAAACCAACTCTCTGCTGTTTGATAAGACTCAAGAGAAATCGATGATGTAATCGAAACCCCTGTTTTTTGATCCCACTGCAGAACAGGTTGGGAATTCATGCGCACAAGAGTGGAAATATCGCTGTGTTCTGTAGGTGCTTTTTGATAGACACTTGATGCGCCTGCTAAAATACTACCCTGCGGGAGTTGATCCTTTGTAAACTCCATATAATGCAAGCTGGGAGGTAAAATATTCATACCGTAGTGAAGGGGATATGAAATAAACTCAGAATCAGGAACAGTGGCCTCTTCAGGTCGTTTGTCAGATGTATATTCCAGATACCACGTCTGGGCATCTTGCGAATTTGCTACAGCAGAATGAAACGTAAACTGAATGGGCTGAGGAATCGTTTGAGCACTAAAGAAGCGCAGTAATATAAACAAATCTCCATTTCGAAATGTTCGAATAATCGTATTTGCACTAACTGGTAAAGATATCTGCGGCAACCAAAGCTCCATTTGTACACTGGTTTCTTCTACCACTCCTTTTTCCCCTTTAGGCAAAATCGAATCCTTCACAATGGATGCATTGGAACAGGTGTAATCCTCTGGAAATTGGATAAAAAGAGAAGGAGAATGTGTAGAGTTTACATCAATCATAATTTTCTGTTGGCTATCGTCTACATAAATACCTTTCGGTAGGGGTTTTGCATAGGGATAAAAGAAACCAACTACTAAAAGGCACAACAAGCAGAAAATAATGATTTTGAGGATCCACAGTTTACCCATTTTTTTTCTCCTTATATGCAACCAACATAGATCTTACTTGATCTTTGTAACATTCTGGTGCATCTTTGACAACTCGTTCAACCCATTCTTTTTGCTCCTTGTGAAGTGGTTTTTTCTTTTTTCGAACGGTAACAGGTTTCACATTCCCAATAACAAAACGGATGTCGTGAATAATATCTTGCTGCAATACTTCATTCATTTTTTTGATCATTAGTTCTTTCATCTGGTTTAACTCAGTAACAAAAATAGAATTTTTACAAGCAACTGTCAATAATCCCCTTTTAAAAGCTAGTATTCGTGTGGATCGAGCTAACATTTCTCCCACTGCATGAGGATAGGCTGCATATACAAAAGAGCTTTCCACAATTTTTTTCTGTTGGTATTTGTTCCGTGAAAAAAAATAGGTAAGGGACTGATTAATCTTTTCCATACACTTTTCCTTCTCGGATTTCAAACTGCCTTCCAGCATCGTTGATTAGTGAGGGATGTAAAGAAGTGATGAAAATCTGTGCTTTGGGCTGAATGAAGTTGAGCAACATCTGGAAATTATCTTGGTCTAGCTCTGATTGAAAATCATCCAAAAGAACAACGGGTACACTTTTTGTTTCACGTTCCAGGAAATGAAACTCACACAATTTCAGTACAAAAGATATAATTTTCTGTTCTCCCTCTGAGCCATAAATACGGATAGACTTTGTATCTCTTTTAATGCTTATTCTGTCCAAATGAGCACCGACAAGAGAGCTTCCTCGCAGTACTTCCTGCTCTCGAAGAGAATATAGATTAACATCCAGTGAAGAAGGAGAATACACAAGTTGAATATCGTTCAGAACGGGAAAGCACAATTGATCACAAACCGTAGTAAAGACTTTTTGCATCTTTTCAATCGTATTTCTCCGCTCTTTCTGGATCACAGTAGAAAGATCAAGAATGGTGTGGGTGAGAATATCATACAGCTTACGATCCTGAGATTCTCGAAGACCTTTTTTTATCAAAATGTTTCTGGATTTATACGTGATGGCATATCGATTTAATATAGCTAAATAGGAAGGATTTTCTTTGGCATGAATTCGATCAATAAATTTGCGCCTATACTCAGGTCCTCCCTTAACAAGTTCGGGCGTACTCGGAGTCATCAACACAACGTAACAAGTGCCGAATAAGTCGACAATCCGTTGATTGTCCATGCCGTTGATGACAATTCGTTTTTTTCCATTTTTTTCCCACGACACTGAAATGGTTTTATCCATGCTTTGTGTATATACTTCTACTTCAGTGCGGAGAAATGGGGTGGAGTATTTGAGCAAGTGAAAATCTTGACGTGTTCGAAAACCATTTCCCTGCAAAGCAAAATGTACTGCTTCTAAAAAATTGGTTTTCCCAGCTCCATTTTTTCCAAAGATAATATTGGTATTTCTGGAAAACATACAATCAATTTGATCAAAACAACGAAAATTTGTTGCCTGCAAGTGGTCAACATACATTATTTCATCCGGATAGTCACCAAAACATAGAGATAATTATCCGATTCAGGCTCTTTAACAACCAGTGGATGAATAGAACCTTGAAGATTGTATTCTACAAGACTGGTTTCGACACCTTCTACACCCTCAATCATGTACCTGGCATCAAAAAGGACTTCACAAGCTTCTCCGCTACGATCCAGATATTCCACTGGAATCTCTTCTTCACCAGAACCAACTTCAGGATCGTTGGCAATCAACATAACAGAGTTTTCCTTTAATTTCATACTGATACGACTGGTATTATTTCGAACTACGAGGTAAAGTCGCTGTAAAGCATGAAGAAGTTTTTCTCGATTCACAATAAATCGGTACGATGATTCTTTTGGTATTACCTTGTTGTAATCAGGAAAGTTAGAGTCCACTAAACGAGATACAAGAATTTGTTTGTCAAAAGAAAACATGATCTCACGCTCTGCGACAACCATTTTCATAGTATCTGTATGGGCTTTTAATGCGATACGGGATAAAATTTTAAATACCTTGGGAAGGGTGAGAACTCGGATCGTGTCGTAGTCTTTCTCTTCAATGGTTTTAGCCACAACAAGCCGTTGTGCATCTGAGGCAATCATGCGTAGTTCATGACCGTCTGATTGTAATGGAATGCAGTGCAAATTCAGATTTCCTTCCATTTTCTGTGAGACAGCTGGAGAAACTTTGTTATATAATGAAATGAGCTTACTAATCGGGACTTCATAGGCAGTACCAACTACTTCGGGTAATGATGGGAATTCATCTGGATTGATACAATGAATTGAAAAATGGCTCGTTTGCCCGTAGATGGTTAGATGCAAATCTTGAAATTCTAATTTAATTATCTCTTCGTCCATACTTTTTACGATATCAGTTAAAAGTTTGGCTGGAATCGCAACTGTTGTTTCTCCATCAGCCTCACAGTCTAGATGACTTGTAAAACCTATTTCTAAGTCTGAGGCTGTTATGGTAATCTGCTGATTCTTAACGGAAAAATGAAAACAGTTGAGTACGGGAACTAAGGAACTAGATGGAATCACGGTGATCATTTCTTGCAAAATAGTACTCAGGTCATTCTTTTTACATTGTATTATCATTGTATTACCTCTTTAAGTAAAATGGAAAGAAAGTAAAATTGTACGAGTTTCAGCTTTCCACTCAATTTTTGCTCCTAATGGCTCAGTAACAAACCGCAATGGTACAAGTGTGCGACCATTCAAAATGAATGGTGGAGCATCAATTTTCTCTTTTCTGCCATTGACTAAAATTTCTCTTTTCCCTATCCATAATACTACTTCGTTTTGTTTATACAAAACCTGAATCCTTTTTTCTTCTGAATCCCATAGAACAGATCCCCCTACAATTTCACTAATAAAGCGTAAGGGCACAAAGGTTCTTTGAGATTCTAGAATAGGAGGTGCTTCTAATGCCCAGGGCCAAGGAAGATCATTCACAGTTACATTTGGATTCTGGATCTGCATTTTGATGGTATAGGACTCGGAGATGCAATTCACTTCCATCTTTTTTTCTTGTACAGTTTGATCTGTTGCAATAGCCTGGAAGAAAAGAGTGCTGATTCCAGCTGGTACTCCGACAGGAGTAATAAAAGTACCATCAGCTTTTAACGCAATGGGATGACCTTGTACAGTGAGTTTGGCTTTCGGGTCTGCTTTTCCCTGTATATCAAAAACTGGATGAAAAACAGTAATATTATCTTGTAGTATTTGGAGTGAAGCTGGCATAGGAACAATGGAAAGCTCATTGGAAAAACTACTCAATGAACCATCTTCAGATACTGCTTTTAGGGAATAATAATACATTACACCATTTTGGACGGTATCGTCAACATATTGTTCTTCAGTTCCTCTTACGGATGCAATTCGCACCATTTCATCTTGAGACACCGTGGAGCGATACACATATATGGACCATATTCCAGGATACTTCCTCCACTTCACTGTAGCTCTGGTGTCAGAACTTGTAATTGTCTCAAGAGAAGGAGGCTGAAGAATAGAAGAATCTCCTTTTGATGTCTTCAAAGACACAGGAATATGAATAGTATTTTTATTGTGCGGAAGATGAGAGCATAACAGTACAAGGTCAGCATGATACTCGCCTGGGGGAACCTTAGAACCATCCACCTTAACCGTAAGAATAACTGATTCATTAGGTTTAATACTACCTGATGTCGGTATATAATCGAGCCAGGTTGGTGTAGGATCTTGAGAGGGTATGCCCGTGACCATATTGGAGCTGGTGCTTTCATTGCCATATGTATCAAATGCACGAACAATGTAGCTGACTTTCTCTCCATTTTCGAGTGGACTATCTTCATAGAAATTAACAATATCCGTCTTGTCTATATATGAAAAATCACGTTCAAACTCTTTTTTTCGATAAATATGAAATCCAGCTAAATCTGGTTTTGGTTGTTCAATTTCCCAGCTTAACACAAATTTCTGATTTCCAGGATAACCCTTGACTCGTGCAGGGGCATAAGGGGGGAGAACATTTTCTCCAACGCGACAAAAGGCATAAAAATTCCCAGTATTGTCAGCAAAATACAAAAAACCTTGCGCCATAACAAATGGGGAGTTGAGAGGAAAAGACATTTGGTGATTCCAAATGTCTGCTCCATTGTTTCGATTAAAACAATGAATTGTACCATCGTTTCCACCTATATAAATGGAATTCCACGCTACGATAGGTGGTATCAGAATGGGGGAATGAACATTTTTTTCCCAACGCTTCTTCCCAGAGAAACGTTCAAGAGCAACCACATCCCCCTGATTTGTACAAAAATACACATGTTGATCGTCTACCGCTAGAGAAGAAGGAATACAGTTTTCTTGCGTATATTCCCACTGCTTTTTTCCATCTAACGAAAATCGAACAACATGACTTTTTTTCAGGTCTTGTTGAGTAGTACAGTAATACAGATTGTCCTGTGTAAAAACGGCGGGACCTGAAAAAATTTCCTGAGTAGAAATCGAAACAATCTCATTTCCGGATTGTCCGCGTCCAATAAACAGTGTTGAAGAATCCAACACAGCTGCTACAATCCCTTGATCGGTGGATATATATTCACATAATCCTGGCCTGTACCACATCTCTCTTCCAGTGATAAGATCCAAACAGATAAGTTTGGTCTGGGTCCCTATAAACAACAGACCCTCCCAGGCTGCAACGCCGTACATGCTTGGAACAAAGTAAGGTCGAGTCCAAATCACCTGTTTGGCAATGCGATCAAACAAAACAAGATTGGTGTTAGTAGCTACAATGAGGTAACGCGTATATAGATGAACAGAGTAAAGGGCCTCACCCATGTGAAACATTTCTTCTTTGACACCGGTCCTACAATGCAGGTGATGAATTCTCCCATCTTCAGAGGGTAAATATAAATTGTTACCTGACAAAACAGGAGGTAGTAAAGCTTTTGTATAGGTTGATCTCCATTTTTGCTCAAAAGGTGGTGACGTTGATTCAATAAGATTGTAACCCGTTCTGGCAAAATTGTATTGAGGGGTCACCCAGGGGGAGCCTACTTCCTGTGGTGTATCTCCGTGAAGGGATGGTAATATTTCAGTGGAATTGCTTTTTCCGGTAGCTTGCTTAACGACTGAAAATTGTATGGATTCAGCAGATTGGTTCGTTATTAAAACCGCTTTTGTATCACGTTGGGTCGTTGTTATAGAAAAAGAAATGGAGGATGGGTTAATGGAAAGACTATCCTTTCCTTCGACTGCAGGAAGAGAAAGGGACGACACTGTGATCAGGCAACATAAAAAAACAAAAGCTATGAAACGATGTAGCTTCATTTTATTGATCTTTTTTCACTCTCCAACCACTTGAGTTTTGTTTCAAGCGTGAACACAATACCAAAAAGAATCAATATCAAACCAGAGCAAATGACAACCATTCTTTGGTCATTAATAATGTGGTAGTGTGAACACAATCCCAGTAAAACTACAATAGATACAAGAAATACATACGACAAAATGGATAGCATATTTTCAATTTTTTTCATATCAATCTTCCTCCAAATGCCATTTTTGGATCCAGGAATCAAACCATGACAATCGTCTTTTGATATTTCCATTCAACGAGTCATGCACGTAGATGATAAAACAAAGAAAAAGGAGAAGTGCCAGGAACAACAATGAGCTAAATAGCAGCATGAGAAAGTGGGTAGTATGAAAACCAAATCGAGCCAAAAGTTGAATTCTAAGAAAGATAACATTACCAAGAACAACTGTTGGCACAAGGGCTACCCAAAAAAACCATGAGCTATTTCTTATGAACCAACTCGCCTTTTCTTTTTTCATTTTGATCTACTTTCTTTTGCCACCAGCCAAACACAAGAATAAACACAATATATGCACCGAAAATCCAAGGAATATCAGCACGCAACACTTCTGATTCATAATAAACAGCAGCTCTCCACGAAAGAATGATAAAGAGTGCATAGCCTAAAACAAGAAGAGAATTCCACAAAGGTCTTTTCGATGGTTTTCTAAAATGATTCCTTTCAATATATGGCATCAGAATGACAAACACCAAAAAGATGACATTAAACAAAATTCCCCATAAAAAGTTCATTATCTTAAGGAAATAGTAAACAAACAAGAAATACCAATCTGGTAGTATGTGCTCGGGAGGGGATGAGGGATCAGCAGGAGCCAGAGAATGGGCTGGTTCGAGAATTTGCCATACAATCACAATGGCAAATAGCAGTATCGCCCCTAGAGCAGGAAGATTCACTCTTTTTTTACGGAAGAAGTAGAAATACGACTCTGCTAATACGACAATACCAACAGGCAAGACATAGTGAAGAGCGTAAAAACGTGTTATGGTGTTCGTGCAGATTACAACAGAACCCCGAGCGATAAATTGTAAAAAGTTACCTAAATGTAAATTGCCCAGCAGTGGTAGTTCATCCATGAATGTGGGCATTGTGGTTCCAATAGTCGTGGCCCAATATGCTCGTTGATCCAAGGGAAGAATGTATCCACTGAAACCAAATACGGTTGTAATGACAACGAATAAAACAGCCCAAAACCATGTGAATTCATGTGGTTTCTTGTGATCAGCAGCAAAATAAAGACGGAAAACACGAAGCATTGCCAGGATAATAATGGCATCTGCTAAATATCGGTGAAAACCTCTCAGCCATGGTCCAATTGGGACTCCAAACAATTGCAGTTGCATGATTGATTCAACGCTTCGGTATGCCATTTCAAAAGAAGGAATATAGTAAATAGCTAATATCGAACCAAGCAATATTTGAATCAGCAATCCAAGATATAACATCCCTCCAATCCAATAAGCAGGATTTCGAGGGTGCTTTGGTTGCAGCGTCTCATCAAAAAGATCCATATTGCGAAATCGATTTTTCAACCAGTAGGTTATTTTTTGCCATGTGCTCGATTGTACAGACATATCTTCCTCCTAGTACTCTTTTTCCATGGATTTTAGTTCTTTCCAGGAAAAAATAGGACCATCTTGGCAAACATATTTGCCACCGCAGTTGCAATGACCACATTTTCCAATTCCGCATTTCATGTGATTCTCTAGGGATACAAAAACGGAATCATCCGGAAATTGAATTGACGATAATTGATCTAAAATGGATTGAAACATTACAGGTGGACCTACAACCAATACTACGGTATTGCTGCGATCGGATGAACTCCCATGAAACAGAACTTCGCTACAATCACAATAAGATTGGTCTACAAGATTGCACACAAAGCCCGTGTTTCCATCCCATCCTTTTTCAGGCTTATCAATGGTGATTTTGCAGGTTGTTTTTTTCTTCAGTCGCCACTGTTTCATTTCTTCTTTGTATACAATTTCATTGGAATTTCTAGCTCCATACAGAATTTCCAATTCACCGTATTTGTCAGGATTTCGAAAATACTCTTCAATAACACTTCGCAAAGGAACCAATCCAATTCCACCTGCAACAACCACTATATTCTTTCCTTGGAAAGTTTCCATTGGAAAGCCGTTCCCATAGGGACCACGAAGCCCTAGGTACTCTCCTTCTTTTAGTTCATGAATTTTATTGGTTACAACGCCGGTTTTGGCGATGCAAAAAAGAAGAGCATTGGCCTTCGGATCATAGTCTGAGATGGATATTGGTACTTCTCCAACACCAGGAAGGGAGAGTTGATAAAACTGTCCAGGAACATATTTTTTTGGACTTTTGTCTTTGGGTAACTCAACCCAAAAATGCTTTACTGTGGATGTCTGTTGACCTACTTCTCGAATAAGGGCATAAAAGGGGAGATATTCATTATGTGATGTAGTTGTCATTTTTTTACTTTTCTCCATGATCAACTGCCTCCTTAATATCTTTAATGATCGAAACCATGTCGATTCGAACAGGACATGATCGAGTGCATCGTCCGCACCCAGTACAAGAAAAGAGACCGAGTTGTTCTACAGAATAATGAAACTTATGCATAACTCGCTGGCGCAGACGGTGTAGTCGTGTTGCTCGTGGATTATGCCCCGAAGCATGCAATGTAAATGCATAATTTTGACATGTATCCCATGTGCGATATCGACAACCATCTTGGCAAGTCTCCAGTGAGTCAGAGGTATCAAAACAAGTACATGTTGGACAGTTAAAAGTGCAGCTTCCACAAGCAATGCAGGTGTCGCTATACGTTTTCCAAAAACTAGACGAATACACTGATCCTATGCGTCCTTTTACAGAAAGAAGATCTACTTTCTCTCGGATTTTGGATTCTGTATTGCGGCGAATCATGGGGTATATTTCATCATCTTCTGCAGGAGATTCTTCTAGAAGGGATTCGACTGCTTCAAACACTTTTTTCCCTTTAGCGGTAAGGACTTCGATCAAATAGAATTGATCTGTTTTAGCCATCATTATGTCCGCACCTTTTGTATCTACAGGGGAATCTCCAACAGAAGTACAAAAACATGTATTCATAGGGTCTTGACATGCCCACCCAATGAGAATCGTCGAATCCATTTTTTCAAGGATATAGGGGTCTTCGTGGGTGGAAGAGTAAAACTCTCGCATATACGATATTGCATGTAAATCACAGGGGCGTACACCTAGGATAATTTGAGGTTCTTTATGAAGTGATTCTTTAATAGTAGCTTTGCCATCTTTTTGGATATGATACTCGAACATCTTTTCCATCTGTGGAAAGATAAACTCTTTCGCAGAACGAAGTGGGTTGAATCCTTCTAGTACAACATTGGTGTTATCCTGTACTACCATGAATTCGTGCTCATTGGTTTCAGTTTTTACAGGAGCAATCAGAGTAGCCTGTTTTTGCAATTCCTGTAGAAAGGGTTTGAATTGATCAATTTTTAATCTCTTTCTCATGATTCCTCCTTAAACCAAGTCTTCGCCTAGATTATAAGAAAGAAGTTTTTGTCTTTCGTCGTTTGTCTTGCCAGGTTGGTAACCAAATTCTTCTTCCATTAATCGGTTGAAATACTCATAAAAAATATGTAATGGGATATTTCTTGGACATGCTCTTTCACATTCTCCACATCCGGTACAGTTTGGTGCTACATGGTGAAAACGTATCATGTGATACAAAATTGTATTCTCTGTGGATGTATCGATGTCAAGAAGGTTCACATTTTCTTTTGGTTTGTCAAATATACACTGATCAGAACAGAAACAGGCTGGACAAATGTTTCGGCAAGCATTACATCGTATGCATCGCTGCAACTCTTGATGAATCATATTTCGTAGTTGTTTGGGTGACATGGTATCTTGTGGCAAAGTTCTCCAATTACTGCGGTAGTGTTTGATACGCTTTTTATATTCTTTTTCGTTACCAACAAAGTAATAACCGTAATAAAATGGGAAATCGCAGTTACGTGTATCAGCACATTTTCTCAGCCAATACTCTCTCTTATCAAAGCGATGTTCATTTCCTTCAATATCTTTGCAAACAATCGCATAATCTTCTTCTTGATAGCTTTCAATGGCTTTTTCACATTCTTTTTCAATTTTGGAAAGGTCGATGATGCCATCACAAGCAACTACAATTAAATTGATTATTTCTTCGGAAATTTGCTCATCTGCAAATGCTTGCATCACTGATTTTGCATCACAAGGTTTGCAAACAATATGGATTTTTCCTTTAAATGTGGGGGGTAAAATCTCTTTACGGTTGAAAGAATTGATATATTTCGCTAATGAAAGATCACAAAAAGAATCGTAAATGATGTCTTGAATTTCTTCTTTTTGTGTAATGAAAGCAGGGATTCGGTGTCCAGGTAAAGAAGCTTTTTTCCATGCTAGAGCCAGGTCTCCTGGTTTCCACATTTCGTTTAAGAGCTGCTTTATGTTTTTTTCAATTTGGGTTTTCATTATTTCGCCCCCTCTTCGTCTAGATCAGATAAGAGCTTCATGCATTGTTCTATTTCTTTCATAGTATGTTTCACATCCGAAGGCTTATGCCACAGTGCCTGAAATCGATCTTCTTCCAGACCAAAGGCCTTTAGTGTATGCTTTGCAAGAAGAAATCGCCTTTCAGAAAAGACAGCCCCCTCTCGATAATGACAATCTCCGGGTTCGCAGCCTAAAACAATCACGCCTTTTGCTCCTTCATGTATAAGTTTTAGAGCTACACTAGTATTGAATCGACCCGCACAAATGATGGGTACAACTTTGATCGAAGAGTACTTTTTTGCGAGTTCTTGGATGAGTTTTTTTCTTTTTTCTGCGAGGCATGGGAAAAGGTATACTAATTCTTTGTTAGCCATATTGCTCGAACCTCCTCTAAAGTAGATTTTGAGGGATCATTGTAGATCTGGATTGCAAGAGATCGACATGTACCTTCGCATATCCCGCATCCCTGGCATTTGGATTCATCGACGAATGCGACAACTCTGGTTCCTTTCGTGATAGGTTGTATCGCTTTTTTTGGACAAACATCGACACAATATAGACAGCCCGTACATCGTATTTGATCAACTTTCGCAAAAAGCTGTTTACGTCGAAGAAGCATTGGTAAAAAGGCAAGGAGGACACAAATTCCTAAAAAGATAATTAGTACTGACATCTGTTGCATAAAAGTAGGAACGGTTCCTTCGAATGCAACGGGTTCTTCGGGTAAAAATGGAATAGGAAATAATGCGGTCAATAAAACAAGTATGCCAGTAATGAATAAAAGAAGTGAAAGAGGTGGTGTTATTTTTGGTCTGGCAATTCTCTTGAAATGAATAATGAGGCCAATTAATATTAGTATAGGTAGTAATAGGTGAAGTCCAAAATTCGCAGACAACAAATTCTGGTATTCTCGACGGCCATAATCAAAAAAATCTGCCCATTTCATGAGCATAGCTTCAAATTGCGGGGTATATGAAGATAAAAAACCAGTAAAAATGATCACTACCACGAAAAAAACTAAAACTAAACCACTGATCCAACCAAGATTTCTGGGTTTAGACACTTTGTTGGTAGTCCACATTCGAATCAAGTGAAGAATAGCAAATAGAAGCATTCCCATAGCGGCAAATCGATGAAATGTTCGTAGATATACACCAAACGGTAGTGTATTTGTAATATAAACAAGAGAACCATATGCGCCCGGTATTGGTGTATTATAAGCTCCGCCTATAGCTGGAACAAAGTTCATAAACAAAAATGTTCCCGATAAAATCTGGAATACAAGGAAGATGAAGGTAATCCCCCCCAAATAATAAAAGGGATTGTTTAGATAGGATACTGCTTTTGATTGGATATCTCTCATTGTGCACCTTCTTCTTTGATGCTTTCTAGGTAAATATCATCTCCTTCAACATAAATCGTGTACACTGGTAAACCTCTTGGTGGCGGTCCTTCGGTAACTTCACCGGTGGTTGGATCAAAAGCTCCACTGTGACAATTACACCATACTCTTTTCTCAGGATCTTGATCTTCATCCCATCTTACAATACATCCAAGGTGGGGACATACTGCACTATACGCATGGAAATCGCCATCAATATGCGTTATGATCCCATAAATATCTTGTCGAACATATTGAGGACCGGCAAAGGGAAGATCAAGTTTTACGCTAAAGGAATGTCCTGTCCCGTCAGGAATATCTTTCACAGAAGCAATTTTAATAGGATCAAACTCAGCTGCAAACTCATATCCATAAAACTTGAATGGTTCAGCATCTTGGTAGAAAATTTGCAGCATCGGAGAAGAAAACACAAAACCAGCTAACGCAATGCACACAATCGTCGCAAAAAGTACTTTACCGCTTTTTGTCATATAAACCTCCATCAAAAAGGTCACCTTATAAAAAAGATATATGAGTACTGTTAATTATATGGATTTTTTTCGAGAAATAATGACGAATTAGTAAAGAATTTCCGATTTTTCTTATTCGTCATGGTTCCATTGGAGCAAAAGTAACGCGTCCTACTCTAATTCTACCTGTTGCAACCTTTACAATGACAACGCTACTTCGAAAATCTGGATAGGATGTGAGAATAATGTGACCACCACAGGAGGGAGTTCCTGTATGTTTAAATGTTAACTTACGTGGAAGCAGTGGAGACCCACTATAGCCAAATTCTACAGATCCAGAGCAGATGTTTCCCCATTCATCAACATAAGATGGGGTATATACTCCAAAATAATATGGGTAGCCGATATTTTTTGGGAAAACTCTCTGTACAAATTTTCCAGGGATATTAAGACCATTTTCTTCCGTTTCAAAGATATATGTGTTTTTTGTTGGATAAAACATAATGCGCAAATCTTGGTGAGTCGCTATTGATTTCATTCGTAGCAACTGAAGATCTTCTACGAGGGTACAAATGGAAGAATCTAATTGTCTTTGCTGTAATACTTCATTTGAAAGTGAAACAAAAGAACCGCTTAAAATTATGATCATTGCCATCCAAAAAAAGATTTCAAACAGGATGTGCGTGTGTAATCTATAGTTTCTTTGAATTTTCATTGAAAAAACATCCCGATCACAAAACCGAGGGAAAGAAAAGGAATAAAGGGAATCTTGTACAAACAAAGATTCTTTCGTTTTTTTTCAGGAACCAAGATGAAAAGAAAAAGAAACAAGAAACAACCTGAAAAAAATGCCAAAAAATACGATAACCATATGATAGAGATTGGAAACAAACATGAAACGAGTGTGAAATAAAAAATATCACCTTCTCCGAGACTTTTTTTCCTTGAAATCAAATAGGGGATGTATAATAGCAGGAATCCAATCCCTGCTCTAGATATAAGGTTCACTACGTCAGTAAACCAGGCTATACCAGATATATTGTGAAAGTAGCTGAAAGAAAAAAAACCATCCAAAAGACGTTTCACGAACTCTTCAAAAAAACTAGCACCCGTATGCATGATTAAGAAGTTCTTCAGATCCAAAGGTATTACAAAATACTGGTCTGGATGTATCTGTAAAGGTGGCACAAGAAGCATAAGTAGAACAAATCCTGATAGTCCCCAAAACCATTTCTCTGAAATACTCTTGAATCGCATATCTTCAACAGAGAATAGAAGAAGAATTGCTAACATGAATAACTTACCCATTGTAATAAATTTTCACAATTTCTTTGTTGAGAATATTTCCGTCGGTCTCTTCTTCTGTTGAAATAGTATACTTCATGGTTAGAAAGTAGGAAGAGATGTATTGATGGGATAAAACATAGCATTTTCTGTAGGCATTCACATACAAAGGAACTCGTAATAAAGAATGTGTAAGAATTCCTTTTTCTTCCGATTTTAAAAGGAAAATAGACATTTGCACAATGCATTTTGTAGACGTCTCGTCAATGAAAGAGAAAACGATCGCCATATCCTCTGGATAAAGGGGGTTACTTCTCACATAAATCTTTGGTTCCTGCGATATCCTGTTTTTCATTATTTCGCGACCCTGGTTTGCATACAGATCCAATAAAATTTTTTCACCAATCTCTTTTCCTTCATCCAATTTCACCTGATTTGCAGTAGCCAGGAGCATATGCTGATTTCGAATGGTTTGATGCATAAAGTAAATGGCTACAACTAAAAGCAATGTGATGATATAAAATGAGATTGGGAGAATAAATGCATTTTTTCTGTTTTTTTCTTTCGTAGATAGCGGATTCATTGTGGTTAAGAAGGTAGTTGAAAGCATAATAGCTTGTTGTACTTCCTACCAAGAATATCTTCAATACAAATTTGGATTTGGCCATATTGACCATCATAACACCTGGTCACTTTGAATCTTTTCACTACTCTTTGCGTTAGATTCTGAAAAGTACTGTAATTGATATCTCTACCAACTTCACTTCCTTTTGAGTAGTAACGGACAAGTCTTTGATCTGTGGTTTTAAAAAACAAAGCCTGTTCTGTGATTCCTTCTTTAGGCCTGATTGCATCTGGATCATAATAAAACTTCATCCAATGAGTTTCTATATCTTCTAGTAAAAATAAAACATCCAAACGGACAGAGTTTTCTTTTGTTTGTTGGTAGTAGAGATGAGAAGAATGTTGAATCCATGCTCCAATAGGAAAAAGAATCATACTGCATATCGCAACACTTACCAATGTTTCGATAGTACTGAAACAAGCTAACCGCTTTGTTAAACACTTCACGTGGTTGCTTCCTTGATAAATGTAGAAACAGCGGAATGTTGAGTATTGGTAGTATCAAAAACGATTACATGGTACAAGGTATACTCAGCTTGATAGTATTCTGCAGTAGATTTCGATATGATAAAACTGTAGGGCAATTGAGTGATATCAGTGGGTAAAGAAATTTGCAAGAAAGAGTTAGCACTCATCAATGGTATGGGTATTGTACTCATTGAATCTTGCGTTAAGAATCTATACTGAAGGGGTGTAGGATGGAAAGTTTCGTCCTGAATCCAACTGGTATTAGAATTTTGAAGTAACGTTGTGATACAGTGAGATGTTTCACTGAGTTTTTGCTGAATGTGAATGGTTGTTTTTTGGGAAACAGAATATAGCATCCATTTTTGAAATCCGGTTACAAAAATCAAAATACAGAATACGGAAACCAGGGTTTCACAATAGGTAAACCCTGGTTTCCTAGCAATGAAAAGGAGGTTCATTTTCTCAATATGCTACGGTAAAAAGATTGCTATGAAATCGCAACGGATACAGAACAGTTGGAATCATAGATATCGTCAAATTCTTCTGTTGTAGTAATGGTAACAGTATCATCTGATAATGCTGCTGTCACTTCTGTAATCTCAGATTCTTTGTTGGGTCCGATCGACCATAAGATATAGTCTTGGTCACCGGTAAACAAAAGATACTTATAGGTATTCTCTGTGCTGGCTTGATTAAAAATATCAGCAGGAATTGTAACACCAAGATAATTGATTCCACCAGGTAATCCTGCAACAGTGTAGTTGTCAGAGGTGTTTACAGCATCTAAAGATGTATCAGTTCCTAACAGATCTTCCAATGAAGCGGGGTAACGACCCCAATCTGTATAAAAACATTTTATTGCTGTTGAAATAGTTGATAAGTCCATCTTAGCTCTGGCAGATTTGCTTCTGTTTAAATACCCCGCAATTTGAGGTACTGCAACGCCAGCAATGATAACAATGATCCCAATGGTGATTAACAACTCTACTAATGTAAACGCTTCTTTTCGACCATGATTCTTTTTCATGATTCCTCCTGATTTGAATAGATTCCAATAGAATAAATAGATGTGATGAGGAGATAATAAAAGAAGAGTTTGAAAAAAAATTGAATAATTAAGAAAGAGGCTTGCGGTTGCAAGAATTGGAAAGAAGAGATTGTGTGGTCTACACTGCACCAATAAAAAAAGGCTGGCGGCTTCCTACTCTCCCAGTCAGTTTCCCAACAAGTACCATCGGCCTCGATGAGCTTAACTTCCGTGTTCGGAATGGGAACGGGTGTACCCTCATCAGCATCGCCACCAGCCAAAATTTCGAAAAATTTTAGAAGGTTTTTTACCATCCAATGTAGTTGATCAAATGTCTAAGCAAAGAAGTTTCCGAGAGTAGTGCGATTCGTAAAAGATCCTCGAGCGATTAGTAATGGTCACCTTCACAAGCCTCTCAGCTCTTACAGCTCCATCCTATCAAACTGGTAGTCTTCCAGTGCTCTTACTCTTGTTACAGATGGGATATCTTATCTTGCGGGAAGCTTCGTGCTTAGATGCTTTCAGCACTTATCTTTTGAGACACAGCTACCCAGCGCGTACCACTGGCGTGATAACTGGTACACTGGAGGTCTCCGCACCCCGATCTTTTCATACTAGGGGTGAACCCACGCAAATATCCAACGCTTGCAGCGGATAAGGACCGAACTGTCTCACGACGTTCTGAACCCAGCTCACGTGCCGCTTTAATAGACGAACAGTCTAACCCTTGGAACCGGCTTCAGCTCCAGGATGCGACGAGCCGACATCGAGGTGCCAAGCCCTCCCGTCGATATGGACTCTTGGGAAGGATAAGCCTGTTATCCCCGAGGTAGCTTTTATCCGTTAAGCGATAACCCTTCCATTCGGAGTTACCGGGTCACTAAGACCAACTTTCGTTTCTGTTCGACATGTCTGTCTATGCAGTTAAGCTCCCTTATGCCTTTATACTCTACGCGTGATTTCCAAACACGCTGAGGGAACCTTTGTACGCCTCCGTTACCTTTTGGGAGGCGACCGCCCCAGTCAAACTACCCGCCTGACACTGTCCGATACCCTGCTTCAAGGGATTATCGTTAGAACATTCATATTTTAAGGGTGGTATCCCAAGGATGACTCCTCTGAACCTGACGATCCAGGATCCACGTCTCCCACCTATCCTGTACATAAAGTACAAATGCCCAATGCCAAGTTGTAGTAAAGCTCTACGGGGTCTTTCCGTCC